>JABLTO010060826.1_pt1 | contig 109802 bp, 79 predicted proteins | sample 7160091 | NCBI WGS metagenome assembly JABLTO01 (sample SAMN14651225, study PRJNA627086) | human gut metagenome | isolation source: feces | host: Homo sapiens | reverse complement strand
TGTCCTGTGTAAAAACATCATCAATATTGCGGACATGGTGAATCAAAAAAGTTCTTCTCATTTTTTGAGCGAAAACTGGGTTCTTGACATTACCAATATCATTTTAGACGGCGATGATTCGCTGCTAATCCGCCAGATCCATACGCTATTTGTCGATATCCGCTCCACTTATATGACCTTTGAGCAATGTGTTTTTTATCTCAATCATCTTCTTGAGAAAGTTTCCTTATCGGTCAGCCGAACAATAGACCGACAAGTTGTCGGGATAGCAGTTTCCGCCGGCACACAGAAAGAAAAGAACTTAGAACAATTGGAACAGCAATTTCTCAACAGTTGTCAAAAAATGTTGCAAACCATTCAATCTGCTCCGACTACACAACCCGAAAAGCAAGGGGAAAAGGCGGCACGCTATATTGACGAGCATTTTTCCAATCCGGATCTTTCGCTAAAAGATATTTGTTCTCATCTGGCAATCAGCGTCAGTTATTTCAGCAGTATCTTTAAATCTTATACCGATCTGACCTTTGTAGAATATCTGACTGAACGACGGGTGGAAAAAGCAAAACAACTATTGAAAAACACCGACAAATCAATTGCCGATATTTCGGAGGCTGTGGGCTATAAAGAGCCCCATTACTTTAGTATGATTTTTAAAAAATCTACCGGCATAACACCAAAAAATTACCGCAAACATTCCGGATAATCCTTTAAAGGGCAGGACTATGTATGAAGCTGATGAACCGCATTTATAAAATAAAAAACAAGATGATGCTGTCTTTTATGGCCATCATTCTTCTTGCGCTGTTTCTGATCTCGATATCTTCTTATTACCTTGCAGCAGAATCCATTAAACACAATGCCAGTGAATATAATGACACTATTATGAAACGGCTCGGCGACAATATCGAGTATTATTTTGACTATATGGAAAGTATCTCAAACATTGCTGTTGCAAATAACGATATATTGGATTACCTGCGCACCGATACCGTTCAGGATTCGGAAACCGAAAAACAGCTAAAGGAAGATATTACAGAATACTTTGACAGCATGCTGCAAACCCGTTCTGATATTTACAGCATTATTATTTTCGGAAACAACAACAAAATTTTGATGACCCGCGAGACGGAGGATTCCTCAGTGGATACCGACACACCGCAACTGAATACTCATACCAATTACTACGCTACGGATTGGTACAAAAATGCGATAGCCGCCAAAGGCAATATTGCTTACACAACTTCACATGTGCAAAATATTTTTGCCGGAGAATACAGATGGGTGGTATCTTTAAGCCGCCAAATCATTGATAAAACTACCGGCAATGCCCTCGGTGTTCTATTAATTGATTTGAACTATGAAACGATAGAAAAACTTTGCAGAAGTGTCACACTGGGCAAAAACGGATATGTTTTTCTGATTGACACCAAACCCAAAACCGACAATCAAAACCAAGTATATACCCGCACTGATCTGGTATATCATCCCTATCAGCAGCTTTTATACAGTATTCCCGAACGCTGGGAAGAAGTAGAAGAAATTCAAAGCGCGAAAGAAAACCATCTGACGCTAGGCAGCGGATTGGACAAGCGCATTTATACGATTTATAAAATGCAAACTTCCGGTTGGACATTGGCGGGGGCAACTTACGCAAATGAACTGTTTCCCAATCAACTGGGAATGTTTATTTCTTTCTTCAGCATTGGTATTATTTTCGTCATCCTTGCGGCATTCTTATCCGAATTGCTTTCCGGTCAGCTGACCAAACCCATTCAGAAACTTCAGGAACAGATGAAACAGGTTGAAGAAGGAAACTTTCAGGCACCTGTTACCGTAATCGGAAAAGATGAAATTGCCGATCTGGGAAAAAGCTACAACACGATGATTCAAAAGATTGATCAGTTGATGCACCAGACCGTAGCGGAACAGGAACAAAAGCGAAAAAATGAGCTCAAAGCACTGCAGGCGCAGATCAATCCCCACTTTTTATACAATACACTCGATTCTATCATCTGGATGGCTGAAGCAGGAAATACAGACGAGGTTGTGGAGATGACTTCTGCACTGGCAAATCTGTTTCGCACAAGTATCAGCAAAGGTGATGAAATTATCCCGATTCAGGTGGAAATAGACAACATCTCCAGTTACTTGACCATTCAAAAAATGCGCTATCAGGATAAGCTTACTTACCGCATCGATGTAGATGACAGCATCAAAAAATATAAAATATTAAAGGTGGTACTGCAGCCGTTAGTCGAAAACGCCATTCTTCACGGAGTGAAAAGCAAAACAACCAACGGTTTGATTGAAATAGGTGCCTTTGAAACGGAAGACACCATCGTATTCACTGTTACCGACCACGGTGAGGGAATGACCGAAGAACAACTTAAAAACATCTTTTCGTCCAAGAAAAACACCGTCAGCCGCGGAAGCGGAATCGGTGTAAACAACGTAAACGAACGAATCAAGCTGTATTTCGGAGAGCAGTACGGTCTTAAATTCTTCAGCCGATACGGAGAAGGAACAACGGTGCATATTATCATTCCAAAAGTCGTTTGATGCTCACACTGTATTAATTCGTTCAACAGCCAACCTTGAAAACTGATAAAATCCGTCTGGTGGGGGACTTATGATTAAAAACAAAAGAACATATCGAAAATTTATTGCTGTTTTTACTTTAGTCGGCGTTGTTTTGATGTCGGCTCTGGTCGTTATTTCAACTTATAAAAAATATAACCCTACCATTATCTTTATCGGGAAAGAAAGCGATTATAGCATTGATTTCTGGAAAAGCTTTCGGGAAGGGCTGTATGCAGCTCAGGATGAATTTGACGGCATCACCTTAAAAATTCAGCAAGCCGACGGAGAAACAGATATCGACGGTCAAATTAAATTGATGGAGGAAGCGATTGAAGCCAAACCGGATGCAATCATTCTGGTACCCACCGATATTGATCAGTTGGTACCGGTTACTCAAAAAGCAATGAACAAAAAAATCAAGGTCATTCTGGCAGACTGTTATTTGAATATGGAAAACTGTCCGCCTCTTATCGCTACCGATAATATTATTGCCGGAGAAAAGGCCGGAAACAAATTGGCTGAGTATCTCTCCCCCGGTGCGAAAATCGGTGTGATCGGACAGACGCCGGGAGCATCTACCGCCATAGACCGTACAAGCGGAGTCAAAACGGCATTAAACAATAACGGTCTTGTACTGACTGATATTCGTTATTGCAACAGCCAGGAGGCTCTGGCTATATCTGAAACGGAAAAAATGCTGAAAGAGCATCCTGATATCAAGGGAATTGTCGGCGTCAACGAAGTATCTGCCATGGGAGCGGCTCTTGCTGTTAAAAAAATGGGGTTGACTGATAAAGTGTGCATTGTCGGTTTTGACAGTTCTTTACGCGAAGTTGCTTTAATTGAAGAGGGTGTGATCAAGGCCACCGTTGTGCAAAAACCGTTTAACATGGGATATGCCGCGGTTAATTCGGCTGTACAAGCAGTAAAAGGGATCCGGCTGCCTGCTTCCCACGATACCGGCTCTGTATTGATTACCAAATCAAACATGTATAACCGGGAAAATCAAAAATTGATTTTTCCGTTTACAAATATTGACACCAACAGACCGTAATCGCTTCCCTCACACATCGGAAAATGAGTAAATTTGTAAACAACCGTATAATTTTCTTGACATCTGAGTCAGATAGTTATAAAATATATATAATGTGTATTTGCACATTTTGATCTTTTAAAAACAAATTATAATAAAAAAACGAAAAGGAGGAATAGTCGTACCAATGGACACTACAACAGTAATATTACTTTGTGTTGCTTCTTTTGTTGTAGCGGGAATTATTTTTGGTATTATTGCATTTAAATTAGGCGTTGCATATAGACGAAAAGTTGCAGAAGCTGAAATCGGAAGTGCTGAGGATGAAGCTAAAAAAATCGTAAACGATGCCGTTAGAACTGCTGAGACCAAGAAGAAAGAGGTATTGATTGAAGCAAAGGACGAGATGCACAGATTGCGTCTGGAGGCCGATAAAGATATTAAAGAACGCAGAAGCGAAGTAACAAGACAAGAACGCAGACTCCAGCAAAAAGAAGAAAGCATGGATAAAAAGCTGGACAATCTGGAAAAAAAGGAAGAACAACTGCAAAGCAAACTAAAGCTTGCTGAAGAAAAATTACAGGAAGCCGATATCATTAAGAAAAACCAAATCGATCAGTTAGAACGCATATCCGGACTGACTGCCGACCAAGCAAAACAACAGTTGCTGGATAGTTTGGATGATGACTTAATTCATGAAAAGGCTCTTAAAATCGCAAATTATGAACAACAATTAAAAGATGAGGTTGATGAAAAAGCAAGGGAATATATCTCCCTTGCAATCAGCAGATGTGCTGCCGATCATGTTTCGGAAGCAACAGTATCTGTCGTTCCTCTTCCGAATGACGAGATGAAAGGACGCATTATCGGCAGAGAGGGCAGAAACATTCGGGCTCTGGAAACAGCAACCGGTGTTGATTTGATTATTGACGATACTCCCGAAGCAATTACCTTATCCTGCTTTGATCCGGTCAGACGTGAAGTCGCAAGACTTTCCCTTGAAAAGTTGATTACCGATGGCAGAATCCATCCCGCCCGCATCGAAGAAATGGTAGAAAAATCCCGCAAAGAAGTAGAACAAAAAATCCGCGCTGAGGGCGAACGCGCAATTCTGGAAACCAATGTACACGGTGTACATCATGAATTAGTAAAACTGCTTGGAAGACTCCGTTACCGTACCAGCTACGGTCAGAACGTATTAAATCATTCTATTGAAGTAGCACACCTTGCCGGCATGATGGCATCTGAACTCGGTGTTGATGCTAACTTAGCAAGACGAGCCGGCTTATTGCATGATATCGGTAAAGCCTTAAATCACGAAATTGAAGGTTCTCATGTGGAAATCGGTGTTGATGTCTGCCGCAAATATAAGGAAAGCGAGGCAGTCATCCATGCTGTGCAAGCCCACCATGGCGACGTTGAGATAAAGACTGTTATCGCTGCTTTGGTACAAGCCGCAGATGCAATTTCTGCTGCCAGACCGGCTGCAAGACGTGAAAATATTGAAAACTACATTAAACGTCTGCAAAAATTAGAAGAAATCGCAAACTCCTTTGAAGGCGTTGATAAATCCTTCGCAATTCAAGCAGGACGCGAAATCCGGATTATGGTAAAACCGGAATCTGTGAAAGACGAAAAGATGGTTCTGGTCGCTCGTGAAATCGTCAAGAAAATTGAAGACGAGCTGGATTATCCCGGACAAATCAAAGTGCATCTGATTCGGGAAAGCCGTGCAATTGAATTTGCTAAATAAGGACTTCATTATTATCATAATAAAAAACATCCGAAAAAATTTCGGATGTTTTTTTGTTATTCGTGATCCAGCATCGTTACTTTCACATGGAATGTTTTCTCTTCGCCTGGCTGTAAAGTTTCCAGCTTTCCTTGTTCACGGACGATATTTCTGCCATCCGGATTGCAGTTTCCCGGTTCAAGTCCCATGACATAATCATGTACTCCCATCATCTTCCATTGGGTAAAGCTCTTGAGTTCATTGGTAGGGAAAGTGATTCGTAAACCCTTCGCAATCTTAGGATTATAAATCTGCGCTGTTCCCTGTTCTCCATCAAATTGATGATAATAGCACTGTTCTGCAAATCCAGGCTGCGGCGGCAACACTTTGCTCCAAGTGTCTAAATCCTCGGCTGCCCGTGCGTCCCGTGGTGCTACCGAATCAGACGAAATAGTCAGCTTTGCATTTTCATCCAACAGTGGATAACCCATGTTCATATGATACAAAATCATAACCGGTGTCTCTTTATCTCCGATATTCTTAACAGTATCTACAATTTCAAAACTGTTTTCTTCCAGTGAACAAATAATATCACGATACAGCATCAGTTTATCTGCAAAGATACCTGATTGGTTCATAACCGCGTGAATCCGAATTTCGTGATCCGCTGTTACAGCATAGATGCTCTCTGCCGGGCAATTGCTTACTGTGCCGTGCAGTGGCAAAACCTCACCATTATCTTCACAAGGAGAGCCGACTGCGGTCAAACCACAAGTAGTTAGAAATCCGGCAGTAAAAGATTTTAAAAAACCTGTTCCTTTATCATCATAATATGCCGGCGCAACATAACCCGCAGGAGAAAAATACCCCATATTATCTCCCTTATAGCTCAGTCGCGCAATATCAGCGCAGCGATCGGCTGAAACAGTCAGTTCCATCCCCTTTCCGTTTTTGACCTCAAAAAGCCGCATGCCATCGCCTTTTCCCCCAACCAAGCGGTGTTCCTCAACGCCGAAAAGCTGAGATGGATGACCTAAATACCAATGATTCATTTTTTGCACCATCTTTCTTGATCTGTGAACTTCTGTACTTTATTAATCATATTATCACATTCCGGCTATTTGTGCAACAGCATTTTTTCATTCTATACTACCTAACTGTTGCTCCAAACGGCATCAGAGACAGCTTGGCAATTTTAAAGCATTGCTTTCCGAATGGAATACCAATAATGGTAATACAGAACAGACAACCGAGCATTGCTGCCTCCAATGCCAAAAAAATACCGCTGAATATCAGCCATAAAATGTTACATAACATAGAGCCGGCGCCCCCGCCATACACAATTTCTTTTCCAAAAGGGAAAAATACCAGACCTGCAAATTTAAAGCATTGAATCCCTATCGGAATGCCGATGATGGTAATACACCATAATACACCGGATAATGCCCAACTAATTCCCATAGCAGCGCCTCCGAAAATAAACCATAATCCGTTACCCAAACATCCCACCGAATATTCCTCCTCATGAATTTTCTTACATATCCGTACAGGGACTGTGATATTCACAGTCCCTGCAGACTGTCGAAAAACTATAAGTTATAACCTTTTTTGATGGAGAAACCGAGGACATGTGCATCGGTTTCGACCTCGACAATCCGCGTCGCAACGCGGATTGTGGGGTACGGTTGGGAGAGGGGAAAATCCCCTCTCCCAGAGCGTTGTCGACTTTGTCGACACGCTCTAGGGACTGTGATATTCACAGTCCCCGGTTTCTTATACTTTATACTTTTTTACACAAACACTGATTTTAAACAAATCACCGTCAATATCCACCTGCATTTTTCCGCCCATCGCTTCGGTAAAGCTCTTGACAATAGACAAACCCAATCCGGTTCCAGCCGTGGTTCTGGATTCGTCCCCCCGAACAAATCGCTCTACAATACTATCTGCGGTAAAATTCATCTCATAACCCGCAATATTCTTAACCGTAAAACAGACATACTGCTCCTGTTCACTCAATTCCAGATAAATTCTCGTACCCGGCAAAGAATATTTTACCGCGTTATTCATGATATTTTCGGTAACCCGCCACAACATCTTTCCATCGGCATTCACATAAAACTTTTCATCGGTAAAATTTTTCTTAATGCTCAACTTGGACAAAGCCAGATAATCTTCACACTCTGCAAGCGTCTGATTAACCAGTTCTACCATGTTCAGCTTTTCATAGCGTATATTCATATTCCCGCTGCTTGCTTTGGAAATATCAAAAATATTTTCAATTAGTGATTTCAAACGCTTAGACTTTTCGTCCAATACTCTAACATAATCATTCGTGTAATCGGGCTGCAAATCTTCTTCTTTGAGCAAATCAATGTAATTAATCATAGAAGTCAACGGCGTTTTTAAATCATGTGAAACGTTAGTGATCAGCTCTACTTTCATTTTTTCACTGACCATTCGCTTTTCAATCTCATTTTGCAATCCATCCTGCAGGTTATTTAAGTCCTCCGACAACGGAGCGAGTTTGCTGTGATCATTCAATACAAGGCGTTGCTCGAAGTTGCCGTCCCGCAAATATTTAATGTGCTGGGCAACCTTGCCGACATCCTCCACAAAATCAAGATAACGCTTATAAAACCAATAAGAAAGAGCAATCATACCGGCGAGCCCAATCGGAATCACAAACACATAAATCAGAAAGAACAACAGAAAACAAACGGCAATGATTCCAAGCAACCCCGCCACATAAATAATCAGCGCATGATGCAGTTGCTGCTGATACGGCAGCGACAACTGACGGTTATATTCTCTTCTTTTCCAATCTCTTGCTCCGCGCCGTATCTTACGATAAGCACGCGGCAATAATCCGGGACGATCGTACTCTGGATCCTTGCCGAACAAACGTAATATTCTTTTATACAGCCAGTAGCAAATGCTGTTCTTTAAAAATCCCAATTTGTTTATTAAAATATCAACAAAAAGAAAATACAGGTAAAACCATGCGGATAAGCATAGAATCGCCAATTCAAAAGAACCGAAATAGTACGATTCGAAGCCAATCATCACCAGCACGCATCCGACCGCCAGCTTGATTTCCAAAGGTATTTTGCTAAGCACACCTGCTACCAATTCTGCCAGAGCCCGCCTGCCTTTTCGGTTGATAAGGCGAAAAATGAACAGCAAACACGCCAATCCTGCTACACCCAAACCCGTTATCACAAAAGCTAAAAAGCGACGTAATTCCGAAGCGGTATAAGTGCGATAGGTTTTGGTCACTTGCGCTGTATAAGAATCCTTAAAAGCAAACGCAATTTCATAATTGTCTGCCTGTTTCGGATCAACCGGTTTGTATTCTCCGTCAAGACGGAGAAGCTTATCACCTGACTCCTCTTGTGAAACAAACCGCCGGTACTCTGCGTGATCATTCGTAAAAACACCGTTATTGTATTCTCCGTAGTATTCCAAATCAGAACGATATACATGGCAGATGCGATTAAATTCCGCCAATGTCATTTTCCCCGCATAACTATACGGCTTTGTATTGGTTATGATCTTACCGGTTTTTTTGTTTTTCGCATAATACACCATATTGTCTTCGTGCGTTTTATAATACCCGGTATACTCATCTTCCGGCAATTCCAGTATCTCATTTTCCAAACTGTAAAAAGTCCGGATACCCCAATTGCTGTCATACAGCTGACTGTAAGCGGTATCTTGCGCTGTTACTTCCTGATGATTCACATAATAATCATAGACAATCCCTGCATTACCGAAATAAAGCATTCCAAATGATACAATCAACAGCACCGGAATCATAATCAGTGAAAAAACGGCATAAAATTTACTGGTTTTTGTCGATTTTATATCCAATTCCCCACACCACCTTTAAATACTTGGGCTCTTTCGGATTGATTTCAATTTTTTCCCGAATTCGTCTGATATGTACCGCTACTACGTTATCAGCATTAAAACTGGGTTCATTCCAGACTTTCTCATAGATTTCATCAATAGAAAAAACTCTTCCCAAATTGTTCATGAAAAGCTCTACGATTTTATATTCTATCGGCGTCAGTTTGATCGCTTCCTCATCTACTGTCAATTCCTTCTTATCGGTATCCAATCGCAGAGAGCCCACCTGGATAACATTGCCGTTCTTTTGATCCATATTGCCCAATGTCGTATACCGGCGCAGCTGAGATTTGACTCTGGCAAGCAGTTCCAATGGATTATAGGGCTTTGTAATGTAATCATCCGCACCCATATTCAGTCCGATAATTTTATCGGTATCTTCTGATTTTGCCGACACTAAAATAACAGGTATGTTCCGCTTCTCTCTGATTTTCAGCAATGCTTTGATACCGTCCATTTTCGGCATCATGACGTCGAGCAGGATCAGATGCACCTCGTTGTCATTCAGACGCTCCATCGCTTCCATACCGTCATAAGCCTTGATCACATAATAACCGTCATTCTGCAAAAAGATAGAAATAGAATCGACGATTTCCTTATCATCGTCTACAACCAAAATATGATACTGTGCCACCAAAATCCACACCTTCCGATACTTCGTGCAGCCATTTTATTTTCCGTCATGATAAACTATAACAAACAAAACTTACAAAACAACCATTATATTTCTTACATTTTTCTGACAACCCTTACCTGTCCGGATCGCTCAATGTCCGCAGACGAATATCTCAGGCAAAGACCGAACATCAGTATGGGATATCATATCCATTATACAAAACAAATCCCCGAAAAGCAACTTTTCGGAGATTTGCAAAAGCATAATATTAAAAATAGGATTTACCGCATCGACGTAACCTGCGGTGCCGCTTCTTCCCGGTAAACAGATTCTTGTTCGGAAGCTGCTTTCGTCGGTTCTTCATGATCCCGTTTCATCTGTTCTCTCGCATTGGAAAGCATCAGCCGAATTCGGTTTTCCTGATTGACCTTAGTAGAGCCCGGATCATAATCAATCGCAACAATATTGGCGTTTGGATTATTCTTTTTAATTAAACGAATCATTCCTTTGCCTGCAATATGATTTGGCAGACATCCGAAAGGCGGGGTACATACAATGTTGGGCACACCGTCGTGAATCAGCTCGATCATTTCTCCGGTCAACAGCCAGCCCTCACCCATTTTATTCCCATAACCCAGATAATCCTTTACCATTGACTTCAGATGGCCAAACGACTTGGGTGGTTCAAATTGAGGGTATGCAGACAAAGCTTCCCGCATATCTGTCTTCACAATATCCAGCTTATCCTCTAACAATTTTGCGACTGCACGAACCACTTTCTTTCCGCCGTACAGCTTACTGTCCTCGCAGCGATTATCCGCCTTGAAGCTGATAAAGTCCATTAAACCCGGAATGATTACTTCGCATCCCTCCGACTCTAAGAAATCCTGCAAATTATTGTTGCCCAGAGGAGCATATTTAATATAAATCTCACCGACTATTCCCACCCGAACTTTATCTGTGATATTAAGCTCTATCTTGGAGAAATCCTCTGCAATTTTACGAAGGTTCTGCTTGACATGCCCGTATCTCAGGTTGATGGCACTGCTGATCTCCGAAATCAACTTATCCTGCCAATACTGAACCAGTTTTTCTGTCTCGCCCGCGTGAATTTCATAAGCCCGGCAGCGATTCGATAACAGCATCAGCATATCGCCGTAAAAACAGCAGTAAATCATTTTCAAAATCAAAGGAAGAGTCAGCTTAAAGCCGGGATTTTTCTCCATGCCGGAAAGATTCACCGAAATGACCGGAACCTGTTCCAATCCAACCGCCTTTAATCCTTTCCGAAGCAAGTGGATATAATTGGATGCCCGACACCCGCCGCCTGTCTGCGTAATAAACAGCGCCGTTTTGTTGACATCATATTTTCCGCTTTGCAATGCATGAATAAACTGTCCGATAACAAGCTGTGCGGGATAGCAAATATCATTATGAACATACTTTAATCCCGTATCAATAATATCGTGATCAGTAGTAGTCAGCAACTCTGCATCATAGCCGTCCAGCACCAACAGCTCACGAATCAGGCTAAAATGAATCGGAAGCATCATCGGCATCAGAATTTTATATTCTTTTTTCATTTCTTTGGTGAACAATAATCTTCCGTCGTTATCATAAATTAACTTTGCCATTTTTGGACCAACATCAAGCACTCCTTGCCTGATTCCTTTCTATCGGCTTCTATTCTGCACCGCGGCAAGCATACTGCGCAACCGAATTTTTACCGCGCTTAAATTGTTAATTTCATCAATTTTCAACTGGGTATAAATTCTGCCGGCGCCCTCTACGATATCCCGCATCTCATCGGTAGTAATCGCATCAATACCGCATCCGAAGGATACCAACTGAACGATTTCAATATCAGGCTGCGTCACTGCATACTTTGCAGCCGCATACAGCCGGGAATGATAAGTCCATTGGTTGAGCACCTTCACCTTGGGCTTCTCTGACAGGTGGTACAGAGCATCCTCTGTGATAACCCCACATCCCAATGAGTTAATCAAATTATCAATGCCGTGATTAATCTCCGGATCAATATGATATGGTCTGCCTGCCAGCATAATCATCAGTATCTTCTTTTCCCGACATTCTTCGATAACCCTTGCGCCCTCATCTTTAATCATCTGCAAATATGCATCATACGATTGAAAAGCTTTTTTCACTGCGTTCATTGTTTCGATCTTCGGAACACCAAAAGTATCATACATGTATTCCGAAAACTTCTTTTCAAAGTCTCGAGGGCGGTGGATGCCGCAATACGGCGTCAAGTACCGCACTTTTTGCAGTGCCTCCATGTTTGCATGAATCAGCTCGGGATAATAGGCTACAACCGGGCAGTTGTAATGATTATCACCCATCTTCTCATTGATGTTATAAGGCATACAAGGGTAAAAAATGGTATCAACCCCCTGTTTGAGCAGCGCTTCTATATGCCCGTGAATCAGCTTCGCCGGATAGCAAACGGTATCCGACGGAATCGTATGCTGACCTTCCACATAAAGCTTCCGGGTGGATTTCGGGGACATGACAAGCTCAAAATCCAACTCATAAAACAGTGTGTTCCAAAACGGCAGCATCTCATATACGTTCAACCCAAACGGCATACCGATTTTCCCCCGCCGTCCGCCTGCCTTTTTCGGCAGAGAGGTCAAATATTGGTACTTCCAGTCATACATGTTCGGAATGTTTTTCTTTTTTGAAATCCCGTTCGGACGATCACAGCGATTTCCGGATATCAGCTTTCTTCCGCTGTCAAAGGTATTGATGGTTAAATGACAGCCATTGCCGCACAGTTTGCAGTCAGCCATTTTGGAGGTATGTGTAAAATGCTGAAGCTGCTCCGGCGTAATCAATCCGGTTTCGGTACAACCGGTCTGCTGTGCATATAACGCCGCACCGTATGCTCCCATAATTCCTGCTACGGAAGGTCTTACCACATCCCTGCCGACCTCTAATTCAAACGCGCGCAATACCGCGTCATTCAGGAAAGTTCCGCCTTGTACCACGATATGCTTTCCTAAACTGTCACCGTTTGCCGCACGAATGACCTTATACATTACATTTTTCACAACGCTGTATGACAAACCGGCCGAGATATCGGTAATATCTGCACCTTCGCGCTGTGCCTGCTTAATGGACGAATTCATAAACACCGTACACCGGGAACCAAGATTAACCGGATGTTTTGCCCCTAATCCGAGCTTAGCAAATTCAGAGGAAGTATATCCCATCGTGCTTGCATAAGTTTCAATAAAAGAACCGCAGCCCGAGGAACAAGCCTCATTGAGCATGATGCTGTCCACCGTATTGTTGCGTATTTTAAAGCATTTAATATCCTGTCCGCCGATATCCAATATGTAGTCCACTTCCGGCAGGAAACGCTTTGCGGCAAGATAATGCGCAATCGTTTCCACACAGCCTTTATCCACGCCAAAAGCACTTTGAATTAACGTTTCACCATATCCTGTCGCACCCGAACCGCAAATGGTGATTCGATCGCCGCACAACGCAAATATTTTCTCAAGCTGTTCTTTTACCACCGTTACCGGATTGCCTTTGTTCGACGCATAATAATCATATAAAATGCCGCCGTTCTCCGTGATCAGCACCACTTTGGTGGTGGTGCTGCCGGCATCTATGCCAAGGTATGCGCCGCCCTCATAGCTTTGCGCGTCTACACGGGGCAAAGAATGAGAAGCGTGACGCTCCACGAAATCTTTATAATCCTGCTTGGTCGCAAACAGCGGAGGCATCGATTTTGCCATCGCCACCGGCGCCGTATTGCTGATTTTATCTATTAATTCACGATAAGATATCGGTTGAAGTTCCCGTGCACCGATTGCCGCACCGATTGCAACAAACACCTGCGAATTTTTCGGGAACACCGCCGAGTCCTCATCCAGCTTTAAATCCTCAACAAACTGCCTGCCCAATTCTTGAAAGAAAAACAGAGGACCGCCCAAAAAGACAACCTTTCCCTTGATTTCCCGTCCCTGAGCAAGCCCCGAAACCGTCTGAGAAACCACAGCCTGCAACACACTTGCCGCCAGGTCCTCTTTTCTTGCACCTTGATTCAACAGCGGCTGAATATCCGACTTGGCAAAAACACCGCAGCGCGATGCAATCGGATAAATCATATCATGCTTCTGCGCCAACGCGTCAAATTGATCAATTGGCACATTCAGCAACGTTGCCATCTGATCGATAAACGCACCGGTTCCCCCAGCGCAACTGCCGTTCATCCGCTCCTCAAGACCACCGGTCAAAAACAATATTTTAGCGTCTTCACCGCCCAGCTCAATGACCGCGTCTGCATCCGGAATAAAGGTATTCACTGATTTTGCCGTCGCAAATACCTCCTGGATAAATTCTATGCCTGCCGGCTCCGCAATGCCGAATCCGGCAGAACCGGTGATCGCCACCGACAGCATATGTCCCTCCAGCGTATCCTGAAATCCCCGCAGCATATCAATAATAGTTTCTTTTACCTTTGAACCATGCCGGGTATATTCTGATCGAATCAGCCTGTTATTTTCATCCAATACCGCGATTTTGGCAGTAGTAGACCCTAAATCGATTCCCACACAATAGTTACTCATCAATTCACCGACTTTTTCTCAAAAATTCACCTTATGTATTCTATATAAAAAACAATCTGCTTCGTCATTTTCCGATCATCCGCGCACACATTACTACTTATTACACCACGCAGTAAAACAAACAGTGTGCAATAGAAAAACTCCGGTTTTGTGCGCCGTCTCAGCCGCATTTTATGGGGTGCGCAGATGTACAACATCTGCTTTGTTTTTTATTATAACGCATACTCTGACGCAGCAAAGCGAGCAGCGTTTCAATATATTCAAAAGCGCATCGTACTTTTGAATATATTATAACATAAATTTCAAAATTCTCCTGTTAACAAATAATGAATATATTATAAATGAAAATTATACCTTTTTTATCCGTTTTAAAAAGCATCTTTATACCCGTTTCTTTCAAACTATCATTCTCCAAACAAATTTTTTTGAAGGCGAAGAATCCTTTCTCTCCGCTTTGCCGTTTCTTCTGCACTAATATGATATTTCCCGTTTTCCAAAAAGATCATATCGCCTTCCCCGGGCGTACCTTCAATATTTTCAAGAGTAATTTCCCGTTTTTTGCGGTTTTCATCTTCACAAACCGCAATTCCGTTCTCAATCCGGTCAACTGACAGCCATTCCATGCTTCCGGCTTCCTTTCCGTTCCCGGACGAATGCCGGGCAATTTTTATTTTTCAGTAGCGAACCGGATGCTTTTTCCGTCCGTTTGCGCTGTTACTGTTCCGCTTATGTCGGTACGATAAACGGTGGTATCCAATTTGTTCAGCCGCTTGATCACCTCTTTATGCGGATGCCCGTAGCTGTTATCCGCGCCCAATGAGATCACGCAATAATCCGGCTGTAATTGATCCAAAAATTTCTGTGAAGAGGCAGTGCTGCTGCCATGATGGGACACCTTGTAGACATTTGTTTTTGTAACTTTCCCCTGCGATACTAAATCGGCTTCAGCTTCCTTGCTACAATCCCCTGCAATCCAAAAGGAGGCATCCTGATAAACAAACCTGGACACTACCGACATATTATTTAAATCGGTGTATTGCGATATAGGGCCTAAAATTTCCAGCTTGCCACCCCCGATTTCAATCGTATCCCCGGGTGTTGCCCGGCGTACTTTTACTCCCTTATCGGCAATGGCGGTCAATAGATCCAAATAGGTTTTTGTGGTCGGTGTTTGCTCGTCGCTCAGCTTGGGCAAAATAATTTCTCCCACCGAAAATTGATTAATCACTGCATCCATTCCGCCGATATGATCCGAATGGGGATGGGTACCGATTAATATATCAATTTTACTGATATTCTGCTTTTTTAAATAGCCGGTAACACGCTCCGCCTGATCGTTTTCTCCCGCATCAATTAAAATGTTTTTTCCGTTTGCAGAAATCAAGGTACAGTCACCCTGCCCGACATCAAAAAAACGAACTTTAACCGGCATGCTTCCATCCTGTGCCGGCTGCTGCGGATCAAAAGCGGCTGTGATTTCCTGCCATGTGGGAATGCCTTCTATCCCTATTTTATCCCCAAAGGTAATCAGCAAGCAGGCAAGCGTAACCGCCACCAATCCCCATACAATCATCCAATTGATTTTATTGCTACCGCTTTTTCTTCTTGCCATACACCTGTTTTCCTTTCCGCCCGGATGCAGGCTGTCTTTCCTTTTTATCCGATTTTACTGCGTTTTTTACCGCCCCGGGTTCTCCCTTTATTAAACATCCCGGTGCGTCTCCGATGAGATCGGTACGCTTTGCACGCCGCAATGCTTCTGTGATAATTTGCCAGTTTTCCGGTTTATAATATTGCAGCAAAGCGCGCTGCATTTTCTTTTCTTCGGCTGATCTCGGCACATATACAGACTGCATGGTGTACGGATCCAAACCGGTATAAAACATACAGGTTGATATGGTACCGGGAGTAGGATAAAAATCCTGCACCTGCTGCGGACGTATCTTTTCCTTTTTCAAAAACAGTGCAAGTTCAATTGCCTCATGCAAAGTACTGCCCGGATGCGAAGACATCAGATATGGCACTAAATACTGCTCCTTATCCGCCTGTCCGGATGCTTCAAAATACCGTCTGGAAAACTCCTTGTAACTCTCGATATGCGGCTTGCCCATTTTATCCAGTACCGCGGCACTGCAATGCTCCGGCGCCACCTTCAACTGTCCGCTGACATGATATTTGACCAACTCTTTCAAAAAAGTATCGTCTTTGTCTTCCAGCAAATAATCATACCGAATACCGGAGCGGATAAATACTTTTTTTATTCCCGGCAAAGCACGCATTTTCCGTAGAATACCGAGATACTCCATATGATCAACTTCCAGCGCCGGACAAGGCTTGGGTGCAAGGCATTTTTTCCCCTTACACAAACCTTTTTCCAGCTGTTTATGGCAAGAAGGATGTCTGAAGTTTGCCGTCGGTCCTCCGACATCATGAATGTATCCTTTAAATCCCGGCATTTTGGTCAGCTTTTCTGCCTCAACCAGCAATGATTTCTCACTTCTGCAGGTGATTTTCCTGCCCTGATGCAAAGCAATGGAACAGAAATTGCAATTTCCGAAACAGCCGCGATTATGCGTAATCGAAAATTCCACTTCTTCAATTCCGGGGACGCCGCCCAGTGAATCATACATCGGATGCCATGCTCTCATATAGGGCAATGCGTAGACACGGTCAAGCTCCTTCCGGCTCAGCGGCGGCATCGGCTCATTCTGCACCAGCATCTTATTTCCCTGTCGCTGAATCAGCCGCCTGCCGATCACATCGTCCTGCTCGTCCATCTGTTTTCTGCAAGCTTTCGCGTAAGCCTCTTTGCTGTTGCGCACCTGTTCCAAAGACGGACACTCCACCGAGCCCCAGGGGGTATTGACAGGCTCGGTCAGATAACAAGTTCCCTTCACATCGGTAATCCGGCTGATATCCTCGCCGTCATTCAGCCGTTTCAGGATTTGTCGGGTTTGGTTTTCTCCCATACCGTATACCAATATATCTGCGCCGCTGTCAACGAGAATGGAGGAACGCACTGCATCATCCCAATAATCATAATGTGCAAAGCGGCGTAAGGAAGCCTCCAATCCGCCGATAATGACCGGCACATCGGGATATGCCTTTTTCGCCATCTGTGCATAAATAATCACCGCGCGGTCAGGACGTTTTCCCGCTTTTCCTCCCGGTGAATAGGCATCATCCGATCGTTTCCGCTTTGCAGCAGTATAGTGCGCCACCATGGAATCAATATTGCCGGAGGTGATAAAAAAACCTAATCGAGGCTTGCCAAAGCGTTTGATGTCCTCTGAATTATGCCAATCAGGCTGAGGGATTATTGCGACAGAATATCCCTCAGCCTCAATCACACGTGAAATAATTGCAATGCCAAAACTCGGATGATCAACATAGGCATCCCCGCTTACGCAAATAATATCGGGCTGTGTGATACCTTTTTTCTCCAAATCCTTTTTTGAAACCGGTAAAAAATCGGACATAGTTCTCCCTTTTCCGGAACATTTCCCAATATCATCCGCATGAATGAAAAGCAGGCGTCTTTTCACTTATGTGGACATTGTATAAAATGCTCTTACTCATTATTTTGGTTCATATTTCGCTCAATCCACTGTTGTCTGGTCATCAGCACCTGACGCGGTTTACTTCCATCCATTGGACCGATGATGCCCTGTGCTTCCAATTCATCAATAATTCGCGCAGCTCTGGCATATCCTAATCGCAATTTACGCTGCAAAAAAGAGGTGGACGCTTGTCCGCTTTCGACTACACACTCGATCGCAGCAGGCAGCATTTCATCTTCGTCATCAAATCCTCCGCCGTCATGCTCTGCTTTTCCGGGTTTCGTTTCTTTTACGGCATTTTTCTCGATTTCACTGATGACCTGCTCATCATAAGAGGCTGTATCTTTATGCTTTACAAATTGCACAATTTGTTCTACCTCTTTATCACTGACAAAGCAGCCTTGTATCCGTACCGGTTTGGGCATTCCTACCGGATAGAACAGCATATCTCCCCGCCCAAGCAGTTTTTCGGCGCCTCCGCCGTCCAATATGGTACGGGAATCCACTTGAGAGGATACCGCAAAAGCAATACGGCTCGGAATATTCGCCTTAATGACGCCGGTGATGACATCCACCGACGGCCTCTGGGTTGCGATAACCAGATGCATTCCGGCGGCACGCGCCATCTGCGCCAAACGGCAAATAGCGTCTTCAACCTCATTCGGCGCCGCCATCATTAAGTCTGCCAGCTCATCAATGATAATGACAATCTGCGGCAATGTTTCCAACTCGTCGCTGATTCTTGCCATTTCATTATATCCGTCCAAATCGCGAACATTATTATCGGCAAATATCTTATACCGGTTAAGCATCTCGGTAACCGCCCAGCTTAATGCTCCTGCCGCTTTTCGCGGATCGGTTACAACGGGCACTAACAAATGAGGAATCCCATTATAAACACCAAGCTCCACTACTTTTGGGTCTACCATTAACAGCTTGACCTCTTTCGGGGTTGCTTTATACAACAGGCTCACGATAATGGAGTTAATACAAACCGATTTTCCTGAACCGGTTGCTCCGGCAATCAGCATATGTGGCATTTTGGCAAGATTTGCAATTGTCACATTTCCCGAAATATCCCGTCCGAGCGCAACGGACAGCTTACTCTTGGAATTTTCAAATTCCGGCGAATCAATAATTTCCCGCATCGTTACAATATCAACCTGCTTGTTTGGCACCTCAATGCCGACGGCTGCCTTATTGGGAATCGGCGCCTCAATACGCACTCCTGCCGCCGCTAAATTCAAGGCGATATCATCGGCAAGACCGGTGATACGGCTGATTTTCACTCCCGCAGAAGGTTGCAGCTCATAACGCGTTACCGTCGGTCCCCTGCTGATATCAATAATCCTCGTCTGCACGCCAAAGCTTTTGAGCGTATCTACCAGACGCGCTGCATTTGCTTTCAGTTCCTCACTGGTATCCACGCCCGCTCCCGATTTCGGCATTTTCAATAGACTAACCGGAGGATACACATAATTATCATCGTTTAAATTTTCGGTGGATAACCGCATTTGATTATTGGAGTCCGTTTGCAAAACAGGAGGAAGATCGGGTGTCTGCTGTGCCTTTTTGACCAACATTTCCAGTTCTGATTTATTCTTTGAAGCATCCGGCTCTGCTTTTTCGTTATCCGCCTTTTTCTCCTCCGGTTTGGCAGGCGCCGCATCTTGGTCGGACAACGGGATATCTACTACCCGTTTTGCACTGCGCGGTCCAAGATCAACATCAATATCAAAACGCGCTTCTTTGCGATTATGGTCAATTCTCGCCTGATAATTTTCCTGCAATTTTCTGACCGGTTTGGAAGCGGTGCGCAAAACGCCCGCAATCGTCGTTCCGGTCAGTATCATCACAAAGGTAAAAATAGCAAGAATAATTATAATTTTTGCGCCCAATTCCCCGCATCCCAGCAACAACGGCGTACCGAGCACCGCTCCCAGCAAGCCGCCGTTTTTCAAGTCTACGCCTTGCTCAAAAATTAATGCGACCGTGTCAATGAAATTATTGCCGTCCGGCTGACCTTTCAGAAAAATATGTAACGCACCGCACAACATTAATAACAGCAAACCAAGCTGCCAAATTTTGTTTTTTACTGCGCCGATCGGCCGCTCCGTAGAGGCAAGCACCGATAGGTAAACAATGGCGGGCGCCAACAGGAACACACCAAAGCTGAACAGTCCGTACAGTACATTATGAAAAAACCGCCATACCGACTCCCCGGGAAAAATTGCCAGCGCCAAAATTAACAAACCCGATACAAACCCGATAATTGCCCAAAACTGGCGTTTGTTTCTGGTGTTGTCGGTTTTGGCGGATTTTCCGGTATTTCGAACGGTTTTGTTTTTGGATTTTGTCCCTGCTGTTTTTCCTGCCATCTTCTTTCGCGTACTCCTTCATTCAAAAATTCTATTTGGGCGCAAGCCGGAGCTCCCGCTCCAAAAATTAAGCGCTCCCGCCTGGGCGGGAGTAAGCTTAACGGCAAGTATCTATTTCGTAAAATAAGTGACAATATTCTGTCCTGTAATTAATTCAAAAATTCCGATTCCGATGACGATAATTCCCAACACAAACGTATAGTATGCAAATATGCGAAATTTTTCGGATTTTATCAGCCATGCTACCATTTTAATGGCACAAACACCTACGACTGCCGCAATAATAAAACCGATGACATAAGGAACAATCTCAAATTGCATATCGGTAGCCACGGCATCTTTGATTTCCAACAAACATCCGCCTAATATTGCCGGAATCCCCAGAATAAAGGAGTAGCGCACCGCAGTATCTCTGGAGAATCCGCAGAACAAACCGCTGCAAATCGTAGAACCCGATCTGGAAACACCCGGAAGCAATGCAATGCCCTGGAACACACCGACAGTGACTGCGTTTTTCACCGTGATATCTTTCGGTTCCTTTTTTCCCTTAACACAACGATCGGAGAGATAGAGAATCACAGCAGTATAAAGGAAACAAAAACCTTCCAGCAAAATACTGGAATCCTCTGAAACACCGGTGAAAAAATCTTTAAACAAATAAAACGGAATCAGAAGCAAAAGCGAGATTATCAGCATAATAATCATACGCCGTTCCCCGTTCATGGTACTCCATTTAAATTTTCCGGTAAAAATATCTTTCAACATCATGAAAAACTCTTTGATTAACGCCCAGATCGTATCCCAAAAAGCAATAAAAACCGCAACCAACGTTCCTAAGTGCAATATTGCCGAAAACATCAGCGCTCCTTCGCCGCTGTTTCCTGTAAAATGCTGTATCAAAGACAGATGTCCGGAGCTGGATACCGGCAAGAATTCGGTCAGCCCCTGCACAATTGCCTGAAAAATCGCATCAATGATTGACATGGTATATTCCTCCAAATATGTATCGTGCCGCAGCAAGAACGCTGCAACACCGGTTCTATTCTTGTATTATTTCACCTATTTTATACGAATTGTTTAAATAATCTTTTGGATTGGTGCTGATAATCCGTTCTAAATAATTGCCGTCGGAACGCTTGCTGCATTCTAAAACACAGCCATTCACCGTCCGGTATTCCGTATTCGGCTGCTCACTTCCCTCCATCATAACCTCATTTATATCAACAATTGTATAAAGAACCATTTTGCGTTCATTCCTTTCCGCCTTCAGGATTCTCCCCGCAATCGTTATTGTCCGGTGACGCTGCTTCTTGTTTGTCGATCATTTCATATAAACACTCGATTGCATCGGATAAGCCGCCCAGCCGGTCAATCAGTCCCTCTTTTACGGCATTTTCTCCGTCAAGTACCGTACCGACATCCATTACCAACTCTCCGGTAGTCATCATCAGCTGTCGGAATCGTTCCGCTGTAATTTCAGAATTCTCAGTGACAAAACGCACGATACGATCCTGCATTTTATCGAAATAAGAAAGCGTCTGCGGCACACCCAACACCAAGCCGCTCATTCTGACCGGATGAATCGTCATGGTTGCCGACGGCACAATAAAGGAACATTTCGCGCTGACCGCAAGCGGAACGCCGATGGAATGACCCCCGCCCAACACCAATGATACCGTCGGTTTTTTCATTCCTGCAATCAACTCCGAAATAGCAAGCCCCGCTTCGACATCTCCGCCGACTGTATTTAATATAATAACCAAACCTTTAATCTTATCGTCTTCCTCAATCGCAACCAACTGCGGAATGACATGTTCATATTTTGTGGTTTTATTCTGCGGAGGAAGAATATAATGCCCTTCTACCTGCCCGATAATGGTAAGGCAATGGATCAAATGCCGTCCGTTCGCCGTAACAGAACCTGTTTCGACTATCTGAGACTGCTTTTTATCCATTTCTTCATTGGTATCTTCCTCTTGACTGTTTTCTTCAAAATCCGGCTGTTGTTCCGCCTGCAATTTTTCCTGTTTCATTTTATCCTGTCCTTTCCTGCTTGCTTTTGTTGCTGAATCCTATCAAATTTATTATTCAGCGTTTGGCAGAAAATATTCAGGATAAAAAGACAAAACACCACTTATATATAATAGTACAAAATCATTTTTTTTTCAATAGTTGCATGTAAAATAAAAATTCACTATAATAGTAACAGAGAAAACGATTTCATGAAATGTTAACCGTCTGTTTCATCCATATGATTATCTGAACAGGAGAATGCTGTTTTGAAAGAAAAAATTTTATCAATATTGGAAGCACATCAGGGAGTCAGCGTATCCGGAAGCGCCATCGGAAAAGAACTGGGCTTAACCCGTGCAGCCGTCTGGAAAAACATCAAAGCGTTACAGGAAGACGGCTATCACATCGTTGCCGTCACCAACAAAGGCTACTGTTTGACTGATGACAATGATATTGTTTCTGCTGACAGGATTCGCCGGTATCTGACTGCCGCCACCCTCGGAAATCATATCGAATGCCGGAAAATCGTCGATTCTACCAACAACTGCGTCAAAGCCGCCGCACAAAGACAGGAGCCGGAAGGATTCGTAGTCATTGCAGAAGAACAGACAGCCGGACGCGGAAGATTCGGCAGACATTTTTATTCTCCGAAAGAGCATGGAATCTACATGAGCATTCTGCTTCGTCCGAAATACGATATTGAATCTGCGGCTCTGATTACCGCAGCCACATCGGTTTGTGTTGCCGGTGCAATTGAAGCGCTGACCGACTGCGACGTAAAGATAAAATGGGTAAACGATTTATTTGTGGGAGAAAAAAAGGTATGCGGGATTCTATCCGAAGCCGCCATCGAATTTGAAAGCCGAAAGCTGGACTATGTTATTGTCGGAATCGGCGTCAACATCTCCTCGGAGGGACTACCCGCCGAACTGAAAAGCATCGCAGGAGGGATATCCGAAGTCCGAAAGATAGAACGCAATCGGCTCATTGCAGAGATTCTGAATCGGCTAGACCGGATGCTCCCGCATTTATCTCCTGGGGATTTCATGGGGGAATACCGAAAACGCTCCAATGTCATTGGGCAAAAGGTCACCATCATACAAGGAGAGCATACCGAGTCCGGTATTGCGCTGGATATTGACGAACAGGCGCGCTTAGTGGTACAAACCGACAGCGGAGAAATCCGTGCATTAAATTCCGGTGAAATCAGTTGTAAAGTAGAAAGATGATTATGCAGATGATCAAAATAATACTATTCGTATTTTTCATCAAAAGAACAACCCGCTGTTTCGAATTTAAGCAGCGGGTTGTTGCAATTTTATTTATTCCTTTTTGGTTTACATCTTGTTACCTGCCGGGTGCATTTTGATTTTATTTATCAATTTTCATAGAAATATCGAAGCAAGTCACCGAATGAGTCAATGCCCCCAAGGAAATAATATCCACACCGGTCTTTGCAACCTCGGAAATATTTTCCAATGTAATGTTGCCGGAGGCTTCCAGCTTTGCACTCCCTGCTGTGCGTCTCACTGCTTCTGCCATCGTCGCACAGTCCATATTGTCCAGCATGATAACGTCTGCACCTACTGCGAGTGCTTCTTCCAATTCTTCTAAGGAGCGGGTCTCCACCTCGATTTTCACCATATGCCCCGCTTTTGCGCGCAACGCATTGACCGCATTCGTCAACGAGCCGTAAGCGTCAATATGATTGTCTTTCAGCATTGCCGCATCACTTAAATTATAGCGGTGATTTTTTCCGCCGCCTGCCACCACTGCATATTTTTGCAACGCGCGCAGTCCCGGCAGTGTCTTGCGTGTATCGGCAATAGATGCATTTGTACCTTTTACAAGCTCTACACACCGATTGGTTGCCGTCGCAATTCCCGACATATGCTGCACCAGATTTAAAGCGGTGCGTTCTCCCTTCAACAACGACGCGGTATGCCCTTTCATCGTCAGTATAATATCGCCTTTCGACACTTTATCGCCGTCTTGTTTTAACAGTTCAAAAGTAACTGTGTCGTCGATTAAGGTAAATACTCGCATAGCAACTTCAATACCTGCAAGTACTCCGCTGTCCTTCGCTACAAAACGAGCGGTAGAAATTTGATTTTCCGGAATCAGATAATCAGTGGTTACATCAATATAATTGATGTCCTCTTCCAGTCCCCTTTTAATTACATCATCTATTGCAAACTGCGGTAATTTCATAACAATGACGATTCCTTTCTGACTTTTTGGGCAAGCTGATCTCCAAACTCTTTTATTCGCATTTTTCCGGCGAGGTGACTTCGGTCAAGATAATATAAGCCACCGTTATCAGAGACAACGCCTGCACATAATCTTTATTTACTTTATAATTGCCGTTTTCCAACATCTCTTTCAACTCGGTCACGCGTTTTAAGCCCTTTACCGCCTCTTCATGATTCGGGATAACAAAGTGCGTCTTTTGCATAATCTGCCGTACTTCAGTGCGGATGCCCTGCGGAATCGGTGTTTCACTGGTACTGATCGGAAATTCATAAGGCTTCACCGGCTCTGATTCGGGGTTCAGCCCATTAATATCCTGCGCAATCTGATGACCGAACACCAATGCTTCCAGCAAGGAATTACTTGCCAGACGATTGTTTCCATGCACGCCGGTATGCGAGCATTCTCCACAGGCATATAGCCTGTCCACGTTGGTTCTTCCGCGGGTATCTACGTTAATCCCGCCCATTAAATAATGCTGACAGGGATAGATCGGTACCGGCTCTTTTGTCATATCATATCCGGCGTTCAACAAATTTTGATAGATCATCGGGAAGCGATTCTTAATAAATTCCGGATCTTTCCGAGAAATATCCAGATAGAAATGATCCGATCCGGTTGCTTTTTCTTCCATCATAATTGCGTGAGAAACCACGTCACGCGGTGCCAATTCCAAACGGTCATCATAACGGTCCATAAAACGTTCTTTCTTGCAATTAAGCAGATAGGCGCCCTCACCGCGAACCGCCTCGGAGATTAAAAAGCACTCCCGCTTATGTTTATTGTTAAATGCGGTCGGATGAAACTGTACCAAATGCAGATTTTTGATCTTTGCGCCCAACCGATATGCAAAAGCGATGCCGTCGCCGGTCGCAATTTTAGAATTGGTCGTAAACGCATATACTCTGCCGATACCGCCGGTTGCCATGACGCAATACCGTCCGCTGTAAGAACGGTATTCTCCGTTTTGGCAAACGTTTATCCAAAAGCCGTTATCCACTTTTTGGACATCGGAAACCAACGCCTGTTCCAACACTGTGATATTGCCGCGCGTCTTTACTGCGGCAATCAGTTTTTCCACAATCTCCCGACCGGTACAATCCTTATGATGCAGTATTCGATGCTTAGAATGTCCGCCTTCCAGTGTCAGATGAATTTTTCCGTCAGCCGTTCTGTCAAAATCCACCTGAAAATCATTCATTAAAGCGCGGACTTCATTCGGCCCGTGCTCCACCAACAAATGGGTGCTCTCCGGATTATTGCGGAATCCTCCTGCCACAAAAGTGTCGTGAACATGAGATTCAAAGGTGTCGTTTTCCTTGTCATAAACCGTAGCAACGCCGCCCTGCGCCAGCGAGGAATTGCTCAGAATCATATCCTGCTTGCAAAGCATCAGAACCCGTTTTTTGGGATCCAAATTTAATGCAGTATATAACCCTGCGACACCGCATCCGATAATGATAACGTCAAAATTCCGTTCCATGATGGTTTTGTTTCGCCTTGTTTTTTGCCCAAAGACGAAAACTTCCTTCCTTTCCGTTCTGGCTGTTTGTTCTATATACAGCCCTAAAGACAATACTTATTTAAGTATAACATACATTATCTGTTTTTGCACTACTTTTTTTAACAAAATAAGCTTTTCAGTGATTTTTTTATTCGGACGGCTCCCCTATTTGACAAAGAGAGGAAATATTTGTATAATGGCGTTAGTATTATAGTTCCAATGTAATCTTCTGTTACTACATAGTGCAGTTGCGGAAACCGGCATGGAAAATTTTGCCATGCTCTGTTTTGCCCCAAGATAACAGGCAAAAACAAACTTCAAAAAGGAATGGTGATTATTATGAAAGTTTGTCCGAATTGTCACATGTCAATTGCAAATGACAATGCAACGTTTTGCACCCGCTGCGGTGCTGATATTTCAAATGTCGCCCCACAGTACAATACCTTTGTTCAGGTTCCGCCTTATCAGCCGTCCACACCATATGTCGCCCCTCCTAAAAAGAGTTTTAAATGGTCTGATGTATGTATCCTGATCGGCTTTATTTCGTCCCTGGTCGGTCTGTTCTGGTCCAGCATTTTCTTGTTGCCGATTGGTATTATTTGTTCCGTTATCGGATTTATCGGCAATAAAACAAATGGTCTTGCCATCGCAGGAATGGTAATCTCGATTATCGCCTTTATCGTTAAAATCGCTGTTTTGCTCAACGAAGCAGGTGTAATTCCGGAATGGGTTACACGCGGTTTGTTCTAAAAAGCCATTGATTCCGGGACAGTAAAAGCATTTGGTTTCATCATGCCATCCGAGACGAAATTCTCTTTCGGATGGTATTTTAATGCTTATCGAACAATTCCCAAATGAATCAAACAATCATCATGCCGTGCATCGGCGGACTTTTACAAAGAACGCTCATCACATTATCGGAGGATTTATGAGTATATTAAACGTAGAACACGTAAACCACGGGTTTGGTGCCCGAAAAATACTGGAAGATGTATCTTTTCGCCTGCTGAAAGGAGAACATGTCGGTTTGGTGGGAGCCAACGGCACCGGGAAAAGCACTTTTATCAATATCATTACCGGACAGTTAATGCCGGATGAAGGCAAGGTCAGTTGGTGCAATCATATCACTACCGGTTATCTGGACCAATACAGTACGCTGACTGCCGGCAAAACGATCCGAGAGGTGCTGCGGGAAGCATTCCAATATTTATTCGATTTAGAGCAGGAAATGCTGGCAACCTATGACAAAATGAGCGACTGCACCGATGAGGAACTGTCGGCTTATATGGAGGATGTAGGGGAAATCACCGAAATATTGGAACAAAGCGGCTTTTATATCATCGATTCTAAAATACAGGAGTACGCAAACGGTTTGGGATTATGTGATATCGGGCTGGATCGTGATGTAAAAGAACTGTCGGGCGGACAGCGCGCCAAAGTTTTGTTAGCAAAGGTACTATTACAAAATCCAATGATTTTAATTTTGGACGAGCCCACTAACTTTCTGGATGAAAACCATATTGCATGGCTGAAAAATTTTCTGAAAAATTATGAAAACGCCTTTATCCTGGTATCTCATGATATTCCGTTTTTAAACGAGGTGGTAAATGTCATTTACCATGTCGAAGATGCCGCGCTGACACGATACACCGGAAACTACAATGATTTCATGGCAATGTATGAGCTGAAAAAACGTCAATTAGAGCAGGCGTACGAAAAACAACAAAAGGAAATCGCTCATCTGGAAGACTTTATCGCAAGGAACAAAGCCAGAGTCGCAACCACCAACATGGCAAAAAGCCGGCAGAAAAAACTGGACAAGATGGAAATGATTGAATTATCCAAGGAACGAATTAAGCCATCCTTCTCCTTTCAAGCCGCAAGAACGCCGGGACGCTTTGTAATCACCGGCGAGAATTTAGTACTGGGATACCATGAGCCGCTGACCAAGCCGGTCAATTTGACGGTAGAGCGCAATCAGAAAATAGCCATTAAGGGCGTAAACGGACTCGGAAAGTCTACGCTTTTAAAAACTTTACTGGGATTCATTCCGCCGATTTCCGGAACGGTTGAACACGACCAATTCACCGAAATCGGATATTTTCAGCAGGAAGAAGACTCCGAAGAACGAACCGCTTTAGAAGAAATCTGGGAGGAATATCCCGGTATGACCAACGGCGAAGTCCGGGCGGCACTAGCAAAATGCGGATTAACAAACGAACATATTACCAGCCAAATGCGGGTGCTGTCAGGCGGAGAAAACGCCAAAGTGCGTCTTTGCAAGCTGATGTTAAAACCGGTAAATCTTTTGGTGCTGGACGAGCCGACCAATCATCTGGATGTGGACGCCAAGGAGGAACTCAAAAAGGCGATTAAGGAATTTAAAGGAACCGTACTTTTGGTCAGCCACGAACCTGAATTTTATGAAGATGTTGCAACCGAAGTATGGAATGTGGAAGACTGGACTACTAAGATCATCTGACAAACGCAAAAAGGGCAGCCTTGAAAACAAGGCTGCCCTTTTTGCTTATTTTAAAATACTGTTTAAAAATTCACGGGTACGGTCATATTCCGGCGTCACAAAGATTTGCTCGGGTGTTCCCGATTCCAAGATTTCTCCGTCATGCATAAACAAAACTTTATTTGCCACCTCTCTGGCAAATCCCATTTCGTGAGTAACAACCACCATCGTCATCTTTTCATCAGCAAGCTGTTTGATCGTTGCGAGAACCTCGCCGGTCAGCTCGGGATCCAATGCGGAAGTCGGCTCATCAAACAACAGTATTTCGGGATTGAGCATCAGCGCACGCGCAATTGCAACCCGCTGCTTTTGTCCGCCGCTCAAATTAGCCGGAAAAGCATCTGCTTTATCCAAAAGGCCGACTTTGGCAAGATAATATTCACACTTCGCTTCGACTTCCTGAACGGACTGTTTTTGTACCAGCTTGGGAGCAAGCATCAAATTGTTTTTCACAGTCAAATGAGGAAACAGATTAAAACTTTGAAAAACCAAGCCCATTCTGGAAGTCAGCTGCTTTATGGTTTTGGAAGGAGCATAAACTCCATCCTGTACTAAATACTCCCCATCAATCAAAATGGAACCGCCCGACACCTTTTCGAGATCGATCAGACAACGCAGCATCGTGCTTTTTCCCGAACCGGAAGAACCGATTACGGCAATTACATCCCCTTTATTAACTGTAAAAGAAACGTCCTTAAGCACATTTAAATCGCCAAAAGATTTTTCTAAATTTTCAACTTGAATAATCGGCATATTGATTCTCGTCTTTCTATTTACACAGAAAGAACGAACTCCTTCCGTAAAAATAATCATGCTTTGGATAGATAAGCACTTTGCAGCTTACTCAAAACTGAATTTTTTCTCCAACTGATGAAACAACATGGTAAGCAGCGTATTAAGCAGCAGGTAAATAACAGCCGCCACAATATACGGCGTAACATTAGCCATCGTGTTCACCTGAGATTTTGCACTTTCCAGCAAATCGATGACGCCGATTGCATAAACAAGCGCAGTGTCTTTTATCAAAATAACACTTTCGTTGCTGATAGACGGCAGTGACACCCGAATCATCTGGGGAAAAACAATTCGTATCATCGTCTGAAATTTATTGAGTCCCAATACCTGTGCCGCCTCATATTGTCCCTTATCAACCGCCAACAAGCCGCCCCTGAAAATTTCAGCAAAATAAGCAGCATAGTTTAAAGAAAACGCAACCGCCGCCGCTGCAAAGCGGTCATTGATTGCAATATATTCGCCGATTATCGGTATAAAGGGCACACCGAAATATAAAAACAAAAGCTGCAGCATCAACGGAGTACCCCGAACCACAAATATGTATGCTCTGGAAAGCCATGATACCGGTTTGAATTTACAGCGCGATGTCAGTGTAAGAAGCATTCCAAGCGGCAGCGAAGCCACAATAATAATCACAAAAAGAGAAACGGTTACACCGGTAGATTTTAATAACAGCGTAATTAACTTCCAATAATCCATACGTTTTATCATGCCTTTCAGAATAATTCAGATTTTTACTGTGGTAAAGCCGAAGGTGCCAAAGAAATAACCCGGTGCGGTAAATCATCAAACTCGGCGGAATGATGAACAATCAGAATCACCAATTTATTTTGACAAAGAGAAATAATTTGCCGAATCACTAATGATTTGGCATGGTCATCCAACCCGGCAAAAGGCTCATCCAACACAAACAGGTCACCGTCAAAGGCAAGGGCGCGGGCAAATGCCACCCGCCTCTGCATCCCGCCGCTCAGCTCGTTGGGATACTGCTGCGCTATCCCCGACAAGCCAAGTTTGTTTAATAATTCATCCATTTCCGAATCTGTCAGCTTTTGTTTGAGCGGCGCATTGATATTATCGGCAACGGTAAATCCGGGAAACAACCGGTTTTCCTGAAACACAGCCGAGAAGCGCAACCCTTCGGTTCCCTTGATCTCTCCCCGATCCGGCTTTATCAGACCTAGGATCAGATGTGACAGTGTTGTTTTCCCGCAGCCTGAAGGTCCGGTAAGCAATACAAGCCCGGTTGAAGGAAGTTCTGCCGTGACATCTTTCAGTACCTCTGTATGATAACCTTTCCAAATATGCAAAAGTGAAATACCCGTGATAATCACCACCCTTGACCACACTATTACAAAACTGCTTAATGACGCTGAGAAAACCTCTTCCGGATCACCTTTCACCTGTGCGAATCAATCGCTCGCCGACAAACTGAATCGCGCGCACAATAATTTTCTCAAAAAACAAGCTGAGTAATATCACCACTGCTGTCCACGCGAACAAATCCGTTGTTTCCAGATAAATTTTCGATTCGTAAAGCATCGTCCCTATCGCATTCTTAGGAACAGCAAGTATTTCGGCTGCAATTCCGGATTTCCATGCAAAACCGACACCGGTAATACATGCAGAGAAAAAATAAGGCAGTACCTGGGGAATATAGATGTATCGTAATCTACCTATTGCAGACATTTGATAAACTTCTGCCATTTCCAGTAATTTTATATCGGTTTTCCGAATACCTTGAAGGGTATTCGTATAAACCAACGGTAAAATCAGCAAAAATGAAATAAAAACAGAAAGTCGTGCAGATTGAATCCAAATCAACGCTAATATAATAAAGGAGGCAACCGGTGTCGCTTTCACAATCGTCATGACCGGTGACAAAAAACTACAAAACAAAGCATACTTTGCAGACAATACTGTAAACAGTACTCCCAAAAATACCCCGAGTATAAATCCGGTAAAAATATGCAAGCAGGATATTGCCACTGTTTTCCAAAACTCCGATTGTATCATCAGCTCGCCCAAGCGCTTCAACACACTAAACGGCGAAGCCAGTAAAAGCTCCTGCTTGACAATCCAATAGCACAACTGCCAAATAGCAATCCAAACAATCGCAATACCGATTTTTTCAAGCCGTTTTCTGCATTTACTTGTTGATATAGTAGAGGTTTTCATCCGGCATTTTACCTCCGATAGACTTCGGATTGGCTTGATGAAGCACATTGAAAAATCCAATCGCCTTTGTTTTCATATCCTGACCGTCAATGTAAACAATGTTACAAGCCGGAATCGCTTTCTTGGCGACGGCTTCCTTGATAATATCAAATTCCTCGGCAAGCTTTGCCGTGCCCTCCACATCGGAAACTGCTTTTTTGGCTGATTCTTTGTATGCCGAAAGGAATTGCTCTACCGCTGGCTGATTATTTTCCAAAAATTCGGTACGAACCACCAGACAGCCCATTGTTAAAGTAGTATGGTTGACATTTTCCCACTCTTTTGTGAGATCAAGCGCAACCCGAACATCCGCATTTGCCGATGTCACCGTAGTAACAAAGGGCTGAGGCAACATCGCAACAGAAGCCTTATCAGCCGCCATCAGCGCAGCAAGCTCGGTATGCTCGGTTTTATACTCCACCGTAACATCTTTCCCTACTGTCAAGCTGTTTTGCTCCAAAACATAATTGAGCGCATATTCCGGAACCGCACCCTGACCGGTAGAATAGATCGTTTTTCCTTTCAAATCCTTCACAGATTGGATCGTATCGCCTTTTTCGAGTACATACAAAACCCCAAGCGTGTTCAAAGCCAGCAATTTCACACTGCTGTTTTTGTTATATAAGGTAGCCGCTAAATTAGTAGGTACCGCCGCAATATCCGCCGATTTAGAGGTCAGCAAAGCTACAACTTCATCCGGCTTGCTTTTGATTGTAAACTCGTAATTTTCGGTTTCTTTATCACTGTTCATCAAATTTAACATTCCGAGTGCCGTCGGTCCCTTTAAAGCAGCTACTTGAATCGGGTTGATCGTCGGAGTGGAGCCGGTCCTGTCAACAGAAGAAGTGTTTTCCGTCTTCTGACAGCCGGACGCAAAGGCAAACAACATGATTGCCGCCAGTATTCCGCTGAGCTTTCTTACAGACTTCATTTATTTTTCATTTCCTTTCTCAAAACAACACTGACAGACTGAATCAGACACAGGTAATTGTTTCACCAAGGCATTTTCGGCAAAACGCTTTTCTGTGTTAATCAGTCAAAGCGAATATGGTATGCAAATCTTCCGTTGTATGACTGACATACAGAACATGTAAAGCTTTATACATATCTAAGATATTATACCATAAACCCCTTGCATAACGCAAGGGGTTTATGGTATAATGAACTCACATGAATGTTGTCGTTTTTTGTCTTAATTTGTTTCACGCAACTGAAATCTTTTTCCGGAGAGCGTTTCGTACTCTAAACAGAAAACAGATTTTATTTTTAACCATTATTTGTTAAAATAATAACGAAAAGAAAGGATTGGATTTATGGTTATTTCGGTTTGTATCGGCAGTGCCTGCCATTTAAAAGGTTCTTACAAAATCATTTCCCAGCTAAAAGAAAAAATTACACAGCACCATTTGGAAAACGATGTTACGGTAAACGCCTCATTTTGTTTGGGTGAATGTTCTTCGGAGGGCGTATCGGTTAAGCTTGATGATAATGTTGTCACCGGTGTTACTCTGGAAAATTTCGAACAATTTTTTGAAAACAATGTTTTAGCGGCAATAAAATAAAAGTTAAAACAAAAGACAAACAGAATAAAGTGTATCCCTATTCGGAAAACCACTCTCCTCGGAAAGGAATATTGTTATAATGAGATTATTTGATACAAAAGTACAGCTTTTAAAATACAAAGTATTGCGCGGTGTAGCAAAGCGCGCTTGGGAAGATCATTTAGAAAGCAGTTATTATGAAATCCCGCTTGAAATCGTACCGGGCAAAGAGGCTACCATGCGATGCTGTATTTACAAGGAACGCGCAATCGTTTTAGAACGAATCAAGCTGGCAATGGGCGGCGACAAAGACAATCCCAATGTCATTGAAGTTCTTGACATCGCCTGTGACGAGTGTCCGGTCAGTAGCTATACCGTAACCGATTCCTGCCGCGGATGTATTGCTCACCGATGCGAAGAAGCCTGCAATTTCGGTGCGATTTCCTTCGATGCCAACCAAAAAGCTCATATAGATTCCGACAAATGCAAAAAATGCGGAAAATGTTCTGCAGTATGTCCTTACAGCGCCATCACTACCCGCAACCGTCCTTGTGAAGTTGCCTGCAAAGTGAACGCTATCCACATGGGCGAGGACAAAAGAGCGGAAATTGACAATGACAAGTGTATTTCATGCGGCGCCTGTGTGTATCAATGTCCTTTTGGTGCAATCACCGACAAATCTTTTATACTGAGTGCAATCGACATCATCAAAAAAAGCAATCAAAATCAAAATTATAATGTGTATGCGGTCGTTGCCCCATCCATTTCCAGTCAGTTCAATTATGTCAAGCTGGGGCAGGTCATTTCCGCGATTAAACAACTCGGATTCCATCACGTTGTCGAGGCAGCGCTGGGCGCGGATATGGTGGCATACAAAGAAGCTTCCGAATTGGCGGAAAAAGGCTTTTTGACCAGTTCATGCTGTCCTGCCTTTGTCAGTTATATTGAAAAATCTTTCCCGCAGCTAAAAGAACATGTGTCACATAATCTCTCTCCGATGGCAGAGATTGCCCGTTTTATCAAAGAAACCGATCCAACCTCTAAAATTGTATTTATCGGTCCGTGTACCGCTAAGAAAATGGAGTTCCAAAAAGAAACCGTGAAGCCTTACATCGACTGCGTCATTACTTTTGAAGAACTTCAGGCTTTGTTTGACAGCAAGGAAATTGACCTTGCCGCCCTCCCGGAAACCACACTCGACAATGCTTCCTACTTCGGTCGTATTTTCGCACGTAGCGGCGGACTGGCAGATGCGGTTGCCGAAGCGCTGAAAGAACAAAATATTACCGAAGAACAATTTACGCTGAAACCGGTTGCCTGCGATGGAATTGAAGCCTGCCGCGTCGCCTTGCTGAAAGCCTCCAAGAACGTGCTGCCTGAAAACTTTATCGAAGGCATGGCTTGTGTAGGTGGATGTATCGGCGGAGCCGGCTGTTTGACTCACGGTCCGAAAGACAAAGGGGAAATTGACAAGTACGGCAAACTTGCACTGGAAAAAAGTATCCGAGACGCCATTTCGGTATATGATGTAAAAAATTAGCAGTTGCATATTGTAGAAAAGTCAATATTATGCTATGCTAATAATAGAATGAAATCCGCTATCTTCAACGAACGGCGGAATGAAAAGAAAGGATTGATGCTCTTATGTCAAAAGGCAAATATGGTATTTACTTATGGTTTTACGCAGCAGTTGCGTTTATCCTGGCTTTTTTGGGACAGACGTTACTTTGCGGAATTTTACTCGGGTTTGTGATCGTTGCGGAAAAGAATGAATGGCTCAGCAAACAAGTAATTCAAGCATTCTTTTTGTCTCTTTTCAGCGCAGCGGTAAGCGGTATTTTAAATCTGATTCATTATTCTGCACCGTCATCGTTAAACTCAGAAGTCCTCTATCACATTTACCGCTTTTTTTACATTGGAACCAATGTAATTGAATCTTTAGTTTCTATTTTGGTTTTGGTTTTGGTAATTATCGCATTAACCAAGGTAACCAAAGGCAAAGATGCCGGTATTCCCTTGCTGAACAAGCTGGCTGACAGAGCATTCAATGTTGTGGAGAAAAAAGTATATCCCCCGCAGCAGTATCAACAGCCACAGTATCAGCAGCCACAGTATCAGCAGCAGTACCAACAGCAGCCTCCGCAATATCAGCAAAATGTTCCTCCGCAGCAACAACCTCCGCAACAATAAATATAAGCACAAAAATCCCTAATCTGCCATGTCGGCAGATTAGGGATTTTGATTTTTTCAGATTATCCCAGCTTACTTGCAATCAGGAATTTTGTCGGAATTCCTTCCTCCGTAAACATCTTTTCATGCTCAGTCATCGGACTGAACCCTTTAAAATCAGCATGATGCAAATCATAAGTGCAATAAACAATACGAAAACCCGACTCTTCAAAGTATTGTTTGCTGTCCGTAAACAACATATCGCTGTCCGTTTTAAACCAAATTTCTCCCTCAGGTTTCAAATGTTCCCGATATACTGCAAGCTGTTTCGGATGAGTCAGCCTTCTCTTTCGATGCTTTGCCTTCGGCCAAGGATTACAAAAATTGATATACATTCGATCAAAGCAATCCGTTTCTGAAAAAATCAAGGGCAGTCGTTCAATATCATGCGCTGTCAGCCGTATATTGTCCACCGGACGCTGATGTTCCGCATACAGCTTTTTAATATTACGCTGCCCGACTCCCAGCATATCGCTGATTAAATCAATGGCAAGAAAATTGGTTTCTTTATACGCTATTCCCATTTGCGCCGCAAATGAGCCTTTTCCACACCCAAGTTCCAAGCAAATCGGATATTCCGGATGGGGAAAAGCTTCCCTCCAACGCCCTTTGTACTCTATCGGCTGTTCGACAAAAAAGCCACAGCAATTCAGTTCCGGGACTGCCCATTTTTTCTTCCTCATCCGCATAAAAGCTTCTCCTTTTCCCTATCGTCAAAAATAAAGCCGGCGGAGATTCCGCCGGCTTTATTTTTTGTCTGTTACCGTTCCAGATTCTGGCTTCTTGCCGGACCGACACCTACCATAATCACCGGACAACCGCAAACTTCTTCCAGCCGTTTAATATAATCTTTGCATACCTGAGGCAATTCATCATATGTTTTGCACTGGGACAAGTCACCGGTAAAGCCTTCCACTTCTTCATACACCGGCTCGCAAAGTGCAAGTTCTTCCAAAGAAGCAGGATAATCATTCAATATTGTACCGTCGTTCTTTTTATATGCCACGCAGATTTTCAACTTTCCGATATCGCTCAAAGTATCCAATTTGTTGATTGCAAGTCCTGTCAATCCATTTACACGGACCGCATGACGCAGGATCACAGCATCAAACCATCCCGTGCGGCGCGGTCTGCCGGTAGTCGTGCCGAATTCATGTCCGCGCTGGCGAATCAATTCACCCATATCATCGTTGAGTTCGGTAGGGAACGGGCCTTTTCCCACCCGAGTGGTATACGCTTTTGCAACGCCGATGACCTCTCCGATCATGGTCGGTCCGACGCCGGTACCGACACAAACGCCGCCGGAAACCGGATGAGATGAAGTAACAAACGGATAAGTTCCCATGTCCAAATCCAGCAAAGTGCCCTGCGCGCCCTCAAACAGAACGTTTTTTCCGGCTTTGCAAGCCTCGAACGCAAGCACGGATACATCATCTATGTATTGCTCCAAGCGTTTTCCATAGGCAACATATTCTTCAATTACCGTTTCTAAATCAATCGGTTCTTCCTCATACAGTTTGGTAATCAAATCATTTTTTAAAATACCGACTGACATGGCTTTTTCACGGAACAACTCAGGGTGTACTAAATCATACATCCGAATTCCGCAGCGCTCTGCTTTATCCATATAGCACGGGCCGATTCCGCGACGAGTCGTACCGATTTCTGCATTGCCGCGTTTTTTCTCGGACAAGCCGTCCAACGCAATATGCCAAGGCATAATCACATGTGCTCTGGGATCAATTCGCAGATTTTTACAGTCAATCCCCCGCGCAATCAAACCGTCTATCTCCTGCAATATTACTTTGGGGTCAATCACAACACCGCAGCCGATCAAGCACAAGGTATCCTTATAAAGAATTCCGGACGGGATCAAATGAAGCTTGTACACCTCACCGTTGTTTTCCACAGTATGACCAGCATTGTTTCCGCCTTGAGAGCGAATGACAACATCTGCCCGAGAAGCAAGGATGTCAATAATTTTACCCTTTCCCTCATCGCCCCATTGAACTCCGACAACTACTTTTGCTGACATGTAATTACCCCTTTACTTTCAATTTTACATAGCAATGGATATTCCCGCAAAAGAATACCCTAAAACATTATAGTCTGTAACCGATAAAAAATCAAGGATATCCGAGAAAAAAAGCAAGTTTCTTCTGATGTTCATGATTTTTAACTATACAAAGAATCCGGTTCTATGATATAATAGTAACATTGCAATACCAAGATTATCAAATCATTTCCCGCCTCTTTGCAGGATGCACATCAAGCGAAAGGATGATCTCTACTTGAAAAAGAAACTGATAATAAAACCCAAAATGGTTGCAGTTTATCTGATTACGATTTTGCTTTCTGTTGTTTATATTATAGTCGGTCACAAGCTGGCAACAGAGGGACTGACCGCCTTTGACGGGGCGCAGGATACTCCGATCTCTTACAAAGCCAAGGTCGTTCAGATCATGTCAAAAGAACGCCAAGTTCCTTTAGAGGGCGTAGACGGTGACGACGGCGGTGTTAATATTATCTTTACAGCCAAAATTTTAAGCGGCGAAAAAAAAGGAGAAACGGTTACCGCCTTGCAGCAAACCGATCCCCTTTATCCCATTCAAATGAAGGAAGCCGAAGCCGGCGATAAGGTTCTAATTTATGAAAACACCGATTCTGAGCTGAACTATGATTGGCTGCTGGGAGAATACGTGCGCACCGACGCTTTAATCGTGTTAGGTATATTGTTCTGCATCGGCTTACTGATCTTCGGCAGGTTGAAAGGAGTGAACACCGTCATTTCTCTGGTATTTACCTGCCTGTCTATCTTCATTGTCTTCATTCCTGCTGTATTATCCGGACAAAATATTTACATGTGGTCTATTGCAACTTGCATATTTATCATCGTAATGACATTATTGATTATAAACGGTGCGGACAAAAAAAGTCTTGCCGCCGGCATCGGCTGTTTCAGCGGTGTAGCAATGGTAGGGCTTCTTACCTTAATCATGGATCAGATTATTAAATTGACCGGTATGGTGGACGATGATTCTTTGCACTTATACCTGCTCAACGAAGACCGCCCGATTGATTTAAAAGCGATTATCTTCTCTGCCATCATCATCGGGGCAATCGGTGCGATTATGGATGTATCTGTGTCTATCGCTTCCTCATTAAAAGAGCTTCAGGATCAAGTCGAACACGTATCTTTCGGCATGCTGTTAAAATCCGGCATTACGATTGGAAAAGATATGATGGGCACGATGGCAAATACACTGATCCTTGCTTACATCGGCAGCTCGCTTTCTGTCACCTTACTGCTGGTTGCATACTCTAATTCTCTCCTGACGTTGTTTAACCGTGAAATGATCGTCGTGGAAATCTTAAACGCCCTGGTCGGCAGTTTCGGCATTCTTTTAACGATTCCCCTAACCTCTTTTATCTGTGCGCTGTTTTACAGCAACCACAAAATCAGCCGAAAACGCCCTACAACCGTTCCATTCCGTCCTTCCGAGGAACCTGCTGCAATAACAGCCGATGCCGAAAAGCAGCAACTTGAGGAACTGCCGGAAGGAATACCGCCCAAACCGGAGCGCCCTGATGATTTTATGTCAATTGACAGTTTCCGTGACGAAGAAAATGATTTTAACGGAATATAGAATCAACAATATTAACATCATATCAAACAACACAAAAGCAGGATGCCGAAATAAAACGGGCATCCTGCTTTTGTGTTGTTTAAAAAGAAGTATCTGAATTCCTTCCGAATAAGAAACAAGTCTATCATTCAAACAAATCGGATGTTAAGATGGTATCGTCTTCAATATCGGTTAAAGCGATCTTCCCGACAACACTTTGGATTGCAGAAGGAGAAATGCCGGTTCCGGGGCGCTTAAAGGTCAGTTTGTCCTCGGTGATGATCTCACCCTTGCCAATCTTGCCGAAAGAAACAATGGAGCGGCGAGCATTTTTTCGTGCTTTTTGCTCACTATCCAGACATTTTAATTCATAGGAGCCGCAAATTTTATCTAAATATGATATTTCGCGGAGGATTGCGGCGGCATCCTGCGGATCCATGGCATGATAGTGATCATTTCCTTTTAATGTTTTATCTAATGTATAATGCTTCTCAATGACCTGCGCACCCTTTAAATATGCTGCTTTCACTACCTCATATTTGCCGTCCGGTTTCGTGTGATCCGAATAGCCCACGTATACATCCGAATAACGATTTTTCAGAGAAACGATTTTGTTCAGGTTCGCATGCTCACAAGGCGTCGGATATTCCAAAATGCAATGCATTAAAATAAGCGGCTGATGATTATATGTACGTATCGTCTGAATAGCGCTGTCAATTTCATCCTCATTCGACGCGCCGACTGACAATAAGATCGGTTTATTCTTTTTTGCCTGATGCGCAATAAACGGAAGATTGCTCAAATCAGAAGAGGAAATTTTATAAACATTCATCATATCATCGAGATAATCTGCCGACTCGAAGTCAAACGGGGTAGAGAAAAACTCAATGCCGAGCTCTTCACAATAATCTGCCAATTCCCGATACTCTGCCTCGCCAAAGGAATCAAACTTTTGAAAAAGCTGATACTGAGAGGTAGTCGGCTCTTCGGTAATATCCCAATAATAAGGGGAATCTTTTGCTGCCAGAGTGCCGGCTTTATAGGTTTGAAATTTTACCGCATGAATACCGGCTTCCTTTGCCTCATAAATCATTAGTTTGGCAGCTTCCATCGGCGAAATTCCTTTTTCTGTCGCAATGTCATAGTAATTCACTCCGACTTCCGCAATCAGGACAAACTGTCCTTGTTTGATTCTTTCCAAAATCGTATTTTTCATCTGTATATCATGCCTTTCGTTTCTTATTCTCCCAAAATAAGTTTAACCTCTCGGTGTACACCGTTTTTCAATTCCTGTCCTCGCGCAAGCATTAAGTTCCTCATTTCACTGCGCAACTGCGGCGTATTCATTAAAAATTCAAAAGAACGTTCTATCGTTTCCTGGCGCACGTCTTTGCCTAAACCTAAATTGAAAAATCCGTTATTCATCTGTGCAAAAGTATGAAGCTGCTCCCGCTCGTTCTGCGCCAAGACAATAGCAGGTACGCCCATCGCGGCAAACTCATAAACAGTACGCCCCTGAGAGGTAAAGGCAAGATCAGCCTGTCTCATATAAGCGCTGACATATTTTGCGTCCTTTACCACAAAAATATTTTCTTCTTCTCTGGTGACGATCCCGTTTTTTTCGCAATCATACCCGATCCCTGCCAGAAAAACAAAACGAACATTCGGATAATTCTGATGCATCTTTCCTGCCAGCCGATAAATCACCGAGGTCATATTGGAAGGATCCGTTCCCCCAAACAAGGAAAGCACGGTCTTCACCTCGGGAGAAAACGGTTTCGGCTCAGAGATCAAAAATTCATCCCGCAGGCAGATGTATTTTTCGCCGCTGTATACGTTTCCGTTTTTGGTTTCATCTTTGTTGTCATACAACGCATTGATTACAACGTCTGCGTAACGGATACCCTCGCCCATATCTTCGATGGTGACAACCCGCTTACAAAGCTGCTTTAAGGCTTTCATATATTCCGCCGAAGTATCCAGACAGTCATTTACTACAATGTCGGGCTGATATTCTTTCAAAAAGCGGAAAAATTCTTCATCGTCCCGCACAATCGTAAGCGGCATAAAAGAATCTTTGATTTTCTGTATTCCCTCGGTACAATCGGCACGGGACACGAACATGATTTCATGTCCGACTAAATTATAAGCCAACGTCAAACAATGATAAATATGCCCCATTCCGATTTGCTTATATCCGTCCGCGCGTAATACGATCCGCTTTTTTCCCAATATACTTTCGCAGACAATCCAATCTGCCGGCGAATCAATATCAATCGCTTCTGACTCCGGCAGCTCATAAACCGAAATGGATTTACCCAATCGGCTGTTCGGCGTTACATTTTCCCTGCGCGTAATCAAAAACGCACCGGCTTCCAAATAATTCGGGGGGAGCTGCTGTCGGTTCAACCTCTCTTTATACAACGGGAAAAAGCGTCCCTCTTCATCCTTTGACCAAGACAAATGGGGCTTGTTTGTGGCGCTGATATAAGTATCCGCATCCCGATCAACAAATTCCAAAACAGCATCTCTCAGCGTATCACTTCGCAGCACAGGAGAGGTTGCCTGCAATGTAATGACAATATCATACCGCTTATTTTTCCTTTTTTCCATCTGCTCCACAGCGTCAAAGATAACCGGATCCAACGTGACAGCATCCTGTGCAAGAGCAGAAGAACGGCTGAGCGCAACTGCATGATAATTTTCGGCAATGGTAAGAATTTCTTCATCATCGCTGCTGACAGCAACATCGGTTATCAAGCCGCATTGCTGCGCGTTGTGAATCGCATAATAAATCAACGGTTTGCCGGCTATCAATCTCACATTTTTCCTCGGTATTCCTTTTGACCCGCCTCTTGCAGGAATCACCGCCAATATTTCCATAACAAATCCAACCTTTTTCATTTGTTAAATCATGATTACCAATTTATCACAAGCTAAAAAATACTTTTATTTCGATATACTCTCCAAAACAGTATAACACCGAGAATCATTCCGATCGGCCATCGAATGTACCACAAATCAATTGTAACATAAAATAATACCGAAACCAGAATCATGGCGCAGATTCCAGGTAAAAACATGGAGAAAGAATAATGATAGCCCTTTTTAATCACATATTTTGCAATGATCTGATGGAACAAGAACAGCATGATGTAAGAAATCGCCGTTGTCGCGGCTGCGCCGATATTTCCCCACCAAGGAATAAACAACAAGTTTAAAATAATGTTAACTACTGCCGCGCTGCAGGTTCCGCAAGCGATCAAAAGCGTTTTTTTATGATAAAACTCAAAATTTACCGGGAAGCTGTACAAGAATACCATGTAACAGGAAAAGGCAATAATCGGAATCAGCTCCATACCGCTCCAAAAATCCTCCGAGGAAAACAGCTTCACTACTTCGGGAGATAACAGCACAAATCCTATGCACAAAGCGGTATAAAGAAACATGTAATTTTTGCTTTTTCGCTCAATCACTTCGGTATTGTTCTGCTTGACATAATCATAATAAAAAGGAACCCATGTATTATTCAGTGCCGACCAAATAATATTCAGAATATGTACAAAGGTAAAAATAAAGCTGTAAATTCCCACTGTTCCGTTATCATTCAGCAGCTGCTGGAGCATAATCCGGTCGCATTGCGCCAAAATAATCTGCGACAAGTGATGAAAAATCAACGGCAAGCACAGCGGCAGGCAGAATTTCCAATATGCTTTATGATAAAAAGTTTTTCCCTTTACCAGTATCATCACTGCCAAAACAGTACCTATCATGATATTCGGCAAAGCATAACCTATGATTCTGCCCCAATAGCGGTCTGAAAACTTCCCGATATTAACAATCAGAATTAAGGAAATAATCACAGAGAAAATGGAAACCAGTACCGAAACCAAGAAATTCTTTGATGCTTCCTTGGCATAAATGAATTTCAGCGTCGCAAAACTGATTGCATAAGAGCCGAAACTTTGAAAAAGCATTAACAAAACAATGACTCGGTCCAATTTCATAAAGGCGGATATCGGCTGTATAAAGATGACTGTCAACAGCGTTATCACAGCAGAAGTGATGCAGGAAAGAAAAAGTGTGCTGGAAAAATAAGCATTTTGCTCTTCTTCCTCAAAATAAGCCTTTGATACAGCAATCGTTCCGCCGGTTTGAATTCCCATCACAATGGAAAGGACCTGCACCCATGTTGTATATATCGAAACAATACCATAGTTTTCCGTCCCCAGCATACGGGTAAAAATAGGAACCGTAAAAAAGTTTATTCCATTCAGAATAATAGGACCCAAAATATTAAAAAAAGCCAACGCGTTTTCATTTTTAGAATGAATCAAAGATTTTATTTTCATGAAAACATGATATCCTTCCCATTGTTACAAATCAATGTTACAGACCATTCTGCGTTCAGGTCAAGATTCGACCCTGCGAGAGTTTTTAATCTTTTGACATGAAATCCCTATAAATAATATCTGCTGAACAAATCAAAAAATTGATTTGTTCTGACGGCTATTGCCGTACAAACCAATAAAAACGAAAAAATTCGCGTTTTTATTGGTTCAGACATTTCTTGATGCGAACACAGATTGTGATTTCAGAAAGAAATCACAATCCAAAGTGCAAGGTTTTACAAGATAATAAATAAAAAACCTTGCACTTTGCCAATATATAAACAACGGCAAAATACTTTGCTATCGTTGTTTATATATTGTTCAGTGAGCATTAAATATTAAACCATTGCTTTACAAGCAAAAATGCTCCTGCCTATTGTAAGCAAAACAAAAGGACGGGAGCAACATCTGCCTAGTTTCTCTGTTTGTTGTCCGCAAAACATTTTTGATATATGAAATCACCCACCGTCCGGGAGGCATGCCCTGTTTCACAGCTGCCCAAAGCTTCGTGATGGTGCTTGATATCATCTGCGTATTTTTGTTCGTCAAAGTTCTTTATCACAGATTCCAATTCACCGTTATTTTGCGCAGTCGGAAACGGCCACTCCTCCATTGGAGTGTAAAAGTCCCGCTCTTGCTGGTAATCTGCAACGTCGGTCGCATAAATAAAACACGGTTTTCCGGTAAGCGACATATCCCACATGGAAGATGAATAATCGGTAATCAGAACATCCGAAGCACACAAAAGTTCCTGCATATCCGGGTAATCCGAGACATCTATTACCTGCTCTGTCACCGGAATAGAAGAAGATAAAAAATAGTGTACTCGATAAAACGCAATCCATTTACCGCCGAAACGCTCCGATAGGGCAGAAAGGCAACCGGTTATGTTGAGATCATTATGCTCAGCTCCTGCACTTCCTTCACTACCGCGATAGGTGGGTGCATATATTACAATATGAGTATCCGGATCCAGTGCATATGTTCTTTTAACCTTTTCGGTAATTTCCGGATGAGCCGACATAAGAATATCATTTCTGGGCATACCGATTTCCAACATCTTTTCAATCGGAAGCATTTTTGAATGCGACATCACCTCTGAAAAACGGCGGCATCCTGAAATCATATGGTCTGTTAACTCAGCGGACAGCTTAGTGGAAAGCGTTTGCTCCGGCGTCATATCCGCATCAACACCCACACGCTTATACGCGCCTCCGCCATGCCATGTATTGATAAACATTTGTTTCTTTCTTAACGGCAGATAAGATCCGGGGCCCTGATTTTGTACAATTACCGCTGCCGTCATCATATGGTAAAAATATGCAAGCGTTTTAAACGGTACTATCATACATCCGCTGAGTTCCTCTGAATCTTTATTCTCCGGAAGTATCCAAATATATTTAAAAGCATCTCCGTATTGACTTCTGAGATATTGATAAATGTATTTCGGATTACAGGCATAGGCTTTTCCGGAAAAACTTAAAAATAAAATCTTATTCTTCTTAATCGGAAAAAGGTAAAACACATGTAATACGGCTCTAAGCACATAGGTGAACAAGGCTTTGATGGTATATTTCAAAGCAATTCTTCCTTTCAATCTTTTGATTTCAACCCCGAAGCTTTTTTTTCAATTTTAACCGCATAAACGTAAAAAGCTTTATGATCCACAAACATTTTGTCTTTAATACCAGCTTATAAATGAGAAGCTCTTTATCCCCATCATTTTTACATGTTAATGCGGATTGCGTCTGCTCGCAAAACACAACATCCTTTACATAGTCTTTTTTACTGATATCCGCCAAAGCGCTATCCTTCGAAAAGATACTTTCAATCAAAATAAAGCAATGTTTCAAGTGCATTTTGGACACCGATGTAAATGTTTCATCACAGATATGTAATTGTTCCATAAAAGCAACAGATTCATCAAAAATTCTTTTTGCAAATATTGTCTTTTGCGGATCAATGCGTCTGGTAAGCGACGCTTTCTCATCGCAATAATAATGATACAACGGCTCGTTCACCACTGCAATACGAGAATCAACAGCGAGATAGCTCTGTTTAAACAGCATGTCCTCACCGATATAGAGAGAAGTATCAAATTTAAGCATATTGCTTCTGATAATATCAAGATCGTACAGCGTTGCCCAAACGGCAGACAGCAAGGTTTTTTCATACAAGGAACCATAATTCTTTTTTATCTGCTCCCCAGATAAAATATCACTGCAATCCGGCAAACAAATGATACTCCGTTTTAATTCATTTCCGACAAAAAACTCCCGTTCAAAACCGCAAAGAGAGGTCTTGCATCCGGTATTAACCACTTTTTGATATAACTTTTCACACAAGGTGGGGTCTACAACATCGTCGCTGTCAACAAACATAATATATTGCCCGACCGCCTGCTCAATCCCATAATTCCTTGCCGAGGATACTCCCCCGTTTGTCTTATGATATACTTTAATCTGCTCATTGCAGGCTGCATATTCATCACAGATTCTCACGCTGTCATCAGAAGATCCGTCATCAATCAGCAGAATTTCAATATCTTTGTAAGTCTGCCCAAGCAGACTGTCGACACAAGCTGCTAAGCGAGTCTGCGCATTATAAACCGGAACAACGATACTGATGGTCATAGTAGTTCTCCTACCGCCTTAAAAATTTATGATATACAAAAATTCGTACTCTATTCGGAAGTAAGCATACAGCTGTTTGAGCAGAAACGGAAATGAAAAAATCTCCAAAAGAGCTAAACTTGCATTTCCAAAGATATTTGCGAAAACGATATACGCATTTCAGATATTTCAATCCGCCGCGCCGACTGTACATAGCTTGTCCCGCACGCATCAACAACAGCGGCTGCGCTAAATTCATTGCTTTTGCACCGTTTTGAAGCATCCGCACCCACAAATAATAATCTTCAAAATAAGGGAAATGCTGGTATCCGCCAACCGCCAGTACTGCCGATTTTTTAAACATAACTGCCGGATGGTTGATCGGACTGCGCTTTCTTGCATAAACAAGAAGTTCTTCATGAGTCAGCGGCAATGATTTAATCGCAGAGATATCATCAATATTATCATTCTGAAATTCTTTGACCGCACAGCTTAAAAGAGAAATTTCCGGATGCAGACGAAAAGATTCCAATTGTTTTTCCATTCGATCCGGCAAGGAAATATCATCCGTATCCAGTCTTGCCACCAATTCATGCCGGCATTCCGGCAATCCTTTATTCAGTGCCTTTCCCAATCCTCCGTTTTCCGGAAGACGAATGATATGAAACAAATCGGGATAAGCCTGTACATATTCTTCAATTACCGCATCTAATTCCGGCGTCAGAGGTCCGTCACACACTAAAACGAGATCGTCCGTTCTCACTGTTTGTGACAAAATACTTTCTAAACTTTGTTTGAAATAGGTCGAATCTTCTTTATAATATATCGACATCAAAACTGAATATGGTTCCATTCCTATCTCCCTACACTATAAACATATGTTAACACTATCAAGGCAGTTCTATTTATTTTCCTATGACAGAGATAAAATAACGATTGCTTTCTGAAACTGATACAGGCAACTTTAAAATCTATTATACTACATCTTAATTGATTTGTCATCTATTTTTTATTGCGTTGCACCTAAGCGTGCATAAGCAAAATTCTCAAGCGTTATACAAAAATACACCGCGCGCTGTTTTCTCATGTAACGCCTGAAGGTTTTTGCAATATTATTTGCAATGCCCCAAAGACACGGTTCGAATTTACTGTCATCTTTCAGTTTCGACCGTTCCCGTACAACCGTAATTTATCAACGACGAATGATGCCTTCACCCCTTTTTCTTTATGTCATTTTAATACTGTTGTCTTTCCTTTAACACCGTTTTAACTGAATAAGGTATATACTATTTGGCAAGGAGGAGAGAAAATATTCCAATTATTGTTGCTGTCGCAGGCATAAGTGCAGCTGCACTGCTGCTTTATTATGTCTACCTATTCGTCAGCGTCTGATTCAGTGTTCATAAATGGGTATTTGTGGATAGATTATGCCGCCGGATGCGCCTATCTGGATAAGGAGGAACTGCATCTGACACCGATCGAGTATAAGTGCTTCTGTGTCTGCTTGCTCAAAACGTCGGAAAAGTACTGACTCATACCTTTATCGCTCAAAAGATATGGGGAAGCAGTTGGGATAACGACATAGCTTCTCTGAGGGTATTCATGGCAACACTGCGCAAAAAAATAGAAGTTCTGCCGGATTCGCCTCAGTATATACAAACCCACATCGGCGTCGGGTACCGAATGCTGAAAGTAGAATAAGACATCACAGCAATCAAATCGAGCCCGACTCCCAATATGGAGCCGGGCTTGGTTTGTGAAAACAACCATCGCCTATGTCGGTGGTTGTTTTCACAAAATAAATATGCGCCGGCTATACCGGCGCATATTTATTTATCATAACTTGATCTTTTGTGCGTGGCTGACTTCGCCTGTTATGGTTTTCCCGCCAGGTAAAATAACATTACCGGTTTGATGAAAAACACAATACGCATATCCGTTCCATTCAATCGCCTGACATTGAGATGTGTTTGCCAAAACCTTCACTGAGGCAAGCTTCTGTTCCGCCATAGCTTCAGATAATATTGCAAATGCATAAGACGCATTTGCAGGCGCTGTACCATGATCAATCCATACTGTCAAAACGTCTTCTGTCACCGGCGGAGCTGATTCAGATTCATTAATTCGCTTCCAGTTACCGGTGCGCATTTGCGTATCAAATTGAAGCTCATGCGAATCCAGAAGCGCATATACCGTACCATTGTGTCGAATCGCACAATGACCGGCACAGCGCTCCTGCCGTAATGATCCTTCTAAACGGCACTGCTCCAAGGTGGTCACAATCGGTTCTGCCCCTGATGCACACAAATCGCTGCCAAGCGCCACCAGCATTCCATCAATAAAAAAACGCGCTATCACGCCGGAAACACCGTTGTATTTCATATCCTGCCAAATACAGCCAACCATCTCATCCAGTATTTCACCGCATCCGTACTGATTCTCCGGCATCTTTCCATGCCAAATTGCCCGTTTTTCCATCAAAGCATCATCGGTTTCAATCCGAGCGGTTGAACCGGGAATCCGGCAAAAATCCCATACCGGCATCAGATTATCATACTCCCCGCCGTTCGGCATAGTACAGATAACACCACCGGTATACAGATTGGCACTGTAAAAATTTTCACCGTTAATGGTTTCGCCAAGCATTTGACCCGGCGCCGTCACACGAGAGGACAGATATCTTCCGGTATGCCGGCATACATACATATGAGCATACGGAAACCAACGGTCCCCCTCCGGATGCAACGCCTCCCAACCGCGCACCTGACGATAAAATTCTGCCAATTCTTCTGCACGCGGCATTTCTTTGCTGTTCGACAGTCTCCACAACGCTTCCTGCATATTATCCAATTTCAGCGCATCGGTACGGCAGATTTCCCGCCCCACTGTCATAAAATCCAAGCTGTTTTTTTGTGTCATCCAGCGCAATCCATCCAAAACAAAATCCGCAAAAACTTTAAGTGCAGAAGTTGAAAACTGCAATGGGGACTCTTGTAAAATATAGACTAAAGAGGACAGCTCTATCACAAACGAACGACCGTACCCTCCTGAATAAAACTGCGTGGAGTGCTGAAAAAAGCTATAATCCGGTTTAATCCCTTCTGCATCACCATCCTTCACGGAAACCTCTCTTTCGGCAAGAGCAATTGCCGGTCTAGCCAGCATCAGATCACCGGACAATAAGGCATATTGTACAGTATCAATCACACCCCAAAGCAAATTTGCGCCCGTCCAGCCGGAAATGCGTGGAAGATGAGTAAACGAGCCTTTACTTGCCAACTGTTTTGCCCGTTCTTTCTGATCCGGCGTCAGCCATGGTTCGGCAAGCAAAGCGGCTTTTCCGATATTTTGAGGCAATCCGATATCATTGTGCCACCAATTCGGATTTGCCCAATCTTGATCCAACCAGTAAGAAAGCGCTGCCAGTGCTTTCCTTCGCAGTGCGGATTTCTTTAATACTTCAGGATTAGATAAAAGACAAACCGTTCGTTTCGCATGCGTCGTACAATGCCAGTTATTACGGTCCTGACTATTATAATCTAAATCGATAAAAATACCGGTATTCGTTAGTTTCTCCATCAGCTCGCTGATCTGAGAAACAGGAATTTGACTTCCTTCATGCATCATCAGGTTCTGAAAATTTTTGACAGCCGTTTGTTCCATGTCGAACATTTCAATCTCCCCTGTCTTACGAGCACTTATTAGGCAAAGTTTCACCCATTTCACCTAAACTTTGCTGTTTGGCGTTCATATGAAGTAATATCCAAACTGAAAAACACAAAGTTTTATATTATTCAGTTTGTTCTGCAGATATTTGTTGTCATACAATGATTGTATCATAGTATACTTCGCCGAAATCGATAAAATCAGCGATAAAATATGCAGAATTTGCTCTGATAAAGCAGCTTTGATCCAGTCCTTACTTTTCAGGCATATCTTCTCGCGGAGAAACGCCAAACCGTTTACAGTAAGAACGATAAAAAGCCGAATAATCTTTGAATCCACTCTTTTGGCAAGCCTCCGAAGCAGATTGCCCGCTGCGAAGTGATGATCTTGCATTCATCAGCCTTTTTACTAAAATGTATTCCCCAACAGAAGAACCGGTTGCTTGCTTAAACAAGCGATTAATTTGAGAAGCGCTGAGAAAAAAACGCTCGCTCAGCAAATGCAGTGATAAATCATCGCTTAAATGCTCATTAATATAGGACACCAACTTTTCTGCTGAAGTCCGCTGTATCGAAAAAGAATCATCTTTCTGCAAAAATGCCGTATGAAGTTGCTCCAGCAAAGAATAAAGATAGGACAACACTTTTAATCGTCTTTCTTTTTCATCCGCAACCGGCACGCACATTGCATCTAAAAGTTCCTTCGGGCGCATTTGATCAAAGTCAACCGAAAAATAACGGTTTTTTTGCCCGAGAGGACGATCCAAAAATGCCTTTAGCAAATATCTTTCCGGATCAACAGCGTTCAACAAACTGTCCGCAAACTGAATCACATACCGCTCATAAGGCTTCTGAGATATGATACGCACCTTATGAACTTCGGAGGGACGCATAATAAGGATACATCCCGGCTTCAACGGATAAACATTGCCTTCCACTAAGTATTCGGCATCCCCGGCAAGAAAGCAATAAATCTCATACTGATCATGAATGTGAAGAATAAAGTCCTGCTGCTTAGGATGAGTATCATAAGTGTGGGTAAACTGTAAATCATCATTTTTATAAGAACAAAGAGCCGCCATGTTCGCTCACTTTCCTTTCTTACGGTTTCCTAATACTATCCTATCACACAGTGCGCAGATTTGCAATAAAATTTGCAATAATACGCAATTGATTTGTAAATATATACAATCTATAATAAAGGTATCAGAAAAGGATTTCATCAGGATTTTTAGCATTTTTTATCGAAGATTTTGCTCTATCGGAAATCATATTCAACCTAAGTGAAACAGTTCTATTACACAGGTATGAATGAAAAACTGATACAAAGATAAGCAAAAAAATCCTATCTTAATGATAATAAATCCGAAAGGGGTTTTCTAGTTTGCAAAACAACTATCTGCTTTCCTCAAAAACAGCACAAATGCTCTATCAATCTGTTTGCACGCTACCAATCTATGATTATCATTGTCATTTATCTCCGAAAGAAATTTGGGAGGATAAACCCTTTGATAACATTGGTGAAATGTGGCTGGCAGGCGATCACTATAAATGGCGATTGATGCGGGCTACCGGCATATCGGAGGATAAAATAACCGGCAAAGCTTCCTGGAAGGAAAAATTCTTCGCCTATGCACAGGCAATCTCATTGGCGGCGGGCAATCCGCTTTACCATTGGACACAGATGGAATTGAGCATCTATTTCGGCATCGAAACCGCATTGTGCTCCGATACTGCAGAGGAAATCTGGAGCAAAGCCAATCGCGTCATTGCCGAAAAAAAACTTTCGCCTCGCAAGCTGATGAAACAGGCAAATACCGTATATGTTGCCACCACCGACGATGTAGCGGATTCACTGGAATATCATCAACTGCTGAAAAACGATGATACCCTTTCCGCCAAGGTAACGCCCTCCTTTCGTACCGACAATTTGCTGTTAATACGGCGGGCGGGATATCGCTCTTACATAAACAAACTATCGGAAGTCTCCGGATTGGCGATCACCGATCTTGCTTCATTAGATGCCGCAATCGAAAAACGACTGCAATTTTTTATCCAATCGGGATGTAGTTTCACTGATGTAGGCATGCCGTTTTTCCCCGACCGTATCGGCTCTGATGCTGAGGCTGACCTAGTGTTCAAAAAAGCCTTGGAGGAAGAAGCCCTCTCTGATGAGGAGTATTCTTCTTTTCTTGGTCGGATGTATCTGTTCTTAGGGAAACTGTACCGAAAATACAATGTTGTAATGCAATGGCATCTCGCTGTACAGCGCAACGTCAACACGCCGTTGTTTCAGGCGGCAGGTCCTGACAGCGGCGGCGACTGTATCGGCGACCTGATTCCGGGAAAACATATTATTGAGGTTTTAGATGCGATTCATCTGAACGGCGGTCTGCCTGAAACGATCTTATACACCCTGAATCCCACGATGACCGATCAGCTTTGTGCAATTGCAGGGAGCTTCCCGCACGTCAGAATGGGTGCGGCTTGGTGGTTCAATGACCACAAGGAGGGCATTGAAGAGGTAATCCGCACCATTGCCCGAATCGGTCATATCGGCAGTTTTCTCGGTATGCTGACCGACAGCCGCAGTTTTCTGTCCTACGCCAGACACGATTACTTCCGTAGGATTCTTTGCAGCGTCCTCGCGAGATGGCAAGAAAGCGGAGAATTCTCGGGTAATACCGAACGGCTTGCCAAAGCAATTTGCTGTGACAATATTAAAGATTTGATTGAGAAAGGAAGCAAAGCGGAATGAAAATGACCTTTCGATGGTACGGAGATAATGATCCCGTCACCTTAGATAAAATTCGGCAGATTCCGAAAATGAGCGGTATCGTTTCGGCTGTTTATGATGTGCCTCCGGGCGGCATCTGGAGCAAGGAAAGTATTGCGTCACTAAAGAAAAAAGCCAAAAACAGCGGTCTGGAATTTGAAGTAGTAGAAAGCGTGCCGGTACCGGAAGAGATTAAACTGGGCAGTGAAAAGGCGCCTGAACTGATTGAAAATTATTGCGAAAATATTCGACGTTTGGGAAAAGCAGGAGTAAAATGCGTTTGCTATAATTTCATGCCGGTTTTTGACTGGCTCCGCAGCGAACTGGAACACCCGCAGGCAGACGGCGCTAATGCACTTGCCTATGATGAAGAAACGGTGCTGTCCATGAACCCGCTGACCAGCGAGCTTTCTTTGCCCGGATGGGATGAAAGCTATACAAAAGAACAACTGAAAAACCTGCTCGCCCGATATGAATCCGTTTCAGAAGAGCATCTATGGGAAAATCTCAGTGTGTTTTTACAGGAAGTCATTCCGGTTGCAGAAGAATCCGGAATCAAAATGGCAATTCATCCCGATGATCCGCCGTGGGGATTGTTCGGTCTTCCGCGTATCATCACAAATGAAGCCAACTTAGAGCGTTTCTTGAAAATTGTGGACAGTCCGGCAAACGGATTAACCTTCTGCACCGGCTCCTTGGGAGCATCTGCAGACAATAACTTAGTCAGAATGGCAGGCAGGTTTGCAAAACGAATCCACTTTGCGCATCTGCGCAATATTCTGCGAACGGGAGCACGCCGTTTTGAAGAGGTGGGACATCCCACCGAATGCGGATCTCTTGACATGTACGGCATCGTAAAAGCTTTGATTGACAACGGTTTTGACGGTTATGTCCGCCCCGATCACGGCAGAATGATTTGGGGAGAAACCGGACGGTACGGTTATGGACTATATGACCGCGCGCTCGGAGCCGCCTATCTGAACGGACTGTTTGAAGCGGTAGAAAAAGATGCAAGCTGCCAAAAAGTATAGGATAAAGGAATGATAATTATGAATCAAACAGTGGTAATTACCGGAGCCGGCGGTGTACTTTGTTCTTCCTTTGCAAAGGCAATGGCAAAGACCGGTGCTCCGATTGCTCTACTCGACCTTAATGCAGCCGCAGCCGAAACGGTTGCCGAAGAAATCCGGAAGGACGGCGGCAAAGCGAAAGCTTATGGCGTCAACGTATTGGATAAAGCAAGTCTGCAGGACGCGCACGACCGAATTGTCCAAGACTTCGGGAAATGTCGAGTGCTGATCAACGGTGCCGGCGGAAACAATCCGAAATGCACCACCGCACATGAAACTTACCAGCCAGGCGATGAAGATCAAGAAGAATGCAAAACCTTTTTTAATCTTGACAAAGAGGGCTTTGATTTTGTATTCAGCCTGAATTTAATGGGTTCTCTGCTCCCTACCCAAGTATTCGCCAAGGATATGTTGGGAGAAAAAGACTGTTGTATTGTCAATATATCTTCCATGAACGCATACCGCCCGCTGACCAAAATTCCGGCATACAGCGCCGCAAAGGCGGCGGTTTCCAACTTTACGCAATGGTTGGCGGTGCATTTCGCCCAATCAGGCATTCGCGTCAATGCCATCGCACCCGGTTTCTTTGTCACCAATCAAAACAAGGCGTTACTATTTGACGAACATGGCAACCCAACCGCACGTACCGAAAAAATCCTGAACGCAACTCCCATGAAACGGTTCGGTGAGCCTGAGGAATTGCTCGGAACTTTGTTGTGGTTAACTGACAGCAAGGCTTCCGGTTTTGTAACAGGAATTGTTGTACCGGTAGACGGCGGATTTTCGGCGTATTCCGGTGTATAAAAGGAGGGCATAACAATGCAGACAAAAGAACAGGTTTTACAAATGATACAGGACAGCGGAATGGTCGCCGTAGTGCGAGGCGAAACGAAAGAAAAAGCCCGTGCTATTGTAGAAAGCTGTATCGAAGGCGGAATCAAAGCCATTGAGCTGACATTTACCGTACCGTTTGCTCACCGGGTTATTGAAGACCTGGCAATACAGTACGGCGACAAAATCCTGCTCGGTGCAGGAACGGTACTCGATCCGGAAACTGCAAGAATTGCAATATTATCGGGGGCAAAATTTGTAGTTGCCCCCCACTTCAATCCCGACACCACAAAACTTTGCAATCGGTATCGAATTGCAAACATGGCGGGGATTCTAACCGTCCGGGAAGCAGTAGAAGCAATGGAAGCAGGCGTAGATATTTTAAAACTGTTTCCGGGTGATCTGTTCGGACCGGCATTTATCAAAGACATTCGCGGACCGCTGCCCTATGCAAAAATCATGCCGACCGGCGGTGTGGATATTTCCAATGCAGGCGATTGGATTCGGGCAGGTGCGGTTGCTGTCGGAGCAGGCAGCAGTCTGATGAAAGGTGACGTCAAAGCCAACGCTGCGGCATTTATGGAAGAAATCAAGAAAGCACGGGGATAAAATTACCGAGAAGGGAAAGATATTTCATGATTGTTACTTTTGGAGAAATAATGATGCGTCTGGCGCCAACCGGCTATTTACGGATGAGTCAGACCAAACAGCTGGAAATGACTTTCGGGGGCGGCGAAGCAAACGTAGCGGTTTCCCTTGCCAATTACGGCAAAGAAGCCCGTTTTGTCACCGGACTGCCTGACAACGATATCGGTGCGGCTTGTAAAGGAGAACTGCGCCGTTGGGGTGTGGATATCTCGAAAATCATCACCAAACCGGGCAGAATGGGAATCTACTTTTGCGAAAAAGGAGCTTCTCAGCGTCCGTCAAAAGTCATTTACGACCGTGCAGACTCAGTTGTTTCCAAACTGAGCGTGACGGATTTCGACTGGGATAATATTCTCGAGGGAGCTGAATGGTTCCATTTCACCGGCATCACACCGGCACTAAGCGACAGCATGGCAGAAGCGACTCTTGCGGCATGTCAAACAGCCAAGAAAAAAGGAATCCCGATTTCCTGCGACTTAAACTATCGCAAAAAGCTTTGGAGCCGGGAAAAAGCAGGAAAGGTCATGGGCGAGCTAATGCCCTATGTGGACCTGTTAATCGCCAATGAAGAGGACGCCGCCGATGTGTTCGGAATTCACGCAGCAGCAAGCAACATCACCAAGGGCGAAATCAATTTAGATGGTTATCGTTCGGTAGCAGAACAGCTCATTGCACGATTCGGCGTTAAAAAGGTAGCGATTACCTTAAGAGAGTCGGTATCCGCCTCCTGCAATCATTGGTCCGCGCTGCTTTATGACGGAAAAGAACTCTATGTTTCCAAAAAATACACCATGCAGATTGTAGACAGAGTCGGCGGCGGAGACAGCTTCGGCGGCGGACTGATTTACGGACTGACCGAAGGATACGACTGCCAAAAAGCATTGGAATTTGCAGTAGCTGCTTCCTGCCTGAAGCATTCTATCGAAGGTGACTTTAATGCAGTATCGGTTGCAGAAGTAACTGCACTCGCCGGCGGCGACGGTTCAGGCAGAGTCCAACGCTGACACAAAAGGGACAAAAGCTCGGAAAGGATTGATTATATGTTTCAATTGGCGGCTTTTGCAGATGAAGCAGACAGCGCCTTAAGCGGTCAAATTGACGCTATGCAGGAAAATGATATTTCTCTGCTGGAAATTCGAAATGTGGACGGAACAAATGTTTCGGATTTAAGCATCGCTCAAGCGAAAGAAATACAAAAGAAATTGGAGGATGCCGGAAAATCCGTATGGTCAATTGGCTCTCCGATCGGAAAAATTGATATTACTGATGCGTTTGCTCCGCATTTAGACAAGTTTTGCCATACTCTTGAGGTTGCTGATGCCTTAGGCGCAAAGCATCTTCGGATATTCAGCTTCTACCATCAGCACACTCCTTTTTCGGATTGGCTAAAGGACACCGTAACCGAACGGCTTTCTCTCCTTTTGGAAAAAACCAAGAACACGGATTTTATCCTCTGCCATGAAAATGAAAAAGGAATTTACGGGGACACCGCAGAGCATTGTGTACAGCTACACGAAGCATTGCCGGAATTAAAAGCCGTATTTGATCCCGCCAATTTCATTCAGTGCGGACAGGATATTTTATCCGGTTGGGATTTATTAGAAACCTATGTCGAATATCTGCATATCAAAGATGCCGAGACAGGCGGACAGATTGTTCCGGCGGGCTCGGGTATCGGACAAATTCCAACTCTGTTAAAACGTTATCGCGCTATCGGGGGGCATACTCTAACTCTGGAACCGCATTTGACAGTGTTTGACGGATTGGCACAACTGGAACAGCCCGGCGATACCACAAAAATCGACAAATTCCGTTATGCATCCGGAAGAGAGGCTTTTCATGCAGCTGCGACGGCATTGCGAAAATTAATCGGATAACAAAAAACGGCAAAATCCAGAAAGGATGGATAATCATTATGGAAATAGGAGCACAACTCTACACTGTACGAGACTATGCGAAAACGACTGAAGATTTTGCAGAAACCCTGAAAAAGATAGCTGATATCGGTTATCGGATCGTACAGGTTTCCGGCACCTGCGGATATGAACCGGAATGGCTGGCTGAACAGCTCAAAGCGACCGGATTAAAATGCGTACTGACTCATTATAATTTGGACAAAATTAAAAAAGAGCCGGAGCAAACCGTAGCAGCGCACAAATTGTTTGACTGCAAATATATCGGCATCGGCTGTATGCCCGGAGGGTTAGAACGTCCGGAGATTTACGATAATTTTGTATCCGATTTTCACGCACCGGCAAAAATAATGGCGGAAAACGGCGCCTTGATGATGTATCACAACCATCATTTTGAATTTATGCGCAGTAACAACGGCAAGCTGTATCTGGAGCGACTGGCAGAAGACTTTACACCGGAAGAACTGGGTTTCACATTAGATACTTATTGGGTACAATACAGCGGCGGCAACCCGGCGGAGTGGATCCAAAAATTCAGTGGCCGCGTTCCGTGCATTCATTTAAAGGATTTGGCTATTGTCAATCGGGAACAGCGAATGGCAGTGGTTGGCGAAGGCAATATTAATTTTGACGCCGTACTCAATGCGGCAGAATCTGCGGGGACTGAATACGCTTTGGTGGAACAGGACAGTTGCTATGATGAGAATCCTTTTGACTGCCTGAAGCGCAGTTATCAAAATCTCGTTTCTATGGGATTAAAATAAAAAAGGCAAGGAAAGGAATGAAATAATAATGGAACAAGTAAGACTCGGCATTATCGGCATCGGAAATATGGGTACTGCCCATGCAAATAATATTAAAGACGGGAAATGCCCGGAAATAAAGCTGACTGCTGTGGCAGATATTAACCCCAAGCGGCTGGAATGGGCAGCCGAAAAGCTGGATCCCTCGGTCGCAAAATTCAGCACTGCAGAAGAGATGTTAGACAGCGGATTGATTGACGCAGCCATCGTTGCGGTACCGCACTATGATCATCCGAAATACGCAATGGAATGTTTTAAACGCGGGTTACATGTCATGGTGGAAAAGCCTGCCGGCGTATTCACCAAGCAGGTACGCGAAATGAATGAAGCGGCAAAAAAATCCAATGTAATTTTTGGGATGATGTTCAATCAACGAACCGACCATGTTTACCGAAAAATGCGAGAACTGGTGCAAAGCGGTTCGCTTGGCGCGATTCGCCGTACAAACTGGGTCATCACAGGATGGTATCGTCCGCAGGCTTATTATGATTCCGGAGCATGGCGCGCGACCTGGAGCGGAGAAGGCGGCGGTGTGTTGCTCAATCAATGCCCGCACAACCTGGATCTCTGGCAATGGATTTGCGGCATGCCAACCAAGGTGAGCACCCATATGTATTTTGGTAAATGGCATGATATTGAGGTAGAAGATGATGTTACCACCTTTGTGGAATATGCAAACGGCGCGACCGGCGTCTTTGTAACCACTACCGGAGATGCACCTGGAACAAACCGTTTTGAAATCACTTTAGATAAAGGAAAATTAATTGCAGAGGACGGTAAACTCACCCTTTGGGAGTTGGAAACTCCGGAACCGGAATTTTCTAAAACAAATAAAGTTCCGTTCGGACAGCCCAAATCGACTAAAATAGAAGTAGAAACAGACGGACAATCTCCGCAGCATGTCGGCGTTCTCAATGCCTTTGCTGCTGCAATTCTGCGAGGTGAGCCGCTGGTTGCCGGCGGTGAAGAGGGGATCAACGGTTTAACGCTCTCCAACGCAATGCATCTATCGGCTTGGCTCGGCAAAGAAATTTCCTTGCCTTTTGATGAGGATTTGTTCTATAATGAATTGATGAAACGGGTTCAAAATTCACGCCGAAAAGAAAACATCAATGCAGTAGTTGCCGATACAAGCGGAACCTACGGCAACAAATAATGCAGATACTCCTAAAAGTCAGAAGGATATAAAAGCCTTCTCATAAAAAACGGCGGACTGTGAAAGGAAAGCGTATCATGGAAAATCAATTGCGAATGGGAATCATCGGGGTGGGCAATATCGGTAGCGCTCATGCCCACTGCATTGCCGGCGGACAAATCCGCGGAATGTATCTGACCGCGCTATGCGATACCGATTCTGATCGAAGGCAGGCCCTTCATGAACAGTATCCCGATCTTCCGATATTTGAAAATCATCACGCTTTGCTTACTAGCGGATTGACGGACGGTGTCATTATCGCCACACCGCATTATTTTCATCCCATTATTGCGACAGATGCTTTTTCCGCTCACCAACATGTTTTATCCGAAAAACCTGCCGGTGTTGATACCGGCACAGTACGGGAAATCAACGAGGCTGCCGAAAAATCCGGCAGGATATTCGGTATTATGTTTAACCAACGCACCGATCCCCTGTTTGCCAAAGCCAGAGAAATTTTGCAGACCGGGCAACTCGGTATTCCGAAACGGCTTGTGTGGATTGTCACCAACTGGTATCGTACACAAGCCTACTATGATTCCGGAAAATGGCGGGCAACCTGGGGCGGTGAAGGCGGCGGTGTTTTACTCAACCAAGCGCCGCACAACCTCGATTTATGGCAATGGATATTCGGCATGCCCAAACGTATCCGTGCTTTTTGCAGCGTAGGAAAATATCACCATATCGCTGTGGAAGATGACGCAACAATTTATGCCGAATATGAAGGTGGTGCAACCGCGACTTTTATCACAACCACCGGAGAATATCCGGGAACCAATCGCCTGGAAATTGCCGGAGATCTCGGCAAGCTGGTCTTAGAAGAAGGCAAGCTTACCTGGTGGAAGCTGTCAGAACCGGAACGCCAATACTGTTTTGATACCAATGCATCTTCTCCTCCTGAGCTGACCAAAACAATATTTCACGAAACGCCGTCTCAATCCGGGCACGCTCAAATCCTCCAAAACTTTACCGACGCAGTTCTGCACGGTGAAGCTTTACTTGCCCCCGGTACCGACGGCATCAAAGAATTGACCCTTTCCAATGCGGCATATCTATCGTCATGGACAGATGATTGGGTAGAATTGCCGTTCAACGAACAAGCCTTTGAACAGCATTTGACTCATTTGGTACAATCGGAATCCTCCGCAAAAGGAGAATTGGTTTCAGACAGCGACCTGTCCGGACAATATCGGGAACGCTGGAGTGTTCGTTGGTAGAAATAAAAAAATCACTGCTCCTATCTAAAAAAGATGAAAGCAGTGATTTTTTGCGTTGTACAGACGTACGCAGAAACAAAATAAAACAATACTATTTTTTAAAGAACTATTGATTCCTACCTTAAACTAATGGTAACAATCTTTTTCGGAGCTACGGCAAAAGAAATGCTGCCGTGATCAATCTTCAATTCCGTTTCTTCCTGCTCATTCAGTTTACATAAATATGCTTGATGATAGGATTCGGGAATTGAAACAAGCGCTTTTTGTTCCTGAGAAGAAGAATTATAAAACCGCAAAATCCCTCCCTGTCTATCCTCTCGCCTTTTTAATGCAGAAATTTGCAGATAGTCTCCTTCCAAAGCAAAGAAAGATTTCTTTAACGGCAAAATTCCGGCATGTTTTCCGACAGAGCAAAGAATAAAAGGCGAGTTTGAAAAAGCACGAGCTGTCCGATATGCTGCCGCCTGATTGTCCCCATGGTGCAGAACAATTGCGTACTCCAGCGTGATTTCTCCCTGCAGCTCAGCTTTCGGAGTTGGAAAATATCCCCAGTCCCCCACCTCACCGACAGCACGCATCAAGGTCAACGCCATTGTCCGCTTTTCTGCCAAAATTTCATATTCATGCAACCCTTTGGAAGCAATCAAGACGCCTTTATTCCCATCCGTCAGCTCGAAAAACGACTGCATCCGTTCGGTCAGCACCGGATTTTCCCAGCCTTCCCACGGAATGATATCCCGCTCCACAACATCGAACTGTCCGTCCGCATACACCTGATTTGTGTCCATGTTGGTATCAAAGCAAGCCCTGATCCGATGATCGCAAGCATGGTTGTCAATCACCGTTCTGATATCCAAACGGTTCGCTCCTTGTTCAAGTGTAATAAAGGAACTGATTTTGCTCTCGGAAAATTCTTCAGACTCTTTCCCATCCATTACACAAGCAGGAGATTGAATGGTATGGGTAACCTTTACAGTTTTATAAAGCGAGTTTGCCGCTGTCACTTCAATGCTGGGTCTGCTCAACAGCGTATTGCGAGCCATCCCTACCGGCTGATAATTATAAAGATTTCCTCCATCACCGGCGTCCTCAAAATAATTAAAATCACGATATTGATGTCCGTTTAATTTATCTGTCACAGTCAGTGTGCCGTTTTCCTCCACTACTGCTTTGATCCATTCATTTTCCAGAACAGCATTGTTCTCTTCTAAAGTTGTGCATGCGGCTTTTCCCTGTTTCACCGTAAAGCAAGCATAGCCCAAAGCCGGTATCTGCTCCGCTCGGAAAGTAACTTGATATCGATCCACAATCTGACGCTCTCTGAAATGATCCTTGGGCAAGGTATAAGTAAATGTGTCTCCGATATGTTCAAAAATTGCTTCGACCGGATGCCCGTCGCTGTCAAACAGACAAAGCTCTCGCTCCTGTTTTTCCGAAAAATCTGCCACTCCGGTAACGACTCCTGAAAACGCCGTTTGCTCTTTATTAAACACTACAATATTTTGTTCGGACAATTGGCTTGTGTTTATTTTTACTGCAAGATTGTCAAATGCTTCTTTCACAACGCACCGTGCTGTCTGCTCCGATTTATGAAAACGCGTTTCCATTTCATCTGCAACAGCATCCACTGAGCAACAGCATATCGAATCATGCGGATGATTCTGCATCAGCGTCTTCCATGCATAATTCAGAAAATCCTGTTGGCATACGCCATCATATAAACCGGAAATTAAATCAAGCGGCTCTGCGCAGCGTTCCAAAAGATTTTGGACTGTATGATTATATATTTTCAATGGTATTCTGGAAGAAGCCGTATTAATTAACCGTTCCCATCCTTTGGTATGTTTACCGGTCAGTTCACCCGAAACTGTTTTAAAACCAGAACTGTAAGGTTTTATTTTTTCAAAATAATCCGGGAAGTTGCCAATCAGAATTTTAATATCATCTACCGTCTCTTTTGCGACCTCAAGCGCCTCCGGAAGATTTGTTTGTACCGGTTGATGATCGCATCCGTTCATTCCCAACAGGTAAGGAGTTGCCGCGAACTCAGAAGTGGTTCTGATCAATGTTTCGATCCGTTCCTTAGCCTGCTTCTTATCAATCGGCAGTTCATAAGCGTTATGATACCAATTCAGATAAAATACCCCTAATATTTTACTTTTATCCGGTGATTCCCAGAACATTTCGGACTGCAACCGTTTATCCTGTCCTGTCACAGTATTATCTGCGCTCATCTCATTTAATCCGCGTCCCACAACTGCCTCATAAATATCAAACCCATTCAAAATCTGCGGCATTTGAGAAATATTGCCGAAGGTGTCGGGAAAGTATCCGATTTTCACCGGCTCCACTCCATATTCTCTGCTCTTTTTGAACCCGTACAGCACATTGCGTACATTTGCTTCTCCGCTGATCAAAAACTCATCCTGCAGCATATAAAACGGACCTACTTGTATTCTGCCGTCCCGAATCAGCCTCAACAATCGTTCTCTCATATACGGCTTGATTTCCAAATAGTCATCCAGCACAATCATCTGACCGTCTAAATGAAAATATCGATAATCCGGATTTTGTTCCATGGTTTCAATCAAAGTGTCCAAAAGTTCCACCAAATGGTATCTATGTTCTTCAAAACTCATATACCATTCTCGGTCCCAATGGGTATGAGGTATAATATGTAATTCTTTATTAATCATCAACGATTATCCCTTTCTGCTACGACGGTGTTCTTTATCGCTATATTTATAAGTCCTTGCGGTATGTTCAACACGGGAAATCTCGTTTCGAACATACTCCGGAGAATAACTCCATTTTTTCAGCGCACCCATACGAAAATGGTCTGATTCGGTACCGGGAGCATTTGCCCAGTCCTTCCCCTCCGGCGTTTTCAGCATTTCATCCAGTTTCTCCCTGAAAAAGCAAAGTTCTTTAAACTGGGTTGAGGTTACATATCCGTCACACAGATAATCCTGCCATAATATTCCGGGGATTCCGCCGTTTTCATAAACTGCCTTGAAATAAGGGTAGACTGCCGTTACCGTGTTAATGTAAGCGCCCTTCATCGGACTTTTCAATTGATATGACGTTTGATAAGCCTCCGAACCGTATCGCTCATTTATTGCAATATCACGCATACGGTTAAACTGCGGCATATGAAGCGTCATGATACCCTGCTCTGTGCTGAGTCTGGTGAGCTCTGCTGCTTCAGATGGGGTATACGGCAATGTAAGATAATCAGAATGTACTGCAATCACTCCGTTCTGACATAATTGTTCGGGAATCATTGCATTATGCCGCTGACTGTATACAACATGGCGGTATTTCGGATTTCTGCTCTGAGGAGATATTCCGTCTACCAACCAATTTGCCCCTTCTGTCCGCAGGCAAATTCCCGCTTGCGGAATATAAGGACGAATAAATTCCAGTATTTGTTGATAGTGTTCCCGACGCTGAATCGTACGAAAACAATCCCAGTCCCACATTGCAGCATTGTAATCACGGAAAACAGCACCGTCTTTACGATATTCATATTGATGTCCGAATGCACCCGCTTCTCCGTCTGCTTCGGGATTCACTGCGTCAAAGGAGGAAAACTTCGTATTCCATGCGGCGTTCATCTCATCAACAGTCCGATACTTATTCATTAAATACAGACGAAAGTTTTTTAAGGATGCCTCTCCCTCGGGATAACGGTTATGCTGATCATAACGAATCCAGCCTCTGGTATCTTCAATGCAAAGCGGCACTTTCCCGTCTCCCAAATACCAATAATTATCCCCGTACCGAAGATATTCGTATAATGCCGCTTGGCTCCCGGCTTCTATCAGAGCCGGATCACCGATTCCTTGCGCTGCCTTAACCATACGGTGCAGCCTTGCAGAAGCAAGCGCCTGCGTCGCTCCACTTGCATAAGGATAACTGATAAGCCCTTCCATTGGAAATCCCATAACCCGCATCGCATCTGCGGTAAACTTGAAGGCATCACGAGCACCACCCCGCTTATAAGGCTCAGGGGAACCCAGCTCCATACTGAAAGCAACTGTGGTGGTAAGCAGATTAATTCCCGCCTGCTGCATGTCTAACAGTTCATTAATAATATTTTCCGAAGCAAAAGGAGTCAGCGCGCCGCCTCCCCGCATATCCGTCATACTCTGTGTTGCAATGGCAGGTCGTCTGGTTCCGTCTGCACAACGGATAAATCCTGTGTGTTCCGGATTCAGCGAAACAGACAGCGAATCACTCTCCACCGTAATCGGCAGGCAAATCTCGGCATTTTCCTGCTCGTCTCCACGCATCAGACGCAAAACCAAACATTTCGACCAAGGCGCAGGCTGAATCCCAAGAACGCCTACTTCGGTGTCGGCGGAACGCTGAAAAGAGGTCACAAAAGATGACATAAACTCTTCATATTGATGTAGCCACCCATTTCTGTTTGGTTGCAATACGGTTTCTTTCCGGACCGGAGCCGGAGCCACCTGATGTCCTGTTTGGGTAATGGTAAAATCAAAGACGGAAACCGTTGCCGCCGTACCTCCCCAGACAACACGGGCAAAATTCGGTTCTTTCTCTTCGCTCCGGCAAATGCCGGAGAGTCGAATACGATATTCCCCCGGTTCGAGCGGTCCTGTTTTCGCCGGATATCCGGGATAGGCTCCAAAAGTTAGATAAAAACTCCCTTCTTCTCCCGGATAAACTGCATCAAAGATTCGATAAAACAAGTTGGACGGAACCGCGTGGGGAAGATACTCCCCCTGTTCATTTTTGCGCAGTAATACCGGCTCGAACATAAACGTTCCGTTTCCGTCCCCGTCAAGAATGGTATTTCCGGTATTGCGATATCGGAATCGGAACCATATCCGATCCGCTACCGGCAAATCGGCTGAGCAGCACATTTCGCTGAGCTCCCATCCAGGGAACTCGGTACCGATTTGATCTGAAAAATCAGCTTGTAAGCTTGGATGAACATCTTCTTTCACTTTTCCCGCTATATAGCCGAGATAAGTATAATCGACGTCTACCGTTCCCGGAAGGTTCAGATCAAAACTCGGTTCCTCCGTTCTGCGATGCTGCTCTTCAAAAGCCGTCACTGACAGATGCAGTACCTGCTGATGATCCGGACACTCCAGGCTGTATCGGAGCGGAACAGAATCATAGGCTGTCATCTCTGCCGGAACGGCATAATGCAGTTTTGCATTGCCGATTTCAAGAGTTCCCTCGGTCAAAGAAACATTTTGATACTTTTGGGTGGTATGATTGATTTTTCCTTCCTCGGTCAGCGGGTTATAAATCAATCCTCCGTCCTCTGCCAATTCGTACGGTTTTACATCAGCTTGGGAAAAAAATCTGTTTTCATTTTTCATTTTGATAATCATCTCTTTTCGCCTATCCCGCAAAAGAGCAATTTTGCGGAAACAAGATTCAGCAAAATTATGAAACTACCGTACCCTGTCCGGATTGTTTCACCATCTCTAAAAAGGTGTATGCATTTACAACCTTAAAAGTATAGCCTGGCATATGTTGACTTGCATATTTTTGAAAAGCCTCCGTAAGCAAAATTAATTCGCTCGGCTTCCAACAAATAGTTCGTGTTGCAAGAAAATTCGTATCTTTCATGGTTGTAATCAAATATTCGTACATTCCCTTTGCACTTTCCTCATAATTACCGGGATTTCCGACTCCGTTTTTAGTAGGGACATAGGGTGTTCCTTTATAAACAGTAATTGGCTTGGAACGATCATAATGGAAAGAGCCCTTTGGCGCAAATGACTGATAAGTAGAATAGCAATCATTCGACATCTTGGAAATAATAAAGCTCACAATATCCATATCAAATTTAGCAAAGTAAGGCTTACTTGCCGAAATTAACTTTTGATCTCCGTTTGGCAGCGTCCGCGCGTCCGCCAGTCGATCATCCTTAAATAAATACTGGGGAGAAATATATCCGATTCCGCTGTCTGACGCACATATCGTATCGTTCGAAGTCAGATTGCTGTACATATAATCAAACAGCATCGGAATTCGATCGGATAATCCCGGATTTACCGCCCAAGTCAGCGGAATCTTACCCCTGCTGCTATCCTGATATGCCGCCCATAATTGATTTGTTGCCCATGCGCTGGCATCATAATCTCCCAGATGATAATATATATAAATAGTTTTGGAGTCAAATTTTTCGGTTACTGCTTTATTTCCGTTTTTATAAGAAGACTTCAGCGGATAATGGTAATATACCGATGAATTCGATTGTGTAAAACTGACATCCAAATACATGTTATACATGGTACACACCTGAACAAACAAGGCTTCCACTGTTGTATCTGCGACGGTTCCCCAGTTGTTATGTTTTGTATATTTTAGTTGCCACGGCGGGAACCCGATCATACAGCCGAAATCCCCTCCGGTGCGATCATATCGCTTTTGAAACAATTTTTTCATTGTTTGAATATCGGTGCCGACTTTCTGCTTTAAATCATCACAAGGCGCCTCGGTAGAAACCGGACTTAAATCAAAGAAAAAAGCTCTCCTTGCAATTCCGTAATCATGGCTGACTAAGTTGACCGCCCCAAACGCATCTCTGGAATCAGTATCCTTTTGATAGATGACATTATCCGTAACACAGCTTGCACCGTCCGCTACATATACCATATATTTTGTAGAACAACGGTTCATATATTTTTCCATTGCCCAAAGATATACATCACATTTTGCAGAGCCAGTGCTTGCTATCTTGGTTGAATAAATAATCCCTTTTCCGGTAAATCGCTTTCTTAGATTCATCTTCACCGGAACACCCATCTGCTCCAGTTTTGCTTGCAGCCCCGCACTGTCTTCATCATATTTAACCGGCAAATACCCATCCAAACCGCAGACAGTGGCAGCCGCATTGGCTGTGGAAGGAACATCCGGATCCCAAAGAACCATGCCGCAGCTTTTGAGCTGGTTCTTAAATGTATCCAAAAAACTTTGAAAACTGGTTATTTTTACCTTTTTCATGTTTTCGAGCGGCGCGCCCGATTTTGTCATATAATTAATCCAAAAAGTATCACTGCTCTGATAAGGTTCAATGATCAGCGCAATTTTATTCTTTTTCAAATCCCGGTTAATCAGCCCCTGCAAAGAAACAAAAAGTCGTAAAACATCATGTCCCATTATTTTTCCACTGCTGAGCAATGCGTCCTTTGTTACCGAATATACGGTATTTTTCTGCAATCCGCTAACATTGATTTGAAAAGAAGTATCTCCATCTACATCAAATTTTCCGGAATTATCATTATTTCCGCTATTTCCTCCCGCAGAGGAAACGGCGGTCTGCGTTTGTGACTTTGTACCCGATATTGTACTGCTTCCGGAAGTGTTTTCTTGATCTGATGTCATATTTTCGGACAGCAAATCCGAATACAGATCACTTTCCGACGTTATTACATCGGATACATTGGTATTCCCGGAGTTTTCCTGCGAAACATCGGAGGAAGCATTTTGCCGCGGTCCGCAGCAAGTCAACAACATCATGGGTATCAGAAGCATCGCTATTTTTCCGAGCTTTTTTTTATTATTTTTCATTTTCTCTTCTCATCTCCTTGTCCGCAAATCCATTCTTTTCATTACTCTATTCGGATTTCACAAAATAACAAGACTCGTCCAATACAATTTCTTTTTCTTGTACCAGAAGCCGAATCAAAGTATCTTCTTGTTTCTCTCCGGCAATCAACTGAATATCCGGCTTTTTCTCGCCTGCCGGCAACGGATACAAAAGCGTTACCATTCTGACAGGTCCGGCGCTGCGGCGTTTTGCAATGACGGTAGGAAGCGGATTTTTTTCCTCTTCCTTCCAGCTTGCTTTCCATCCCTGAAAAACCGGCGTCGTCTGTCCTTTTACTAAGTCAATCTTATCAGCCCCGGCAACCTGCCATACCAAAGAAGCTCCGTTCATTGCACAAATATACGCCTGCGTTTTTTCCAGTGTAATCGGAAGATCTTCCATATGCCATACCGCTTGATATTGATGCGGCTGTTGATCAGTATTCTCCAGTCGGTCTATAATCAAAACAAACGGGAAACCTGTTTCAGATTGTTTGACGAACAACACACGACGAGTATGTACTACCGGCAGAAGATTTTCACCGTACCCCTCATTGTAAACGCCTTGTGCCGCATCAAAAATATCATTTGAGCGCCAATACATTCCTGCTGATACATCTGTTCGTAAATCCTTGCGTGAATACCGTGCCCGACGGTTCTGTCCGCATCCGTCTACCAGCACCGTGTTATGCCCAAAACTACTCAGCGAATACCGGTGCAGCGGAGAATCATCATAAGCGTTTGTTCCGGCTTCGGTTAAAAAACTGCTCCCGTAAGCCTGAAATAGCACTTCAAGTTTGTCTTCGTGCTGGTGCCCGAAGCCAAAAGGAGCCGCCTCTAACAAACACCACACCGCGTCCCTTGTCCAATCAGTCCGCATAATCGCCATTCCGACATTCGGAAGCTGTACTGAAGTGTAAGTTGGCAGCTTCCCTTCTTTACCGTCAGTTGTGAAGAAACAAAAAATTTCATCCTCTGAAAATATTTTTGCAGGTTCTTCCAACATTTTTTTTACTGAATTGGGATTTCCGTCATTTAAATCGGGGAGATTTCCGTTTGGCATCGCGTATTTAACGAAAATTTCTGACATCTTATGAATTTTAGCTGCAATTTCTTTTGGATATGTTTTACCCAGAAATTGATATAATTCCAAAATTGACAGAGCATTCATTAAAACCACATTGTGATACCCGAGTGTTAATTCATACTGGAACCCCTCAGGATAAAGTTGTTCCGCCAAAGCACCATCAAGACGCTGCAAAGCATACCGGCTCCATTCCTCTACCTCCTTGAAAAAAGGAAACAACTGCCCGACATAAGTCAATCCTGCCATTTCCATAAACAGCCAGTTGCCGCAAGTGTTAAAATGCCGTAGCCGCCATCCGTTTTCCCAGAAGGAAGCAACGATTGTCACCAAATCATGATCGGACACAATCGGCGAAGCTGCAAAGGTGTGAAGAGCCTCATACCAGTTTCCGCTCATACGCAGTCCGGTTTCAATTGTACGCCAACAATCCGTAGCACCGCCCGGTTCGTTTTCAGGAACTGGCTCTTGCTCTATCCAACTTAAAATCATCTTTAAATATTGTTTTGTATATCGTTCATCTCCGGTTTCACGATAAGCTTGTGCTAAATAACGAAACTCATTGTGCCGGTTAAATTGCCATGTCCACTCCCTAAAATGATCCGGTGTCGGATTGTAGTCCCAATCGATTTCTCCTTCAAACTGATAACGAATATAACAAGAAACGATATCCTGATTCAATATACGGTCCGCTACATCTTTCCATGTTTCTCCTTCCAGTGCGATCGGTGCAACAAAAAGCGGAAGCGGCTTATAAAAAGCCAATCGAGGAGATAAATAATTCCTTAAAAATATTCCGAATTCTTTTTCCGCCTTTTCCCAATCCTCATGCCGAACGGCTTGCTCAACGGCTTGCAGGCGAATTCCGTCATAAGACAAACAATGCTTAAAAAAATGCTGACACGTCATGATAATATTCATTCCTTTCAACTGCGGCAGAGCACTACTTGCATAATAGGCGCTGCAACAGGTTGAACCGCTCCCGGAAATCACCGGGAGCGGTTCACTTCATTACGAAACTTTAGTTCCCTGACCGGATTGCCGAATCATCGCAAAATAGGTGTACGGATCGACAAACTTATAAATTGTATTCGGATCCTGCTTTTTAGCATAAGCTAAAAATGTTTCGCTCAACTGGTTAATCTGGCTCGGCGTCCAGCAAATCGTCCGGAACGCACCAAAGTTAAGACCTTTCATATTGGTTTTTAAATAACTATACATACCTTCAGCAGACTCTTGATAGCCGCCGGGGTTTCCGACACCGTTTTTCAGATAAACATAAGGAGTTCCGTTTGCAATCGTCAACGGTTTGGAGCTGTCATTGTGGAAAGAACCGACCGGAGCAAATTGATTATATGTTTTCATAATCGTCGTATTCATCTTATAGTTGCCGTTAATGATAAATCCGACAATGTCCATATCAAATTTGGTCATATACGGTTTACTGTAAGTAACCCATGCATTCGCACCGTCCGGATTCGGACGATCCGGACACAATGACTGATATAATCCTCCGGGAATAATATACCCGGGACCGCTGTCACCTGAAACGAAATAATCCATGCTGTCCATATTGGAATACACGTAGTTAAATGCCACCGGCAAGCGATCCGAAAGATTCGGGTTGAACGACCACATCATCGGCATTTTTCCTTTGCCGGAATCTGCCCACAATGTCGGCACCCACTTTTTCAGCCATGCAGAAGAATCATAATCTCCCATGTAATACAGCAGGTAAACGGTATTAGAATCAAATCTTTCGGTTACAGTCGTCTTTTTATTTGTATTCTTATAACTGCTCTTTAAAGAGACATGTTGATAAACAGAAGCATTTGTCATACAACAAGGCTGCGCGGCATCCGCTTCTTTTGCAAGGTTATACTGCGTCGCAATGTCAGTAAACATCCATTCAACTGTTGTCGCCGGCAAGGAACCCCATCCGTTATGCGTTGTGTATTTAATCCACCACGGCGGGAACCCGATTACCTGAGAAAATTTTCCGGAATTGCGATCATATTGCTTTTGCAGGATTTTACGTAAAGTTTTCAAATCCGTACCTACCTGCTGCGTTTTATCATCGCAGGGCACTTCTGTGCCAACCGGTGATAAATCAAAGAAGAAACAGGCGTTTGCAATCAGATAATCATGGTCATAAATATTATTCCCAAAAGCGCTTTTTGCATCAGAATCCGAATAAATCGGATTGGTGGTTACGCAGCCCGCTCCATCCGGCATATACGCAATCATCTTTTTGGAAGTCCTATTCATATATTTATCCATTGCCCAAAGATATGCGTCACATTTAGTGGAACCGGTACTGGCAATTTTTGTTCCCGAAATAACACCTTTTCCGGTGAATTTTCCTTTTAGACTTAACTTGCTTTTTACGCCCAAGTCCCCAAGCTTTGTCATTAAACTGTTGTCATCAGTATCATATTTAACCGGCAAATATCCGTCCAAACCGCAAATCGTTGCTGCTACGTTCGCCGTAGCAGGAACATTCGGATCCCAGAGTATCATACCGCAGCTTTGAAGCTGAGTTTTAAATGTATCCAAAAATTTTGTAAAACTGGAGATTGTCACTTTACTATATCCGTTTAGTACACCGCCTGAAGCCGCCATCTGATTGTACCAGAAAGTATCGGTATCATCATACTGGATATACAAAGCAATCTGATTTTTTGTCATGTCTCGATTGATTAATCCCTGCAAACTACAAATCAAACGGGCAATATCATGCTCCATAATTCCTTTGGGAGGATTTGTAATCACAGCCCGCTCTACAATATAAACCGTCTTTTTTGTTAAGCCGGAAACGTTCACTTTATATGTAGTATCCCCGGATGGACTCACATTGCTGCCTCCTCCGCTTGACGATGTATCGGTAGTTGGATTGCCGCTGTTTCCGGCTGAATTACCTTTAGATCCTGTTCCCGATGCAGTACCCGTTCCGGAGATCCCATTAGAACCAGACAAATCCGATGTATCCAATCCGGATGCTATTCCGGATAAAACATCTTCTCCCTCTGAGCCGGACAATGCAGAATCTGAGGTTGCTTCTCCGGAAACCATTGATCCGGTACTGGACGATCCAGTTCCGTTTCCTTTACATCCGGTCGCAGTTGCCAGTAACATGGCAAAGGTTAATACCCAAGCCGCTATTTTACTTTTTTTCATGCTGTGCTCGACCATTCCTTTCTTCCTTACGGTCAGTCTGTTCACCTTGAAAAATTTCATTCAGACTGAAACAAGCCGCCGTCACGACGGCTTGTTTATAAGTCAAAGTACTTATTTCGATCTTTTTTTGCGCAGAACCATAACAACTATCACAGATCCCATCATCGCGATAACAGAAAGCAATGCCAAAGATTGTACACCGGTATCGGTGATGTCACCCGGATTGTCTGTATTACCCGAGTTTCCGCCTGAAGTGTTGCCATCCGGCAGGGGCTCCAGTTCATCCGGCTCTGTGATCTCTTCATCCCCAAGATACAGAATCGCAAAAGTTGCCTGTCCGACGCCGTCTACTGTCAGCAGCATTCTTAAATCATCATGAACATAAGAGGTTCCTTTTAATACCCGTCCGTCACGATTAATAATAGTCGGCGTGCCCTGATCATATTCAAGCAAACTCAGGAACTCGGCTACTGTCATTTTACGGCTGACCTGAATAACCTTACTTAAAAGATTGATGTCAATATCTTCGGATTCGGTGCTGACCATCAAATCTATTTCCTCTAACGGAGGCATAGATGGTACAGTGCCCTCTCCGCCGGCAAAATAGTAATTAAACTTATGTTCCGCTTCACGCAATTTAATATAATTAGAAACTTGATCGGTAGAAAAATCACTGTAAGATGTCTTTGCATTATCAATCAGTGTGCGTGCAGCCTCAATGGCTGTATCCTTGTCACTCCAGTTTTCTTCTGTTACTTCGCCGATTGCATTGATCAATTTTTCTGCTTGCGCGATCAACTCTGCCCGTGACATGGTGTAATAATAGTGGATGGTTTTGTAATTATCCCAATCATAATAAGCAGAAACAGTATATGCCCTTTGATCCGCCCGTGTAGCATAAACGGAAAGTCCGAAATGATCTTCGATTGAAGCACCGGATGTCCATGCACGCGGCCATGCAAATTCTAGTGTCTTTTTGCCGTTCTTGTTTAATGTGGCAATGTTTACTGCCGTGCCATAGTCTGAACTGCAATACAAGGTCCCGTCGGTATTGCGGCGAATAATGGAATCGCTTTGTGACTTGTTATATGTCGCATATACACCGCGATAATCACCCTTGTTGAGTGCGGGATCGGTATCAATCCGTGCTTCAATCCGTTCAACAGATTCCGGATATTCGATGTAAACATAGATGAAATCGTTATCCCATGCATAATATGCTTTACCGTCTGTTGCACCATCCGGCAGTTTTTTGTTTCCTGCGGCAGAAGTATAATCATTCAGAACAACAGAGTTTTCTTCTTTATAGATACTGTCTTTTTCACCGTCAATTCCTGCCGTTGTTTTTGTCAGTGCAAGAATTTGTTTTTCTGCTGCAGCCAATTTACTGTATCCTGCAATATCCGCTGTTTTGACTGATGGATACTTATTGATCAGAGTAGCAACTGCCTGACGTGCTTCGGCAACCAGAGCTGCCTGCGCTTTTAGATTAGCGTTCGTAATTGAGGATGCAATCGCTGTCAATGCAGCCTCTGCTTCTGACTTCAAAATAGCCTGGCTGTCCTCATGATACTGTGCGGTTACAGTCATGCTCTTGGTAACATAACTGAAATCACTATCCCAGCCGTTAAAAGTATAACCGCTGCGAACCGGTGCGGCAGGAGCCTCAGCACCGTGTCCATATTTTACCTTCGTCGTAGCCACAGTATCGCCGTTTGCTTTAAAGGTCACGGTAAATTCCTGATTGGAAGAAATAAAGGAAGGAGTTCCTTCATATTTTGTTGCTTTCAGGTTTTTGAAACGAACAACTGCAGGATTATCCTCAGTATATCCATCCAGCTTGTTTGCGCCGTTAAACCGGAAGAAAATACCGATCTTACACAGAGTGGCTAAATCCATATCCAGTTTACCAACGTTCTCAGAAGAATAAGTAAAGGCGGAAAGCGGAATCCGAACATGTGTCCACTGATTCGCCTGAACGTTGTTCATTAATTCTTTCATCTTTGCTGCCATTAGTTGGTTGGCATTTAACCCATCCATAACGCCTGAGAATGCAAGGAACATACGACAATCCAGAGAACTTGTCACAACTCCCACATCGTTTGTGTAAAAATCAAACTCCAGATAATCACAGCCGCTGATATTAACATCCTCTGGGAAGTTCATGGTAAAATCAAAGCCTGTGTCATGAGCATCCGCAGTGTTTGCGATTTCCAGGTACTCATCCTTCGCATAGTATTCCGAAGCCTGATCGAAAGTCATATAAGCAAGATCATCAAAATCTTCAATTTCAACTTCTTTTACAGGCTGGCTGTCTGTCTTAGACGTTTCGGTATAAGAAGCGTCCTTCTGGTAGGAAGTCAAATTTAAATTTTTAATTTTAACAACAACCGGGTTATCTGCCGAGCCACCCAAATTATTCTGACCATTATATGTCATCTGAATGGTATAAGCATCCACAGTGGCATTATTTGCCTTAATGTTCTTGTCCGCACGATTATAAATCAACTCTAACGGGAATTTAACATGAACCCATTTTCCTGCTTCTAATGTACCGACTGCTTCTTTGGTAGCAGCCGCATCGCTGTTGTACCCCAAAGCATTGGTTGTACCATTATCCCCCATTAGCCAGAAACGACAGTCATTTGCCTTTTTATATACATTTGCGTCAGTGGTCAAAATATCGAATTCAAGGTAATCAAAGTTGTTCAGTTTGTAAACAGAGGGCAGGGTTCCTTTCAGATAGAAGCCGTGCTCATGATCATTTGCCCACGAGCTCATGGTCACTACACCATCTTTAACTTCATATGAAAAAACTTTATTATCCAACTTTGTATAAACATAATCTCCTGTAAACGGATCAATGTTTATTGTTTGGGTAGCCGGGTTTGCTTCGGCATCTAATTTTGCCCATGTCGCTTCCGCTTCAGTTAAAGTTGCAAAGTTTGTAATCTTTGCCTGTTCAGCTGAAGTCAACGCATTATATGCCGCACGTGCTGCCTTGATTGCTGAACCGCTTTCCAGTGTAATCGGTGTTCCGATATCATTAATCAATTTGATCGTATTCGCAACTGCTGCATCGCTCTTAAGTCCCGCTAATGTCGTTTCCGCCGCAGTCAAAGCATTCAATTTGGTAACTAATGCTTTCTGTACCGACTTCAGTGCTTCATAAGCACTGCGTGCTGCGGTAATAGACGCTTCGCTTTCCAATGTAACCGGCGTTTTGATTGCATCAATTAACGCATCTACTTCTTGTGCTTTTTGCTGATTCCACTCTTCGGTGGTCGGTTTTTCATAGGAAGTCAAAACCATATTTTGCAATTTGACACGGAAATCGCCTTCGCCAAGGTTTTTAGTGCCATTATATTTAACAAACCAATTATATCTATTAAGTGTAGCTTCTTTTAGAGCTGTTCCTCCCGCTTCCGCTCTAACACTGAATGCGCTATAAGGGACTTTAATATGTACCCACTCATTTGCCTTAATCTGACTGGAAATAGATTTCAGAGAGCTGTACTGATAATGTGCCTTTCCTACGTCAGTCGTATCGGTGCCAGCCGTTCCGTCATACACACCCAACATAATCCGAGCATCAAGCGGATCGGCAAATATATTCGCATTATTAGTCCAAATGTCAAATTCCAGATACTCATAATCAGCCATCGTAACTGATTCGCTTAAATAGGTTGTATATCCATATCCCTGTCTGGTATTATCAGACGGAGTGGTTATTTCTAACACACCGCTTTCAAAAGAAAGTGCTTGGTTGGTAATACTGTTCGGAATTCTTGTATACGTTGCTTTATTCGGATCATAAGGATCAAAAACAGTAGTTTTATATGGAATTGTTGCAAGTAGTGTTTCCGCTGCAGTTAGCTCCGCATAGTTGGTAACCAATGTCTTCTCTTTCGGATTCAACTCATCATAAAGCGCACGAGCTGCTATAACCAACTCATCGGAATCATGATCTTCTACAACACCGATTGCTGAAATTGCTGCAATCACTTTATCCACAGCAATTTGATTGGTATTTTCATAAGCAGTTAAACGTACTTCATCAATACGAACAGTATATTTTGCATTTGCGTTTGTCCCAAGAACGTTTGAACCGCTATATCCTACCATAAAGGTATACCGATTAAATGTAAAATCGGTAGCTGCTTTCGCCTCCGGATTTTTAGATGCTGCATTAGTATCCGTACGCGTTGTAAACTTGCTCAATGGAATCCGCACGGTATTCACTTGATTGGCTTTTAGTTTTCCCACTGCGTTAGCTGCGGTGTTCGCTAAACTTCCAATATCATGTGTCCGATCTACAGTATCTACGCCTAAATTAATGCGTGAATCATTGCTCTTAAAATACAGATCTTCTGTATCGGTCCAAATATCAAACTCGATATATTCATATCCGGTAGTAGTAAAGTTATCCAAATTGACCGCATTGTAGTGGAATCCATATCCTAATTTATTAGTGTTATTATATGCCATGCCACTATTAGTCATTGTCAAGGAACCGTCTGAAACTACTAATGTTCCCTGATTTCCATGATCCTGCAAAGAGTAATTCTCCGCTGCATTCGTAAAGTCATCCACAACAACACTTTTGCTTGCCGGTGCCGGCGCCGAGTAGGAAGTCAAACGTACTTGATCAACTCGAACCGTGTATTGTGTACCGGTTCCCAGATTGTAAGTTCCGTTATACCTTACATAAAAAAGATAATTATCAAAAGAGATATTCGTTGCAGGATTTTTATCCGGGTTGATCGACAACGCCGCCGCATTTCCCATTGCTGCACGATTTTGGAATTTACTTAACGGCAGTTTAATCGTGGTAACTGCGTCTTTCGTTAATGCACCAACCGCATTCGCAGCTGATTGCTGTAAATTAGGAATATCATGAGAACGGTCAACACTGCCTCTGCCGAATTGTACGAATGCATTCATACTTTTCACAAAAATATTCGGATTGTCTGTGTATACATCAAATTCCAAATATTCGTAACCAGCAGTTGACACTTCAGCCAAATCGGTTGCTGAAAATACAAATCCATAACCATCCATATGTGCTTGAGAGGTCATCGTCAGTGAACCGTCTTTGACTTCTAATTTGGTTCCTGCTGATTCATTTTTAGTGGCATATTTTACATTAGAATCGGTAAAATCATCCACTATCAAAACCTTTGTCGGTGCATCAGCCGCCGACGCTTTAAAAAATCCCCCGCTGATTACTGCGGTTGCAAAAGTGGAAAGAGTCAGCGCCGCAGACAAAAATGTCGCGATGCCGCGTTTCATAAATTGTGTTTGCGTTTTAAACATGATTAACTCCTTTCTGATTTGAGCCTTATTTTTAATATCGGATTTCCTCCGGTAAAAGATTTGGAGTAAGCTGTCCTTTTACCTATCTAATGAACTGTTTATAGTAATCATCAAAGGCTTTCTGTGCCGCAGCACTGATACTCTGCATTGCAGCTGCCGGCTGAATATTTGCTACAAAAACAGAATCATCAATTTTCTTGGAAAAAGCACCGATTTCAGGACCGGTCGTCATATCAATCTGATGATTGCTCTGCATCCAGTTATAGACCGCAATGGAGTTTGCGCTCCAACCATTATCCTCAAGTTCACGAACTCGATTACTTTTCATCTCTGCCGTACTCTCAGCAAGCGCATTTAAAATAAGTCCCACATACTCTTTTTTCTTGACTGTCTTGGGAACACACCACGCGATACCGTCGGCTGCCGGAACAACATATTTATTGAGTTCACCTTTCGGCCACGGTACAAACTCCAGATTTTTAACACTGGTATAGGATTTTGTCTGCCACACTGCGCCGTCCGTAAACACTGCTCCGCCGGTCGCAAAAGCGGTGTCAGCAGGATATTTCCACAATTTGTCGTTATACAGACGTTTGACATAATTCAATGCTTTTATGCCGTCGGCGGTAACGATACCAAATGTAACTTTGTTTCCGCTCTTATAACTGGTTCCGCCTGCATTCACTGCCGCAGAAAGCGCCATAATCCCGGTACTACCTACCAACGGAGTAACTTTTTGACCGCTGGTACTTGAAATTTTACGAAGAATTTCTTCGAATTTTGCTTCGGTCCACGTGCCCTCTTTATACATCTTCATAACGTCATAACCAGGCGCATATTTTTTCAGCAAATCTGCATTATAGAACAATCCCTGCACATTACTGTTTTCACCGATATTGCACGCATAAACCTTTTTATTGAAAGTAAATGCATCTGTAATTGCCTTTTCAAAATTTCCGGTGGTCAAATCTAATCCCTTCAGCGTCTTCAGATCATGACAAGCGTTACTGTATGCAACGGTGCGGCAGCGAGAAAACTGCATTTGTGCAACGTCACAGATTTTGTCTCCTGCCAGTACCGCGTTAACAACGGCAGTACCTGCACTGGATACATCTGCGAATTTGTAGAACTTAACCTTACAATTGTAGTCCTTCTCTACGCGTGCAACCGCTTTCATTAACGGATTGGTCGGGTCTAATACGCCCTCGCTGTTGAGGTAATTTGCGTAGTACGCAGTACCCAGCACAAACTCATAGCCGCCCATGTCGATTCTTTCTGTCTGACCTGCTACGCTGGAAGTCGAACCGCTTGTTTTTTTAGAGGAAGTTGCAGAGCCTGGAGTCTTTCCAGTAGATGTGGTTCCTCCTCCGTTGCTGACTCCGACATCTCCGGAATCAACTGCGGAATCAGTGCTCTCCGTACTCTCCTCCGCACTGTTGTCACCTGTCTGAATATCTCCTCCGCTTGCATTGGAAACATTCGAGCCGGATGATGAACTGGTGGTTGTTGACTTACCGCATCCTGCAAATGCCGTCATTAAATAATTGCGGCACTTAAAAATGCAAGACATCTTTTAGTGGTTTTCATCAGTATTACTCTCCTTTACTTCATTAGTGTGGTTTATGAAAAATAATTTTATGAAAAGCTTTTTTTACTGTTACCCGACGATATTGTTTCTTTTAATTCCCGAAAAATAATTTTCGATTAACAATAATTAACGACAGAAATCCAATGCTGATTTGGTGTTTTTCATTCACATCATTCTCCTTTACCCATTCTCAATTATTATCTATAATTTCTAAAACATCACAGTCTTTAAGACTGTCATAGCTACCGCAAACCGGTTTTTCATCAGGTCCGATCGTAATTCCGGCAGGATACGAGGTATAGCCTCCATAAATTCTTGTATCATCTTTGTCAATTTCCCATAACTTTCCCCGCTGTTTCCAGAAATAAGAACCTAACTGCCGATGAATACAAACCTCTTCAACCGGCTTGCTGTCCTGCAGTGAATCGCCCAAATATTCAATTAAAGCCGACAGATATGACTCGCGCCCTGCATAAGTAATAGATAATATCGGATTCTCTGACCACAAGGATGTAGGCAACGTTCCGTCTGCAAAAACATATCCGCAAAAAGTTTCAATTAAAGCGTCTAATATGTTTTGCTTTTTTTCGTTCGGATGTCTGTTTAGATATTGCTGCATGTTCCTGATCAAAGCAGGATACCCGCTAAAGGTAACAGGTGTCTTTTTCCAATCCAACACTCTGCTTTTATCATTCGGGTCGGTCACGGCACCCCATGCAAGATGTGTCATTCCATCCGGAGCAATATAAGCCGCGTCAAAAATATGAGATACCACATTATCTATAATATCAGGAATTCTGCTGTCTTTTGTATTGTTATAAATCACCGTCAGCATTGATAAAATAACGTTATAATACGGGGTACGCTCTACAAAATTATTACCGTCTCCTCTTTCAAACAACCCCATCTCTTCATAGTAATACCGGTCAGAAAGATAGACATCCAATGCAGGTTTGCCATAAGCATCAAAACGGGACCAATCGCCGTAAACTTTTCCATACTCTGATAATGCTGCAATAACAACCATATCTTGATTGGTTACTCCGCACCAGCCTGCTTCATACGGAAAAGGGCGATGCCCTGCGTTGCCTATCCGCCAAAATAAATTCTGAAACCACTCCCAATGACGGTCTATCGCCGGTTTGATCATTTCCAGCAATATCGGATCTGCGTGCTTCCAGGAGGCATATGCCAGTAAAGCCAGTATCGGTTTGCACTGATGAATAGGACAACTGGGGGATGAGGTAAAAACAGGTTCAAACTCCGCAACAGCATGGCGAAAACCGCCGTCAGGCTCTTGAAGGAATAAAATATTAGAAACAAAATTGTTTGCCATGCATTTCCATTTTAAATTACCGGTTTTTTCATACAGTGTCATAGCACATTTAATTAACTCATCATATTGAGAAACCGTTTGTCCCTGATATCTTTTATCCAGTACCGATGTTTTTCCCCAGCATCCATGTAACTGAAGACCGCCGACCACGCCGGGATCCTGAGCCCATATATCAAGTTGAAATAAAAGCTTATCAAGTGTTTGCTGTGTATAAATATCACTTAATTTTAATCCTTTACGGGGGTAGTGAATCACTTTCATAACAATGACCTCCAAATAAATTCGATCAATGATGATAGCCAAAACCTTATGAAAAGCTTTTTTTACTGTTACCCGACGATACCGCTTCTTTCAATTCCCTGAACGAAGAATTTTTGACCGACAATAAACAACAAAATTAACGGCACAATTGCCACTAAGGAACCTGCACTAAGCAGAGCGGAACGAAATGCCGGCTCTAACTGATTCATCTGATAAGTTTCCAACGACATCAACATCCCCGGTATCGTAGAAAAATCATTAAATAACATAGGAGTAATCGTCGAATCGGTAAACTGCCAAGAAAATGAGAAAAGAAAAATAGAAACTAAAATTGTCCGTGCATTCGGCAGCATAATCGTAAAATACGAACGTATAATGCCGGCTCCGTCAATATATGCCGCTTCCTCAAATTCTATCGGAAGATTACGGTAAAACTGCCTGAGCATATAAATGTAAAGACCGTTTTTAATACCAAGCCCCGTAATGCCCATCAGCATAAACGGCCAGGCGGTATTAATCAAGTTCAAAGAGTCTCCGCGTATCAACCCGATTACTCCGAGAAAATCAAAATACCGAAAATTCAAATACATGGAGCTAAGTATGACTTGCGGAGGGATAATCAATGTTAAAACAATTAGAGCAAATATCAATCCTCTTCCCGCAAATTTGAATCTTGCCAAACCGTAGGAGATAAAAGAAGAGGAAAACACCTGCAATAATGCTACTGCCAGAGAAAGCAAAAGAGAATGCATCAATGCAGACCAATAATCCATTGCTTTAATGACAGTGTTCAATGTATAAAAAGTAGGTTCTTTGGCTATGTACTTAACGGTATTATCTACCAAATCTTCCTGACTTTGGAAAACAACCGTAAGTTTTTCAAATAACGGAAACAGAATCATGAACGCGATTGCAATAAAAATCAGATAGCAAACCAAGTTCTGCAATACTGTTCCGGATTTATGGCGGATCGCCAAACTGTTTTTCCGCCAATAATTGGCTGCTCGATTCTCCATATCAGCGCTTTTCTCCTTTACCGGTTTTCATAGAATACCATTCGGTTCATTATCAAAATAATAATCATCAATATGACGGACAGAACGATAAAATAAAGCAACGACATCGCAGACGCCACAGAATAAGAACCGGTTGAAATCGTAGAAAAGATCCGACTCATCAAGGTGTTGCTGTATGCTGTAAAAGAATCCACCACCGTGTACACTGTATTAACAATCAACATCGGCGTAATCATCGGAAATGTAATTTTCCAAAAGCTCTCCCACCAGGTTGCGCCTTCAACCGTAGCGGATTCATAAATTGCCGGTGAAATGGATTGCAGTCCTGCCAAGAAAATCAACATCTGGACACCGGATCGGGTAATAATGCTATACATATTATTGATAACACCGACAATAAAATCTACAAATCCGTCACCGAGTTGCAAAGAGTAGATCAGACTTTCAATATCAAAAGAGCTGAACATTCCCTGCGCGGCATCACCGGCGGAGGACAACACGCTGGAACTGAGCACCTGCGCGCTGATGTTATCGGCACGGTCAATAATTCCGGTAGCGATAATAACCGGCAGAAACATGATTGCACGGATTACTCCTCTGCCCTTAATCTCTCTCGAAAGCAAAGTTGCCATAAAGAGAGAATAAATCAGGATGACAGCAGTATCCGTTACCAAACTGGACAAAGATTCCAGCATTTGCCGGATGTAATACGGATCAACAAACAGTATCTGATTGTAGTGAGTCCAACCGACAAATTCCATTTTGTATCCGTCTGTCCCGATATTAATATTAGAAAAACTAAACTGTATGGTTTTAATTAACATCGGGGAAAAAATACAGATCAAGCCAATCAGAAACGGAGCCACAAATAAATATCCGTAAACACTTTTCTGCCTTTGCAAACTCCAAAGGGACTTTTTCTTTCCGCTTTTTTTCATTGTATTATTGTCCCCCCTCCTGTGACCATGCAAAATCGATTGCAGGCACTGTAATTCCCTGATAAGTGACTGGTTTATCATTATAGTTTACTACGGTAAATACGCCGTTTTCATAAACAGTAACATGCACGCCTTCCGCCGGAGAAAAATAACCGGTCATTTTCTTTCCCTGAAGCAATCCGCTTAATTGTTCGCGTGATTTCCAATCTTTTTCAATCCGATTCAGCCAATCGCTGTAATAGGAAGAATACATGGAAGAATACTCGGTATTTTTGAGCAAAGACGGCGCAGCATAATTGATAATATAAAATGCTTCTCCGCCGTATTCAATGGAACGCAAGCGTGCTGTTTCGTAATTATCCGACATGTTCAATGCTTCGCCCGTATAGGAAACATATCCATGCAGTACCATTTGCAGGAAAGGTACGCTTTCTTTCTCTACATATCGGTTAGAATGGCTCATCGGAACATTCATAACACTGTCAGCATAAGGCAGTGTATAGCTGTTTCCGGTATCCACCATTACCTTTGTGGCTTCGTCCAAGGAAGCCATCTGCTCAGCCAACACATCCGCCATCTCGCTGCGGTTACAGAACCTACTGTCATTGGCATCGCTGTAAAGCGTATTGCCAATACTGGACAAGGATACGCCGGAAAAATTTTGTTTTTTCAAAGAAGCCTTTAGCTTATCAAAAGTTTTATTGATATTCGCAACATTTAAATAAATCAATTCAGTAGAAGACAACTGCCCGTACAGCGGTAAAATTTCTCCGTTAACCGACAGCACTGACTGCAATCCACGGAAAGATTGCTGCTTTCTCATCAACGGGTCATAGGTTAAATAAATCTGCGATCCATCTCGAAGAGACTGCTGCAATTTTTCTAAACCGGAGGATCCGCCTAAAACCGATGCGGGCGTATTACTACTTCCCACCGTTTGCTCATAACTGTCACCCTGCCAATTGTGATATCTCAGTTGAATATTGGAAACCCCTTTTTCATACAGTTTTTCCAACAAATCCTGCGCTTGTTCAAAGGTAGTCAATGCCCTGGAACGCACAACCTTATAACTGAGAAATCGTTCTTCTCTTTTTACTGCCCCTACCGTATCAAGATAAAAGGGCGCATCGGAAGAAATCGCTTCTCTGCCGGCAAAGATTCTTTCTCTGAGCCATGCCGCCATCTCAACATAACCGCTGTCCTTTTCCGGCATCACATGAAACAAAACTGTCAGCGAACGATTATAACTTGTATCACCGTATACCACCCGCGATGAAGTTCCTGCGACCATGTTTGTCAATTCCAGTCTGCTGCGTAGGGTAAAAACTGGATAAACGGCATCTCTGGGATAAACGGTACTTCCCGACTGACAGTTTAGTGTAGCAACTTCCGCGCCGGATTCCACTACCGCCAAACAGCTGTTTCCGTTTTTCTGCATACCATATACCGGCAAAACTACCGAACGACCATAATCTGTATTTTGGCTGTAATCATAGGTTGAAAAATCTGTTCCGTAAAAAGGAAGCTCTGTTGTTTTTTCACTTGATGTTGCCAAATCAACCAGCGCGCCCGATCCATCCGGAATAAGCATATATCCCCGGTCTTCATCTCCTGCACTTCCGAAATAAGGCAGCAGCATGGCGGTAGTAAGCTTAAATTTTGCAGCATCATATTTAATCGCCGAAACCGGCATTTCTGCTTTTAAGCCCTCGTCGGTCAAGGTATAATCCACTGTTACCTCAAACAAAACATCCTGCTCAACGGTATAGCTCATACCGATTTTTTCATATTCGGCGTAAACCCAATCTTTTGTCAAACCGATTCCCTGAAAATATTCGCTTAACTCTTCCTGAATATTTTCATGAACCTTCCGCAGTAAGTAAAGCGGTTCTTTTGACAGTAACGGGTATGTTTTTACATATTCCTGTCTAAGATCTTCGGTTAGTTCATTGAGCACGATCTTATCATAAAAACGCAACACCCGTTCGTAAGCTTCTGCATCCAATTTACTTTCCAGTTCTGCCATGGTAGAAGAAGTAATGACTTCCGGAAGCACCAGCTTATCAATCTCACCCATGGTGTAAACCACGCGCACACCGCTGTCAACTGAAAAAACTTCCATTTGCTCTTTCTGCACAGCGTCCTTATAAGATTCAAGCAACGTGGATTTTTCACGATTATCATAATATTCCAGAATCACTTGAGAACGATAACTGTCCTGCACCGCCTCAGAAACAACACCGGACAGTTCTTCCTCAGTGGGATTACTGTCCCAAACAGTACCGTCCGCATTGTTTTTTACGCGAACCGCACATCTTGTTTTATCAAAAAGCAACGTATAAGCGGCATTTTGTGCAACGACATCCCAATTGTCTTCCTGAGACAAAGGCATATATTCCTCAGCGGCGGAAAGCGTCGTTTGGGTGTCATTTGTTCCGCTTTTGGAATCCGATTTTCCACAGCCAGCCAATACAGAACACAGCATCAGTCCGGTCAACAGGAAACAGCCGGATTTTTTAATTATATTTGACATATAAATCCTCTCTTTCCGATCTATCAACGATAACTGAGCTCTTTTCCGATATCTATAACGACTGACGCCAATTTCTGATATGATGTAATCAACAACAACGCCACAAAAATCATGATAGCAATACCCAAAATAGAAATCAGAATAGCCAGTATGCTCTTTGCACCGGTATACTGGTGAATAACCGTGTTGCCGCAGAAAATCAGGAATACAAACCAAATCAAAGCAATGTTTTGCAAAAGATTCAGATACATACCCTCGTCTGACACCAACATGTAACTGACCGGAATGGAAATAAAATAAAGCAGCGCAACCGGAAGCATTGCATATCCGGTAAACAAATATATATCCTTAAATCTGCCTTCGCCATCCACCAGCGTAGTAATGCACCAGTTTGATGCCACCCATAAGCCAAGTGGTATTAACAATGTCAAATATTCCCACGGAATGGAAACATCCTGTTTATAAGTTGTATTAAACAAATAGCTGGTAAATACTTTACTCAGTACAACACCGGATACGCCCGCCATCAGCCAAAAAGTTGCGGCTCCGAGGCTTCCTCTTTTCTCATGTTTTAAATCGTAAAAACCATCAAAAGGATGCATTAACACATAAAAACCATAGAGCAAGTGACCACTGAATTTATCGCGTTTTTCCCGATACTTTTCATCTCGATTCCTTTTTCCGATCCATTGCATCAGTTTAATCAGACCGAATAATAAAACAGCGATGATCAATACAATAACAAGGATATACTGCCGCAGAAATTGATTGCGGGATTCTTTATATGCGTCGGAATAGGCATCTTTATTGTTAGAATAACTAAAATATTCCATAGCCTTCTCATAATTCCCCATACTCAGATAAGAGGATCCGATGCCGTCATATGCAATATCAAAGTTGGCATTAAGCGATAAAACCTGCTGCCATACCTCTACGCTTTCTTCATATTGAAACTTTCCGTACATATCCAGTACTTTGGAAATCAAAGCACCGTATTCTGTCTGCTGAAAAACAGTCAAACTTCCGTTGAGCTTATCCAACACCAGCAAATCAGTTCCCTGATAAGTAACTGCTACCGGAGAATTGGTGTTTCCGATCTGATTCCCTTTTCCGCTGAAAGCATAAAGAAGTTCGCCGTTGGCCGAATAAGTGAACAATCTGTTTTCTCTTGTATCCAATATCGTGTAAATGCCGTTTTCTCCCACTGTCACATCTGTGATAATGGAAATAGCATCATTTCCGTTTTCATCCAGACCAAACTGGATATCCCCAACCGGAGCAAAATACCCATTCCGAACCAGAACGTCATCACCCATGGGATTTACTTTCTTTACCGGTGCCGCCGAACCGTCACAGCTGGTCATTGCCGTCAAAAACTTTTCCAAATCCAAATCATTGGTTGTTACGTATAAAAAACCGTCCTGATCAATCGTCACATTGTTATACTCGGTTGGAACAAAATCCTCCATACGTTCCAACTGTGCCTCAGTCATAAACGGTTTCCATAGATAATCAATCAACGAGTAAGTGGCATCCTGTGCGGCAAAAAAGGAAACAAAATTTCCGTTAACATCAAATCGCAGCAAACCCATGTTAACTCCTTTTGCCACCACGAAAAGATTTCCGATGGAATCGGCGATCAATGCCTTGGGTTCATACAAAAATTCGTCTCCGAGTAAAGTTGTCTGCGGTGCACCGATTTCCTGTACAAATTTTCCGTCCAGCGTCAGCTTTAACACCCGGGCATTTCCGGTATCTGCAACATAAAGATAGTCTTCACTGACAAACAGTCCTTCCGGACTTTTAAAACTGTTTATTCCGGATGGAGCTTCTATTTTATCAATGATCTGTTGCAGTTTCTTGTTGCTGTCCAGCCTCAAAATTCTGTTGTTCCCGGTATCGGACAGATAAAGAGAACCTTCTTTTCCACATTCAATATCGGAAGGAAAGCTTAGCGTTCCTGCACCGATATCCGCTCCGTCCAGCATGTTTTCAGGCAGATAAGCGTGCGGTGTCGACACTTGATAGCCGTTATAATCATAAATATAAGAATCATACGGAACATAGGAATATTCCGTGGTCTGTGCCGAAACGCTCAGCCCTGTACCGATTGTACAGATCACCGCCGCGAGAGTAAAAAGCCGGCGCGCAATTTTGTTCGCAAATATGTTCATGCCTGCCTCTGCCTCCCTATTCTTTAATACCGGACGATGACATCGTCTCAACAATATTACTTTGTGTGAAAAAGAACACCAAAATCGGCAACAGCATCATGATCACGATAGATGCAGCAGATGCACCTGCACGAGCAATACCGCCTGATACAATCTGGCTGATCGCATAGCTTAAAGATTTAATGTCTTCACTTTGAATATAAATACCGCCGCTGGCATTCCAAAGGTTCTGAAAAGAAAACACGATTAATGTTAACCAAGCAGGTTTCACCATCGGCATAACAATTCTCCAAAACAGACGAAATTCTCCCGAACCGTCAATCCTTGCTGCTTCGATAATCGCATCGGGAACATTAGAGGACATAAACTGCTTCATCAAATAAAGTCCCAATGATGAGGAAAATGCAGGCAAAATCAATGCCCAATAAGTATCGGTTAAATGTAACCCCGACATAATAATATAACTCGGGATGCCGGTAACTGCCGTACTGAACATCAAGGAAAGCACAACCATGTTAAACATGAAATTTCTGCCGATAAACTGATGTTTTGTGAACACATAGGCACACATGGACGCCAGCACAACATGCCCGAAAGTTCCCACTAAAGAAACAGAAAGTGTATTAAACAAATATCTGGTAAAAGGAACCCATGAATCATTGAGCAAATACAATAGGTCCTTATAGTTCTTTATCGTCGGATTTGCTACCCAAAAACGAGGCGGGAAATACCACATTTCGTTGAGCGGCTTAAGCGAACTGGTGATGGCATATACCAACGGCAATACCATCAGGAACGCAAATATCCCGATAAAGGCAAATACACAAATATTTCCGCCCACGGAACGATTCCACCGGACGCCGGAACGCTTACTCATATGTAAAAACCACATGCCTTTCTTTCATACACTGTTCTTGCCGCAACTGTCTATTTTCCCAGTTTCGACAAAAGTTTTCCAACCAGTTTGTTCGTTGCAAACATCAGTATAAACAGGAATACAGCTATCGTAGAAGCATATCCCATTTCAAAACGTTCCATACCGTAATCTTCTAAGTGATGCATCAGCGTATGTACTGCATAATCTGTACTGGGAAAACCTACCAATCCGGTAATGGTCGGACCTACACCGAACGCACCGGTAATGCTCATAATCGCACCGAACATCAACTGCGGCTTCATCTGCGGCAATGTAATATACCATAGTTCCATGATACGATTTTTAACACCGTCCACCATTCCTGCCTCATAAAGCGAGCGGTCTATCCCTTGAAAACCTGCGATAAAGACCAAAAAGCTGGTTCCGATACTCATCCACAACAATACCGCAATACACAAGCCAATCATATATTTGGTGTCCTGAAACCACTGAATCGGTGAATCGATCACACCTAAATTCATCAAAAGACCGTTGATCATGCCGTAGCGGTCGCTGCTGAATAACAAAGTCCATATCAAATAAGCGTTTCCTGAGATAGAAGGCGCATAAAAACAAAGGGTAAGCAATACTCTGACCTTTGGCGAAAGCTCATTGATAAACCACGCAAACACGAAACACAGCATATAACCAACCGGACCTGTGATAACAGCCAATATCAGCGTATTGCGCAGAGCAATCAAAAAGATATCATCATTCATGAACAACCGAATATAATTGTCCATAAAAACAAAAGTCGGAAACTGCATCATATTAAAATAAGTAAAGCTCAGTACAACCGACATCAGTACCGGTAACACGGTAAACAAAAAAAACAAAATCATATAGGGCATGCAAAAAGCATAAGAAACCCTGCCGTCCCACAACCTCTTCCAAACCGGTCGTTTCCGCTCGGCTGCCGAAGCTCTTGTCCTTCTCTTCATGAAAGCCTATCTCCTATCCTGATTCATACAACCTTTTTTGGGTTAAAGATCAATCGTTAAAAAAGAACTCTTTCTTCTTCCGTTCCAGTTCTTCATTTATTAATTTCGTATAGTGAATCATGGTCTGTCCCGGATTTGCCGATTGATTGATAACTTCCCGCGCTGCAAACCCGATGTAACGCGATACAATGTATCCGCCCGGTGCCTGCGGCAAACAATCAGCTGATTCCCACTGTTTCATAATGTTTCGATATTCTGAAACCGGCCACGGAGTCCGTGCAACTGCTTCAATGTTAGCGGAAGCATATCTCGCTGCGGCTCCCAGAATGCTCTCCAGATCAGTACCGTAGTTTACCTGTGCATCCGCATCCGTCCACCACTTCAGAAATTCCCAACAGGCGTTTTTGTCCTTCGTCGCTGATAAAATAGATATCCCTGTCCCAGCAGCGATGGTTGTATGATCAACACTACCATCGGCTTTTAATGTCCCCGGTACCTCAACAAACTCCCACTGACCGTTAATCTCAGGAGCAAAAACGCTGAGCTGATTATATGTACTGACAAAATCCGATATGCCGATCGGCATTTCGCCGTTTCGGAAACGGTTTGAAAAATCATAGGTCACAGACAGTCCATAATCTTTATAATAGGACAGCCATTGATTGAACGCCTGCAATGCAGCATCTCCGGTTGTATTAACCGCCGTACGATCCTCGTTATAGAATTCAATATCCCGTTGCATCAGCATCATCATATAAACGCTGGTATTGGTTCCGGCCGCCGCACCGCTGGAGCTTGCATTAAAAGGCAAGCCGAACTCCATATTATAAGCGCTGAGCTGAATAATCAATTCATACACATCGTCCCATGTCTTGGGAACGCTCCATCCCATTTCCTTAAAAATATCTGTCCGGTAAAACATCATCGGATAGCTAAAAGTTTCAGGAAGCGCATATACCTCACCCAAGTATTCAAAAGGTTTCAATGCATTTGGATTAAAGCGAGAAACTACATCGTCATAATCAGAGAAATCCCGAAGATTAACAACTGCATCCCGCAACGCATAATTCATTGGTTCGGTAGGTTGAAGCTGCATGGCAACATCCGGACCGTTTCCGGCAAGAATAGAACGCAACAACGTTCCTGCGGCAACCAACTGAAGATCTACTGTTATATTTTGGGTAGGAGTAAAATCCTGATCGATCATCCTCCGAATAATTTTGGACTGATCACGTCCGGAAGTCACCCATACTTTGATCGCATGGTCGTCGGCATCCGCTGACATCTTTCCGATAGCGGAATAATCCATTACAAAAGAATTGGCGAACAGCATGCATTGATATGCAATGGTTGAGAAGAAACCTTTATTTGCTTTTGGCAGCTGCGACTGCGGACTCTTTACCCAAATCCAGTCAAACGACACTGGCTGATTAATCGCGCCTTGCTGCCATTCTCCTAAAGAGCCAAGGTCTGATTTAAAGGTTTCCAGTTTTGATGCAATATCACGCGGTTTTCCAACCATAGCAGAAATATCAAAAATTAAATTATCAAAAGCAGTGGTAAAAGAGCCTTTCTCTCCCATTTCATCCTGCAATGCGCGCAGCACCGTTTTTAACCGTTCATTCAGCGCTTCCATCTCTTTGAGCGTATCCGGAATTAATTCAGTAAAATGATAATCACGGTATTGATCAGCTTCGGATCCGGTAATAACATAAATAGAGCGATAACAGGTATTCAGTTCCGTTAGGATATCCCCTACTTCACTGACCAATTCTGCCATTTTTCCGATGGTAACCTGCAGCTTTAATTCATGTGTGCCGGCAGTCAGATAAAACTGATAAGGATTATTGTTTCCGTCACCAAGCCAACAAACATCCCATTGACCGGAATAGTTAAATTGCAGCTGAGCTGCCTCTGCAAAAGGTTGTTCTCCGTCTATAAACAAGCGTCGGCTGCAATAAGCTCCGTCTCTGTCCGACTGGCGGTATCGCACCGCAATCTGATAAAATCCGTCTTGTTCAACCTCTACATTCCAGCTGATCCATTGTTCCGGCAGTTTAAACTTGGAACCATCAATTAGATTTAATTTTTCTGCACCCGTCGAAACAGGTTCCATTGCGGCAGAAGATTTGCTTGCAGTTGGATAGATACTTTTTGCGGATCGATATGCCATATTTTCCGCTTGAATTTTTTCACAATCAGCTAATGCACTTTGTTTGCCGGCATACTGTTGTTGGTATTCCGCATAACTTTTCAAGGTTTGCGGCGGAACAAATGCAACCGTTCCCAAAACCATAGGTTCCCGGGTAGATGTCATTGTCAACGTATGCTCTCCTGCTGAAAGGTAATACCAAAAAGCATCATTATAGTAGCCGCTTGCATCTTTTACGAGCATTGTTTGCCATGTATGAACTTCTCGGGCATTCGGTCGGATTTCGTTTCCCTGATAATCGGTTTTTACTTCTCCGTTATCTTCCCACACTCGTCCGAAAGCAAGATCTGCTGATTCCTGGAAAGGAGATTTTCCATCTATTTTCACAGAGCGCCCGATATCGCTTCCTTTTCCCTCAATTGTATAATATGTAATGCGGAGTTGGTACCGTCCTGTTTCCGGAATCTGGATTTTCCAAGTCACAGAAGACTCTTCTCCGGTAAAAAGCACCTCACCTGTTTGTTCGGGAATATCGGTGCGTTTTTTCACTTCTCCGGACGAATCAATATAAGACATCAAATCAACAGCAATCTCCTGCGTGCCCGCAGCCTGGTCGCCCAATCGGCTTTGATATTCTTTATAGCTTTCTTCTCCGGAAATTTTTGTATCGCTTGATGAAAATTGTTGGTTTTGCGCCGTATCCGTCGGTTCTGCCCCAACCGGCATAATAACCTGTAAAAATAAAATGGATAGAGTCAGAAACACAGCCACTGTCTGCCGTCTTCTTTTCTTCAGTTTCGTTGCCAATAAAATACGCCGCATAGACGCAGCACCTCCAGCTTTATCCCATTACTCAAATAAAATATTTCTGTCTTTTGCCAAATCGGAATGATGACAAATGTTTTTTCGGATGATCAGTAAGCACTGTCCCCTATTTAAGACACTTTGTAGTACAATTTTCTTGTTTTTTATAATTTGTATTATTACAAATTTTTAACGCTTTGTTTTCTTAATAATAACACCTATTTTTAAATATGTCAACACTTTTTGACGTTTCAGTCAAAAAAATTGAAAAGAAAATGGTTTTTTGTTTATTTTATTTATTTCAATTTTACTTATTCGTCTTATATATGATATGCTATTTCCACAATCATTTTGAGTCAAAATTATGCATATGACAAAATTTGTTATAAACATATTTACTTTTCCCAAAACATCCTATATAATAAAGATAATTAATAAACCGTCCCATTTGTTTTGGTGTACGAACAGCACCGTGAAAGGACTGATAAAAGTGGGCACAATGGTAGAATCAAAACGTTCTCTAGTTCAATCATATATTTTAGATATGATTAAAAGTCAAAAACTAAATCAAGGAGATCGTCTTCCGACCGAAAAGCAACTGTGTGATCAGTTTGCTGTAAGCCGGATCACTGTCCAAAATGCACTGGAAGAATTACGGAAAGATGGCTGGATATATCGAATCCAGGGCGGAGGTACTTTTGTAGGCAACAACCCAGCTGGTGACAACGCACAGACGTCGCTTCCTTTTATCCCTTTCATCATCAGTGATAATAATCCGACGACTCGTTGTTTAGAAATCATAAACGGCGCTGAAGATTATCTCAAAACCAAGTCCTGTTATGTTACAGTACATTCGCCCAACGGAGATTTGTCAAAAGAAAACGAGATTATCCAATCATTGATCGATAAAGGAATTAAATCAATGATTATTCTGCCCTTTCAAAGCGATATCAACAACTGTTTTTATTTTAATTTGATACGGCAAAATATCAACCTAGTCTTTGTTGATTTAATTCCTAACGGATTAACCGGGAATTTAGTCTGCTCCAACAATGTGCTGGGCGGATACCTCATCACCGAACATTTGATCCAGCAAGGATATCGCCGAATCGGGGTCGTTTCCGGATCGGTCATTTCCGCCCCCTCCGCCAAAGACAGAATTACAGGATACCGTTTTGCCTTGGAAAGTGCAGGTCTCCCGGTAGATGAAAAATATATCCGAATAGAAAGCACCGTCAACACCCGAAAAGATCTCAACGAAGCCATCCCACGAATTTTGGATTATTTCTTTTCTTTACCGGATCCGCCGGACGCTTTGTTCGGTGTTAACGACCTTACTGCCGTAGATTTGTATAATGCGTTGAATAACCGTGGTATTCATGTACCGACCGATATCGCACTTTCCGGTTTTGATAATCTGGCTGCTTCCATTGATAACCCAATTCCGATCACAACAGTGGAACAAAATTATTACGATATCGGATATAATGCCGCGAAAATATGCTATGAGTCCTCTGATTTTAACAAGCAAATGTTTACTCACTGCATTTTACCGGTTAAACTAATCAAGCGGCAATCCACCTTCAAAAAACAATTTTAATACTTTAAACGACAGTCTATCCCGCCTAAATAATGCATGTGTAACTTTTTCGGTGTATGATCAGATTATCTCCTGAAAAAGTTGTTTTCTCAATGGCAATTAATCGAAAAATCCCAAAAGAAAGTGGAACATCTTTTATGGCCAACAAAATAAAACCTTTTTTCGGCAGTTGGATTTGCGCAGAAGAATTTTCAAACTTGCTTCCGATTCCTCTGTTTCACCGCGATGGAAAACCATTGCCCGATTATCAGCACCGAGAAACCTTAAAAAATTATCATACCTGGTTCCGAAAAGACTTTTACTTCAATAAAATGCCGGGATCAGTTTATCAAATTCGTATAACGGCAGACGATTATTACAAATTGTATATAAACGGTTCTTTTGTCGGACAAGGTCCGGCACCGGGATACTATTTTGCTTATTACTATAACGAATACGATATTTCCGCCTACCTCACTGATGGTGAAAACCGTATCGAAGTGCACACTTATTATCAGGGGCTGATTAACCGTGTCTGGAACAGCGGCGATTATCGTCAGGGAATGATTGCTGACATCCTCGAAAACGGAAACATATTGTTGTCCTCCGACGCTAATTGGGAATACGCCGTAGATCATGCTTACTCCGGAACACGCACCGCCGGATATCAAACACAGTATTTAGAGGACTATGACAGCCGTATTAAGCTTAGTGAATGGAAAACCGCATCAGAAAAAGCGGTTGATTACACCTTCTGCTCCGCTCCGGTCACTCCGGTTTCCGTTTATACACAACAGCCGCTGTCAAAAAAAGAAACAGACGATTGTCTGCTGTACGATTTCGGCACCGAGCTCACCGGCGGATTGACCATTGAAGCAACCGGAAAAAGCGGCGACAAAATACGAATTCTCTGCGGAGAAGAACTGTTGCCGGACGGACATGTTCGGTATCAAATGCGCTGTAATTGCAACTACGATGAGTGCTGGACTTTGAATGATGGTAAAAACAAACTGGAACAGTATGACTACAAGGCATTTCGGTACGTCGAATTAATACCGGATGCGGGCGTTTCCCTTCAATCTGTCAGTGCAGCAGTCCGCCACTATCCTTTCCCCGCCGACGCCGCTTCGGTTTGTTCTTCCGATTCCGTACTCAATACAGTATTTCAAATATGCAAAAATGGCGTAAAATATGGCAGTCAAGAAGTATTTGTTGATTGTCCCTCCCGTGAAAAAGGGCAATATACCGGCGATATGACCATTACCGGTGCGTCACATCTCCTATTGACCGGAGATCCTTCTCTGCTCAAAAAAGCGATCGAAAATCAGGTGCAGTCTCTACAATTCACTCCCGGCATGCTGGCGGTCGCTCCCGGTTCTTTTATGCAGGAAATTGCGGATTATTCGCTCCAGTTTCCATTGTCTGTTTGGCGTTATTATCTTTATACGGGAGATCGCGTTTTTTTAAAAACAATGGTTGAACCATGCCGATCTCTCTTATCCTATTTCGCAGCATTCAAGCGACCGGACGGACTTTTGGAAAAAGTAGATGAAAAGTGGAATCTGGTTGACTGGCCCGGAAACTTACGTGACAACTATGATTTTCCTCTGACAATACCGATTGGAGACGGTTGTCACAATGTAATCAATGCGTTTTATGTAGGTTGTGTCCAAACGGTGGAACAGATTTATTCGGAGCTCAGTTTAGACTTTGAACCGGAAGCAGAAAAGTTAAAACAAGCTTATAACCGCTGCTTTTTCCGCGCTGAATCAGGAATATACGTAGACAGCGAGCACAGCAGTCACGCTTCTTTGCATTCCAATTGCCTGCCCGCCTTTTTTGGGTTAGTTCCGAAGGGAAGTGAAGGTACTGTCGCCCAGATTTTGCTGCAAAAAGGATTATGCTGCGGTGTTTATATGGCTTATTTTTTACTGAAGGGATTGGCAAGGCTTGGCGAATATGATGCCGTATACCGTCTGCTGACTGATCAAGGCAAAAATTCCTGGTACAATATGGTGCGGGAAGGCGGCACAACCTGTTTTGAAGCATGGGGAAAAGACCAAAAAGTGAACACCAGTCTATGCCATCCCTGGGCAAGCGCTCCGGTTGCGATACTAATAGAAGATTTGGCTGGCTTATATCCAAAATCGCCGGGGGCAGAATGGAGTTTTGCTCCCAAACTTCCCAAGAACTTGGAACATTTTTCTCTTTCCGTTCCTCTTTCGGATAAGATATTACAGCTTCATTATTCCAATGGAAATTTTGCAATTTCGCATCACCATAAATAAATACATCAAGGGGGGCAGCTAACAGCTGCCCCCCTTGATGTATTTATTTTAAGAATATCTCAAAAAAATAGTTGTCGGATATCGGTTGCCAAACAAATTATTTTTTTTGTTTTCGATAAACAGCCGGAGTGGCCCCTGTTTCTTGGCGAAATGCTCGGATAAAATTATTCACATCATGAAAACCGCATCTTACCGCGATATCTCCAACAGACGCATCAGATGTCAGTAACAACCGCCTGGCATTCGATAGCCTGCTTAATACAATATAGTGTTTCGGACTATATCCTGTCCATTTCCGGAATTCATGGGACAGATGAGATGGACTGATAAAAAAGCGTTGTGCCAAATCCTCCAGAGAAAGCGGTTCAGCAAAATGCAGATCAATATATTTCTGTACCTGAGAAACAGCCGCCGGCGGACTGCCGGAAAGAGACGGAAACTGCTCAGGGCATTGACGGCGGCATAAAATCAGCAACAAAGTCAGCAGGCAAGACTGGCGCTCCTGACAAAACGGTCCGGGATTCTGAAATTCGTTTATCATACTTTGCAGCAAAGCATTTGCTTCTTCTGCAGATGACAACAAGCCAAAGCAATGCCTAAAATTTCCGGTTCGATTGATAAAAACTGAACGCAATTGCGGATCTGAAACGCAACGTTCCAATTGAAGCGGCGTCAGCTGAATAAAAAAACGCCGATACGGATATTTTAAAATCACAGCATTATGTTCTTCAAATTTGCTGATAAAAAGCAAGCTTCCCTCAGACGCCTCATAGCAAGAACCGCATATTGTAAAAAGAGCAGTTCCCTCCGCAATGTAAATTAGTTCGTAAACGCTGTGAAAATGCTGTATAATCGAATCATTGGTTTCAGAATAAATGCAGGATAAAAATACCGGTTCCATCATTTTCTCCTTATATAAAAAGCTAATTTTACATATTTTATCACAAATAGAGCCGACAATCAAGAGCAATGATATGCTAAGATAAAGATAAAGTAATTTCACAAGGGAGAAAATATCAATGTGGGACTCATTTCATTACAATACCTTGGAAGAATTGAAACAAGCTGCCGCGTCAGTCGGAGAAGACCTTCCTCTATCGGAAAATATCAGTCTGTTAAATCAACCGCTGCAGATTTGGCAGCATACACTGCCAAATCGTTTAGCGATACAACCTATGGAGGGCTGTGACGGAGAAGTCGACGGAAGTCCGGGAGAGCTAACCTTTCGCCGTTACCGAAGATTTGCCGAGAGCGGAGGGGCACTCATCTGGGAAGAAGCAACCGCAATCGTTCCGGAAGGAAGAGCAAATCCTCGTCAACTCATGCTGACCGAAAAAAACCTGGATTCCTTTCGTCGACTTACTGATGAAATCAGAGAATATAGTCAACGAAAAAACGGATTCGCTCCGTTACTGATTTTGCAGGCAACCCACTCCGGCAGATATTCCAAGCCGCAAGGAACACCGGCTCCGTTAATCGCTTATCATAATCCGATATTTGAGCAAAAAGTGCCGATTGATGACGCCCGGATTGTCAGCGACGATTATCTGAAAAGATTGCCGGAGCAATATGCCAAAACCGCTGTTCTTGCCGCAAAAGCTGGATTTGACGGAGTGGATATTAAAGCTTGCCACCGTTACTTGATGTCCGAATTGCTGTCAGCTTATACGCGACCCGGCTTATACGGCGGTGATTTTGAAAACCGAACCAGGCTGTTCCGGGAATCTCTGGAAGCGGTAAAAGCAGCTGTACCGTCCTCCTTTGGTATCACCTCTCGTCTGAACCTATATGACGGATTTCCTTATCCAAATGGATTTGGCATATCACCGCAAGGTGGACTTGCCCCCGACCTGACCGAGCCGATTCGGCTAATCGAAATGTTACAGAAGCAAATGGGCATAGAAGTGCTTGACTGCACCATCGGCAATCCGTATTTTAATCCTCATGTAAACCGTCCGTTTGACAAAGGGCCTTATTCCCCGCCGGAGCATCCGCTCACAGGAGTGGCAAGGATGTGTCATTGTATTATGACGGTAAAAAAAGCATTTCCGGATCTCAAGATTATCAGTTCAGGATATTCCTATTTAAGACAGTTCGGTGCAAACCTGGCTGCCGGTATGCTGGAGCAAGGCGGCGCTGATATGGCAGGGTTCGGACGGCAGGCATTTGCTTACCCGGATTTTGCAGAAGATATTTTGCAAAAAGGTGCAATGAATCCGAAAAAATGCTGCCTTACCTGCAGCAAATGTACAGAACTGATGCGAGCCGGAAGCAAAGCCGGATGTGTCTTACGCGATAAGGATGTTTATCTTCCACTTTATCAACGTGACGTTTTAAAAAAATAGCAGCCGGAAAGGTGGGAAAAGATACAACGTCACTCCGTATAAGAGCAAGTCGGAGTAAAAGTTCAGTTGTATCATTAAACATGACAGACACTCGTAAATATTGGTTGGATACTATGCTGAAAATTGTATACCCTGTATTGGATTCCCTATCACGTGATTGCCTGCGCCGCGAAATGCCGATATACGGTGGTCAACCAAAAGAAGCTTATCAAAATTGTACTTATTTGGAAGCGTTTGGCCGAACAATGGTGGGGCTCGCTCCTTGGCTGGGCTGTAAAAGTCTGACAGGAGAAGAAGAAGAACTACGTAGCAAATATGCAGATTTGGCACGCCGTTGTATTACTGTTTGTGTGGATGACAATTCATCAGACAGAATGAACTTCACTCCGACCTCTTCTCAATTACAACCGATTGTAGATGCTGCTTTTTTAGCACAGGCAATTCTGCGCGCACCTCATGAACTTTGGATTCCCTTGCCGGAAGCCACAAAAGAAAATCTCATCCGCGCAATGCGTGCAACACGGGTTCGCAAGCCCGGCTTTAACAATTGGCTGTTGTTTTCTGCCATGATTGAATGCTTTCTTCGGTATGCCGGTGCTCCTGACTGGGATCCTATGCGAATTGATTTTGCATTGAAACAACATCAGCAATGGTATAAAGGTGACGGAGTATACGGTGACGGTCCCGCTTTTCACTGGGATTATTACAACAGCTACGTCATCCAGCCGATGATATATGATATTGCAGAATCCGTTTCGGAAGAATACAAAGAGTGGGCAAATCTATTGCCGACATTAAAGCAGCGATTAACTCAATATGCACGCATCCAAGAACATTTTATTGCACCCGACGGCTCCTATCCTTTAATCGGTCGTTCCTTAACCTATCGTTTTGGTGCATTTCAAAGTCTATCCCTGGCGGCTTATCAACATATCTTGGCAGAGGATATGGAGCCTGCACAGGTACGTTGCGGATTAAGCGCAGTTATCAGGCGAATCATGGCATTTGAGAGTATGTTTGATGAAAAAGGATGGCTTCGTATCGGCATCTGCGGTGAACAGCCGGACATGGGGGAATTGTACATCAGCACCGGTAGTCTGTACCTATGTTCCGCTGTATTTTTACCCTTAGGATTACCTCCGGAAGATCCGTTTTGGAGCCAACCTGATATGCCTTGGACGATGAAGGCGCTGTGGAACGGAGAAAATCGTCAATGCGAGCATGCAATTCCATAGAAAATGAAATTCATTTTAACCCGACAGCTTCAAACTTCAGCAATATGATTCTATTTTGCTTACATACAACATAACAAAACCGAGAGAAAGAAGAGATTCAAATGAGTATTAAAAAAATTGCAGCAGTAACCGGCTCCGCCCGGGGAATCGGAAACGCAACCGCCAAAGCTTTGGCAGAAGAGGGATATCTGGTGATTTTATCCGATATCAGAGAGCCGGAACAGGCGGTTGACCTGATCAATGAATTTACCGCTTGCGGATATGAAGTGGACTACATGAAATGCAATATCGCCGATCCGCAGAGCAGAACCGCTTTTTTTCATGAAATACATCGAAAATACGGCAGACTGGATGTACTGGTAAACAACGCGGGGGTCGCGCCAAAAGAACGCTTAGATGTTTTGGAAACAACCACCGAAAGTTTTGATTTTGTCTTAGGAACCAATTTAAAAGGTACCTTTTTCATGTGTCAGGAAGCGGCAAAATTACTGCTTCAGTTAAAGCAGTCTTCACCGGAAGACTACAAGCCGCGCATTGTAAACATCAGTTCCTGCTCAGCTTATACCTCCTCTGTGAACCGCGGTGAATACTGTATTTCAAAAGCAGGCATTTCAATGGTAACAAAACTGTTCGCCGATCGGCTGGCAGAAGAAGGCATTCCGGTCTTTGAAGTGCGTCCGGGTATTATTCTGACGGACATGACTGCAAAGGTTAAGGAAAAATATCAAGCAATGATTGATATGGGACTAACACCGATTAAGCGGTTCGGTACACCACAGGATGTTGCAAACTGTGTCATCGCAGCGGCTAGCGGAAGATTAGATTTCTCTGCCGGTCAAGTTCTGAATGCGGACGGAGGATTCGAACTCCGTCGGCTGTAAAATAACACAGGAAAGGATTTTAGACAATGAAAAAATCCGTATTATATCTGAATAGCAATATTATTCCTATCATATCGTTAGATACCGTAATTATTGGCTCGGGATGCGCAGGATTTAATGCGGCAGATTCTCTGTACAAGCTCGGAAGAAAAGACATTGCCATTGTAGCAGAAGGAATCAATATGGGTACCAGCCGCAACACCGGCAGTGACAAACAAACCTATTACAAATTATCTCTGTGCGGAGACGAGCCGGACAGTATTTCGAAAATGGCGGAGGATTTGTTTGCCGGGGAGGGTGTAAACGGAGATACTGCACTGGCAGAAGCCGCAGGATCTGTCCGTTCCTTTCTAAAGCTGGCAGATTTAGGAGTTCCGTTCCCCACTAACCGCTACGGAGAATATGTCGGATACCAAACAGACCATGCTTTGAACAAGCGCGCAACCAGCGCCGGCCCTCTGACAAGCAAATACATGACTGAAGCACTGGAAAAATCGGTACGGCAAAACGGAACGCCGATATTAGATCGTATGCTTGCTTTCCGTTTACTGGTTTCAGACCAAAAAGTAAGAGGTGTACTCTGCCTGGACATGAATGCACTTGAAACTGCTAATCGCGGTTTGACTGTCATTTATGCCCGCAATATTATTATGGCGACCGGAGGGCCTGCTCATTGTTACGCGCAAAGCGTCTATCCCGACAGTCAAACCGGAATGAGCGGTATGGCATTGGAAGCAGGCGCCGAAGCCGCTAATTTGCAAGAATGGCAATACGGATTGGCATCCCTCAAATTTCGCTGGAATGTATCCGGCAGCTACCAGCAGGTGCTCCCTCGATACATCTCAATAGACAACGAAGGTGTGGAACGGGAATTTTTGTCTGAACATATTTCCGATCCGGCGCAGATACTAAATCGGGTATTCTGTAAAGGATATCAATGGCCGTTTGACAGCCGTAAAGCAGAAGATTCTTCTCTGATTGATCTTTTGGTGTGGCGTGAAACAATGTTGCTGGGACGGCGCGTGTATTTAGACTTTCGCTCTGAGCCTCAAGGATTGCAGGATGGATTCGATGTTTTGGGAAAGGAAGCATATTCTTATCTGGAAAACTCCGGAATCCTTCTGCCGACACCGATACAGCGGCTTAGAAAGCTGAATCCGCAGGCAATAGAGTTGTACCGCGCACATGGCATTGATCTGGAACAAGAACCGTTGGAAATCGGCGTTTGCGCGCAGCACCACAACGGAGGAATCGCCGTTGACGCCGACTGGCAGACCTCTATTCAAGGACTGTATGTTGCAGGAGAGGCCGCCGGAACTTTCGGTGTATATCGTCCGGGCGGCAGTGCATTAAACGCAACACAAGTAGGATCCCTGCGAGCGGCAGAACATATCGTCCAAACCACAGTGCCGGATTTCTCCGTCTCTTCCGATTTAGAAGCATTAGTCAAAACAGCCGCCACTGAATTTTTCATTCAAACCAATGCAGCACTGAAAAAGCACAGCAACCCGATTCATATCGCCGAAGAGCAATTCGTTTTCCAAACCGCAATGAGCCGTTGCAGCGCTCATATTCGAATTCCGGAAGAAATGAAAGCTTTAGAACAACGGATAAAAGACAAATTATCCTGTTTTTGGGAAGAAAGTCACATTGATACTCCATATGAACTGCCTGCCCTGTTCAAATACCGGGATATGTTGATTACACAACTCGCCGTTCTGTCCGCCATGCAATTGAGTGCAACCCGGTGTGGCAGTTATGGTGCTTCTTTGGTACAACAAGACAACGGAGAAATTTGTTTTCCGATATTGCCGGAATTACACTTTGCATCAAATATTCCTCAAACAGAAAATCGCTGTCTCATTACCGGTAGAAAAGATGCCGGCTTTTCATCATTTTATCATCCGGTACGCCCGATACCGCAGCGAGATTGTTGGTTTGAGACAGTATGGGCAGATTATGAAGAAAGAACCAAAGGAATCTCGCAAGAATAATGCCGGGATGACCACAGAAGCATCATTGAATAAAAACATCTTCCATTGTATAATAATCTTAAAAGCACAATTGGCTTTTTGAGCAAATGGAATCTCTTTACCTGAACACTCATTGAACAAAATCAAAAAAAGGAACCGTGATGAATATGAAAAGCTTATTCTTAGGTGATAAAAAGATTATAGACCTGGTATATGCACCAAATGTATGCTCTGCATTGTCAGAAAAAGCTGATCTCAATCCAAACTGTGTCATATCATCGAACGACCTGGCGCAGACAAACACGAACGAGGTGCAATTTTTGTTCGGCACATGGGGCTTTCCGGCAATGACCGAAGAACAGATTGCAGAACACTTTCCGAATTTAAAAGCAGTGTTTTACAGTGCAGGCTCTGTTCAGGGGTTTGCGCATCCTTTCCTAAAAAGAGGTGTGAAAGTGTTTAGCGCGTGGGCTGCCAACGCTGTTCCGGTTGCCGAGTATACCACCTCCCAGATTTTGCTGGCAAATAAAGGATTTTTTCAAACCTCAACACTTTACAGCCGCGGAGGACGAACTGCGTTAAACGCACTGGGTGATCTACGTTTTCCGGGCAATTTCGGTTGCAAAATCGGAATTATCGGTGCGGGAATGATCGGAAAACTGGTGATTCAAATGCTTCAAGAACACAATCTGGAAGTACTTGTCTTTGATCCGTTTTTATCTGATGAAAACGCAAAGAAACTCGGTGTGGAAAAATGTTCTTTAGAACGGCTGTTTGCAGAATGTCAAACCATTTCCAATCATTTGGCAAATAACAAACAAACCGTAGGTATGCTAAATTATAAGCTATTTTCCTCTATGATGCCGGGTGCTGTTTTTATCAACACAGGACGGGGCGCACAAGTAGTAGAAGCAGATCTTTGCCGATTGTTGCAAGAGCGTCGGGATGTTTGCGCAGTGCTGGATGTTACCTGGCCGGAGCCACCGCAAGAGGGACATTTGTTCTATCAATTGCCAAACGTGATAATGACACCACACATTGCGGGAAGTATCGGGGACGAAGTGCATCGTATGGCAGAATATATGTTAGAAGAGTATCTTCATTTTCAAGCAGGCGAGCCCTGCAAGTATGAAGTAACGGAATCAATGCTTGCCACGATGGCATAATCAGAAAGGAAGCAACAATCATGTTTACAAGCGGATTGGTATCTGTTTCATTCAGGAAAGAATCTCCCGAAGCCATTGTAGCAGCTGCTGCCCAAGCCGGATTGCAAGGTATTGAGTGGGGCGGTGATATTCATGTACCCTGTGGAGATATTGAAAATGCCAAACGAGTCAGTGCTTTAACCGAAGCGGCAGGACTGCAAACACTGGCATATGGATCATATTATCGATTAGGCGATCACACCACCGATTTTAACAAAGTTTTGAAAACGGCACAAGCCTTGGAGACCTCTGTTATACGAATTTGGGGAGGAAACAAAGCTTCCCGGGAATTGACGCAGAAAGAACGGGCCGCATTGGTACAAGAAGCGCAGACACTTGCTGAAGCGGCAGACAAAAAACAAATCACCATTACATTAGAATGCCATGGCCATACATTGACCGACCGTTGGGAATCTGCAAAAAACTTTTTATCAGAAGTAAATCATCCGCGGATGCAAATGTACTGGCAGCCAAATCAAATCTACGATCTTCCATACAATTTATCCGCAGCAGAACAGCTGGCTGATCACACGGTAAACATTCATGTTTTTCACTGGGACGCTGAAAAACGATATCCTCTGAATGAAGGAACAGCAGACTGGGTGCAGTATTTAAACGTCTTCCGAAAAACCGGAAAAGATTACGGCTTGTTACTGGAATTTATGCATGACGATCGCTTGGAAAGTTTAAAAGAAACTGCTCAAACCCTTTTAAAGTGGATAACAGAATAAAAGCCGAAACCAACAAGGACCGTATCGCGTAAGCGATACGGTCCTTGTACCAATTTGCTTACTGTTTTATATATAACACTTCGCCTAAAATGTTATTTGACAAACCTTTTGCGCATAAACACGCCAGTTATTCCGCATGCTGACAAACCAAACAGCATCAACGCTCCTGCTGTACCGGTAACACCGGTGTCTGTATTACTCTCATTGCCAACAGAAGATGCATTTCCATTGGAATCGTTAATAAAAATATAACGCTTATCACTATATCGCATATACCTCGATCCCTTGAGAGACTAAAGACTCTAACTCCTCTTGATTGGCAGTTCGGTTGGTAATTAAAATATCAGCAACATCAGGAGGCGCTATGGATGCAAAATTTTCTCTGCCGATTTTTGAATAATCTGCCACTACTATAACCTGATTTACCCGTTGTAGCATCAAACGATCCACTTCCGCCTCCTGATGATGATGCGTTGTAAGTCCTTCCGAACTGCTGATCCCATCCACTGACAAAATCAGTTTGTCTGTTTTATACCGTTGCAATTGGCTGATCGTATCATCTCCATAAGTAAATTGATACTGATAATTATAATTGCCGCCCAATAAAATGACAGTGAAATTCTGCAAATGAGCCAATTCCTGCGCAATCATAACAGAATTTGTCACCACCGTCAACGCTTTGCGTTTCTTCAATTCCTGCGCAATAAAATAAGTCGTTGTGCCGGAATTGATGATAAGTGTGTCATTATCCTTCACCATCGCAGCAGCAGTTCTCGCAATATTTCGCTTTTCTTCTTCAAAACGGCTGATTCGCTCACTGAAGTCCATGTTAAAATATGCTTTACTGGTACTAACTGCTCCTCCGTGCACCCGTTCCAGCAAACCCGCCTTTTCCAATTCTCCGAGATCCAGCCGTATCGTTACATCCGAAATGCCAAATTGTCGGCTGAGTTCCGAGACTCTAATCTTTCCTTTCACTGCCAACAATTCCAGAATCTTTTTCCGTCTGTCATCCACCGATATTTCAGCAGATGAACCAATCTCTTCCGGTACATGATCCAAAACAGTTTTCTCTTCCATATAAATTCTCCTTTTCGGGCAAACAAATCAAATTTTATTTTCAATAAAAATGATGATAAGAATTGTCATTTTACTTTATTATAGCAAAAAAGCATCATAAAAAGCAAGCCCCGAAAATAAAAAATACAAAAAATAAAAAATAATCGAAAAGTACTTGACAAAATAAAGAAATAATAATACAATGTAATCGAAAGCTAATCGATTATAAATCGAAATATAAAAATGGAGGATTTAAAATGAACACAAAAAACTGGGCATCTGTTGATGTAAATAGCGTCCCCAAAATTGTAACACCACAATTGCCGGGACCCAAATCGGTGGAGTATCATAATCGGTGTGCAAATTACATGAAAGGATATTCCAGTCAAGTCAAGCTGTTCCCGGTCGTTTTTGACTCCGGCTTCGGTTATACTTTAACGGACGTCGATGGCAATACATACATTGACTTTTCTTCCGGTATTTATGTAACCGGATTAGGACACTGCCATCCGAAAATCAGCGAAGCGGTAGCTCAACATGCAAAGCAGCTCATGAACTGCCACGATTTCACTACTAAAGTAAAAATGGAACTGATGGAAAAATTACACGAAATTACTGGTGGCCGTTTTGGTGGGTTTCAACTTTATGATTCCGGAACAACAGCGGTAGAAGCCGGTCTGCGTTGCGCCCGTGCCGCCACAGGAAAAAGTGAATTCTTTTCTTTCTGGAGAGATTTCCATGGGAAAACCCTGGGAGCAAATTCTCTGGCGGTCGTTGGGGTAGACACCCATATGAGAGCACCCGGTTTCTTCCTGGCTCCGCGCCCCAATCCATATCGAGATGTTTTTGGTCGTTCCAAAGAAGAGGCAATGAAAGACTCTACTCCATATATCAAGATGTTAGAGGGCATGTTAGATAACGAAGCTTCCTGCGGAGGTCAAAATGTGGCTGCTATCGTCCTTGAGCCGATTCAAGGCTGGGGTGGTTCGGTAGTTCCTTCCGACGATTATTTGCCGGCTATTCGAGAGCTCTGTGATCGTCGTGGTATTCTGCTGTTTGCTGACGAGGTACTGTGCTGCATGGCAAGAACCGGTTCTTGGCTTGCAATGGATCATTGGAATGTAACCGCTGATATCACTACATTAGGCAAAGGCTTCGGCAATGGTTTTCCGGTAACGGCTTTAGCTGTATCAAAAGACTTAGCCCCTGCTATTGAAAAAATATCTGCTTCTTCCAGCTATGGAGGAAACCCAATGGCTTGTGCCGCAGCATTAGAGTCTATTAAAGTAATCGAGGAAGAAAACCTGAACGAGCGGTCAGCGCATTTGGGCGAAATCATGCTTGCTAAAATGGAAAAAATCAAAGAGGCACATCCTATTGTCGGCGATGTACGGGGCAAAGGTTGCTTGTTGGCCATGGAAATTGTCCGCGATCGTGAAACGAAAGAACCTTTTGTTGAAGCAGGACAGAAAATTTATCAAAAAGCATTTTCAAAAGGTTTGGCTTGGGTGCCGTCCGGTCATATTCTCAGATTGTCTCCGCCGATGATTTTGGATGATGATGTAGCATTAAAAGGTCTGGATATCATCGAAGAGGCAGTAGCAGAAACAGAAAGAGAATTAGGTTATTAATAAATAACAAAGCGAATACCAAACGGCATCCTGCAGGGTGCCGTTTGGACTGCAAATTTTTTAAAAATATATAACAAGGAGCAAACATATGCAGACGATTCGTTTCGGTATTATTGGTTGCGGACTGATGGCAAGAGAATTTGCAAGTGCGGCAGCCCGATGGTGTCATTTTACAGAAGATGTTCCCAAACCTGAAATTGTGGGAATTTGTTCCGCTGTTCCTGCTGAATTCACCTGGTTTCAAAAAAACTTTCCTGATATTAAATATGTGGTTACCGATTATCGCGAGCTGTTGAACAAAGGAGACATTGATGCAATTTATTGTGCAGTACCTCATCAGTTGCATGAACAATTTTACTGTGATACTATTCGCGCAGGAAAAGCTCTTCTGGGTGAAAAACCTTTTGGCATAGACAAAGCCGCCAACGATGCTATTTTACAAGCAGTGTCGGAAAGACCTGATGTTTTTGTACGCTGTACCAGCGAATTCCCCTATTATCCCGCAGTTCAGAAAATGATCTCTTGGGCAAAAGAGGGGAAATACGGTAAAATTATTGAAGTAAGATCCGGATTCCATCACTCAAGTGATATGGATCTCAAAAAACCTATCAATTGGAAACGTCAGATTAAAACCAACGGAGAATATGGATGTTTAGGTGATCTGGGTATTCATACACAACATGTGCCCTTCAAATTGGGGTATATTCCGAAAACAGTGTATGCGGTTTTTTCTGATTTAGTAAAAGAGCGGCCGGACGGAAAAGGCGGCACGGCAATTTGTGATACCTACGACAATGCCACATTGCTGTGTACTGCCGAAGACGGTCATGGGAACGAATTCCCGTTGCAATTAGAAACAAAGCGGATGGCTCCCGGAGCCACAAACCGTTGGTTTTTGGAAATATACGGCATGGACTGTTCTGCAAAATTTTCCAGCGATGATGCCAATGCATTGCATTTTACAACCTCCTGGGGGCAAGAACAAGCATGGAGTCGGATTTCAATTGGTTATAAATCCATGCTCAAAACAATTACAGGAGGGATTTTCGAGTTTGGCTTCGTAGATGCCATGCAACAAATGATGGGCGCTTTTATGTTGGAAATGACAGGACACGAGGTTCCGTTCGGGCTGTTTACGCCTGAAGAGAGCAGACTGTCCCATCAATTAGCTACCGCGGCGCTGGATTCTTATCAAAATAAAACAGTAATTACACTGTAATTTTTCACCCAAAACCAGGGAGGATTTATAATGAGCAATATGATTGTAAAAGTCGATCTCAATCAGTTTTCTATCGATGGAGAAGGTATTCTTGTCATTGACAGTTTGGAACGCGGACTTCCTGCTAAGGGCGGTATTCGTGTACATCCCAATGTGACCGAAGAAGAAATCGCTTCTTTAGCAGCAGAAATGACGCGAAAATGTATTTTGGCAGATCTTCCCTTTGGTGGTGCCAAAGGAGGTATCCGTCTGGCAGACTTGTCCCGTGTAAGAGAGGCGATGTTCGCCTTTGGACGTGAGCTTGCTAAAATGAACATTATCGAAGAGCGGTGGTGCGCTGCTCCTGACGTAAATACTGACAGCAATGCAGTAGATGCTTTTGTTGCAGGCTGCGCATCGGTAACAGGCTGGCGCCGTGCGCGTCTTTGCGCTACCGGAAAAAGCACAGGAATTCCGCATGAACTGGGAAGTACCGCTTTTGGTGTGATTCTCAGCATAGAAAAAGCGATTGAAAAGTTAAAATCACCTTTTACCCTTTCCTCTTGTTCTGCTATTGTAGAAGGAATTGGTGAAGTAGGCGGTAATGCCGTGAAAATTTTACTGGGAAAAGGCACCAAAATATGCGGTATTAGTGATATTTCCGGGTGCGTATATAAGAAAGACGGGCTTGATAAGAACAAATTATTGCAGTTAATTGAAAGCAAAAAGACTATCTCAGAGTGGTTACAGAATTTTGACGATGACTTTGATTTATTTGATACCAAAAGCAGCACACTGCTGAAGCAGGAAGCAGACATCTTGATTCTTGCCGGACCGGGACGAAGCATGAACCCCGACACTGTAAAAGAGCTGAAGGTGAAATTAATCGGTGAGGGTGCTAATATTGCTTATACAGAACCGGCATTACGAGATGAAGTCAATATGCGAGGCATTTTTTCTATTCCTGGTATCATCGCTAATTCCGGCGGCGTTACCTCCAGCTTTGTAGAATGGAAGCTGGAAAATGAAAGTCTGACCGGATTACCGCTGGACAAAAAATGGGAAATGGTAAAAGAAAATATCCATCAGCGCATAGAGAGCAATATGGATGATCTTTGTGCCCGTTATCTAAAAGATTCCTCCAAGAATCCATACATATACGCACAGGATATTGCAAAAGAGCGCCTGGAAAAAGCTATGAAAGACAAATGCGAGTTGGAGGCTCGAACGAAAGAAATTAATCTACAACTTGAAAAAGAATTTGCTGTTTATACGCGATAAATAAGCTTTTTTCAATGCGAAATCAATAACAACGCCACAGCATGTACAGAGGGTGCTTGTTAAAAAGCTGTCTTGTTAAAAGCAAGGCAGCTTTGCTCTTTCTGTTGAAAACGTTTAATCTGTTTTAAAATGAAAGTGACGCACGAAAGGTGGGATATGAGTACAATCCATATATCTTTGTATCCGTTTTTGATAATAAAAACAAGGATTGTGCTCCTAAAAATGTTAGCAAATTTAAACGACGTACTGTTGGACGCGAAAAAAGGGAAATATGCGGTCGGTCTGTTTAATACGGTCAATCTGGAAATGGCAAAGGGTGTTATCGGCGCAGCAGAAGAACTTCATTCTCCTGT
>JABLTO010034161.1_pt1 | contig 110316 bp, 98 predicted proteins | sample 7160091 | NCBI WGS metagenome assembly JABLTO01 (sample SAMN14651225, study PRJNA627086) | human gut metagenome | isolation source: feces | host: Homo sapiens | reverse complement strand
TTCACTTTCTTGTAATCCAAACATATTTATTACTTTATTTTTGAACTCAATTGTTATCCTCGCCGGCCTGCTTCACGATCTCGATATTCGCGCCATCATAGGTACCAAGCGTAACCGTGCCGTTGAGCATAAACTTCATGTTGCCGGTCCCGCTCGCCTCTGTGCCTGCGGGCGAAATCTGCTCAGAAATATCGGCTGCGGGAATGATGTGTTCCGCATAGGAGCAGTTATAGTTCTGCACGAACACCACACGCATCTTATCCCGCATATCGGGATCATCGTTAACGCGCTTTGCAATCTCATTGATGAACTTGATAATGCTCTTTGCGCGCCAATAGCCCGGCGCCGCCTTTGCGCCGAAGATAAAGGCAGTGGGCGTGAAGTCGGTAAGCGTGCCATCCTTGAGGGAGTAATAAAGGTCAAGGATAGAGAAAGCATTCAGAAGCTGCCGCTTGTATTCATGCATCCGCTTTACCTGGATATCAAAAACGAAATCCGTTGGCAGTTCCACGCCTTCGCGCTCTTTGATAATGGCCGCGAGCTGGCGCTTTTTCTGGTGCTTTACATCGTTGAAGCGTGCGATGAGGTCATCATCGATTTTCTCGCGCAGCGCGCCCAGCTCGTTGAGGTCAGTTAGGAAGCCATCGCCAAGCTGTTCGCTCAAAAGGCCTGTCAGTTCCGGGTTGCAGAGGCCCAGCCAGCGGCGCTGCGTAATGCCGTTGGTTTTGTTCTGGAACCGCTGCGGTGCCACGGCATACCAATCCTTGAAAATATCGTTTTTAAGGATTTCCGTGTGGATGCGCGCAACGCCGTTCACATACGTGGAAACATAAACTGCAAGGCGCGCCATGTGGATGGTGTTATCCGCAACGATCTGCATGCGCGCGCGGCGCGCTTCATCGACGCCTGCTGCGCGCAGCTCCGCGTTGAGCTTATCGTTGATGCGGCAGATAATTTCGCCCAGCTTCGGCACAACGCTGTTGAAAAGCTCAAGCTCCCATTTTTCAAGTGCTTCGCTCATAATGGTGTGGTTGGTGTAGGAGAACGTATCGCGGGCAATCTCAAACGCCGCATCGAAATCCAAGCCCTCCAGCATCAGCAGGCGGATCAGCTCCGGGATAGAAACGGTCGGATGCGTGTCATTAAGCTGCACTGCGCAATGCGCGGCAAAGCCCGAAAAATCGCAGCTACCGTTTGCGCCGCGTACCTTCTTATAGCGCCGGATGATATCCTGCATGGATGCGCTTGAGAGGAAATACTGCTGTTTGAGGCGCAGCCGTTTGCCTGCATAGGTGCTATCGTTGGGATAGAGCACGCGCGTAATATCCTCAACAGAGTTCTTCTCGCGCACGGCAAGTGCGTATTCTTGATCGTTAAACAGGCGGAAATCGAACTCCTCGATCGGCTCACTCTGCCAGAGGCGCAGCGTGCCGATGTTGCGCGTGCGGTATCCGATAATCGGCATGTCATATGGCACGGCAAGCACCTTCTGGTCCGCAAATTCTACCGTCACAATCCGGTCGTCGCGCCGGCGGCTCCAGGGATCGCCAAAGCGCTGCCAATCATCCGCCTTTTCCACCTGGTAACCATTTTCAAAGCTCTGCTTGAACAGGCCGAATTTATAGCGCAGCCCGTAGCCATCCAGCGGGATGTTATGGGTAGCCGCACTATCGAGGAAGCAGGCAGCCAAGCGGCCAAGGCCGCCATTGCCCAGCGCCTCATCTTCGATGTCCTCCATCGCAGCAAGATCTGCGCCGCGTGCGCGCAGCATATCGCGCACTTCGTTCAAAATGCCAAGGCAATATAAATTGTTGAACACCATCCTGCCCACAAGGTATTCCGCGGAAATGTAATACGCGCGGCGCACACGCTCATGCGCGCGCCGGCTATCCCGCCAGTCTCCGGAAAGCTCCATCATCACAGCTTCGGAAAGCGCGTTATGCAGCTGTACCGTGCTGGCCTCATGTAGTTCGATCTGATAATTGCTCTGGAGCGATTCCTCCATGCGCCGCAAAATGTTCTTGCAATCCATGCTCTCTTCCTTTCGCTGTGTTCTTCGATATTGCCTGTTCAGCCTGGCGATGCGCGTCATCAGCGCGGCATCCGCCGCCCCGGGCAGCATCCGCCACCGCCAATTTCCACCAAGTGTTGCCGGCTCGTTCATCCGCGCTCCCGTGCCAAGGCCAAGATAATCCTGCATCGGTACGATGCAAAGGCGCGCCTCGCTCCCATAGGCCGCGCGGATCAAAGCATCCGCAATGGCGGCATCCTCCCCCTGGCACAGCCCAAGTTTTCTGCGGGCAAACGCCTTTTCTTTTTCGCCTGCTTCAGCCCACCATTCCATGGTCGTAGCATTATCATGTGTGCCCGTATAAAGCACTACGTTTGCCCCGGCATTCTCGGGAAGATGCATGTTGGTTTCATCCGAACCATATGCAAATTGCAGTACGCGCATGCCGGGATAGCCCGCTTCCTTCAGAAGCGCTTCCACTTCCGGCGTGATAAGGCCAAGGTCCTCCGCCACAAGCGGCAACGGGCCAAGCGCTGCATGCACGGCGTGGAACAGCTTCATGCCCGGACCCGGCCGGTACTCGCCCGCAAGCGCGTTCGCAGCGCCTGCCGGGATGGCATAATACCGTGCAAAGCCGATGAAATGATCGATGCGCACCTGGTCAAAGATGCTGCATGCTGCTTTGAGCCGCGCAATCCACCAGGCATAGCCTTCCCGTTCCATGGCATCCCAATCATAAAGCGGGTTTCCCCAAAGCTGGCCTTCCTCCGAAAAATAATCCGGCGGTACACCCGCAACAAAGCTCGGCCGCCGCGCCGCATCCACGAGAAACAACTCTGAATTGGCCCATAGATCCGCAGAATCGGGCGCAACATAGATGGGAAGATCGCCAAGCAGTTTTACGCCGTGCGCATTTGCATAGGTTTTGAGCGCGTGCCACTGTTTGAAAAAGAGGTACTGCGCAAAATCAATATATGCGATTTCCGCATGGAGGAGCGCACGGTAGTGTTCCATTGCTGCCGGCTCCCGCATGCGGATCGCTTCATCCGGCCATTCCTGCCAAGATACGCCGCCGAAATGCGCCTTCACGGCCATAAACAGCGCATAATCCGCAAGCCATGGGTTTTCTTTGGAAAAGGCTTCCATCGCCTCTGCAAGGCTGCTTCCCGACCGTTCAAATGCACGGCGCAGCGCTGCGTCGTGCGAAACGATCACCTTCCCATAGTCCACATTCGCGGGATCCGCGCCGAAGTCCAGGCCTGCAAGGTCCTCCTCCATAAGGATTTTCTCTTCTAAAAGGAGATCTAAATCGATCAGATTGGGGTTGCCTGCAAACGTGGAAAATGCTTGATAGGGGGAATCCCCATACCCCGTAGGTCCAATTGGCAAGACTTGCCAGACGGACATGCCAGAATCCGCAACAAAATCAGCAAACGCATATGCCGCATGCCCCATTGTGCCAATGCCATAAGGCGATGGCAGCGAGGTGATATGCATCAATACACCGCTCTTACCCACAGTGCCCTCCTTGCTGAAAACGTTTTCATTTTAGGTATTGTAGCATATGCGGAATCGATGCGCAATTATCAAAATTGCACGATGCAGCTTGCGCCCGGTTGACAAACCCCTCGCTTCCGCTGGATAATAGAATAAAACATAATGGGAGATTTTTCCATATGACACGGGAAGAAATCACTGCGTCTGCCGGACGTGAATTTCAAGCTTTGCTTCATGTTTACAATCTCTGCATGCAACGCACACTAAGCAAATACGGGCTTTACCCCGGCCAGCCGCAGCTGCTGTTTGCGGTGCGCGCACTTGGCACGCCAACACAGAATGAACTTGCGGAGCAGCTTACCATCAGCAAAGCCTCTGTGGGCGTTTCCGTGCGCAGGCTGGAAACCACAGGGTTTATAAAGCGCGTGCGCGATAAAAAGGACACGCGCTGCGTTCGCATCATGCTCACCCAGAAGGGCCAGGAATATGCCCGCTGGTGCGAGATTGATTTTGAAATGTTCTTCACGACCCTTCTTGAGGATTTTACCGCCGAAGAGCGGGCAAATGTTCTTGATATGCTCCAGCGCATGAACAAAAGCATGCGCGCTTTTAAAGAGCGTTTGGAAAGCTGAGCCATCCAGCCTGGTTGATGCGAAAGAACCTTTATGGAATCTTTGAGCTGGATGGGCATAGGCGCTGCGCAGTGCCTATGCCCATCCTATACGAATTCGTCAAAGCATGTTTGGGGCATTCTGGCAAGGTTAACGCGCTTTTATAGCCATCCGCATAAGGGGCTCAAGCTATGATGCACTGTTTGCGGCATAACCTTGGCAAGCCCGGCGGCCTGGAATCGTCTAGAAAGCCATCCATGCAATAAGCCTCTTAACCCCCGCTGAAAGCGCTGCCTTATATCGCCCACTCCACGCCCCTATACAAAAAGCAAGTTTTCTGTTTTGCATGCGTTGCTGTTTATTCGTTGCACACGTTCTCAAAAAGCTAAAGTTTCCGCTCTCTAGCTTAGCTCTGGTGGAGATGTTGTTCCACACGCCCAAGTCAAAGCAAATTTGGCTGCATGCGCGCGGCGCAATGCGAATCAATGGCAGCGGCCTATCTTGCGTTTGATTGTGGCTGTCCGTTATAATGCGTTCCGCATCATGATGCCTTCTCCTTCAAGCGCGCCATGCTCGGCCACGCAAAGTCTATTGCCGAAGTGTTAAATTGGCAGCGCAGCGCAAGCGCCTCTTGACAGGCGTATTTTTTGTGTATACAATATCGTTAAATGATATCATGAAACGATATTGCGGGCGGAACGGGAGGAATGCGCATGCCCAAAAAATCGCTCGATGGATTGACCGAATCCATGTTTTATGTGCTGATGGCGTTTTGCCGCATGCCGATGTGCGGCACCGACATTGCGGAGTTTATCAGCACAAAAACGCGCGGGCGCCTGCAGGTTGGCCCTGCAACGCTTTATACCATCCTCGGCAAGTTTGAGCATGAAAAATACATCGAGGAGATCGAAGTTTCCGGCCGCAAGCGCACCTACCGCCTTACAGCACGCGGCCTTGCTGCATACCAGGAAGAGGTAGCACGCCTCGCTGCATGCGTTGCAGACGCAGAGAGCGAAAAAGAATCTGGAGGTGATTTCCATGGCTGAACAAAAAACGGGAGAACCGCGTTATACCTACCGCCTGCCGCCCTGCCCTTCCTATGATGTAGAGGGCACGGAAAGCTGGCTCAGCGCCATGGCAGAGAAGGGATATGTGCTCGCAAAAGATGGTTTTTTATTTGGCTTTGCCGCATTTGAAAAGGCGCAACCGCAGAAGCTGCGCTACCGCTTGCAGGCATCGCAGCAGCCCATCGGGGCGCTCTCGGAAAATACCCTGTCCGAAGATGCGGAAGAGCTCTATGCCTCTTTTGGTTGGCGCTATGTGTGCGCACGCGGGCAATTTCATATTTTTTGCACGGATTCGCCCGATGCGCCGGAGCTGAACACCGACCCGCGCGTGCAGGCCATTGCGCTTGACGTGGTGCGCAAGCGGGAATGGGGCAACGCCGTAACAACGGTGCTATGGGTAATCATTTACCCGCTTATCTCCATCAAAGCAGGGGTTTTGCGCACCATGCTCGCGTTTCCAACGCCGCTGCTGCTTTTAACGTTTACCTTCCTTATCTGGACGCTGATCCTCTGCATACGAAAAATCGTTTCCCTGCGGCGGGTGCGCAAGCGCCTCATGCAGGGCGAGCCACTGGATCATGCAAAGGATTGGAAGCGGAATGCTCTTTATTACCGGCTTGGCCACGCAGCCTATCCTCTGCTGATTTTGGCGCTGATCTTCTGTTTCCTCTCCGCATGGAGCGATGATATGCAGGGCAAAGATAAGCTTCCGCTTGAGGATTTTTCGGGCACGCTTCCATTTGCAACGATTGCCGATTTTGCGCCGGAGGGAAATTATGCCAACAGGGAGATCGGCTATAGCAACACGGTCTCCATAGTCAAACGGCTTTTGGCGCCCGAAGCGATCAAATACAATGAATACGGGAGCATCACGCTGCCCGATGGCAGTCTCATCATGGGCGGGCTGCAGGTAGAGTATTATGAAACCGTTTCTCCGCTGCTCGCACGGGCAATCGCCTGGGAATTTGAAATGGCGGCAAAGCGTACGGAGAACTATGAAAGCTATGCGCTTGAGCCCCTTGGCGTGGATTATGCCTCGGGTTACAGGGAGTATTTTCCCACCATCGTGCTGCAACATGGCTGCAGGGTGCTTTGCGCCATGTTCTATCAGACATCAGAAACCACCATCCCTTATGCGCAGTGGGTGGAAGCCATGGCGGAAAGCCTAAAGGACAGCGCCTAATTCCGGCCTTCGATTGCCGGTCTCCATGATTCCCCGCAGAGATTGCGCCGCATCAGCGCGCGGATCTCCTCGGGATCATCCGTCTGCCCCAGCACCCACATGAGCTTTGTTACAGCGGCCTCCGTGGTCATATCCCGCGCAGAGATCACGCCCGCGTTGCGCAGCGGCTCGCTGACCTCATAGACATCCGGCGTACTCGCTTCATACAGGCATTGCGAAGTTAAAACCACCGGGATGCCCGCTGCGATCAGCTTGCGGATGCTCTCGGTGTGGTCCCGCCTAAAATTATGCATGCCCCCGAGGCCGAAGGCTTCCACAACAGCCCCGCGCATATCGCAGGCGAGCAGGCTTTCAAGAAGCGCAGGGCTCGTTCCAGGCACCAGCTTAATGAGCGCAACGCGCGGGTCGAGCGTATCGGAAAAGGAGAGCTCCTGTTGTGGCTCGGGCGCAATGCGCGAATAGCGCCGCCCGTTTTGCAACCATGCCTACATAGGGATAATGGATGGGTTCAAAGGCATCCAGCGACATCATACGCGTTTTCACGGCGCGGCATCCCCTTGTTGCCAGCAAAGGCGGGCAGCGCTGTCAGCGGCGGAACGTATGCTCTGTTTATCTTGGCTTGGCCGTCATCTGACTAAATTGGCTTTGCTATTATTTCGAGTTTTGAAATCCTTAATCCAATCTATCAAATGAGAGGAAACCGTCACTGTAACCAACGAAAAAACAATCCTCGTTACAGAAATATAGGTAAGAGATAATCCCAATACAACAATGTCGGTAAGCAGGTATGAGCGAGATAACTTCCAACGCAGTGTATGGGAAATCGTCAGTGCCAATGCGTCATCGCCACCTCCGGAACCGCCCTGTCTAACAATTAATCCCATACCGACGCCGACAAAGATACCCCCTAAAATTGCGGCAATTAACGGGTAAGCCGACAAATTCGGGAGCATGGGCGGAAACAGTTCCCAAAGCTTGTAAAAACCCGATATGAATAGGGTCGCAATAATTGACAGTTTAATGAAATTCACACCCAAGAATTTGAAAGCCAATGCATAACAAGCTATATCCAGCAAAGGCGTAATGTAGGCCGGCGAAATACTAAGCCAATGCTCAATCAGCAGCATAAGACCAATGATACCGCCTTCCGTTATATTTGTACGCTGATGGATATTGTGGATGCCGAAAGAGCAGATCATAGATCCAAGCAGCAGGAAGAATATCGTTTTAACTGTTATTCCTTCTATTGCCTTTCTCCAAAAGGCCACGGGTTGCAATTTAAACAGCCTCCTTGATAAGTTTTTTGTTTTGCGCTATAATCATAAACTGTATAGTAACTATAATGTCAACAGGTTGTTATGAAAAATTTATTTTCCATTGGAGAGGTTTCCAAACAACAAAATATTTCTCGTCAAGCCTTAATTTTTTATGACAAAATAGGCTTATTCTGCCCGGTATATACCAATCCTAATAATGGCTACCGTTATTACAGTGCAAATCAGCTTGATTATCTGGACACGATTTGCATCATGAAAAAAATTGGTTTTTCATTGGAAGAAATCAAAATGCACATGAAAAGCTACACGATCGATAATTCTATTTTTGCCTTGCGAAAACAGCTTACAGCCATTGAACGGCAAATCGAAGAACTCCAAATGATAAAAAGCCGTGTTGAACATCGCTGCTCCGAGTTAGAACATGCAGTATCTATACGCGAAAACAGCGATATTGTGACGATTGAAAACATGAAAAAACAATATATTCTGGTACATAAAGTCAGCACGCCATATTCTCTGGAACAGGTCAGCATTGCCACAAAGGAATGTTTCGTGCGTTCTTTTAAGGAACGCCTTCCGATTTTCTTTCAAAGCGGTGCAATTGTGCCTTATGAACATATTCAACAAAAAAGATATACGGAAGCGTCTTTTGTATTTTTGCCAATTGAAAAAACATGTGATGCAGAAGGCGTTATGGAATTGCCCGCAGGCCGGTGTGTTTGCACTTACCATACAGGTGATTATCTTTCTATTGGCAGTTCCTATGAGCGGATTTTGTCTTATTGCAAAAAAAACAATCTGAGCATTCTTTCTGACTCCTATGAATTTGCAATCAATGATTACTTATCTACCGGAGACGAGAATGAATACATTACAAAAATTTTATTCTATATACAAAATTAGCCGCATCGTTGATTTTTCTCTATTTGCTCGGATTTCCGGCAGCCCTCAAACAGCGCTTCCCGCTATAGTTGCGGCTAACATCCTGCTTTTCTATATCGCACAGTCATGATATCATGCTATAAGAAATCCAGCAGCAAGAGAGGTCATCATGGCACGCCTGCTCCTTATTGAAGGTATCCCGGGCTCCGGAAAATCCACGCTTGCAGCCCGCCTTTCCACCCGGCTGAACAAGGAGGTGCCGCCCTGCGCCTGCTATCTGGAAGGGCAGGCCGGGCATCCCACCGAGCTCGAATGGCATGCCTGCTTTACCCGGGCAGAGCTTTCAGCGCTTTGTTCCAGTTTTCCCCGGGATGCCGCAAAGCTTTTGGAGCGCGCCACGCCGGAAAGTGGCTTTTTCCTCGTGAATTATATGGAATCCGGCGTTCCTGTTTTTACAGGAGCGCTGCTTTCCCGCTTGCGCGCGCGGGAATTTCGCCATGCGCTGTCTCCCCGTATTCCTCTTCAAACCTATCTCGATATTTCCCTTTCCCGCTGGCGCGGCCTTTCGGAAGAATGGACGCACAGGCCCGGCTTTCTGCTTCTCGAAAGCGCATTTCTGCAGCATCCTGTGCAGGATCTGCGGCTGCATTATACTTTGCCGGATGCGGCGCTGTGTGCTTTCCTCCGCAGTGCCGCGGAAGCGCTCCGCCCGCTCACACCCACGCTCTTCTATCTTGCCCAGGATGATCCCGCCAAAACCCTTTCGTACATCGCCGCTGCGCGCAACTGGCCGGAGATGGCCTACCCGGATTCCATTGCGTTTTTCGCGCGCCGCCAGGCATTTGAGCTTTCCATCCTGCCTAAATTGCCGCTTTGTGCGCACGTAGTCTTTCGTGAAGGAGAAACGCCGGAGGAAACAGCGCAGCGCATGCAGTCTCTTCTGCGCATTTCATAACCTCGGCTTTCGATACATTTTCATTGCAGCCCCTGGATGCAGGCAGTATAATCAAAGCATGAACAGCCATTGAGAAGCGCATCAGCCCGGAGGTTTTTGCATGAAGCTTAATTATAAGCGCACCATTTTCGTCGGCTTCGCCTTTTTTCTCATCTGTACGTTCTGGCAGGCATACGATACCATCATCCCAAAGATCTTAACCGATAAATTCGGCATGTCCCAGGCGAATTCCGGCATCATCATGGCGCTGGATAACATCCTGGCTCTCTTTATGCTCCCCCTGTTTGGGGCCATTTCCGACCGCTGCAAAAGCCGCATGGGGCGGCGCACGCCGTTCATCCTCATTGGCACCATAATAGCGGCTGCAGCATTCATGCTGCTCTCATTCGCGGACGGGCTGCAGCTTAAGAACATTGCTGCGGTCTCTTCCATCGATGATCCTGCCGCGCTCGAAACCCTTTATGACAGTGTGGGCGGGGAAATGCTCGAAACGCCGGATGGCACAAGATTTATTCTCAACGAGCAATTCGAGCGGGATGCATTTGCCGCGATCACCGCGGAGATTGTGCAGGGCGGCGAAACTGTCACCAATCCAGATTATACCAACTATGTCGTCCCGGCGCGCCACGCGTATGCGTACGCGCAAACGCAGGAAAACCCGTTTCCGCTTATCCTGTTTATCTGCATCCTGCTCGTTGCACTTATTTCCATGGCAACCTTCCGCTCCCCCGCCGTCGCCCTCATGCCGGATGTTACGATCAAGCCGCTGCGCTCCAAAGCAAATGCGGTGATCAATCTGATGGGCACAGCAGGCGGCATGATCGTGCTTGGCATGGGCATCGTATTCGGGACAGGCGCGGCAAAGAATGCGCTCATGCCCTATACCACGTTTTTTGCCATCGTAGCAGGGATCATGCTCGCTGCGCTCCTCGTGTTCATGCTGACGGTGAAGGAACCGCAGTTTGTGCGCGAAATGGAAGCGGAAAGCCGCAAATACCAGATCGAAACGCCCGCAGGAGAAGCGGAGGAGGATGCAGCAAGCGCTGGCAGCAAGCGGCCGCTTTCTAAGGGTGAACGCACCTCGCTGCTTTTAATCCTTGCCTCCGTGGTGTTCTGGTTCATGGGCTATAACGCCGTCACTTCCAAGTATTCCGTATACGCCGGTAAGGTCCTCAGCCTGGACTATAACACAACGCTTCTGCTCGCCAATGCCGCTGCGGTGGCCGCCTACCTCCCGGTGGGCATGGTTGCATCCAAGATTGGCCGGAAAAAGACGATCCTTGCAGGGGTGGTGATGCTTGCTACTTCCTTCTGCGTTGCCTCCTTCCTGCGGGAAGGGAGCAGTGCGCTTGTGATGAACTGCATGTTCGTGCTTGCAGGCATCGGCTGGGCAACGATCAACGTGAACAGCTTCCCCATGGTAGTGGAACTCTCCCGCGGCGGGGATGTTGGCAAATATACCGGATTCTATTACACGGCAAGCATGGCAGCGCAAACCATAACGCCCTACCTAAGCGGCCTTTTGATGGATCATATCGGCATGACCACGCTCTTCCCCTATGCAACCATTTTCGTTGCCCTGGCCTTTGGCACAATGCTCTTTGTAAAGCATGGCGATAACCGGCCAGCACAGCCGCGCTCCAGGCTGGAGGCTTTTGATGTGGAGGATTAAGCGGCTCAGCACTGCAAAACGTGCCGCCAGAAAGCGCGTATGCGGCCGGCATCTTGACAAATCCCATCCAAGCGTTTTTGGTATGCGGCGGCGCGCCCTGGCCGGCGTACTGTTTTTGGTGCTGCTCGCCGCGTTTCCCGCTGCACGCGCGGAAGTGCCCAAAGAAGACGCTGTGCGGCGCTTTGCCATCGAACTCATGCAGCATATCAACGCTGCGCGCGCCAAGGTAGGCGTGCAACCGCTTGCGCTTGATTTTGCGCTCTGCCGCCCCGCGCAGGCCCGCGCGGAGGAATGCATTGCTGCGGATATGCGCACGCAGGAAGGCGCGCACACCCGGCCGGACGGAAGCGCCTTTGACACTGTGCTCGATGCATTCGGCTGCGCGCCCTTTTCCATTGCGCGCGAAAACCTAGCTTACACCTCAGACCTAAGCCTTTCCGCCGCGCGCGTATTCCAATCCTGGATGGAATCGGATACCGGCCACCGGGAAGCAATGCTCGACCCGGCCGTAACCACGATGGGCGCGGGCGCTTTCCGCGCCCCGCAAGGCGCCACGGTCGCTGGCGTATATTTTCCCGATGGCTGCTTATTCCTCTGCCTGCTCTTAACCGATGGAACGCCAGAGGAGCCTTACATCCCGCAAGGCTCCCCCGATTCTCTCGCTCTGAAGTTTCTCCGCCGCCCCGTGCTCCCCATAAGGCGCGGATGCGGGCTTTACCCTTCTTTCCGGTAATTTTTCGCCTGCGCATCAAACAGTTTAAAATAGAGCCCATCCTTTTTCTGCATGAGCGCCGCATGGGTATCGAACGCTGCAACCGTTCCGTTCTCCAGCAGCAAAATGCGGTCGCAGAAAACGCTTGAAGACATCCGATGGGAAATATAAAGCGCCGTTTTATCTCCAATGAGCGCATTAAAGTTTTCATAGATCTCCGCCTCTGCAAGAGGGTCAAGCGCGCTTGTTGGTTCATCGAGGATCACAAGGGGCGCATTTTTATAGAGGGCGCGCGCAATGGCAATTTTCTGGCGTTCGCCGCCAGAAAGCTCGATGCCCTTTTCATCATAGTTTTTCCCGATGAGCGTATAAATCCCATCATCAAGCTCCGCCATTTTTTCTCCAAGCCCAACGCGGCGGATCACCGAGCCCGAACCCACAAGGTCGCTTCCTGCCTGTTTTCCGGTAATGTTTTCATCAATGCTGAATGCAAACAGTTTATAATCCTGGAATACGGCGGCAACAGCGGCAAGATACTGCTCCCGATCGTATTCTAAAATATCCACTCCGTTGATACAGATGCGCCCCTCCTGCGGCTCATACAGGCGGCACAGGAGCTTTACAAGCGTTGTTTTTCCTGCGCCGTTGAGCCCCACGATGGAGATTTTTTCGCCGCCATGTATTTCAAAGGAGACATCCCGAAGCACAAACGCATCGCTTTCCGGATAGCGGAAGGACACATGCTCAAAGGAAATGGAATCGATCTGCCCCGGGAATGGGAGCGCTCCGCTTTGGGAAGCTTGATCCGGCAAAGCCATGAATTCCAGGAACGGATCCAGATACCCCAGCATGGCCACAACGCGCACTGCCTGCGCGCCAAGCTCTGTGGCCGATTTGGAAAAGCTTGCCGCCGCGCTCACATACATCGTCAGCGACCCAAGGCTGACCGGCGCTTTGCCTGCAAACGCCCCCAGCACCCGCAGCCCTGCATACCCATAGGCCAGGGCGGATTGCAGATCGTTAAGGATGCTGCAAATCCCTTCAAAGCGCCCGTTTTTCTTCATGAACGTATCCATGCGTTCCGTGCTTTCCTGCATATACATGCGGATGCGTTCTATGAAAAGGCCGCTCATGCCATAAAGCCGCACATCCTTCTGGACGCTGCTTTCAGCGCAAAGTTGTAGATAATATTCAAATTTCCGGTTGACCGGGATCAGCGATTGATAATGGGCAAGCTGCGCCCGCATCATTTTAGCCTGGGCAGCCAGGTTCCCCGCAATGCATGCAATAAGAAGCAATACCAGAATCGGGCTCAAGCCCAGGAGCACCACAAGGGCGGTTAGGATGGTGGCGATGCTTTGGAGAAGCACCGCTACGCTGTCGATCATGTCATAGAGCGCATCCTGGTTGACCATGCCGAAAATCGCGCGCTCCTTAAGATCAAGGCATTTTGCGCTTTCTAGGTTCGCAAAGGGCAGCTTCATGCTCTTTTCCGCGATTGCGCGGTAAGTCATGTGGGTCACATAGATAGAGCGCACCGAACGCCCCCGTTTGACCACGTTCTGCAGCAATGCAATGCCAACGTTGGAACCAACGATCGCGCCCCCATAAAGCAGCAGGGATTGGGCGCGGCATGCGCCCGTGAGCTCATCGATCAAGAGTTTGGGCAGGAACATATTGAGCGCAGCCTGCGCGCTCGGCAGCAGCGCAGTGGCCATCACCAGAAATACCAGGCTTGGAGAAATGCGCCACACAAAGGAAAAGAATTGCGAAAACTTGCGCCACTGCTTCATGCGCCCACCTCCGTTGCATGCTCGCTGTAATACTTCCCCTGCACTGTAAGCATCTCATAATACTTGCCGCCAAGCGCCATAAGCTCCTCATGCGTGCCGTATTCCGCAAGGCCGTTTTCATCCAGCAGGGCGATATGGTCGCAGAATTTCGTGCTTGCCAGCCGGTGCGAAATAAAGACCGCCGTCTTCCCGTCAGCAAGGGCTGCAAAATCCTTATAAATCTCAGCCTCCGCCAGCGCATCCAGCGCGGCGGTCGGCTCATCCAAAATCACCATGTTCGCATCTTTATACAGAGCACGCGCAATGGCAAGTTTTTGCGCCTCGCCGCCGGAAAGCTCCGTGCCGCCTTCCTCCAGCACCTTTAAAAGCACCTGCTCTTCCTGTTTGGGCAGCGCGCGCACCTTTTCGCCCAGCCCTGCGCGGTCAAGCGCATCGAGCACCCGCGCGCGGTCGCCATCCGCCCGGCAGCTCACGTTTTCCCGCAGCGTAAACGCAAACACGTTGACATCTTGAAATACCACGGAGAACATCGAATACAGCGCCTGCTTATTATAAGCGCCAATCGGCTGCCCATTGATGGTGATTTCCCCTTCCGTGGGCGCAAACAGGCCCGTCATCAGCTTGACAAGTGTGGATTTTCCCGCTCCGTTTACGCCAACCACCGCAAGGCGCTCGCCCTTGTGGATCGTGAAATTGAAGTTTTGAAAGATGTATTTTTCCGTATTTGGATATTGGAAGCTGACATTATGAAACTGGATCTCAAGCGTATCGTTTGCAACTGCTGGGAGCGTTCCGCCCGGATCGTTTAGATCCTCATCCATGAGGTTGAAAAACTCGTTCGCATATTCGCCTTCGCTGTAAATGGTGCCAAGCTTCTCCGCAAACAGTTTCAGCTGGATGGAAAGGCTTGCTGCCGCCGCAAGATACATGGAGAAATCGTCGATTCCCATCCCGCGCACCACATCCCGGATGAGGATGCCATAGGTTACCGCATCGCTTAGAAGCATGGCGCCGAGCACGGCAAACCCCAGCAGAAACTCCCGATTGTGGATCCGCTTATAGGTGGAAACATAAGCGTCGATCTCCTGTTTAAAGTTCGCAAGGATGCGTTTACCAAAGCCATAGATCCGCACATCCTTGCCATAGGAAAAATCGCTGGCGGTTTGCCGGTAATAGCGCAGCCGCCGTAGCTCATGCCCGATCTCCTTTTTTAGGCTGTAGCGGAATGCATGCGCTTCCCGGCTGGCCCAGAATACCACTGCCACGTGCAGCAACACAACAGCAAGGAGAAGAAGGTTTTTGCTGCCAATTAAGCCCACATACACAAGGGAGGTTAAAAGCACGGCGGGCATCTCAAACAGTGCATGATATACAGCTTCAACGCCCGCCCCGTTGCTGCTGTTAGCGCTGATGGCCATTTCATGGGCATCATAGAACCCGGCATCCTCCGTCAAGCTATAACGCATCACAAGGCTTTTTCCCAGCATATCGGCTAAATGGCCAAGCCGCAGTTTGCAAAGCTCCATATAGGTTGCCTGGGCCAGGTATTTCGCCGTGTAGCCTGTTGCCGCAGCCGCAAGGAAAAACCCCACCACAATCCAGGCAAGCCGTTCTATGGAGGGCGCTGCCTGCGTCAGTTCCCCAAGGATCAGCTTGGGCAGGGCAACTGCGAGCATCGGGTAAATGGCCGCGGCAAGCGTATAAACGCCAAACCGAAAAAACAGCGCTTTATTTTCCGCCCATGCATGGCGCACAAGGCGGGCAACCGTCTTTCCAATGGGATATTTGCGTTTCATGCGTCCTCCCTATCCATCCAACGAAAGATTTTATGCTGCAATTTGCTTTTTTGGGAATCCAACAATGCGTGGTAGCTCGAAGCGTTTGTTCTAGATTCTTCTATATTATATATTAAATAGCACAGTGTATCAACATAAAAACGGCCGAATGCATTCGGCCGTTTTTCATTTTTCTTCAGCGCCCTGCAGCCTGCAAAGCAAGGTTGGGATAATTTGTGATGATTGCAGCAACGCCCGCCTCCACGAGTTCCCGCATCACCTGCGGGTCGTTCGCCGTCCACGGATGCACGTCTATGCCCGCCTTGCGGCAGCCTTCCAGCATGCCAGGACAATTGAGCGCGGCAAGATAATGCGGGTGCAGCGCGTTTGCGCCAACGTATTTTGCGTAAACCCACGGATCAACCATGGCTTCGGAATACAGAAGGCCGATCTTAGCTTCCGGATCAAGCTCACGGATCTTCAAAAGCACATAATGATTGAAGGAAGAATAGAGGATCCGGCCCTGCATGCCCATCTCCCGTTCCAGAGCGATGAGGTGTTCCCAGATGCCATAATAGATCACAACATCGCACTTGACCTCTACATTGATGGTAAGGCTCGTGTTTTTCAAAAGGCCATACACTTCGCGCAGCGTTGGGATGCGAACGTTCTGATAGCCTTCCATGCCGTTGGAAAAATCCAGGCGCTTGAGGTCCTGGCAGGTCATATCTACCACGCGGTCGGTACCATTGGAAGTGCGGTCCACCGTTTCATCATGAATCACCATGAGCTTGCCATCGGAGCTCATGTGGACATCCAGTTCCACGCCGTCCGCGCCCTGCTCCGCTGCAAGTTTAAACGCCGGGATGGTGTTTTCCGGCGCATAGCCGCTCGCGCCCCTGTGCGCCCAAATCTTTGTTGCCATATCGCCACTCCCTTCTTATCGCACATACATTTCCTAGATTATACCATCTTTCCCATGAGAAAAAAACAGCCTTGTGTAAACATTCTTCCCATGTTGCCGCAGTTTGTGCCTGCGCCTGCTTGAAGCGCGCACATGTTTGCAGTATCATAAGTGTAAAGCATTTCCCGTTTAAATTGAAGTATGAAAGGAGCTCTCTCGATGCAAAAAGCGAAAATCAATGCTGCCCGCCTTGTGATGCAAAGCGTAGCCGGCGCCGTGCGCCACCCTTCCATGGGCAACCCCTATCGGATCGATCATGAAGGCGTACCGCATATTCTGCCCGCTACAGGGGCGATTACCTATAATGTAAAAGTGGGCGATTCCGTTTACGCCATGGAATGCGACCATGTGGAGCCCGGCGTAACCGTGCGCAATCCGGATGCGCAGGAAAACGCCGCTTTCAACACGCTTTCCTGCATTGGCAATACGGCAATCGTAATATCCGGCGATGCAAAGGGCGCGCGCGGCTTTGTCACGGGCACGCACGGCGGCGTAGAGCATGTTCTCTGCTATTTCCCGGAAGATGCGCTCGACAAGCTCGCCATTGGCGACCGCATTCAAGTGCGCGCGCAGGGGCAGGGCATGAAAATCGAAGGTTTTGAAGACACCGTTTTTTGCATGAACCTTGACCCCAATCTGTTTGAAAAGATGAACGTTACCGTAGAGGATGGCAAGCTGATCGTCCCAATCGCAGCCCGGGTGCCGGCTTACCTTATGGGCAGCGGCATTGGCGCAGGCTCTGCGGCAAACGGCGATTATGACATCATGACCGCAGATCATGCTGAGATTGCCCGCCTTGGGCTTGACCGGCTGCGCTATGGCGATTTCGTTTTGTTGGAGGATTGCGATACTTCGTTTGGGCGCGGCTACCTGCGCGGCGCGCGCACGGTTGGCGTAGTGGTCCACAGCGATTGCGTCAAGATGGGGCACGGGCCTGGCGTAACAACCATCTTCACCAGCAAAACGCCCGTGCTGGAAGGCAGGCTGGAGCCGCATGCAAACCTTGCGGATTATATGGGCGTATAAGGAATCGAAGATAATTCCGAAGCGCGCCTGCCTCTTCCAATGGATGACACTCTTTTTTCCTCGGAAGCCTGCGTTTGGAATAGCCGCAGTGTATACTGGTCGTTAGCTGAATTCCGGGAGGATGAAATTACGCTGCACGGATGCCAGGGAGATATTTATCATATTCAAAGGCCCAATCGATAGGATCTTCTCTATGGTTCATGCCTCACATGGGTGGGGCATGAACCTCTTGAAAAGTAGGCGGCTCCACTTTTTCAAAAACGGGCACAGTTTCCTTGCATCTACCGAATGTTCGCCGCATATGCGGTCGCGTTCTGCAAGTGCATTGCCCTCAGCCATCCCTAAAATATCCTGCAAAGTTTGGATCATCAAATACAGCCTTTGTTTTCCACGGCTTAGGTGCAAGCGTCTTAAAGCTTTTATTTCACAATACGAGGCAATGCAACGGTCGGTTCACAAAGGCTTGCAGAGATAGCGGTATGATGTGGTTGGGGTCATCCATCAGACATTTGCTGAGAATCAGTCCGAATTTGTTGTCAACTCTCATACGCCTGTTTGGCGCGTGGCAATCGGGGTTGATTTTGGCGGTGGAATCATCCGGGCAAGCGTTTCTCCGGCCGGCTCATCGCCGTCTGCGCACGGCTTGCGCAGATAAATTAGGTGATTATCTAATCGCATGTCAATTATCACACCTTCCATCTGTAGCCGCAGTTTTGGCAAATAGCCTCTGAATGCGTTTTTGATTTCGTTTTGCTGTTGGTGATGAGCGGTATGATAAGAATAAGTCCTAACGTACATATCGCAAGCAATATCCAAAGGCACCATCCTAAGCAACCTCTATGTTTCGTCTTAATTTCGGTTACCGCTTGCACAATAACGTTGTTACTCCCACATTTGGGGCATACCATAATTACATCCTCCTAATTATAATTGATGTAGATAGGCCACAACAACACTTATATCTTTACACGCGCCTCCAACAAAGATCATGGGCATAAATTTCGGGTTTTCTGCATTCAGCGTAACCTTATCTTTCACTCGGCAGAACCGCTTTGGCGTTGCCTCCTCGCCAGCCACCAAAGCCGCCGCAATTTGCTCGTTCTCCGCCTCGTTTTGCTTCCTTACACATACCATCCCTTATCCCAGAATGTGCCTTGCACTTGAGTGCGAAAACGGCCCCACTTGCGTGGGGCCGTTTGCATTTGTTTAATCGTTCTTGTTGCGCAGGAAACTCGGCAAATCGAGATTGTTCTTTTCCTTGGGGTTATAATCGCCCTTGGGGAGATCCTGCTTGGTAAAATGCGGGGTGACCTCTTCCCCATCCGGCAGGGGTGACGTATACTGCGGTGCCCTGCTGCGTTTTTCTTCCCAAAAGTTGCGTTTGGGGGTGCTGGATCCTGGCAGGGATGGCTCGTTGTTGTCCTTGCGGCGCCAATCGTCCGCTACGCGGCCTGTGCTGCGCACGGTCTGCTGCACTTCCTGCTGCACGGAATTGCGCCGCCCGTTGAGCCTTGCATCTGCGGAGTCAAACCCCGTAGCAATCACGGTAATGCGCACGGAATCGCCCAATTCTTCGTCGGTGCCTGCGCCCCAGATGATGTTTGCATCGCCATCTGCGTACTCTTGGATGAACGCAGCGGCTTCAGAGACCTCCAGAATGCCGAGATCGGCACCGCCCGTGATGTTGATGATAACACCTTTTGCGCCGTTGATGCTGGTTTCCAGCAGCGAGCTTTCCACAGCTTGCTTGGCTGCCTCAAGCGCGCGCTTTTCGCCCGAAGCCATGCCGATGCCCATATGCGCCATGCCCTTCTCGCGCATAATCGTCCGCACATCCGCGAAGTCCAAATTGACCATGCTCGGCACTGCAATCAAATCGCTGATGCCCTGGATACCTTGGCGCAGCACATCATCCGCCACGCGGAATGCCTCCGAAAGGCTGACGTTGCCTACCGTGTCAAGCAGGCGGTCATTGGGGATGATGATCAGCGTGTCCACGGAATCCTTTAGGTTCATGATCCCGTTAACCGCATTGTTCATGCGCACTTTTCCTTCAAAGGCAAAGGGTTTTGTTACAACGCCGATGGTGAGGATGCCCATCTCCTTTGCGCACTCAGCCACAATCGGCGCTGCGCCCGTTCCTGTTCCGCCACCCATGCCCGCGGTAATAAAAACAAGGTCTGCGCCCTTGAGCGCTTCGGTGATCGTATCCCGGCTTTCCTCTGCTGCCTTGCGGCCAACTTCCGGGTCAGCGCCCGCGCCCAACCCTTTGGTGAGTTTTTCGCCAATCTGGATCTTTTGCCCGGCGCGCGAAAGGTACAGCGCCTGCTTGTCCGTGTTCACAGAAATGAACTCAACGCCGCGCAGGCCATATTGGATCATGCGGTTGACCGCATTGTTCCCTGCACCGCCAACGCCAACGACCTTCAGTTGCGCAAATTGGCCGCTTTCAAAATCCAGTTCCAAACCGATGGGCATGTAATCTTCCTCCTTACGTTACTTCACAAAGAAATCCCTAAGTTTTTTCATCAGTTTTCCCCGCGAGCCCGCCCCTTCAAGGCGCCCCGCATTGTCCTCATCCATCGCGTGCATCACAAAATCGATCACGGAAAATGCGCTTGCATAATTTGGAGAGGACAGGCGCGGCATCCATGGCATACGCACTTCGATCGGCACGCCGATATACCGCTCCATATATTCGCAGCTCCCACGCATGAGCGTAATACCGCCACCTGTCATATAAAGCGGGAGGCCTTCCTCAACTGTTACGCCCATATCCCCGATCGCCTCGGAGATCAAGGAAGCAAGTTCCTTGGTTCTTTCTTCAATAATAAACTGGATCGCTGCATGATCCACATTCATCACGCCGCCACCAGGAATGCGGATGGTATCTATACTGTCCTGATAATCCAGGGAATAAACATAGCGGCGTTTTACCGTCTCCGCTACAGGCCGCGCCAAGCCAAGGCCATAGCTTAGATCCCCGGCGAAATGGTTGCCGCCTACCTCGATCGTACGCATCGCAACGAGCGCAGAATTGCGCATCACGCATACATCCGTATGGGTTGCCCCAACATCCAACAAAACGGCAGGCCGCGCGCGCTCCTCCTCGGGGATTACAAATAGGCCCTCGGAAAGGGGAACCGCAATGTATAAATCCGCGTCGAGGGCAGCACGCAGGAGCGCATCGGAAACCAGCCTTTTGAAATGCTCCTCCACATAAAGATGGGAAACCTCCGCGCGCAGCGTTTCAGCCGTAGCGCCAAGGGGCATGTCCGCCCGGGTAACACCGTCTACCACAAACTCAACTGGGGTGCTGTGAATCAGCTCATACCCTTCTGGTGGCTCAAAATCGAGCGAAGCATTGATGAGCTCGTCAACATCCCGATGCGATACCCGCTTATTGCGCGCACTGGGCACAACCTCCCCACCATGAAGCACCAGTTTTGTAAAAGGCGCCGGAACGCCAACGGAAATTTCCCTTACACGGCGGCGCGCTTCATTTTCAGCAAGTGCGATCGCATCCACAATCGCATCTGAAAATTGCTGTTCGTCTTCCATCACGCCGCGCTTATATCCCTTATACTCGCGAATTCCAGCGCCATGTACGACAATACCGTCCTGACCATCAGAACTGCAAATCAAGCATATGACTTTGGAACTGCCAACATCCAGCACGGCAGTATATTGACTCATGGCGCCTCCATTCGCGCACAAATACGCTGCAAGGGTATACTTTTCCCAGTATTAAAAGAATACCACAGATACCATATGTTGTGCAATAGCTTCACCGGCTATAATGGGAAATACAGGCCCGTTTTCCTCTGTTTCCCATGCTATCAACCGGAATAAGGGTCTTCCGGCATATCGGTAGGCGTAGGCGATACCCCAGACGCAGGCGTTGCATTAGGGTCGGGCGTTGCATTGGGATCAATCGTTACATTGGGATCCGGGGATGTGCCTGGTTCCAACGGAAGCGTAGTGCCAGAATCCGGCGGGGAATAAACAGGTGAATCCTTTGCGCTCAGATCAAGCGTCCCGCTTGTATTGTACCCCGCTTCGATGAGCTTCGGCAATACAATCCGAAAATTGTTTAATTTTTCTTCCGCATTATCCGATTGTCCCAGCTGCACAGTAAGGCCATCAAACGTAGTCATATAGATGCTCAGCGGATTGCTGATATCCAGCGTTTCTACAACATTAAGCAGCTCTGTTTTTTCCAATGCGGCCAATAGCGTTACAAGCGTGCGGGAATGGAAATCCGACTCCTCGCCTAAGCGCTGGTTCACGTGATAACCGCCTGCACCGGTTCCATACACTTTAAGCAGCCCTTCATAGCTTGCACGCGTACCAATCGAAAGCACATATCCTTCCCCATCGATTACAGCATGCGTATTCATGCCAAGGATAACCGCTTTTTCCACGCGTTCCGTTACCCGGAGCACCAGTCTGTCTGGATAAACGCGCGTGATTTCCAGCGATGCGATGTAGGGGTCTTCTTCAACCGCTTCCACCGCCGCATTCAAGTTCGCAAGCCACATATGCTGCCCCGTATGCAATCCCGACGCGGCAAGGATCTCCTCCTCTGTAAACCGTTCACAGCCATAAACTTCGATTTTGTCGATGATTAAAATAAAATAGGTCAAGAGCAACGCCGCAAGAAAGATTACACCAAAAATCGCAAAGCTTAGAAGGCGAAGCATCCGCCGTTTCCTCTCCCGGCGGCGTTTCTCGCGTTCCGTCATGCGGCGTGCGCGCTGTTTTTCCTCGCGGACGGTTGGCTTGTGCGTTTCAGCCTGCTTTTCTTTTTCGGCTATGTTTTCTTCTGAGGAATCCTCGGAATCCTCCTGCGCAAATAGATCGGGCACGTTGAAAGAAGGCTTGTCCGCTTTTTCTGCGCTCGCTCCGCTTTGCTCCGGCGCAGAGGCGCTACCTAGCCCAGCGGGGGAAGCTTCCGTTTCAGCTTCCTCCTCCGGTTCCAGCGGCTTGGCGGCATCCGCGTTCGGTGCGCCGTGCTTTTGGAATGGGCGCAGGTTCAGCGTCCCGGGTCCTGCATGGGTCGGCGCGTAAACGCGTTCCTGCTCCGGGGCGTCCTGCCCGTTTCGGTTCTCCTCTCTGCGATCGTTCATTGTGTGTTTCTCTCTTCTTTTTCTTCCTCGCGCCGGATCTGTGCCCCAAGCGAAGCAAGCATCCGGTCCAGGCGGTCATAGCCACGGTCAATCAATTCCGCGTTTTCTACAACGGTTTCCCCTTCCGCCGCAAGGCCGGCAAGCGTAAGCGCCGCTCCGCCGCGCAGATCACGTGCCGCAACGCGCGTACCCATCAGCCGTTCCACGCCGCGGATCACAATGGTCCTATCCTTCTGCGTGAAGCTTGCACCCATCCGCAACAGCTCCGCGCCATGCTTAAAGCGGTTTTCAAACACGTTTTCCACAATCATGCTTGTGCCATCCGCAATGGTGCACAATGCGAACATCTGCGCCTGCATATCCGTTGGAAAACCTGGGTAAGGCAGCGTTTCGATCAACTTGATCTCGCGCGGACGCGCATGCGCAGTTATGTGGATGCGATCCCCTTCCGTTTGAATCGCGCAACCAGCCTCCCGCAGTTTTGCCATAACGGAGGCCACATGTGCCGGCACGGCATTTTGCAACGTAACTTCCCCGCCGGCCATGGCAGCAGCGCACAACAAGGTACCTGCCACAATGCGGTCCGGAATGATACGATGCGAAATGCATTCCTCTTTCATAACGCTCGGTACCCGGCCGCCTACGATCCTTATGGTTGAGGAGCCCGCGCCGGAAACCCCATATCCCAGTTTACGCAGGAAGCTCTGCAGATCCTCAATTTCCGGTTCCCGCGCTGCATTCTGGATCACCGTTTCCCCTTTAGCCTGCACAGCTGCCATCATGATATTCTCCGTGGCGCCAACGCTGGGATAATCCAAATGGATCTCTGCACCGCGCATAGCGCATCCATCACACAGGATCAGCCCATGCTCTTCACGGATCTCCACGCCAAGCATCGTGAGCCCCTTAAGGTGCAAATCAATCGGCCGGTGGCCGATCTCGCAGCCGCCCGGGAACGTGCAGACCGCATGCCCAAACCGTGCCAGCAACGGCCCCAGCATAAAGATCGAAGACCGCAGCTCTTTGGAAAGTCCCTGTGGCATTACATAAGCGTTGGCAGAAGAAGCATCCAACCGTAGCACCGCTTCTTCCCAGGCCCAATGCACACCGAGCGCATTTAAAATCGAGAGCATGTTGGCAACGTCCCGAAGATGTGGGCAGTCATAAAGCGCAACAGGCTCTTTCGAGAGCAGGGTTGCCGCAAGAATTGGCAACGCGGCGTTTTTTGCGCCGCTCACTCGTATCGTTCCAGACAAAGGCCTTCCGCCCGTCACAATCAAGGATACCATGCTTTCTCCTCTCCGCCGCATGACGGCACATTCCATACTTATGCGGGAGTGGAGCGCAATGTTCCTATTCGATGCTGCGGGATATATTCAGCAAAATGCCAGCCGCAGCGAGGAAGATCACAAGCGATGTTCCACCGGCGCTCACAAAGGGCAGCGTTTGCCCGGTGGGCGGTATGGAGCTTGTTGCAACGGCGATGTTAATGGCCGCCTGCATGCCGATAACCGCCGTAATCCCGGCTGCAACCAGGCTTCCAAACCGGTCTTTGCAGCGCATGGCAATGCGCACGCCCCGATAAATCACAAACAGATATGCGAGGATAAGCAGCGTGCAGCCCACAAAGCCAAGCTCTTCGCCAATGATTGCAAAGATAAAGTCGCTTTCCCCATAGGGGAGGAACAACAGCTTCTGGCGGCTGAAATTGAGGCCCTGACCAAATACGCCGCCGGACCCAAGCGCAAGAAGCGCCTGGCGAAGCTGGTATGCGCCAGCTTCCGTGGATTCCCATGGGTCCATAAACATGAGCACCCTGGAGACGCGGTAATCCTCGATCAAGACTGCGACCACAAGGATCGGCGCTGCAATTCCTGCAAGCAGGAGCAGATGTTTGATCTCCGCGCCGCCTAAAAAGAGCATAACGACGCCTGTCATCAAAAGGATGACCATCATGGACATGTTTTTCTGCAGCAGCAGAACCAGGCCGAACGCGCCCATGATAAACAGCATTGGGAATACGCCCTTGGTTAGGTTTTTCATGGTTTGCGGGCGGCGTGACATGAATCCGGCCATATAAACAATGAGCGCGAATTTTGCGAGCTCAGAGGGCTGGAAGGTGAAACTTGTGCCCGGGATTCCCAGCCAGCGTTGCGCACCATTTAAGCTTACGCCAAGCCCCGGAATGAGCACGAGCAGCATCAAAGCGAGCGTACCCACCAGCGCAAAAACGCGAATTTTATCAAAGAAATGATAATCTACCCTGGAAATGATCGCCAGTGCTACAAATCCAAATGCCAGATACATCGCTTGGCTTTTGAGGTAGTAAAAGCCATCGTAATTGGTGCCTGATGTGTGCTGCGCGTAATAATAGCTGGCGGAAAAAAGCATAACAAGGCCAAACGCGCAGAGCAGGATGATCGCAAACAGGAGCGGAAAATCCATCTGCCCCACATAAAACAACTTTCTTTTTTCGAGCCTGTTTTCCATGCCTGCCCTCCTTTCGCCAAGCGTTCCGCTCATTTTCGCTACAGCGCGCGCACGATCTCCTTAAAAATGCGCCCCCGCTGTTCATAATCGCTGAACCTGCCCCAGCTCGCTGCAGCGGGCGAAAGCAGCACCGCATCGCCAGGCGATGCGAGCGCCTCAGCCTCCCGCACCATCTCTTCAAAGCTGCCATCCGATACGGTCACATTTTTATAGCCAGTGCGTCGAGCGGCCTCCTGTACTGCGGGAATGTTGCAGCCGGATACCAGCACATGCTTGATTCTGCCTTGAAACGCTTCGAACAGGGGCGTAAAGTCACTGTGCTTATCGTAATCTCCCACGCCAAGGAGCAGAATCGTCGGGCGCGTCATGGCTTCCACAGCTTTAATGGTAGAATCCGGATTTGTGCCCTTGGAGTCGTTGATATATGCTACGCCATCCTTTTCCCGCACAAACTCGATACGGTGTTCCACGCCGGGGAATGCATGCAGCCCCTCGCAGACTTTTTCCGCGTCCATGCCCATGCAAAGCGCGAGCGTTGCAGCGCAAAGCGCGTTTTCCACATTATGGCGTCCGGGGATTTGAAGCGAGTCGGTCTGAATCAGCGGCGTCTCCACCCCGTCCATGCGGAAGATCATCCTGCCATCCCGCAAGAACATGCCCTCGGGCAGGGTCTCCTTCTGTGAAAAATAAAGCACACGTGCTTTGGTCAAGCGTTGCATTTCCCGCACGGTCGGATCGTCATAATTAAGCACAGCAAAATCCGTTTCCGTCTGGTTTTCAAAGCCGCGACACTTTGCAGCAATGTAGTTTTCAAGTTTATACTCAAAGCGGTTTAGATGATCCTCGCTGATGTTGAGCATGCCAAACGCATTCGGGCGGAAGGATTCTATACTCTCAAGCTGGAGAGCTGCGGTCTCTGCAACCACATAATCGCCAGGGCGCGTCTGCATGGCATATGCGCTGATCGGCACGCCAATGTTGCCCAAAACATATGTGTGTGCACCTGCCGCACGGAAAAGCGCACCCGTAAGCGCAGTGGTTGTTGTTTTTCCGTTTGTGCCGCTGATGCATACGAACTTTGCACCGCGATCCGAAAAACGATACCCTAGTTCGATCTCGCCAATCACCTCCACGCCGCGCGCGCGCGCCGCCTTTGCAAACGGTGCAAAGATAGGGATCACAGGGCTTAAAACCATAAGGTCGATCCCATCGAGCAGCGTTTCCGGTGCTTTGCCCAGCGCATTGGTATACTCTATGCCGGAAAGCGCCTCCGTAAGACCTTCGATCTCGTTTTTCATGTCGTTGATGGTCACATCATATCCGTTTTCATAAAGCAGGCGCGCCGCTGCAACGCCGCTGCGCGCCATGCCGATAACAAGCGCGCGTTTTTTTGGGGTTTCCATGTTTCTTCCTTTCCGCGGGCCATGCCGCGATGCAACACATATATTCATGCGCACAAAGATTCTTCCATGCGCTGTTTTGAAAAAAGAGCCGTTCGGTGCGGCCAAGGGGCTTGAGGCAAAAGAGCCGCGCTCTGCCTCAAGCGCCTTACCTTTGGCGTGTGCCGTGCCAAGCGCCAATCAAAAAACCACGGCTTACGTCCAGAAGCACCAAACGGCTGAAAAAACGGTTTAAGCATATGCCAGAAGGCATATGAGACAAAGGAATGTGGTAATGATCATATACACGGATACGATCCGCGTTTCTGTACACCCTTTGAGTTCAAAATGGTGATGCAGCGGTGCCATGCGGAAAATGCGTTTTTTGCGCAATTTATAGGACCCCACCTGCAGGATTACCGAAACAGAAGAAGCAACAAAGCATGCGCCCATAATGGGCAGGAGCAGCACCGAGCGGCTGAAGATCGCCATAGCCGAGATTGCACCACCCAGAGCAAGGGAGCCCGTATCTCCCATGAAAATCCGCGCAGGATAGGAATTAAAGCGCAAGAAGCCCAGGCATCCGCCCGCCACAGCGGCAGCAAAGACAGACATGGAGTTGAGTTCAGCCGCATATTGCGTCTGTGCTGCTTGTCCCGCGTCGCCAGGCAGCGCCATTACGGTGGACATATAGTAGAAAATGATCGACATCGTGATCGCGTAGATCAAGCTTACGCCCGATGCAAGACCATCGAGACCATCCGTAAGATTCACACTGTTGACTGTTGCAATGGTTACAAACATTATAAACGGGATGTAGAAAACGCCCAGGTCCCACTCCGCGCCGAAAAATGCAAGGTAGATCTTCGAGCCGATGAATGGGCTGTTGTAAGCATACAAAGCAAGAACCAGCGCAATTCCAAACTGTGCGATGATCTTTTGATACGCCTTGAGGCCAACGGTGTTTTTATACCGTACCTTCAAAAAATCATCCAGAAATCCTACGAGCGCGAACCCTGCCGTCACAAGCAGCGCGGGCAATGCGAGCTCTGTTGCATTGAGGGAAAACGCCAGTGTTCCCACCAGGATGCCGATGATAAACATGATGCCGCCCATTGTGGGGGTCCCCGTTTTCTTCAAATGCGATTGCGGCCCGTCATCACGTTCGGTTTGACCGAATTTCAGCCGTTTCAAGAGCGGGATGAGCAGCGGCCCCAGCACGATCGTAACGATCGCCGCCAACAGCAATGCGTAAATCGGATATTCCATAGCATCCTCCCAATCCAACCGGGCAATGTGCCCGCAGGTTATTTCTCGTTCGTGCCAAGCAGTTCGGCCACGATCTCCTTTTCGTCGAAGCGGCGCTTCCCGCCGCCCACCTCCTGGTAGTTTTCATGGCCTTTTCCTGCAAGAATAATTACATCTTTCGGTTTTGCATGCGAAAGAGCATAGCGGATAGCCTCATAACGGTTCTCTACGACCACGTACGGGCACGCGGATTTCTGCACGCCTTCAAGCACTGCCTCGATGATCGCCATCGGGTCCTCCGAGCGCGGGTTATCGCTCGTAACGATGAGGAAATCCGAAAAGCGCCCGGCAATTTCGCCCATGATGGGGCGTTTGGCATGGTCACGATCGCCTCCGCACCCAAAGAGCGTAACAATACGCCCCTCTGCAAAGCCGCGTGCGGTTTTTAAGATATTCTCAAGGGCATCCGGCGTGTGCGCATAATCCAAGAGCACTGTAAAATCCCGCCCGCCAGTGGGCAAAGGCTCCAGCCGGCCGGAAACGCTGCCCATGGTTTCAATCCCGTTCTTCACTGCGGAGAGCGGAAGCCCAAGCTGCATTGCAGCAGCGGCAGCGCCCATCGCATTGAATACGCTGAACAGCCCGGGGATGGGAACATACATCCGCACGTTTCCAAGCGCACAATGCATATCGAACTGCACGCCGCGCGTTGTGATGTCGATTTCAGCGGCGGAAACATCGGCTTTCTCCCGAATGCCAAAGGTTTTGTAGGGGATGGAAAGCTCCCCAAGAATGCGTTCCGCATGGGGGTCATCCCGGTTTACCACAGCTTGCTGCGCCTGCGCGAAAATGCGCATCTTTGCCGCGAAATAGTTTTCAAATGTTTTATGATAGTCCAGGTGGTCCTGCGTTAAGTTGGTGAAAATGGCTGTTTCAAACGCGATGCCATGCACGCGGTTCTGATCCAGCGAATGGGAGGAAACCTCCATCACCACGAGGTCTACGCCTTCCTCTTTCATCTCGCGCAGGATGCGCTGCAGGTCAACGCTTTCCGGTGTTGTGCGTTCCGTATCAATAATCCGCGTTCCAATGAGGTTGCGGATGGTTCCAATCAGTCCAACCTTCCAGCCGCACTGCTCCGCAATCGCTTTGAGCATATAGGTGGTACTGGTTTTCCCGTTGGTACCTGTCACGCCCACGATGCGCATGCCCCGCGCAGGATATCCATAAAACGCCGCCGCCATTTCCGCCATGGCAATGCGCGTGTTTTTCACTATAACCTGCGGGACTGGCAGGGGGAGCTCGCGCTCCACAACAAGGGCTACTGCGCCTGCCTCTACGGCCTGTGCTGCATAGGTATGGCCGTCAGCAAAGGTACCAACAATGCAAAAGAACAAATCCCCCTTGCCAACTTTGCGCGAATTGTATTGCAACGCAGCGATCGGGAGGTCATCATCCGTTCGCCTTTCGCATGCCGTTGCATTTTCCAATTCAGATAGCCGCATCTTTACGCCGTTTCCCTTTCTATCCTTGAGCTGCCCGCTTCAGCAGCGCCGCATTATTCTTCAATCCCCAATGTTGGTATCGGAAAATTCGACAAGTACCTCTGTGCCTGCCGCAACGCTTTCGCCTGCGGCGGGGGACTGCCGAATTGCTTCTCCGGTTTGATCCTCCGGGCTGATTCGGATCTTAAGCCCTTTTGCAGCAAGTGCATCGCTCGCCGCAAGGCGCGTCATGCCAACTACGTTGGGCACCGTGACAAGTTCCGGTTCATTTGAGCCCTCCTCCGAATGCTCTATACTGGTGCTTTCCGTGTATAGCAGCACGCCCGAACCTTTCACAGCCGACTGGCCTTCAGCTGGCACTTGTGCGGTTACAAGCTCGGAAGGGTCATCCTGCACCGTAGCAACAAGGCCAAGCTCCTCCAGGGCATCCTCCGCTTCTGCAATGGTTAGCCCGGTAAGCGCTGGAACGGCAACGGATTCCTCGCTGCCCTCCGGCAAGTAACCCGCATGGCGCAGCGTCTCTTCCAGCATCTGCTTCACAAACGGCGCCGCCACCGTGCTTCCAAAGATCGTGCCCACCTGCGGTTCATCCACAAGGATAAGGCACACGAATTCCGGATCATCCGCAGGTGCAAAGCCGATGAATGAGGCGACCAGTTTGCCCTCTGCGATCTTCCCATCCTCATATTTCTGCGCTGTACCCGTTTTGCCGCCAATGCGGTATCCCGGGATTGCAGCGTTGCGACCGCTGCCATCGGAAACCACGCTTTCTGCAATTTGCCGTACCAATGCGGAGGTTTCCTCGCTGATTACCCGGCGCACAACCGTGGGCTCATTCTGAAGGATCACCGTACCATCATTCGCCACGATCCGATCCAGCACATAGGGCTGCATCAAATTCCCGCCGTTGACCACCGCGCAGACGGCCGTTGCCAATTGAAGAGGTGTTACCGCGATGCTCTGGCCAAATCCGATGCGCGCAAGGGTGTTTTCTGTAATATATTTCTGATGCGTCACGATGCCGCTTGCCTCGCCCGTGATGTTGCTTCCCGTAGAGGACCCAAAGCCAAAAGCGTAAATGTATTCATAGAACGTCTCCACGCCCATGGCCTGCGCCATTGCCATAAAGGCAGGGTTGCACGAGTTTTGCGCCACTTCAAAAAGGTTTTGCTGGCCGTGGCCGCCCGATTTCCAGCAGCGGATTTTTTCCCCGTTCACGATGTGGTAGCCCGGGCAGTTGATGCTGAAGGTTTCATCAATCGCGTTGCTGTCAAGGGCAGAAGCCAGCGTTATCAGCTTGAACGTAGAGCCCGGTTCATATGCATCGGCCACAATGCGGTTGCGCGTAACTGAAGCAAGCAGTTCAGCATCGTTGCGCGGCGGGTCGTTTGGATCATAATCCGGCTGGGTGGTAATGGCAAGAATCTCTCCCGTTTTGCAGTTCATAAGGATGCCCTGCGCCGTTTTTGCGTCGTTTACCTCAAGCGCTTCCTTGCACGCTTTTTCAAGTGCCGCCTGGTACACACTATCCACTGTTAACACCAGGTTATAACCATCCACAGGCTCAATAATTTCCTGTACGCCATAAGCGAGCGTGTTGCCATCGCGATCGGTTTCCGTGATCATGCGGCCATTCTCGCCGGCAAGGTACTTATCATATTTCTGCTCGAGCCCGGATTGCCCGACGCCATCCACCGTGGTAAACCCGAGAAGCTGGGAAAACAGGCTTCCCGAAGGATAATATCGTTTTGTATCAATCGCAGAACCCACGCCCATTCCGAGCTTTCGCGCTGAGATCTGATCGATCACTTCGCGTTCCACGCGGCGGGCCAGGATGATCTCCTGCTTGGTGGTATCGCTGACCTTGGAAAGCACGTTCGCATAATCCATTCCAAGCAATTCTGCAAGCTCCGTTGCAACACGCTCCCGCTCATCCGCCTCGATGCTTTTCGGCCAAAGAACCACTTTATAAGCTGTACCACTTTGGGCAAGCACCACGCCCGTTGCGTCCAAGATATTTCCGCGTGCTGCGGAAAGGGAGGTATCTCGCGTCCATTGGGAAAGCGCGCGCTCCTGCAAAGCATCGCTCTGAATGATCTGAATATAGAACAGCCGCCCGATGAGCGCCGCAAACAGGGTGGCGACCACGATTAAAGCTGCGAGCAGTCTTTTCTTGTAAGAAACGCTGGGTGCTCCCATGTGTTTTCCTCCGAAGGAAGGGAGCGTCAATCCGTATCAAGCGACCCAGCCGGATCCGCGCCCTCATCCTGTTTTTGGTCAAGCTCCCCATCTGCCCCGCCATCATCTTTTTGATAACTGCCTACTGTTTCACGCACGGTAACAATTTGCTCTGCCGTAGGATAACCCAGCCCGGCCGCAAGCGCTGTTTCTCGCGCAGCGTTGAGATCAATTGCACTGTTGAGCTGCACATTCAGCGCCGCTATATTGCGTTCGCTTTCGGCAATCTGGTCCTCCAAATCGTTGATGTTGGAATAGGCGAGAGTGATCATGGAATATCGCATGATCACACCGATGAGGATCGCGGCCATGATGAACACGCATCCTACGCTCAACACCCGCGGCAATGTGCGCTGCTTGCGCCTCTGCCGCACGGAAACCCCTCGATGAATCCGCGTTTTGACCGCGGGCTGCCGGGTGCGCTGCGGCACCGTTTTTGGCTCCGGCTGTGCCGGACGTGGCGCCTCTTCCTGCGCGTTTTCTGGCAGCGCCTCAGCCACTGCTGCGCGGCTATGGGAATAGACCCGCGAGGGGGCGTAGATGTATTCGTCTTTTCTTGCCGCTATTGCCATGGTATTCGTTCCCGCCTCAACTTATAACTTCTCAATCGCCCGCAGCTTGGCGCTGTGAGCACGTGGGTTTGCCTCAAGTTCCGTCTCATCCGCCATAATCGGCTTTTTCGTGAGCGCCCGCACGGTGGGCTTTTTTCCGCAGGTACACACCGGCGCGTGCGGGTCGCAGGTGCAAGGATGCTCAAATGTGCGGAATAACTGCTTCACGATTCTATCCTCCAGCGAGTGAAACGTGATTACGGCCAGCACTCCGCCCGGCCGCAGTAGATCATGCGCATCCGTAAGCGCTTCCGCAAGGCCTGCAAGTTCTCCATTCACCTCAATGCGCAACGCCTGGAAGGTGCGCCGTGCTGGATGCTGCGCTTCCCGCCGTGCCGGAGCCGGTAGGGCGCGTTTTACAAGTTCTGCAAGTTCCATTGTGCTGTTCAGCGGCGCTTCTGCACGCCGTTGCACAATTGCATTTGCGATACGGGAAGCATAGCGTTCCTCGCCATACTCCTTTAGGATTCTTGCAAGCGTCTCCGCCGGATAACCGTTCACAACGTCGTAAGCGGAAAGGGGAGCAGATGGGTCCATGCGCATATCCAGCGGTGCATCTTCTCGGTAGGAAAATCCACGCTGCGGCGTATCAAGCTGATGCGAAGATACGCCAAGATCCAAAAGAATGCCATCCACTTCCATCACGCCGCATTGAGCAAGTAGGCGTTTCATATCAAAAAAATTTCCATGAACGGCGGTAAACGCTTCACCATATCGAGCAAGCCGCCTGGATGCAGCCTCAATTGCAGCACCATCCCGGTCAATGCCATAAAGCCGTCCGCCCTTTGGCAGGCATTCTAGCACAGCTTCGGCATGGCCTCCGCCGCCAAGCGTCCCATCTATAAAAATCCCGCCTCGTTGGGGGGCCAGCAACGCAACTACAGTCTCCCGCAGGATGGGAACATGATGGAACTCGCTCATATGCCAAGCCCCGCAAGATAAGCAAACGTGTCTTCTTCTTCGTTTTCGCTTGCTTCAAGCTGCGCCGCCCACATCTCGCCGCTCCAGATCTCGATGCGATTTCCCATGCCTACGAGCACCGCATCCTTGTCGATGCCAGCATATTTGCGCAACGTACCGGAAATAAGAATACGCCCTTGCTTGTCCAGTTCGCAGTCACAGGCATTTGCAAACGTCATGCGCAACGCATTCTGGGCTTTCACATCCGTCATTGCGATTCGATTGTAGCGTTCAAGGAGCATGTCCCATGTTGCGAGCGACATGCCAAAGAGGCACCGCCGATCGGTTTTCCCCAGCATGCCCCGGGTAACGATCATGGTGCTTCCCAAATCCTCGCGCCACTTAGCCGGAATAAAAAGCCGGCCCTTGGCGTCCACGTTATGCTCAAACGAGTTGATCAGCATCGCGTACGCCTCCTTGCATTCTGCAAATGTGCATATGCATACACCTTCGCATCATCTGAACCCATTATACACCACTTCACCACACTTGTCACCACTTTAATTGAATTTTATCCCTGTTTTCATTGTTTTCCATTATTTTCCAAATTATCAGAGCTATCTCCAGCATATGTTGCTTATTTATCTAAAAAGCACTTTTATGCAAAAAAGCCTCCTTTTGAGGAGGCTTTTGTCATCCAGTGATCTTGTTTGTTATATTATATTTCCATGATGAATTTCGGTTTAAAATTTAGATGATCTGCCGAGCACAGCGTATATTGCACGCCATTGCGTTCACCTTCGAAAGCATTGCGGCATGCTTTGCCATGAAGGTGCCCATACACCACATGTTTTGTGCCAAATTGCTCAATCGTTGCAGTAAAGCCAGAAGGCTTTCTCCGTTCATTAAATGGTGGATAATGCATCATGCATAGAATAGGCCTACCCTCTTGCGCATGAGAAAACGAAAGCCCCAAGCGGATCACTTCCCGCTCATAAACCGGGCTATCCACAGCATCATCAAAGCCAGAGCTCCCAGGGCATACCCATCCACGCGATCCCACAATAACAAGATTTCCAAACGTAAACGCATCATTTTGGAGCGCATGCATCCCTTCGGGCAGTGCAGCACGCACCTTGGAAAGCGAATTCCACCAGTAATCATGATTCCCGCGCAAAAGAAGTTTTGTGCCAGGCAGCGCAGCAATCGTTTCAAGATCTGTTTGTGCTTCCTCTAAGCGCATTGCCCAGCTGATATCACCCGGGATCAGCACGAGATCTTCCGGGCCTACCGTTTCACTCCAAGCTGTTTGAATGCGCGTAAGGTGGTTATCCCACGCCGGACCAAATACGTCCATCGGCTTGTTGACGCTGCTGGAAAGATGCAGGTCCGCCAATGCAAATACCTTCATCCCGCTCCAAACGCATCATGCATCTTCCGACTCATCCTCATCGGAAAGCTCGTCCGCGTCATCCTCTCCGAGTTCCTTATCGATTTCATCCAGTTCGCTTTCCGGGATCTCTCCATCAGCGGGCAGGGGAACTTCAATTTCATCAAGCGCAACGCTTGTAAGGGAAAGATCGCTTGCTGCACGCATATCTTCCGGAAGATCGGAAAGCTTTTCCTGTCTCCGCGCTTCGCGCAGGCAGATCGCGCAAAGCTCCGATCCTTTTACCGCAGGGTTCTCCCCACACTCAATGCACAGCATGGTGGCCTCTTCGGCATCCGGCTCCCCTTTCATTTCGCGTTTGCAGACGTTGCAATACTTTTCATCATCACGGATATAATTCAGCTCACAGCGAGGACATTTTCTTAGGCCCATCACGGTACCCTCCAGCAGATTGTTTTTTTACTCCACTATTATGCGAAAGGGCCTTTTATATGTCAATACCCATTTTCGTAATCCCCAAGAAATTGTGAAAAAAAGAGGCGGCATGTTCCATTATATGGAGCATGCCGCTTTAATTGTCCATTTCCGTTATACGCCCGGCATTCCATCGGAAAGGATGCCGCCAATGCGCGCGCACACTTCTTCCCGCCCTTCCGCCGTTTCCGATGAATAGGGAATCGCATAAGGCGGTGCGCCAAGGAGTTTCGCTGCCGTGTTGGCGGCTTGCTGGCGTTTGGAACGTGCGAGTTTATCCGCTTTGGTTGCGATGAGCGTAAAGGGTACCCCGTAATACAGGATCCATTGAAACATCTGCCTATCCTCTGCGGTGGGCGCATGCCGAATGTCAATCAGCAGGAAAATATGCGTCAGCAAGCCGGAAGCTAAATAGTCCTCCATCAACTTGCCCCATTTTTCCTGTTCTACCTTAGGGGCTTTTGCAAAGCCGTATCCAGGAAGATCCACCAAATAAAACGCGTCATTCACGCGGAAGAAATTGATCAGCCGCGTTTTGCCCGGACTGGAAGAGATGCGGGCCAGCTTGAAGTTGTTGCACAACGAATTGATCAAGCTCGATTTTCCCACATTGGATTTTCCTACCATGGCGATCTGCACACCGCCGGAAGGATATTTCCCGCCCAGGCCCACGCTCGTTTCAAACGCCGCTTTTTTAATCGTAAAACCTTCCATGTTTTCCAGCATTCTCTCTTATTTTTTATTGGATTGCCCCCGGCCGCTCATGTGCGCTTACATGCAGCGGCAGCATTTCCGGGCAAGCCTCCTGCCCGCCCGGCATGCGGGTAAGCGCTTCTGCGAGCACGCACATTGCATCTCGCGCATAAACAATATGCAATGCGTTTTGCACTTCCGCGGGCACATCAAAGAGGTCCTTGCGGTTTTCCTCTGGGATGATCACTTTCGTTATGCCCGCTCGCGTTGCAGCAAGCAATTTCTCGCGCAGCCCGCCTATCGGGAGCACGCGTCCGCGCAATGTGATCTCACCTGTCATGGCTACATCCGCGCGCACGGGGATCCCGGTAAGCGCGCTTGCCATGGCTGTCATGATCGTAATGCCGGCAGAAGGGCCATCCTTCGGCACAGCACCTTCCGGCACATGCACGTGGATGTCTCGTTTGTCAAGCGCTGGAATTCCCAACACTTCCGCATGCGCTTTTAAAAAGGTGAGCGCTGCACGGGCGCTTTCCTGCATCACATCGCCCAGTTTTCCAGTCAGAATCACCTGGCCACTTCCTGGAACAGACTGCACTTCAACCTCCAGCAACACGCCGCCCACGCTCGTCCATGCAAGGCCATTTACAACGCCGATCATATCATCCTTATGCGTCTGGATGTCCAAATAGCGTTCCGGTCCAAGGTACTCCCGCATGCGCTGCACCGTAAGCCGCACGCGCGTTTTTCCTTCGCCGATCTCGCAGGCGGCTTTGCGGCACACCTTGGCAAGCGTCCGTTCCAGCTCGCGCACCCCAGCCTCACGCGTGTAACCACGGATAAGCGCAGAAAGCACATCATCCGAGATGCTCAGCATGGATTTTTTCAGCCCATGCTTTTCCATTTGTTTGGGCAACAGGTGCCGTTTGGCAATCTCCCGCTTTTCATTTTCAAGATAGCTCGGCACCTCTATGACCTCCATGCGGTCAAGGAGCGGCCGAGGAATCGTATCCGTGCTGTTTGCAGTGGTGATGAACATCACCTTGGAAAGATCGTAAGGCACGGACAGGAAGTGGTCCTGGAAGGCATGGTTCTGTGCGCTGTCCAGCACCTCGAGCATCGCCGAAGCAGGATCGCCCCGCATATCGCTCGTGAGCTTATCAATCTCATCAAACAGCAGCACTGGGTTCACAGAACCTGCCTTTCGCATGGCCTCGATAACCCGGCCGGGCATTGCGCCAATATAGGTACGGCGATGGCCGCGGATCTCCGCTTCATCATGCACACCGCCCAGGCTCATGCGCACAAAATTGCGTCCAAGCGCGCGGGCGATGGATTCAGAAACCGAAGTTTTTCCCACGCCCGGAGGCCCAACGAAACATAAAATCTGGCCTGTAACCTTTCCCGTAAGCCTTGCAACGGCAAGATGTTCAATGATGCGGTCCTTTACCTTTTCCAAGCCATAATGATCCGCATCCAGCACTGCGCGCGCATGCGCAAGGTCAAGGTCATCCTGCGTCTGCTCCGTCCACGGCAGATCAAGCATACATTCAATGTAGTTGCGCATCTGCGGCTGCTCATGCGAGCCAGCGGGCAAATCGCGGAAGCGGTCGATTTCTTTTTTCACCGTTTCGCGCAGTTCCTCCGGCATATCCTTCTTTTCAAGGCGTTCCAGGAGCGCATCCGCCTCCGCTTGATCCGTTTCGCCCAGCTCCGCGCGGATGGCTTTCATCTGCTCGCGCAGATAGTATTCCTTCTGGTTTTTATCCACCCTGCGTTTGACTTCCTGCGAAATGCGTCGATCCACGCGCAGGATCTCAATTTCATCCAACACGAGCGTAAGGGTTTCGCGCAGGCGTTCCGGCACGTCAAAGCATTCCAGCACGCGCTGCCGCTGCTCCATCTTGCCGAGCGTTACATTGGCAACTGCATCCGCAAACGCCCCCGCATCCTCCGTGCGCGAAATGCTCTCCGCAGTATCTGCCGTGAGCTTGGTGGAAAGGGCCGTATACTCCCCAAGTGCCTTGGCCAAGCGGCGGCGTAACGCCTCCGCTTCGGTTTCATCATAAGGCGGCGGATCAAGCTGCACAGCATCTGCGGTTAGATACTCGCCGTGTTCCAAGCTTGTAAAACGCGCACGGCAGATGCCATATACGAGCACGCGCATTGTATCGCCGGGAAGGCTGAGCATCTGGCGGATGCGGCAAACCGTGCCAATACGATAGATGTCATCCCGACCGACATCGTTTTTACGGATGTCCTTCTGGGATGTAAGAAAAACGAATTTCCCTTCTTCGGAAGCTGCCGCAAGCGCTTTAACGCTCCCTTGCCTTCCCGCATCAAAATGCAGCAGCTCGCCGGGCAGCACAACCAGGCCCCGCAGCGGGACAACCGGGATATGTTCATAAATTTTGTTGATCTGTTCCATTGTCTTCATTCCTTTTTCGTTGGATCGTTCCAACATGGGTGTTATTTCATTATACATATAAACTGTTTATGTGACAACAATATGAATTTGGTGCAAAAACATAAAAAAGGAATCAAAAGGCAAAAGCCCTGCCCTGCTCTTGAGGGACAGCGGGTTAAAATGTTTTAAGCCTTTTTGTTCGGCGCTGTGTAGGAGAATATTTGGAGCTTCCGGCCTGTGTTCTAAAGTAGGCTCCGAGGGACTCAAAGGCAGATTGATGGAAGCCGTGCAAACATGTTCAAGCGTATCCGGCAGCATATTTCGGCAATGGCACGACCGTGCAGCTGTTCAAATACATCCGGCGGTTTCGCATGTTCTCCACAGCAACGCCATGCACGTGCAACAAAAATCGTTTTTGGAACTTTGAATGGAGCATGCCTCCCCTTACGCGCTTAAATGCGCCGGATTCTTTGGCCGCAAGTTGCAATGCAACTGTTTCTGCTTGGCCGTAGCATATGGCCTAAAATCGCGCATATAATAAGGGTATTTTGAAGTAAGGGAGTAAACAGGAAGTACACACAGCACAGGAAATGCGTTTGCTATTTGACGTTGTTTTTTTTGCAAAGCCTGCTTTGCCCATCGTCTTCTGCATGTGGCTAGTTTTTAATTCCCGTTTCCGAATGGTAATCATCGCAAAAAGGCGTATTGCAGCATTGTATTCTGCAATACGCCAATCTCATTTGTTGAAGCTCGCTTTGGCTTCACCAGCCACAATCGTTTTGGGCGGCATGCGCGATAAACCCGAAAAGGCTTTACGTTGCAAAAGTTTCACTACCTAGCATTCTAACCATGCAGAAAGCGCAATGGAGCATGCAAGGCACGCTTACAGGCACTGGCCGATCCCTTAGGCGGATGTGTTTTGCCGCGTGCGCCTATTCCTTCAATCGCCAATCGCCATCTGCTGCTCAAGCACAGAAGGCATGTCTTCCTTGGCGTGCGTTTCATGGGTAACGCCAAACGCAATGCGCATTACTTCTGCAATATCCCGAACAGGGTATACCGCTGCGGGCAATTTGGAAAACCCTTCTTCCCAGTTATCCGCTGGGAGCACGAGCGTTTGCGCGCCCGCTTCCACTGCTGCTGCAAGCTTTTCCCGCACGCCACCCACGGGGCGCACTTCGCCCTGTGCGGTGATCTCGCCTGTCAGCGCAATGCGCGCCATGGGAGCTTCCCCAGTAATGGCGCTCATAAGCGCCACAGATAGCGCAATGCCTGCCGAAGGTCCATCCATCGGCATGCCGCCCGGCACGTTAAAGCGCACATCATAATCCCTGCAATCAAGCCCAAAGCGCCGGCGAAACGCCTCGCGGACATTTTCCACGGAAACGCGCGCCGTGCCTTTACGGCGGAGCTTGCGCGTACGAAGGTCAATCTCCTCCTCTTCCACCATGCCGCCCAAAAGCAGCGTTCCCATGCCGTGCTCCGCGCGTACGGCCGTGCATTCAATTTCGATTGCAAGCCCCTGCCCAGAGCTAGATACCGCTAGCCCGGCGCACACGCCTACGCGCGGCGTATCGGAAATGCGCTGCACCAACCTGCGGCTATGGCGGCACGTTTCGGCAACCCAAAGCACATCCTCAAGGGAAATCTCTTCCCGGCCTTCCGCGTGCGCAGCGCCGCCCGCAAGCTGCACAATATTCACTGCATCGCGGCCCGAAGCGCAATAGGAAGCGCAGGTTTGCAGTGCAGCATCGCCAATCCTCACGCCCAGCCGGCGCGCAGCGCCTTGTGCAATCGCGGCAAGATCAGCCTGGCCAAGCGGGCGGAAAAACAGTTCAACGCACCGCGAGCGGAGCGCCGGCGGGATTTCTTCCGGGCTGCGCGTGGTCGCACCGATTAGGCGGAAATCCGCAGGCAATCCATTTTGGAAAATATCGTGGATATGCGGCGGAATCGCAGCATTTTCCGGCGAATAATATGCGCTGTCAAAATAAACGCGCCGATCCTCAAGCACCTTAAGCAATTTGTTCATCTGCATCGGGTGCAGCTCTCCGATCTCATCGAGAAAAAGCACCCCGCAATGCGCCCGCGTAACCGCGCCAGGTTTTGGTTGGGGCACACCCTGGGCTCCAAGCGCTCCTGCGCCTTGATAAATCGGGTCATGCACGGAGCCGATCAGCGGATCCGCAATCGCACGTTCATCAAAGCGCACGCAGGTAGCATCCACCTCAACAAAAGCGGATTGTTCATCAAACGGAGATTCGGGATTGCGCTTGGCCTCTTCGAGCACCAGGCGCGCCGCGCAGGTTTTTCCAACGCCCGGCGGGCCATACAGCAACACATGCTGGGGATTTGGGCCACACATGGCTGCGCGCAGCGCACGGATGGCATCCTCCTGGCCGACGATGTCTTCCATTTTTGCTGGCCGCGCGAGCTCTGCAAGCGGCATATTCAACGCGCGTGCGCGCTGCGCGCGCAAGGCGTGCAATTCACGCGTCTCGTTCTTAGGCGCAGGACGACGTCGTGCTACGCCCAGTTCTTTATCCCGCCGCGCACTCACAAACCACAGCAAGCCACCAAACAAGGCAAGCTGCACCAAAATCCAGATCACGATCTCCATACCATTCCTCCAGGCTTCTCATCGTCTGTAGCGTTAGTATGGATTTCTTTTTTAAATATAGAACAGTTAAGAGTTGGCAACTTTTTGTCCTAGCGATCATGGGTTAGCTACGCTTTTTCTTTTACTTTGGCTTTTCAAGGCTCGGCGTAGGATGCTTTGCAAATCCCTGCCATTCCTCCATCATGTTTTATGCGTTGAGGCTTCTGCTTTTCCCGCAACCACCTTCTCAAATTATCGTACATGCCCCAACAAAAGGAAAAGGGCTTGCACGCAAGCGTGCTTGCCCTTTTGTTCCATTTTCATGAAAGCTTTATACCGCATTGCCTTCGGGCAGTGCCGCAGCGGGCTCTGCTGCCGTCAGTTCGAAACGAGGCGGTGCGATCTTATCGATGACATCCTTGGTGATGATGCAGCGCTTGACATCCGTTCGGGATGGAATATCATACATGATATCGAGCATCACTTCCTCGCAGATTGCGCGCAGGCCGCGCGCACCGGTTTTGCGCTCAATCGCCTTTTTCGCGATTTCAACCAGCGCGTCATCCTCGAACACAAGCTCTACCCCATCCATTTCAAACAGCCTCTTGTACTGCCGCGTAAGCGCGTTTTTCGGCTTTGTCAAAATGTCGATGAGCGCATCTTGATCCAGCTGATGCAGCGTCACGATGATGGGCATGCGGCCCACAAATTCGGGGATCAAACCGAACTTGAGCAGGTCTTCCGGCAAGATGTTCTTGAGGATTGCTCCCACATCTTTTTCCACGTTGGATTGCACATCAGCGCCAAAGCCCATGATCTTCTTGCCCGTGCGTTTGGAAATGATATCCTCAATGCCCGCAAACGCGCCGCCGCAGATGAACAGGATCTTTGTGGTGTCAATCTGGATGAATTCCTGGTGTGGATGCTTGCGCCCGCCCTGCGGCGGCACGCTTGCAACCGTCCCTTCCAAAATCTTTAAAAGCGCCTGCTGTACGCCCTCGCCGGAAACATCGCGCGTGATGGATGTGTTCTCGCTCTTACGGGCAATCTTGTCGATCTCGTCGATATAGATGATGCCCTTCTCCGCGCGCTCCACATCAAAATCCGCAGCCTGGATCAGCTTGAGCAGAATGTTTTCCACATCCTCGCCCACATAGCCCGCCTCGGTCAGCGAGGTGGCATCCGCCATGGCAAACGGCACGTTGAGGATCTTTGCAAGCGTCTGTGCCAGCATGGTTTTGCCGCAGCCGGTAGGCCCCAACATAATGATGTTGCTTTTTTGCAGCTCAACATCGTCGTTGGATTCGCCCGCATTGATGCGCTTATAATGATTGTATACCGCAACCGCCAAAGCGCGCTTTGCATCCTGCTGGCCGATTACATATTGATCCAATATCGCAGCGATATCGTGCGGCTTCGGGATATCCGCAAGGTCTACCGGCGCGGTATCCACATCGTCTTCCAGGATTTCGCGGCAAAGCTCAATGCATTCGCTGCAAATGTAGACGCCCGGCCCCGCGATAACCCGGTGCACCTCATCCTGCGATTTCCCGCAAAACGAGCATTTTACGGAGCCTTTCTCGTCATATTTTGCCATTCCTTTACCTCCTTGGAGGGATAATTTCGTCAATAAGGCCGTATCGCAGCGCGTCTTCGGCCGCCATGAAATTGTCGCGTTCCGTATCTGCCTGGACGCGTTCAATGGGTTGGCCGGTGCGCGCAGCAAGGATCTCATTGAGCTTTTTCTTCGTGCGCAGCAGCCATTCCGCATGAATCGCCACATCGGTTGCCTGGCCGCGGGCGCCGCCGAGCGGCTGATGAATCATGATTTCGCTGTTGGGAAGCGCCCGGCGCTTCCCTTTTGCGCCCGCTGCAAGCAGGAACGCGCCCATGCTCGCAGCCATGCCAATGCAGATGGTAGAAACATCGCATTTGATGTACTGCATGGTGTCATAAATCGCCATGCCAGCCGTTACCGAGCCGCCCGGGCTGTTGATATAAAGGCTGATGTCTTTATCCGGATCGTCCGCTTCCAGGAAAAGAAGCTGCGCCACAACCAGGTTGGCCTCCTCATCGGTAATCTCACCTCCAAGGAAGACAATCCTGTCCTTCAAAAGGCGTGAATAGATATCATAGGAACGTTCGCCCCGGTTGGATTGCTCTACCACCATCGGGATGAGGCTCATATTGCTTCCTCCTTCACTCGTATATTGCTTCAGCGGCCCTTTCGGTTCCGCTTATTTTTCCACCGCGTTGTCGCAAAGCAGAGCGATGGTCTTATCGAGCACGATCTGGTCGGCAAAGTAGAGCTTATCTTCCTCCGTCAACCCTTTCTTAAAGCTTTCTGCCTTGTCGCCAAACTGGGCGGCATATTCATCAAGCTTCTGCTCGATTTCTTCTGCGGTCGCCTCGAGGGCCTCTGCCTTGGAGATCGCCTCAAGCACGAGCTGGCTCTTCACGCGCTTTTCCGCATCGCCGCGCATTTCTTTGCGCATCGCTTCGATGGAGGATCCCGTATACTTGCAGTAATCCTCAAGCGAGATGCCCTGCATGCTCAAACGGTAGCGGATATCGTTGAGCATATGATCCATCTGGCGCTCGATCATCGCTTCCGGGATTTCAACGGTGGCATTTTCACAGGCCTTCGTGATCAGCGCATTTTCGCGCACGTTCTTTGCGTGAAGAGCTTCGGCCTCTTCAAGCTTTTTGCGTTTATCCGCGCGCAGTTCCGCAATGGTATCAAACTCGGAAACGTCCTTTGCGAATTCGTCATCCGCCTCGGGAAGGTTCGTTTCAAGGATTGCGTTCACCTTCACATGGAATACCGCTTCCTTGCCCGCAAGCTCTTCGGAATGGTACTTTTCCGGGAAGGTTACGGTAATGTCCTTTTCCTCGCCGGGGTTCATGCCAACCAGCTGCTCCTCGAAGCCCGGGATAAACGTGCCGGAACCGATGGTCAGCTCCTGGCCTTCCGCAGTGCCGCCTTCGAACTTCACGCCATCCACGCTGCCGGAATAATCGAGGTTGATCTTGTCGCCATTGGCAACGGGGCGGTCCGTGATCTCAGAGGTGCTCGCGATCTTTTCGCGCTCCTTATCGATCTCGGCCTCCACCATTTCGTCCGTAACATTATACTCCTGCTTCTCTACTTCTATACCCTTATAGGCGCCCAGGGTAACTTCGGGTTTCACAGCCACTTCCGCCGTGAAAACGATGGGTGCACCCTGTTCAACGGATACGATGGAAACATCTGGCCGGTCCACGGGCGTAATGCCATGTTCCTGCACGGCGGCTTCGTATGCATTGGGATAGACAAGGTCGAACGCATCATCAAAGAATACGATCCAGCCATATGCATTTTCGATCACTTTGCGCGGCGCATGCCCCTTGCGGAAGCCGGGGACGCTATACTTTTTCCTCGTTTTAAGATAGGCCTCTTGCACAGCCTTCTCAAATTCATCCGCTGCGATCTCGATCGTCAGTTTCACCTTGCTCCCTTCGAGCTTTTCCATCGTTGCCATAAAACCCTCCGAAATTATAATTAAGCTACACGAACGCAGCATGTACATGCCATGGACATACCGCCGTCAGTATAGCTTATCACAACCAAACACGTTTTGCAATTCAAATTCCAGGCTAAATGCAAGGCTTTTTTCAATTTGTTCACGGTTTTGCGCGCTGTGCTTCCGCTCCCCCCTGCCGCTTGGCTGCTTGCACTCCCGCTTTCTGAGGCGCCTGCTTTCCAGCGGCCGCGCTTTTTGCAGCAAGCGGTTGCGCAGTTGCCTGCGTGGCAAGGCAATCCTCCACAACGAGTTTGCCCATGAGCGCGGCAAGCGCTGCGCTCTGCGCAACCAGAACCGGTTCTCCGCTTGCGATGGGCGGCACCTCGCGCTGTTCTTGTGCGAAAGCCTTAGCCAACGCGTTTTCAAGTGCGCTGCAAAAGCTGTCATATGCTTCCTGCGGCGAGAGCTGCCTCTGCATCAGCTCCATAAGGCTTGCGATCTCACTGATGGAAAGCACCTTTTTCAAAAGGCAAACGATCATCAGCTGTGCGAGTTGCTCCCGCCCATATTTCTTCTGAACCGGCGGTTCGATGACCTTCTGCTTGACGTAGTTGTTGATCATCGTGGAGGTTACAACATGCTCCTTTTCTTCCACAAATAGAGCAAGCGTTTCCTCCAGCACGAGGATCACTTGATCCATGTAGAGCATCAGCTTCGGAAGCTCCTCCCAGCGCGGGCAATGGAACTTCCCTGCCTGTTCCGCCGTAATCCGCATCCTGCTCCTCCCACCTGCACATCCGCACATTTTTGAAAAGTATAGCATACCATGGCAGAAACCGTCAATTACGCTTGACTTATCATTCGATTGGCATTATAATCTAATTAATCTAGTATTCAATACTAGATTGTGGCGCAAATATTAATAAAATTTGGAGATACTATGGCATAGGAGGTGGCGCACATGAAAATGACGCTCAAAGCAAGAATCTATGGGGATTCTGTAATGAAGGGCACGGTGATCGACCGCGCTTACCGCTATCATGCCCTAATGGAAGAATACCTTGCAAAATTCCGCGAGCGCTTTGCCGTGGAAACGGAAAACCGTTCACGCTTCGGCATTACAGTAGAAAAAGGATATTCCCTGCTCCGCCAGGACCTGGAAAAGGGCATTGCATGCGATTATGCGCTCGTAGAGTTTGGTGGGAACGACTGCAACTTCAAATGGAATGAGATTTCCGTGCTGCCCGAGTCGGAGCACAAGCCGATCACGCAGCTTTCCAAGTTCAAGGAAACCTACCGCAGCATGGTGCGCGATTTAAAGCAGGCAAATATCCAGCCGGTGCTCATGACCCTGCCGCCGATTGATGCGGAGCGCTACCTTGCCTTTCTAGGACGCAATGGGAACGACCCGAAACAAATCCTTCGCTGGCTTGGAGATGTGCAGCGCATTTACCGCTTCCATGAATCTTACTCCAACGCCATTGTGCACATTGCAGAAGAAACGGATTGCCCGCTGGTGGATGTGCGTAGTTATTTTCTGGATCAGCCGCGCTTCCGCGACCTCATCTGCATCGACGGCGTGCACCCAAGCGAAGCTGGTTACCAGCTGGTTTGCCAGGCGTTTACGGATTTTGCTTCGGATCATCTTGCTGCCGCTTGCTAAACTTTCTTCGGGATGGTATAATTATGCATATTTGATGCCATCCCGGAGGTTTTTATGGAATTTGGGTTCCGCTTTCCAACAGATATTCATTTTGGCCGCGGTATTGTGCAGCGCAACAGCGCTGCATTGCGTTTGGGCGCACGCGCGTTTGTTGTAACTGGCAAGCGCTCTGGGCGTGCCAGCGGCGCCCTTGCCGATGTGATCGCTGCGCTCACCCATGAAAAAATCGAATGCAGTGTGTTTGAAGGCATTGGCAACAATCCCGATGTGGAGCAGTGCCGTGCCGTCGGTGCGCAGGCGCGGGCATACCATGCGGATTTCATCATCGGCATTGGCGGCGGTTCTCCGCTTGATGCAGCAAAAGCCGTAGCCGTATTTGCTGCAAACGACATTCCCGCTGAGCAGCTTTTTACCAATTCCTATGAAAATGCAGTCCTTCCGATTGTGGCAGTGCCAACCACCTCGGGCACCGGGAGCGAGGCCACGCCCTGGTCCGTGATGACCTATCACGCCGTAAAAACCAAGCGTTCCTTTGGCAGCCTGCAAACCTATCCCCGCGTTGCGCTGCTGGATCCAACCTATACCGACAATCTGCCTCTGGCCATCACGCGCAGCACTGCGATGGATGCCTTTACGCATTGCCTTGAAAGCGTGATTTCGCTTAAAGCTACCCCGCTCACGGATGCGCTGAACTTTTATGCGCTTTCCCGCTTTAGGGCGTTGATGCCGCAGCTTGAGGCTGGCGATGTGGTTTCCTTACGCGATGCGCTCATGCTTGTTTCGCTGCTTGGCGGCGTAACCATCTCCCAAACGGGCACCACGCTCATGCATTCCATCGCATATCCTTTTACCTATTTCCACGGAACCGCGCATGGCCTTGCGAACGCCTTTGCCCTCCCAGTATATCTCGAGGAGGTGGCCGAGCACCGGCCGGACCGCCTCGCTGCCGCGTTGAATGCGCTTGGCATGTCCCAGGCAGAGCTTACCGCTTATGTGCAGCGCAATTACCCAATCGATTTCACGCCGGATCGCACCATGTTCCCCCTTTGGGCGGAGCAGACAGCCGCGCAGGGCGGCGCACGCAACACGGGCACGCCGCTGGATCCGCCGCATCTGGAAGCGCTCTATGCAAGGATCTTCGCTTAATTGAATATGGCAAAAACAGACGGGCAGCAAAAAAGCTGCCCGCCTTTATTGTAATGTGAGGCAGGCAAAGCGGTGTAGAGCTTGTTTCACAGCCATCGAACCTTCCAAATGCTTGTTTCTTGCCAAGCATCGTGCTGCCAATTTTCATGCATGCATGTTTTTCACCCAGAGATGGAGAATCTTGCGCTTTACATGCCCATAACCATCTGCACGAAGTTATAAAGCAGCTTCAGCCCGTAAAAGATGATGACGCAGCCGCAGACAATGTTGATCCAACGCAGCACCTTGTCGTTGAATTTTGCGCTGAAAAGCGTAATGAGCGTAGTGATGCCGGAAAACCACAGGATCGATGCAGAAGCAGCCCCCAGCACGAAGGGTAGCTCAAGCCCGGTGGGGAGTGAGGCATGGAACGCGCCAAAGAGCATGGTGCCATCGATGAGCGCCTGCGGGTTAAACCAGGTTACCACGCAGGCTTTCCCTGCAAGCTGCAGAACGGATACGTTGACATTGGCCCGGCTTGTATCGAGCGTCGCCTTGCTGCGCAGCAGGCCAATGCCGATCCAGCATACGATCAAGCTTCCCACAAGCAGGATTGCAAGCTGGAGCCAGCGAAAGCGCTCCATCAATGCGCCAACGCCGAAAAAGCATGCAAGCATCAGCGTGACATCGAAAAACGTAACGATCAGCGCAGTCAAATACGCCCTGCCGCGCTTTTGGGTGAGCGCGGAATTGATGACAAACAGGTTCTGCAGGCCGATCGGTGCAACATAAGCAAGGCCAATCGTCAGCCCCTGCAAATAGAATTCCATTGGTTTCCCCTTTCCGGCTTTACTCCGTTTTCCTAACCTGCTATTATTATAATAGTTTTTTTGCGTTCCGCAAGAACGCAGTTCCCGCTAACCAACTTAGGAGGTGCTTACCGCATGGAAGCTGCGCATCCCAACTGTCCCTGCATGGAAACCTGCCCGCTCAACCGGGCCCTCGGCCTCATCGGCGGAAAATGGAAAATGCAGATTCTCTGTTCGTTGCATAACAACGGGACTTCCCGCTATAACGCGTTGCGCAAAAGCCTTGATGGTGTTTCCAATACCGTGCTCTCCGCAGCGCTTAAGGAGCTTGAGCAGGATGGACTCGTTGCGCGGCAAGAATATCTTGAAGTCCCCGTGCGCGTGGAATACAGTTTAACCGCACGGGCCGAAACGCTCATGCCCATCCTGGATCGGCTTGCAGATTGGAGCATGGCAGAGCTTTGCTAAGAAGGGTTTCATTTCATAATACAAGGAGGATTTCCAATGGAGTTGCAACGTTTGGAAGCGGCGCGTGCCTATGCGCGCGAACAGGAGGATGTGCTTGTTGCGCTGATCAAGGAGCTTTGCAAGATTCCTGCGCCTTCGCACCAGGAAGGGCAACGCGCGGCATTCATTAAGAACTGGTTTGAGAAGAACGGTTTTTCGGACGTTACGATTGACGCGGCGCAAAACGTGATTGCGCCGGTTCATTGCGCGCCTAACCGCGAAGTGGTGGTCTTTATGGCGCATACGGACACCGTTTTTCCCGATTTAGAGCCCATGCCCATGCGCCAGGAAAACGGCAGGCTTTATTGCCCGGGCGTTGGGGATGACACGGCAAACCTTGCCGCGCTCATGCTTGCAGCGCGCTATTTCAATGCTCAGCCGCAAACGGCGGATTGCGGGTTCCTGTTCGTGGCCAATTCCTGCGAGGAAGGGCTCGGGAACCTAAAGGGCTGCCGTCAGCTGATGCAGGATTATGCAGGCCGCGTGCGGGAAGTGATCTCGTTTGACGGCTCGCTGGGCAGCGTTTGCAACAAAGCGGTCGGCAGCGCCCGTTATCGGGTCACAGTTCGCACGGAAGGCGGCCACTCTTTTGGGGCTTTTGGCAACCGCAATGCGATCCACATGCTTGCTTCCATGATCAACACGCTCTATGCCGTAAAGCCACCCGCCGAAGGCAACAGCAAAACCACCTACAATGTGGGCAGCATCGAAGGCGGCACTTCCGTGAATACCATTGCGCAGGAAGCTTCCATGCTCTATGAATATCGTTCCGATTGCCGCAGCTGCCTCGATAAAATGAAAGCAATGTTTGAAAGCGTCGTTGCCGCTTACCGCAACATGGGCATCGCAGTAGAAGTGACTCTGCTGGGTGAGCGCCCCTGCATGGGCGAAGTGGATCCTGCGCGCCAGCAGGCGCTCGAAGCGCGCATGACGGCAGCACTCCAGTCGGAAACCGGGCTCACGCCCTCCTTCCATTCCAGCTCCACCGATTGCAACATTCCGTTTTCCTGTGGGATCCCTGCTTTGAGCACGGGCATCTACCGCGGCAGCGGCGCGCATACGCGCGAGGAGTTTATTGAGCTTGCAAGCTTACCCGATGGCCTGCGCACGATGCTCGCATTCCTATTGAGCTACCTCGGTGCATAAGCGTCTGCAAAAGCATTCTGCAGTGCGCGCCCAGCGTCCGTTGAAAGCCGCTTTTTAGGATTTCGCCTACAGAAAGTATGGCGTGCAGCCATTTTAATTTTCTGGGAAATTTTCTTCCATTGCAACGCCCGGCTTTTGCCGGGCGTTGCAATTTGCTCTGTCTGAGGATGGCGGTGCGCTCCCGAGTCAAGCTGGGCGGCCTGCATGACAATCTCGTAGAAGCCTTAGGTTCTTTTTATGACACACCGGCCATAGTGCATCTTCGTATCCGCATCTGTTTTGGGGCGGTCTAAGCTGTGTTCTTTGGGAATGCCCTATATCGGCGTGTTTCTTCCGCTATGTCCTGCATCCAAGCTTCGTCCATGGCTATCCCCGGCAAGGCATGCCGCCTTGCGCTTGATTCCGCGGGCGGAAAACAGCCAGCAAAGCCTTTGCAGAGAGGCTTTTGCGGCCCTGTGCGAGTGGCACGGACTGCTTTCCCGGCAGAACGAGGGGTGCGGGGAATCAAACGCAAAAGCGTTTAAAGCAGAAAAATTCCTTCCATTATTTCCCGCCGTGTGCACGGGTGCAGTGTTAGGCCAAAGGAGTTCCCAATATTCGAAAACGTCCGGCCAAAGCCGGACGCTTTCCCCGCATTAAAATTACTGTAGCGGATCTGCTTCCCGCCAGGCCAGCACCTGCGGGAGCAATGTTTCAAAAAGCGTATCCCGCGTTTTTGGGGTGACGGTATAAAGCAGTGCATTTGGATGCGCGCGCACCGCCTGCAAAAACGGCACATCCTCCCGATCCTTTATCGCTGCAAGCACGGGCACCGTGCCTGCAAGGGCATCGAACACAGCCTTTTGGAACGCCTGCGCTTCCGCCTCCATAAAGCCCAGCTCATCCATTACAAGAATGCCGCCCGGCTGCGCGGCATTTAAGTATGCCGTGCCCAAAACATCGAACGCTTCAAGGTGTACCCTATGCACTTTGCTGTTGCAGGTTCCCGTTAGGTTTGCTGCCTCGTAGCGGCGGTCGGCCTCCAAAGCGCCTGCTGGGTGAATATAAATAGGATGAAACCCTTCGGCATCCGCTGCTTCCCGTTTTGTAACGAATCCATAAACCGGCATGCCGCTTGCAGCGCACAGCTTTCGTATCAGCGTACTCTTTCCGGCACCGCGCGCGCCGGTCAAAAGGATATGGCGCTTTTGCATCATGCCTCTCCCTTCCGCGCATTGGCACGATGCGCGATCAGTTCCGCCGCAATGCTGATCGCAATCTCTTCCGGCGTTTCCGCGCCGATGGGCAGTCCGATCGGCGAATGGATACGCGCAAATTCCGCCTCCGGGATGCCAGCCGCAAGCAGCCGTGCATGTGTTGCTGCGATTTTATGCCGGCTTCCGATCATGCCGATGTACGAAGCGGGCGTACGAAGCATCTGTACAAGCACTTCAAAGTCCGCTTGATGCCCCCGCGTCATAATAACGGCATAATCATTGGGCGTTATGGAAACGCGGGCAGCCGCCTCCGCAAATGGCGCAACGAGGATGCGTGCTGCATCGGGGAAACGCGCAGGGCTCGCAAAGCGTTCCCTGTCTTCATATACCACTATGGAAAACTCGATCTTGGAGAGCACTGGCACAAGCGCCTGCGAAACATGTCCTCCGCCGAACACATAAACGAACCCGGCGCGGGTCAGCGGTTCCACGCAATAGCAGGGTTCCCCTTGCGTGCGCGCTACGCGCGGCCCAAGGAACGGGAGAATCTCCGCCTCTGGAATATCCTTTGCAAACAGAAGTCCTTCTTCGCGCGTATAAACGCCCAACTCTACGGCGACACCGTTTGCAAGTTTCGTGACCAACCACGCATCCCGGTGCATTTGAAACAGCGCTGCAAGATACGAAAACAACGCCTGCGCAGCCGCATCCCCACCGGCAAAGAATTGGAACGCAACCACTACCTGCCCGCCGCATACCATGCCGATATCCGCAACCTGGTTCGGTGCAAGGTGGAATCCCTGGGTAAGCGCGCATCGGCGTGCAAGCGCCTTCCGGGCAAGCGCAATGCTCTCATGCTCCACCGCGCCGCCGCCGACGGTCCCGCGCGTTGTGCCATCCGCAAAAACCGCCATCCTTGCGCCACTGCCCCGCGGTGTAGAGCCCGAGCTTGCTACAATCGTGCAGAGTACCGCATCCTCGCCGCGGGCGATTGCATCCCGCAGCGCTTCAAACAGTTCTTTCATAGCATTATGCGGCAGGCGCTTCAGCCGCAGCCCCGATGGAATGCTCCACCAAGGCATCATATTGCGCTTCGGTAAGGTCGCTGTGATAAAACAGCTTGAAATATGCCGCTACTTCCGTATAAAGATCATAAGTGGCCGCTTCGGGGTAGAGGAGTTTCGCCATCCAGAGCATGCCGAGGTACCGCTGCACGGAAGGCGGGAACCCCATCCAATTGTAGGGCCCCAGCGGGACCTCATAATATGTGCCGTTCCGGATGGCGGCAACCTCCTGCCAGGTTGCGTCTTCTCTCACCGTAGCATAGATGCTATCGGGCGCAAACAGGATCACATCCGGATTCCAGAGGAGGATCTGTTCCATGTCCACTTCATTGCCTGTCCCCTTGCTGGAAGGCGCCTCCACGACGGCCAGATTGTTGGAAAGCAGGTCGATGATCTCCGCATGATAGCTTCCCTGCGCAATCACGTTTAGGCCGGCATCCCCCAGGCAGTAAAGCAGGTTAACCTTTTCAACGCACTCTGCAAGCGCAAGCGTCTGCGCATAGATTCTATCGCAATATGCGGCAAGTTCCTCCGCGGCATCGGGCATGCCAACCAGCTCGCCCAGTTTGCGGTAAGCATCCCCCATCGTTTCGGTCGTTGCCGTAACATGCACAAACGGGATTCCCGTCTGCTCCTGCAGTGCGTCAAGATCCTCCACTGCGCTGTCCTTTGGCTCACCCACATCGATTACGATCTCGGCTCCGCTTGCGAGCAGGGTTTCCAGGTTCAGCTCCCCTTGCCCACCATAAAGTTGGCCAAGTTCCGGGAGGTTATAGTACTCCGTTGCAAGATACTGCTCCGCGGATGTATCCCATGCAGATGCAATGCCAACGAGTTTATCCGGGCAAAGCGCAAACAGCACAATTTGCGCCAGTGGGCCGGAAACCGCGACTTTTTCAATTTCTGCGGGCAGTTCTACCGTGCGCCCAATGGAATCCGTAAAGGTGCGTGTATTAGGCGCAACCTCCTCTGGGGGCGTGGTTTCTTCCAGCGCTTCTATTTGCGCCGGTGCGAGCGTATCAACGGGCGCCGGCGTATCCGTGGGCACAAGCGTATCCTCGGTGCATCCCGCGAGCGATGCAACCAACAGAGCCGCCAGCACCAAAGCGATCAACTTTTTCATACGAGTATCCTCCAAAAACAAGGTTTATGGCAAATCGGGAATCTCTCCCGCATCCAGCACAATCAAGCCCAGTGCGCATCTGGCGGAAAAATAATAGGGAAATTCCAAATCCCTGGTTTTTATAACTTCTTCCATCTGCGTCATAGCAGAGTGCGCGCCGCTTCCACCATAGATTGCAAAAAAACGCGCCGCTTCTTCGCGCGAGCGAAATGGTTGCCCCATTTCAAGGGAAAACGTTTGCGTCGTATGCGGCACATGGAGCGCGGTGAGCTCCTGGCATGCCGTTTGGAAATTCAGCCGCTGGGCCGGCTGATTTCCAGCCGCAAAACGATGTTCTATGTGGTCCCGCTTCACAAGGATGGCGCGCCCCTTGCACTGCGTGCGCACCGCTTTGAGCGTTTCCTTCGTGTGCCCGAAAAAGCAGAATACCATCGCATCATAGCGGGGGTTGGGCCGCTGGGCGAACAAATCGCCTTGGACAATTTGAATGTTATCATAGCCCATGCGCACTGCGTTGCGTGCAAGCACTGCAAGCGCAGCGGAGCTTGCGTCCACCGCGGTAATGCGGCGGCAATGCGGCGCAAGCGCAAGACTTAGGAAGCCGAGGCCGCAGCCAGCATCACAAACATGGGCATTCTCTGGAAGGAACGGAAGAATATGCTGTGCAATCGCCGCATCGAATTGCACGCGCACTGCAGCATCTTCACGAAAACGGATCGTTTCCTCTGTCCATTCAAACTTCATGCATTTCCCTCCCCAACGCGCGGCGCGATCAAAATCCCGCTTCCCGTTTTTAGGAACTCCGTGTGCACGCCGTAAAGGCGGTAAAGCAGCGCTGCATCCATAACCTCTGATGGATCTCCCAAGGCCGCAGCTTCCCCTTCCAACAGCGCAAGCACCCCATCCGCATAAGAGAGGGCGTGTTGCGGGTTGTGCGTGGAAAACACCACCGCGTAACCTTCCCGCGCAAGCGCGCGCGCATGCTCCAGCACCCGTACCTGGTTGCCATAGTCAAGGCTTGCCGTGGGTTCATCCATCACGAGCGTATGCGCCGCCTGCGCAAGCGCACGCGCAATAAGAACAAGCTGCTGTTCCCCACCGGAAAGCTTGGAAAAAGGCTTTTGCGCAAGCTGTGCAATTCCGAGCCTTTCCAATGCCGCGATCCCTGCTGCTTTCTCCTTTTCCTTTGGCACGGCAAGCGGCGAAAGGCCATGGGTGGTGCCCATAAGCACCATCTCCAGCACGGAATAGGAAAATGCTTGCCCATGCACCTGTGGGATATAGGCAATGCGGTGCGCGAGCGCGCGGGCTGACAGCGTGCGTGCATCCGTTCCGTCCACGAGAATGCGCCCTTCATAGCGGCTCATTAGGCCAAGGATGCACCGAAACAGCGTGGTTTTTCCAGCGCCGTTGGGCCCAAGCACTGCAAGAAGGCACCCATCCTCCGCCGAAAAGCTCACCCCGCGCAGCACGGAGCGCCGGCCATAGGCAAAATGCAGTTGTTCCACCACAATGCTCACAGCGTTTTCTCCCGCCTCATAAGCAAATAAATGAAAAAGGGCGCACCCACGAAAGCGGTCAAGATGCCGATAGGAATCTCAACCGCAAGCAGGTTGCGCGAAACATTATCCACCACGAGCAAGAATGCGGCGCCTAGCAGCATGGAAGCAGGCATAAGGTAGCGGTAATTGCTCCCCACAAGCTTCCGCGCAAAATGCGGGATCACTAGGCCAACCCAGCCTATCATGCCCGAAACGGCAATGCTCGCCGCCGTAACAAGTGTTGCACAGAGGATAACGGCCAAGCGCAGCAGGTTCGTGTTCACCCCAAGCGTCTGCGCTTCCTCATCCCCCAGCGTTAAAAGATTGATGCGCCAGCGGATTAACAGCAATGGAATGCAGCCGAGCGCCATAGGCACAGCCGCAAACCCAAGCTCTGAAAGCTTCGCGCCGGAAAGGCTTCCCATCAGCCAATAGGTGATCGCGGGGAGCTGGTTCGTTGGATCCGCTACGAGCTTCACATAGGATGTTGCTGCCGTAAACAGGGAGCCGATCATAATGCCACCCAGGATCAAATTCACAACCCGGTGCCCCGGCGCGCGCTGTGCAAGCAAGAATACGAGCAGAACTGTGATGAGGCTTGCTGCAAATGCCGCAAGGGAAACGCCCTCGTTTGATGCGCCGTAAAGAATTGCGAGCGCTGCGCCGAATGCTGCGCCGGAGGAAGCGCCCAACAGATCCGGCGATGCCATGGGGTTTTGAAATACACCCTGGTAGGATGCGCCCGCAGCCGAAAGGCAGCATCCCACCATGCAGGCAAGCAAAATGCGCGGCAGGCGAATGTTGATCACAACCGTTTCCATTTGTGCCGCCCACGGCACGGTTTCCGGCAGGAACGCAACGGTGCGTTGCAGCAACCAGCTTAGCCCATCTTCTACGAGCGCGGCGCATCGATAAACAAGAATGCGCGCCACATCCCAAATTGGAACGCCATAACGCCCAAACGCGAAAGAAGCCAAAAACAACGCAAGCAGAAACAGCGCAAGCAGGAACAACATCCTGGAAGGGGCGTGCATGCAGCGTTGATGCGGTTTGATTGATCTGTTTTTGCGTGAAACATGCATATGGTACACCGACCGTTATTTTTTCTTGAGAATAACGCTATTTCATTATAGCAGATTGTGAACGCTTTGTCCATCCAAAGTATGGTGTTTTTCGGCAATACCTTACTGTAGCCCGTTGTTGTAGGAGAGCTGCCCTAAAGCGCGCAGCAGTTTCAAGAAAGCCAGGCATGCATATTCTTTCGCATCGTCTTTAAAAGCGGAATCTGCGCGCCCAGTTTTCTCGCAGCTTTTCTGCATGCTCCGGTGCAACCTCAATTTCCATATGCGTTCATTCCCGTTAAGGGGGATGTCCGAGACCCTGCGCAGAGCCCAAAAGCTAAGGCCTCTTTTTATATTTGGGTGTAACGCGTTTTGGGCAAGGATTTCGGTTTTGTGCCTCGCATTCGCTCTTTTCTTTGCGGTGGCAGGGCTGCTCAGAGAGAGCAAAAGCTTTGAAGTGCCGGAGGATATTTCCCTTCCTAAAATACCAAAGCTTTGCGCGCATCCCATTGGTATTTCCCGAAAAATATAGTATGATAATTAAAAACTTGCGTGTGAACAGGAGAGCCTCATGCGGTTTTCATTTCCCTGCAGCCTGCCAAAGATTACGGCGATCATTGGGGGCGGTGGCAAAACGACGCTCCTTTTCAAGCTTGGGCAATGGCTTGCCGAAGCTGGCGCTTCTGTTTTGCTTACTACCACGACGCACCTTGCCTTTCCCCCTCCGGCAGGCACAGCATTTTGCGCACCTGCTACGCCGGAAGAAGCCGCCGCTGCTGCACAGCGCGCGCGGCTCGTCCTTATGGGATACCCAAACGGCAGCGGCAAAATGACCGGGCTTGCGCCTCAATATCTTACGGCTGCGGCAGCAGCGTTTGACTATGTGCTTTGCGAGGCGGACGGCTCACGGCACATGCCACTGAAATGGCACAGGGATTCTGAACCCTGTATCCCCGCAAATACGGGGCTTATCATCCAGATTGCCGGCCTTTCTGCGCTTGGCAAGCCCGCCGGCGAAGTGCTGCACCGGTGCATGGAAGCCGGCATGGATCCGGCGCATTGCATTGTGGAAGAGGATATTGTGCGCCTTATGCTTCGGGCGTTCCAGCATAACGGTGCAACCTGCCCCGCGGTAGCGCTGCTCAACCAGGCGGATACGCCGGAACTGCGCGCGCAGGGGGACGCTATTGCAAAGGAGCTTCGTGCGGCAGGATACCCCGCCGCCGTTTGCGCATTACGAGAGGATGTGATTGGATGCTGGTTTTAATACGCGGCGCAGGCGACCTTGCAACAGGTGTGGCCATGCGGCTGCACCGCTGCGGCTTTTCATTGATTCTGACCGAACTTGCAGCGCCGACTGCCGTGCGGCGTACGGTGGCATTTTCAGACGCCGTTTACCGCGGTTCTGCCACAGTAGAAAGCGTAACTTCCCATTTGTGCCAAACCGAAGCGGAGGTGCGCGCGGCGCTTCATGCGCATGTACCGGCCGTAATCGTTGATCCCACGGGAACAAGCATCGCGCGATACCATCCCGATGTGCTCGTCGACGCGATGCTTGCAAAGCGCAATCTCGGTACACGCATTTCGGATGCGCCGCTCGTCGTTGCGCTGGGGCCGGGCTTTACGGCAGGCGTGGACTGCCACTGCGTGATCGAAACGATGCGCGGGCATACCCTTGGGCGCTGCATTTATGAAGGTTCCGCCCTCCCCAATACCGGCATTCCCGGCAACGTTGGAGGATATACGCGCGAGCGCGTGCTCTATGCGCCGGCCGCTGGCATATTTCATGGCCATTTCCCCATCGGGGCCATGGTCACCGCAGGCTCCATTGTTGCAGATGTGGATGGCGTCCCACTCCGTGCGGAAATCGCAGGCTGCCTGCGCGGCATCCTGCCCGACGGCATCTCCATCTCCGCTGGTACCAAAGCCGGCGATATTGACCCGCGTTGCGCGCGGGAGCATTGCTTCACGGTTTCCGATAAGGCGCTTGCCATCGGCGGCGGCGTCCTCGAAGCGATCCTCCATTGGCGCGCGGAAATGGAACATAAGCTTTAATTTAAAAACGGAGGAAACATCTCATGAAAAAGCAGTTTATCCCAAGGGAAAAACTCAGCAAAAAGGCACGGCGCGCCCTGGATGCGGCCAAACGCCAAACATGGGCCATCAGCCCCGTGAGCCGAAAAGCTGAAAACAAAAAACGATACGACAGAAAAAGAGCCCTGCGGCCAGAAGATGGCGATGGGCTCTTTCCTTTTTTCTGGTTTTTTCATCCAAGCGCAACATCCAGCACCATCATCAGCGCAAAGCCCAGCGCCGCGCCAATGGTGCCAAGATTCGAATGTTCCCCTTGCTGCGCTTCCGGGATCAGTTCTTCTATTACAACATAAAGCATCGCGCCTGCGGCAAACGCCAGGATATAAGGCAGGATCGGCGTTACAAGGGAGGTCAGCAAAATCGTGAGCACCGCGCCGATCGGCTCCACAGCCCCGGAAAGAACGCCATAGCCGAACGCCTTTTTCCGCGAAACACCAAGGTTCACCAAGGGCATGGAGATGATCGCGCCCTCCGGGAAATTCTGAATCGCAATCCCGGCGGCAAGCGCAAACGCACCAGCGGCTGTGATTGCTTCATTTCCAGCGCGCATCCCGGCAAACACAACGCCAACTGCCATTCCTTCCGGAATATTATGCAATGTGACCGCAAGCACCAGCATAAGCGACCTTTCCAGCATGCTGGGGCGCCCTTCCGGCATTGTAGCGTTCAGATGCAGATGGGGGATCAACGTATCCAATGCGAGCAGGAAGCCGATCCCTACCAAAAAACCTGTCGCCGCAGGCACCCAGGCTACCTTTCCTGCCGCTTCTGCCATCGCAATGGCGGGAATCAGCAATGACCATACGGAAGCCGTAATCATCACCCCCGCCGCAAAGCCCAACAGAAGCTTTTGCAAGCGCACATGCATGGCTTTTTTCATAAAAAGGGCCGTTGCAGCCCCGAGCACCGTCCCAAGGAACGGAATAAACACCCCAATGGATAGCTTTATAGTTTCGTGCATCGTATTTCCTCCGGATGCAATATCGCTCCATACAAAGTTAGCATATTCTAACCCGTTTTTCAAGTCCATCCTTTGAAAATTGTCCCTAAACGCATTCGATGCGCCGCACCCTGTGCGGTTCGGCATGCTTTGTGCGGCGAATACGCCCAAGTTGCCCTGTGCCCAAGTTCTTCCATTGCAAAGCAAAATTGAGCATGCCTCCCTAAAAGAGGCGATAACAGAGGAAACCGCCGGTCAAGTTCGGTTCCACTCTCCCCCGCACTGTGTTGGCCTGCCTTGGGAGGGGGTACACCCCACATGCGGTCGGCTGCCTTGCGCCAGAGCAAATGGGGCCGAACTTGACGCTGCGCCCTTGAAGCGGGCAGACGCACGAAAGAGGGGGCGGCATATCCGCTGGGCATTACGCTAGGCGATGCCGATGCAGCTGCCCCAATCTACCCCATTCATGGCGATGTTTTCCTGGGCCACCGCCCCTAAGCTGGCCGTGTATTTTCGGTCGCATCCTGGGCAATACCGCAAGGGGCAGGTTGCTGCTTATGCAGCGCAATTCCATTTTCCTTGATTCCGCAGGCCATGTTCTCTCCTTTTTTCGCGCATGATCGAGCGTCTGCACCAAAATAAAGTTTGGGTAGATGCTCTTAGATGGTCTGGGATGTGCCTAACATCACTTTTGCAAGGTTTGCATGGCCTTTAGGATAATTCATCTCGCGCCGCCAGATCCGTTTCAAGCCTCCGCATCTGAGATCCCCCGGGTTTCCAAAGGAGACGCCGCACGAAAAAAGAGCATCTCCTCGACAGGAGATGCTCTTTTGCTTGTTTGAGGTTATTTCTTGCTGATCGCACCAAATTTGCACGCTTCCATGCACGCGCCGCACTTAATGCACTTCGCGGGATCGATCACAAACGGCTTCTTGATTTCACCGGAGATTGCGCCAGCCGGGCACTTGCGCGCGCAGAGGCTGCACCCGCGGCACTTTTCCGGATCGATGGTATACTGAAGCAGTGCCTTGCACACGCCAGCCGGGCAACGCTTTTCATAAATATGCGCTTCATATTCATCGCGGAAATAGCGGATGGTAGAAAGCACGGGGTTCGGCGCGGTCTGCCCAAGGCCGCAGAGAGCTGCCGCTTTGATGTTGTAAGCGAGCTTCTCCAGCTTTTCGATATCGCCCGGTTCGCCCTTTCCGCTCGTGATCTTTTCCAGCATCTCGAGCATGCGCCGCGTACCGATTCGGCAGGGCGGGCATTTGCCGCAGGATTCATCCACCGTGAATTCAAGGAAGAATTTCGCGATGTTCACCATGCAGTTGTCTTCATCCATAACGATCATGCCGCCTGATCCCATCATGGAGCCAATGGAGATCAAATTGTCATAATCGATAGGCACATCCAAATGTTGTGCTGGGATGCAGCCGCCGGAGGGGCCACCGGTTTGCGCGGCTTTAAACTTTTTCCCGTTCGGGATGCCGCCGCCAATCTCATAGATGACTTCACGCAGCGTAGTGCCCATGGGAATTTCTACAAGGCCCGTGTTGTTGATCTTTCCGCCCAGCGCGAACACCTTCGTGCCCTTGCTCTTTTCGGTGCCCATGGAGGCAAACCATTCCGGCCCGTTCAAGATGATCTGGCAGATGTTTGCATAGGTTTCTACGTTATTGAGCAGGGTCGGTTTGCCAAAAAGCCCCTTTACCGCAGGGAATGGGGGGCGCGGGCGCGGCTCGCCGCGGCCGCCTTCAATGGAAGCAAGCAGCGCGGTTTCTTCCCCGCAAACGAATGCGCCGCTGCCAAGGCGGAGGTCAATGTCAAATTTGAAGCCAGTATCCATGATGTTATCGCCCAGCAGGCCGTATTCCCTAGCTTGACCGATGGCAACACGCAGGCGCTTCACTGCGATGGGGTATTCTGCACGCACATAAATGTAACCCTGCTGCGCGCCAATCGCATACCCTGCAATCGTCATAGCTTCCAGCACGGAATGCGGATCGCCTTCAAGAACGGAACGATCCATGAATGCGCCCGGGTCCCCTTCATCCGCATTGCAGCAAACATATTTAACATCGCTTTCGGGCGCTTTGGCAAATTTCCACTTCAAGCCAGTCGGGAATCCGCCGCCGCCACGGCCTCGCAGGCCGGAACGGATCACGGTGTCGATAACCTCATCGCGGGTCATCTCAGTGAGCACCTTTCCAAGCGCCTTATAGCCGTCAAAGGCAATATATTCATCGATGTTTTCCGGGTCGATCATGCCGCAGTTGCGCAAGGCGATGCGGTGCTGCTTTTTATAGAAATCGGAATCGTTGAGCGTGGTGTTGACGCCGCTTTCATCATGCTCCTTGTAAATAAGGCGCTGCACGGGACGTCCCTTGATAATATGCTCGTTTACGATCTCCTCAACATCCTCCGGCTTAACGTGGCTGTAGTATACGCCCTCGGGGTAAACCACAACGATCGGGCCGGCCGCACAAAGGCCGAAGCAGCCCGTGCGGATAACCTGGACTTCCTTGTCGTATCCCGTTTCTTCCAGCTTTTTATGGAAGTTCTCAATGATGCGCAGGGAATTGGAGGACGTGCAACCCGTGCCCGCGCAGACCAGCACATGCGACCTGTAGATCATCTTCTTAACTCTCCTTCTTGTCCTTCAGTGATTTTTACTCAAAATTGCCGATGGTGTATTCCATAACGGGGTTCCCGTTGACGATATGCTCCGATACGATGCGCCCCACTTGATCCGGGGTTACCTTGCAATAGGTGACCTTCTCCTGGCCTGGGAGATAGACTTCCACGATGGGTTCCAAGCGGCAAAGTCCGATGCAGCCGGTTTGGGAAACCGTGACGTTGGTAAGCTGGCGCTTGTTCACCTCGTCCACAAAGGCGGCCATGACCGGGCGCGCGCCCGCCGCGATGCCGCAGGTGGCAAGGCCGACCACTACGCGAATGCCATCTTCGCGGTTTTTGCGCAGATTGAGCTCATTGAGCGTTTTCTGCCGGATCGCCTCTAACTCTTTAAGTGTCTTCATGATTTCTGTACCTCCATTGATTCTAGTTCTGATTCGTTGGTCTCTATAAATTCTGCGATGAAGGCGGTCACTTCCGGCGTATCCAGCGGAACTTCGCCCAGGATCTCCTGGATCTCCGCCGTATCAAGCGCGTATTCCTCGCCGTTGAGCTTATGCTCATATCTAAGGTGAAGCTTTGGATTTGCTGCGATGAGCATTGCAATGGTGTCCGCAATGTTGCCAAGCGGCGGCCGGTCGATATGGCTGCGCTGATAGGTGCCGGCAATGCGTGTCCCGCGCCCCAATTCACTTTCCAGCGTAAATGTGCCTGCGCAGTTCTCGCAGCCTGCCTTAAACAGCGGAATGCCCAACCCGACCTTGCGGGTGGTGCGCGTGGTCACAAACGGGTTTTGCACCGATTTTGCCATCTCCGCGCCCATGCCGCAGCCATCGTCGGTAAGGGAGACCGAAAAGGTATCCGCAGCGCTGTCTTCCTCGATGCGGATCAGCACATTGCCCGCACCTGCACGGATGGAATTTTGTGCCAGGTCAAGTATATGCAGCGAAATCTCCTTCACGTTTCCCCCTTTCCCTTGCGCAGCACCTGGATAAGGGCTGCCGGCGTAAGTTCTTGAAGTTCCAGCACGCAGGCGTCCTCCGCTTCGCGGATATCAATGAGCGTGTGTGCGTCACTCGCGTGAAGGCAGAGCTTTCCCGCCGCGCGATGTGGCACCGTCCGAAAGATTTCCACCGTTGGCAACGCGATATTTTCGGGCAACATGCCCAGCACCGGCAGAAGGCTGTTTGCCCCCTTGTTGATGTGCGCCGGAACCATCACGCCTCCAAGTCCCCATGCAGCCTGCGCAAGATCCGAAATGGAAAGGTTGCACGCCGCAAGCAGGAGATGTTCTGTCTCCCCCAAAAATGTATCATCTTCATCCACAAGGATCTGATGGCCAAACAGCTCCGGTTTGTTCTTGATGTGGGGCTGTTCACGTTCGATCCGCATTCCCATATCCATGGCTTGGCTAAGCGTTTCAAAATAGCAGAGCAGGTGCACATCCTCCCGGCTCGTGACCTCGATTCCGGGCAGCACGCACACGCCGTATTCCCTGCCCGCCTTGCATGCTGCAGGTAGGTTGCGCGCACTGTTGTGATCGCACACAGCAACGGCAGCAAGCCCTTTGAGTTTTGCCATGCCCACGATGTTCCAGGGGGTCATATCATCATCTGCGCAGGGCGAAAGGCAGGAGTGGATGTGCAGGTCCACCGGGCTTTTCATCGTTTTTCAGCGCACGCCTAGCGCATACAGTCTGCCGCTGAGCGTATATTCGGAAAGTGCGCTGCGCAGCACCGGAATATCCTCTTCCGTAGCTTTTGCAAGCGTTTCCGGCTCCACCGCAGAGCCTTCGGCCACAATCACGCAGGAAAACTCATGCAAGCTAGCAACCGCGATCACGTTCAAGTGTGTCTGCACAGTGATCCAGGCCATGCCCGCATCCCCGCGCGCCATCACAAAGCTGAGCAGATCGCAGACACAGCCACCTGTTACCTCGCGTTCAAGGCTTGTTTCCGGCGTTAGCAACGTCAATTCCAGCGGTTCTATCAATTGCGCAACGGTCATGTTTGCCTCCCATACGTTTTCTTCCCTGCTACAGGTTGGTCAAATCCACCATCTGGCGTGCAAGCTGCTCTACCTTTTCCTTAAGCTTAAACACGCAGTCCACTTCCTTGGCATACCCGAGAACGATGTCCTCTGCAAGCGTGCGACAGGTTGGGCTGCCGCAGGAGCCGCAATCAAGCCCCTTAAAGGTTTTTGTAAGTTCGTCAATGCGCTCCATCATGCTGATTGCCTCAGCAATATTATCAGAAAGCTTTAGCGTATCCCTCGGAGCACACGGATCCGTCAAAATGTCATCCCGCGGTGCAGGCAGGGCAGGCGGAAGATCGCCATCCTCTTCCCGCATGCGCTCCACAAGTTTGCGCACCGTGTTTTGGGCAACAAAGGCATTTTCAAACACCAGCGGCCCACCTACACAACCGCCTTCACAGGCAGAGCCTTCAAAGAACTCAAGATCATCCAGCTTTCCGTTTTCAATTTCCTCAAGCGCATAAATTACATTATGGATGCCATCCACCGAAAGCGTATTGCTACGATGGAGCGATGCGCACTCGCCGCCATAGGTGGCCCAATTGACGCCCTGCCAGCTCGCATGACGTTTCTTACGAATTTTCTCCGAAACAGGCTGTCTAAGCTGGGAAGAAAGCAGACCATAAATATCTTGAATTGCAATTGCGCCATCCACATAGCCACTCCGTCCAGAATGGATGCTAGCCATTTTTGCCGGGCATGGGGTGATAAAAAACGCACCAATTTCTTCAATAGGGACATTGTGCTCCCTGGAGTATTCCTCCTTTGCCATCTTGCCTGCCACCTCCTTGGGGGAAAGCACGTTGGCAACATTTGGAAGCAACTCCGGGAAACGAACCTGGATAAGAGCTACGACCGCAGGGCAAGCAGAAGAAATCAGCGGCCTGGCCGTTGTGGTCTTCAGCAGCTCGCGCATGGTGGCAGATACAATGTCTGCTGCGCGTGCTACCTCAAACACATCGCTAAACCCGAGTGAAAGCAAGGCACTGAGTACATGGTCTACGCTTGTAACGTTTCGAAATTGCCCATAAAGCGTTGGCGCAGGCAGTGCAATGCGGTGTTTGTAACGGAAGATCTCATTGATCGGATCCGTCTGCGCGACCTTCGCGTTGTGCGGGCAAATGCGCACGCATACGCCGCAATCAATACACAGTTCGTAAAGAATACTCGCCTTTCCGTTACGCACACGGATGCATTCCATCGGGCACCGCTTTAAGCATGTTGTGCAACCTACGCATTTGTCCTTTTCCAGTTTAACGCTATGGTAGATCTGTTTTTTATCCATACGCACTCCTTCTGCCAGCGTGTGCGCTGGACCGCTCCAGGCGGATTGATTCCATTACGATTTATGGAGTTAAAAGAAAGCCCATTTCAATCGTTGTTCCAATTCCTAACTCAGAGGTGATCTCAAAAGTATCCGAGCAGCGTTTCATATTTGGAAGTCCCATTCCGGCACCAAATCCCAGCATGCGCACCTGTTCCGATGCGGTAGAATAGCCTTCCTGCATCGCAAGGCCGATATCTGCAATGCCCGGACCCGTATCCTTAACGACGAGAACAATGTGGTCGGGGTAAACCGTGATGGTCATACTTCCGCCAAACGTGTGAATCGCAAGATTGATTTCTGCTTCATAAGAAGCAATGGCAAGCCTGCGCACCACTTTGGAATCTACTCCCAACCGTTTCAGCATGTTTTTATACGAAGCGGAAATCTGCCCTGCTGCAGCAAAATCCCCCTTCTCAACTTTGCGTGTTTCCTGATAGGTCGTCTCTTTTTCAATCCGTTCCATCCGGGCGCGCGCGTCCTTTCATGCCATGCTTGTAGAGCTCGCCGCAGGTGTTAAACATGCTCATATCCGTACAGAGGACAGTGATCCCGTTTTCCTCTGCCACCTCGATCATTTCCGGGGTAGGGCGCTTGCCGCGCACGAATACGATGGCGCGCAAATCCAAAATCTGGGCCGTAAGTACAGTATGCACCGTGCAAAGCCCGGAAATCAGCACGCGGTCAGAGTCGTTGCAAACCAGCACATCGCTCATCATATCGCTTGCGACGGCATAGGGAATATCCAACCCAAGGTTTTCTTCCCCGCAACGGACTTCTGCCCGCAGGATCTGCGCAATTTGGGATACTTTCACGCGGTGCTCCTCGTTTTTCAGCCGATTTGGCGATATTTATTCAGAATACCGGGGACTTCCTCCGGCGTTACTTTGCCATAAACGTCGTCGTTAATCATCATTGCGGGGGCAAGGCCGCAGCAGCCGATGCAACGGGTCGCATCCAGCGTAAACAGGCCGTCCGCCGTGGTATGGCCAGGCTCTACGCCAAGCTGCTTAACCAATTCATCCATCACAAGCTGAGAACCGCGCACATAGCAGGCCGTTCCAAGGCAGAGGCCAATCGCGTATTTCCCCTTCGGCTGCAGCGTGAACTGGGAATAGAACGTTGCTACACCATAAATAGTAGATACGGGAACGCCCACCTCTTTGGAGATATAGTGCTGCACATCTTCATCCACACAACCAAAAATCTCCTGCGCATTCTGCATGATCGGGAGTAGCCCACCGGGCTGGTCTTTCCATTGCAGGATGACTTTGTCCAGCTGCTCGTAAAGTTCTTTCCGAGCGCCCTGACCATTGTCCATGTGTGTTTACCCTCCTTGAAAATAAATAGACCGACGCACGCCGCTCCTTAGCACGGCATGCTACTTTCTATGATTTTATCATAAGGAATCGTGAAAAGAAAGTCAGAAATGAAGAATGCATTTTTAATTTTGTGCTTTTCACGCATGCCCTTTCAGCGGTACCTTGAAGCGTCTCTACGCGTATTTCGCAGCGTTTTTCCGCCTTTTTCCTGCAAGTTTCTTTTTTCTTTCCTGCATTTTTTATTCTTATTTTCCCCAATGTTCTCTTTTGCCGGGGGTACGAGCGCATGTTTCCCGAAGCCGATAAGGTCTTCCCGGCCCGCTTTCTCGAGCGCTTTACGCGCGAGCGCACGATACTGCGGCAAAAAGTATTGCATTAAGGCGCGCTGCATCGCCTTTTCAGAAGCGCTTCGGGGCACATAAACCCGTTCGCCCGTGCGCGGGTCAAAGCCAGTATAATACATGCATGTAGAAAGCGTACCGGGCGTTGGATAAAAATCCTGCACCTGCTCCGGCCGCTGTCCGGTTCGCTTTAAGTATTCAGCAAGCTCTACCGCTGCTGCGAGGTCGCTTCCAGGGTGAGACGACATGAAATATGGCACGATATACTGCTCTTTGCCAAGGTTGCGGTTCAGCTGCATGAATTTCGCAACAAAGCGGTCATAAAGCGCGCTGGCAGGTTTGCCCATGCGCAGCAGCACCCGATCCGACACGTGCTCTGGCGCCACTTTAAGGTGCCCCGAAACATGGTTTTGAATCAGCGTGCGCAAAAAGGCATCGCTTTTGTCATACATCACATAATCATAGCGGATTCCCGAGCGCACAAAGACATGCTTTACCCCGGGCACTGCTGAAAGTTTTCCCAGCAGAGCGATATAATCCCGGTGATCCACCTCGAGGTTTTTACAGGGCGTAAAGCCCAGGCATTGCCGGTCGGCGCACACGCCGTTTTTGCGCTGCTTTTTGCAGGCTGGCTGGCGGAAGTTCGCCGTTGGGCCGCCGACATCGTGGATGTTTCCTTTAAAATCCGGCTGGCGGGTGAGCAGCTCCGCCTCCCGCAGGAGCGATGCATGGCTGCGCGCGGAAATCACCCGGCCTTGGTGGAAGGTAAGCGCGCAGAATGCGCATGCGCCAAAACACCCGCGGCAGGAAGTAAGCGAAAACTTTACCTCGAAAAGGGCCGGTATCTCTTTTTGATAAGAAGGGTGTGGCGCGCGCGTGTAAGGGAGTTCATAGACTGCGTCAAGTTCTTCTGTCGTCAACGGGGCGGCCGGTGGGTTGACCACGAGGAACCCATCCCCGTGCGGCTGCACGAGGCGCTTTCCCCGAATGGCATCCTGCTCCCTATATTGCGTCATAAAGGCGGATGCATATGCTTTTTTATCCCGCGCAACAGCCTCATAGCTTTCGATTTGCTCGTATTCATAAACCTGTTCCAAGGAACGGGTCATGTAGCAGGTTCCATTTACATAGGTAACCTGCTCGATTGGCAAGCCACTTGCAAGCGCATCTGCAATCTCAACAATTTGCCGTTCGCCCATGCCGTAAATGAGGAGATCTGCGCCGGAATCTGCAAGGATGCTCCTTCGCACTTTGTCGTCCCAATAATCGTAATGTGCAAAGCGCCGAAGGCTTGCTTCAATGCCTCCTATCACCACCGGAACGCCACGATAAGCCTCCCGCGCGCGGTTCGCATAAACGATCGTCGCGCGGTCGGGCCGCCTGCCCGCTTCGCCGCCAGGAGTATAAGCATCGCTGGAGCGGCGTTTTTTTGCGGAGGTATAATGGTTTACCATGGAATCGATGTTCCCCGCGCTGATAAGGAACGCAAGGCGCGGCCGGCCCAGGCGTTTCATTTCCTCTGCGCTGTGCCAATCCGGCTGGGCAATGATGCCGACCGTGTATCCGTGGCTTTCGAGCACGCGGCTGATGATCGCTGGCCCAAAGCTCGGGTGGTCTACATAAGCATCGCCAATAATATATACGAAATCAAGCTGCGCAATGCCGCGTGCGGCAAGTTCCGCAGCCGTAGTAGGCAGAAAATTGGATGGATATGCAGGAGGCGTTTGCTTTATCATGCCTTTACTTTACCGCAAACGCCTCCGCATTTCAAGTAGCCTTCCCCGGCTCGATTAAAAGGTTGTGGATGAGGCCATCGTCCACAAGTGGAATTCCACCCTGCGGCCCGTGCGCTCCGCCGCGTACCGTGATTGCATATACTGCGCTTCCAAAGCGGTAGCGCACGGTGTATTCCGAAAATTGCGTGCATGGCGAAACAAACAAGCGCTCCCCTCGCCGCACCACGCCAAGGACATCCGAAAGCACAACCGTATAGAGCCAGCCGGCTGCGCCGGTATACCAGGTCCAGCCGCCACGCCCTGCGTTACGGCCCACGGCATAAACGTCGCCGGCAAGCACATAGGGCTCCGCTTTGTAGCGCCGCATGGAAAACGTGCTATCCGCATGCGAGATTGGGTTGAGCATGGAAAAAAGCTCCTGTGCGCAATCCGCTTTTTTCAAGCGGCAGGCCGCGCGCAGCAGCCATGCCGCAGCATGTGTATACTGCCCGCCGTTTTCCCGCACGCCCGCGAGATAGTTACTGATATACCCAACGTTTGCATCTGGTCGTTCAAACGGTGGTGCAAGCAACCGTACCAGGCCATTTTCCCGGTTTACAAGTAGCGCCATTGCAGAATCAAACGCCTCCTGCGCATGCGCAAGGCCGCAGATTGCAGCCCATGCCTGGCTGAGCAGATCGATCGCGCAAGCAGCGCTGCCGCGTGAACCGAGGCTCTCCCCGTTTGCAAAATATGCCCGGCGGTACCAAGCTCCATCCCAGCCCGCCTCCTCCAATGCAGCGCGAAGCTGCTCTGCGGATGCGGTATAATGCGCGGCGCGCACATCATCTCCGCGCTGCGCGGCAATCGGTGCAAAACGGGAAAGCACATCCACAAGGAACATGCCGAGCCAGACGCTTTCACCGCCGTCTTCTCCTACTCGATCCATGCCGTCGTTCCAATCGCCATCCCCCATCAGCGGCAAGCTATGTGGGCCAAATGCAAGCGTGCACTCAATTGCCCGTGCGCAGTGCAAGTAAATCGGCTCTTGCTTCTCCCCTTCTTCCATCGCGCAATACAGATCGCGTGCCCCTTCCGGAATGGGTTTATCTTGAAGATAAGGCACGCTCACATCCCAGATGGATGCATCCCCCGTGGCTTCCGCATAGGCAAGCGCCACATAAGGCAGGAACAGCCGATCATCCGTGATATGGGTACGCACGCCATTTGCCGGCGGATGCCACCAGTGCAGCACATCCCCTGCCTCGAACTGGCGCGCAGCGCACAACAGCAGATGTGCACGCACGCGCGCAGGATCCGTATGCAGGAGGCAAAGCATATCCTGGAGCTGATCCCTAAAGCCGATGGCGCCGCCGCATTGGTAATACCCCGTGCGGCCAAGCACGCGGGCGCTCCACGTCTGATAAAGCAGCCATCCATTGAGGAGCACATCCATCCCCCGATCCGGCGTCTGCACCTGCACGGCGCCAAGCCGTGCCCGCCAGAGTGCTTTTACCATCTGGAGGCGCGCTTGCACCGCGCGTGCATCCACCGAAATAAGCGGGGCAATCGTTTCCGGCGTATCCTCACCCATCAATAGCACCAGGGTGCGCGTTTCGCCCGGGGCAAGCGTAAGCTGCGTGCGCAGCGCACAAAAGCCCGTTCCATAGGCGTTTTCCACAGTGTCCCAGGCATCGCACGCCCAGCCGCCGCAGAGCACATCCTCCCGGCATGTTGCACACTCTACTGCATCCGCTCCGCCCGCCATGGCAATATAGGCCTGGGTTGCAGCGGGTTCCCGCAGATTTTCTGCATAGCAGGCGTGGCCGTCAAAGCGCGTGTGCACCGCCTCGGGATGCGGCAGGCTTGAAAGCACCCATTCCGCCGCATAAACCACGCCCACATGCCGCTCCCGCAGCATAGGATTGTGCAACGTCAATAGCGAATATTTCACAGGCTGCTCCGCATCCACAAATACCAGGAGCGTTGCGGAAATCTCCTCGGCTTCGGAAGCAAAACTTGTATACCCGAACCCGTGGCGCGTCTCCGTGCGCGCACCACGTGAAAGTGGCCCCTGCGTGAGCGTCCACGCCGTCCTGTCATCCAAATCATAAAGCAACAAGATTTCTCCTTTGGGATCACGTACCGGATCGTTTGCCCACGGGGTAAGCTTATGCTCCCGGCTATTCCCGCACCAGGTATATCCGCCCCCGCTTTCCGTTACAAGCGTTCCAAAACGCTCGTTTGCAAGCACGTTTGCCCAGGGAAGCGGCGTGCTTTCTCCCGGCGCAAGGCGGATCACATATTCATCTCCCGCTGCATTGAACCCGCCGCAGCCATTGGGGAACTGCAGTTTTTCCTCTTCGGGCGCAAATGCGCCGCGCGCCTCCCGCCGCGGCGTAAAGGTAGGCGTTGGCATCTCCCGCGCAGCTGGCGTAAGGAATTGGCGGTCCAGGCTCTTTTTCGGATCTACGCAGATGAGGCAAAGCGTCTCAAGCGTTGCGCAATCCGCTTCGGACAGCGCATAGGCATGCAGAAGATGCACGGTCTCCTCTCCACCTGCGCAGGCTTCGATCATGTCCTGCAAGCGCAGACGCAGCTCGCACGCATATTCGTTTGGATAGACGCCAATCAATGCCAGGTCGAACCGAACGCCGCGCGCGCGTAAATAAGCATGCAGTTCCAGCAGCGTTTTTGCAATGCGCACGGAAGCATGCCGTTCCACGCGCAGCAGCACGATGGGCAGATCTCCGGAAATGCCAAGCTTCCAAAGCCCTGGGATGCCCGAGCATAGCCCGGCAGGAAGCGCGCGGCCCTGCGGAATGCCAAGAATGATCCGTGCGGCAATACGCTCAAACAGCACTGCCTTTCCAGGTTCAATGCCTTGAAAACGCAGGGCGCTGTTTGCATGCGCCCAGGCAAGGTCAAACGCTTCGCCCATTTCAGCCTGCATGGCTTCTGCCTCCGAAAGCGCTGCTTTCTCGCTTTCCGCCATGCCGATAAGGAGCGTAAATTCCGCGCTTTCCCCCGGCTTCAAGGTGATGCTCGCACGCGCGCAAAGCCCGGGTTCGATGGGAGATGCAACCGTTTCCGGCGTAACCATAGGCGTTTGCATAGCCTGCACATAAGTGCGGTTACGGCCCAGGTAGGAAAGCCGATCCACCGCGTACTTGGGCTTTACGGGGCCGGCAAGGCGCGCATAGGCCCAACAGGCATTCTTCCCTCTGCGCGTAAAAAGGAGCGTATCTCCTTCCAATTGCGCGTCAACAGTAAGCTTCACAAACGCAGGATGGGCGAGATCTTCCTCCTGCGTAGCAAGCGCGATCTCCGCAAAAACGCCCACTTCCAGCTCGTGCGGTTCCAGGCCATCGTTTTTAAGGAGCAGATGCCGTATCTCGCCGTCATGGCGGGGAGATACACAGATGGCAAGGCGCGAGGAAATGCTGCCATCCCTGCGCTCGTAGGTTACCTTGTACGGCTCGAGCGTTACGCGGTATGCATCTGCCTGCGTATTGGCTGGCGCACCCGCAAGGGACCAGACCTGCCCCCCATCCCGCACGAGGAAATGGATGCCGGAATCCGCGCGCAACGGATCCGGCCGGAATCGCGTAAGCAGCGTTTCGCCGCAGCGGCTGTAAGAAAGGCCATGATCCGTTAAAAAAACGGTATAGCGCCCATTTGTGAGCAGCTGCGTTTCCGGCACAGCCCCCAGGCGCGTGACTACGCGCGGCTTGCTTTCCCGGCGCGGCAGCGGTTTTTCCTCTCCTGTGCTGGCACTGCGGAACGCGCGAATGGTAAGCGCAAGCGATGGCCGTTTTTCCGCAAGCAACAAGCTCATCGCGCGCACTTCGGGCACGCGGAGGAAGCACTTTGCAAGTGCGCCGTCGGTGAGGGCATTCGCCGCAGCGCAAAGGCTCATGCCTTGGTGATGCGCCATGTAGCTTTTCACTGTTTCAAACGGCACCTCTGCGCGTAGGCGCTGTGGCGTAAAATCCAGAGCCTCATAAAATCCATATTCCCCCAGGGCTCCAAGTGCCTCAAGGCGCATCAAGTTTTCCACTGCTGCCCGCGGGGCAGCCATGAGCGCAAGCATGGAAGCATATGGTGCAATTACGCGCTCCCGTTCCCGCGCCGGGCAAAGTGCAACCGCGCGCACACCAAAGGCACGGTATTGGTAAAACATCGCCCGGTCAAACGCATAGTATCCCGATTCCGAAATGCCCCACGGCGTTCCTGCAGGCACTGCCGCGCGCTGCGCGCGCACTGCAGCCGTGCAGCTTTCATCGAGAAGACTCCCAGGCACCATCCCCGTAAGGAGGGCGGGCATGAGATATTCAAACATCGTGCCGCTCCAGGAGATGAGCGTTCTCCCGCCATCCGCATCCACAAGCAGGCGGGAAAGGTTTTGCCAGTGTTCCGCATCCACCTGGTGCAATGCGATCGCGGTAAAGCTTGTCAAGCGCGCTTCTGAGGCAAGCAGATCATACCAGGACTTCGTAAGCGTTCCGGAAACGCAATCGAATCCAATGTGGAATAGCTTTTTCTTCGGATCGTACAGTGCGCGGAAATCCATACCCTCCGCAAGTGCGCGCAGGCGGCCCGCCAGCGTTTCTGCCTCCTTCGTGCCAAATGAGAGAAGCGCGCTTTCGCATGCGAGCAGGCATGCGGCCAAATTACCGCTGTCCACCGTGGAAACATAACGCGGGTCAAGCGGAACAAACGGTTCCAACGCATACCAATTATAGAGATGGCCGTTCCATTTTTCCGCATCCTCGATGCGCTCTGCCATGCGTTCAAGGCGCAGGATGAGGCATTGTACATCGATCATCCCAAGCAGGTGTGCCGCCACGGTGGAAAGCATTGCCATACCAATATTGGTGGGAGAGGTGTTGTTGACCGTAACGCCTAGAGGCGCCTCTTGAAAATTATCCGGCGGCAGGAATCCCTTCTCCTCCTTGCAGAAGGTTTCAAAGTAGTTCCAAGTGCGCGCAGCCCATTCCGCAATGGCTGCGCGCGCGGCCGGGGCAAGCGTCTCCTCTGCGCACGGGCGATCCAGGCGCAGCACGAGCGCAGGCGCAGCAAAAAACAGCAGTGCCAAAACCGCGCTCGCCAAAGGCATACGCCCCATAAAAATGCTGAGCGTCATCAGCCCACCTGCTGTAAGGCAGGGCCAAAGCAGCCTGCATGTGCTCAATAGGCCTTCCGTTTTTCCTTTCTTTGAGGCTTCCGCAGCCGTCTGCCATTCCAGCATATTGCGATGCGAGATGAGCACGCGCCAAAGGGAGCGGATGATAGCATCGCAATTCCTGTATGCAGCGAAGGGAAGTGTCACGAACTCAAGGAGTGCGCGCAGTGCCGCTTCTCCGCGCTCTCGCAGGGCACCCCAGCCGCCTCGTGCCCGAAATCCATTCAAAAAGAAGGATCCAAGCAGCGCAAACATATCCCATAATAAGCCATCCCACAGCGCAACAATCCCGATCCAGATATATGCGCCTGCACCGAAATACGGCATGAAAAGCAGCAGAAGAAGCACGGATGGCGCAAGCAAGGTGCGGCGCAGATTATCGAGCATCTTTACGCGGGAAAGCAGGGAAAGCGGGGTCTTATGGGGGCTTGCGGCCGCATCGCGCAGATGCGGCAAAAGGAAGGGTAAGAGCTGCCAGTCCCCGCGCATCCAGCGGTGTTGCCGTTTCCACCATGCGGCAAACGTAGAAGGTTCTCCATCATAGAGCGCCACATCCCCAAGGAATCCCGCCCGCAGGAAGCAACCTTCCAGCAGGTCATGGCTTAAAACGGTATTCTCCGGGATCCAGTTCAATAGTGCAGCCCGGAATGCAGCCACATCGAAAATCCCTTTGCCGCCAAAATTCCCGGTTCCAAACACGTCTTGATAGAATTCGCTGGCGACCGACGCATAAAGATCTACGCCGCTTTCTCCGCTCATGAGCCGTGCAAATGGCGTTTTTGCAGCCGAAGAAAGCGTTTGCCGCATGCGCGGAGCGATCACACCATGCCCCAGCCGTACCACGCCATTTTGGTCTGAAACCGGTCTGTTCAGCGGATGCGCGATCGCACCGATGTATTTGGCCAACGCCCCGGGCGGCAGAAGGGTATCCGCATCCAGCGTAAGGCAATAGTGGATATCCTGCGGCAACGGAGCGCTGATGAGCGCAAAGGGTTCCGCATCCCCTGCCATAAGCAGTTCAACCAAGTCACACAGCGCACCACGTTTGCGCTCCCGCCCCATATAAACGCCGTCAAAGCGGGAAAGCTCCCGCCTGCGGTGCAAAAAATAAAAGATAGGCGCGCCGCCATTTGCATACCGTGCGTTGAGCGCATCAACCTGCTCCTTGGCCTTTTGGAGCAGCTCTCGCTCCCCATCGCGCCATTCCTCCGGGCCGTCCTTAAAATCGCCTAAAACCGCAAAGCAGCAATTGGCAAGCGGATTCGCCAGATAGTGCGTTTCGAGCTGTGCAAGCGAAGCGGCGATTCCCTCTTCGGAAAGGATCAGCGTTGGCACGGCGACGAGCGTGCGCGCTGTATCCGGCACGCCCCCCGCAAAATCCATGCGCGGAATGCGTTTTGCTTTGCGTCCCAGCATGGCAATACGCACCGCAAGAAAGCGGCCAAGGCTCCAAGATGGGAGAAACGCGAGAAGGCATGGCACGATCCCACCTGTAGCAGCAAGTGCGATAAGCGCCGCAGCGAGCACGCATTCTCCCACAACAAAAAGCGCCAGTTTACGGTTTTCCGTCCAGCGAGCATGCCGCCGGTCCGGGCGCAGCGCCGCCCAGAGCAGCGGTTCGCCTTCTTCAAACAGGTAAGCTCCCACATGCGCCAGCCTGCCTTCCCCTTCCTGCGCAAGGCGCACGGCCGTTTTTGCAACCACCGTTTCAGCCACTGCAAGCTGCTCTGCGCACCGTTCCACGCAGGCGCGGTAATACGCCCGCGTTTCTGCGTCCATCTGCGGGTAAACCGCATCCTCGCGCAGCGCCGCTTCCACAGCGCTGAACCGTTCAAAGAAATCCCGAAAATCAAGCGCATCAAGAAAGCGCAAGCTTGCAATCGCGTTTTGCATGCGCATGGCATTCTGCGTTTGAATTTTGCGGTCTTTTCCAATAAGAGCATCCGCATCCACATCCGCCATGCGCAGCGCTGCGTTCATGCGTTCGATCAAGCGATACGCATCCCGTTCCTGCAAAAGCGACGCCAGCCGTTCCACGCAGGCTGGGCGTCCATGCAATCCAGCGCGCGCAAGGATTGCATCCACCCGCTTTTCATCCCAGGCAACGCGGCAGAGCACATCTGCGAGTTCCTTCGCGCGCAGATGCTCTTCTGCCCGATGTGCGGCAGCCGTGCTCATCAGCCGCACCGCGCGCACCACGCAAAGCCGGAGCATGGCCGGAAAGGCACAAAGTTCACACATGGACAGAGGGCTTATCTGCTGATAGGCAGCCAAATACCGCGCGAGTGAAGCATCCTCTATGCGTGCGTTATGATGCCCTACAAGGCCCACAGCTGCCGAATAGGCCCGCGGGATGCCCAAATGCTCCCCCTCGCGGTTTACGGGCAGCGCTTGATCCCGCAGCTGCTCGCTTGCGTTCATGAGCACGATAAGGCTTTTTTCCACAACATAAAAGGAATCCAGCAGCGTTTCTGCCGCAGGCGATAGTTCTACCCCAGCGCGGGCGCAGGCTAGAAGGCGCTTATAGTCCGAAAGGATCGCCCTTCGGTCGCCGCCTGGATGCAGCGTCTCCGTAAAATGGGCGCGCCGGGCACGCCCGCTGGCACGGCCTGCCAATTCCCGCGCTCGCTCTTCAAGCCGCTCTCCCTCCAGCGTTGCGCCCACAAGCCCAAAAAACGCTCGGTTTACCGCCATATCCACATGCCCTCCTAAAAACTCTCCCCCTATTCTTTCCGGGCAATTCCAAAAAAACACGCCGGCAGGCATTTCTTCCTGCCGGCGTGGCGCGCTTTTCAAATGCTGCAACTTCCACATGAACAACTGCGCCCTTTGCAAGCGCCTTTATGCGTGCGGAAAGCAACTCGCTTTTTCATGAAAACGTTTTTACTGTTGTGGCACTGCCGCAAAGAACATGAGTTCCTCCGCGCCATCGTTGACAAGGCTGTGGGAATGCCCTTTCGGGCAATAATGGCATATGCCTGGCGCAAGCGTTTCCGGGCTACCGTCACACATCGCTTTCCCGATCCCACGCAGGATATAGATGATCTCGCAGCTCGTATCATGGACATGCGTCCCAATGGAAGCGCCCGGTGCAAGCCGCCCCAGCAGGATGCGGTTTTCCCCATCCAGATACATCCTTGCAAGCATTTCCTTTTCGCCGCCCTTAAATTTGGAAAGCACCGTTTCGCTGATTTCGGAAAAATCGATCCGCATGGTTTTGTCCCCTTTCAACTTGGATTGTTTTCTGTTTTTTGCGCCAACCGTCTTTGTGCGCGTTGATCCAATAATGCATTCAATGAAAGCCCCGCCACGGCGCATACGCCGCCAATCCATTCCTGTACAGAGCCGCCCGCGCCGGAAAACGCATCGAGCAAAAGCCCCATGAATACCTGGCCGATAAAGAGCACCAGCGTAAGCTGAAACGCCGGCATGCGCGGCGTGACAAAGCTCTGCACCGACACCGTAACCACACCCATGAAACCGCCCAAAAATGCCCAAAGCGGCGGAGGCGCAACGTTTGCTCCGGGCAGCAGCGGTGTGTTGCCAAACAGCGCCGCAAGCAGCCATACGATGAGGGCCACGGAAAGCCCCACAGAGTAATTATACCATGTGCTTACAAAAAGGCTCGTCTTTTCTGCGAGCATGGCGTTCACGCTGCGCGAAAGCACAATCGTGACCCCCATCACAAACGAAAGCAGCACCGGCAGCACCGAGGTTTCCGCTCCATACAGCATGCACCCAATCCCTGCCGCCGTGCAAGCAAGGCCGAGCAGCTTTGCGGCATTGAAGCGCTTCACCGGCATGTGGAACAGGCCGAACTGATCTACAAAAAGGGAGGCAACCGTCTGCCCAAGCAAGCTCAACGCAACCATTGCGCAAACGCCGATCCCGCCGGTGTAGGCAGCATTGTTGCAAACAACCGTGATTACGCCGATGGCGCCGCCCAGGAATACGCCGGGGCGAATGCCGCGCACAGCAAAAAGGCGCTCCCGGCGCGCAAGCGCAATCGCCGTTGCCGGCACAATGCCAACCAAATGGATCATAACTGTGGAAAGGTATGTGCCATAGGCTGCGGAAAGATTTCCGTTGACTGCGACCATTGCGGACACCAGCATTGCGGTAACGAATGAAATCAGATAATACATCTTCGTGTGCTCCTTTTCCGCCCATTAGGATACGGCAAGCCGCTTGACAATGAATAGGACATATGTCATATTCTAGGGAGGAGGATTCAAGCCATGCAGCAACTTCCGCTTTCTGCACTCGAACGCCATAAGATGGCAGGCGCCGGCCTTTCACCAGATGTGCTTTTCGGCGCTGTTGCGCTGCGTTTTGCGCCGGGTGAGGCGGTCTGCACGGCGGGCCAACCGCTTTCCTATCTCCTGCTTGTGCTTTCCGGGCGCGCAAAGGCAAGCGTGCTTGCGGAAAACGGGCGCGAGCTGCTGCTCTGTTTCACGCAAGCGGGTGACTTGATTGGGGATTTGGAATTGATGCTCGGCACCGTCACCGCCGAAACAAGCATCCGCGCCATGACCGATGTTGTATGCGCAGGCGTCCCGCTTGCGCGCAACCGGGACGCGCTGCGCTCTGATCCTGCATTTTTAAACTATGTTGGGGCTGCGCTTGCAGGCAAGCTTAAGAACAGCACGGCCAACTGTTCCCACATCATCCTTTATCCGCTTGAGACGCGCCTTTGCGCCTACATTGCCGCCACGGCGCGCGCCGGCGTATTTGCAGAACCGCTCACGGAAACGGCAGACTTAATCGGCACGAGCTACCGCCACCTGTTGCGCGCGTTGGAGCAACTTGCATCGCAAGGCCTTATCGAGCGCGCTGGGCGTGGGCGTTACCGGATTGCCGATCCAGCAGCGCTAAGCGCCCGTGGGAAAGGTCTCTATGCTGGGGGGAAACCTGCGCGGGATTAACGCGCAAAGCGGGACGCCCACCGCATGGCAGGCGTCCCAACCTATTGCATGTTTTTTGTTTCAGCGCCCAGCTTGCAGTTCAAGCGATGCCAAACAGCATGCGCAGAGCCGCTACGCGCACCCGTAATTTTTGCAAAAGCAGCGTTCTCCATCCCTTAGGTGCGCGAAAAGCCGCGATTGCCTTTATTTCTGCAGTTCCGCTAGGCGCGCCTTCTGCTTTGCAAGCAGTGCCTTCGCATTTTCAAGCTTTTGCCGTTCCTCTGCGATCACGCGCTCGGGCGCTTTCGCCACAAAGCCTGCATTGCTGAGCTTGCCTTCGGCGCGGGCAATATCGCCTTCTGTTTTTGCAAGCTCCTTTTTCATGCGCTCGATTTCCTTTTCAACATCCACAAGGTCCGTAAGCGGGATGAACGCTTCCGCAAGCTGCCCCACCACGGAAACCGCGTTTTCCGGAATGCCGGCTTTGTCTAGCTGCACCTGCACGCGCTCCGCGCCACCCAGCTTCATTATGTAGGGGGAAGCTTCCTCCATCGCGGCAGCATCGCTTGCATGCGCCACAAGCGTCATGGAAACGCGCTTGGCTGGCGGCACGTTCATCTCAGCGCGCACATTGCGGATGGCGCGGATAAGGTCCATCACGCCCTCCATCGTGGCGGCTTCTGCGGGGAATTCAAGCGCTCCGTCATATTCTGGCCAGGCTGCGCGCATGATGGTTTCTTCCGCACCCGGCAGGCTCTGATAAAGTTCTTCCGTGATAAAGGGCATAAACGGATGCAAAAGCTTCATCGCGTTCGAGAATACGTGCACAAGGATCGCACGCACATTGGCCTTTGCGGCTCCATCATCGCCGTTCAAGCGGGATTTCGCCATCTCAATATACCAATCGCAGAACTCTGTCCAAATAAAATCGTAGATTTTCTGCGCGGCGAGATTCAGATCGAACGAATCGAGGTTGCCCGTCACTTCCTTTGTAACGGTGTTAAGGCGGTGGAGAACCCACTTATCCGCCATGTCGAGCATGGAACGGTCGATTTCGCCTGGCGTTTCCTCACCCAGGTTCATCAGCACAAAGCGCGCAGCGTTGTACACCTTGTTGCAGAAATTGCGCGCCGCTTCCACCTTTTTGGTGTAAAAGCGCATGTCGTTGCCAGCGCTGTTGCCCGTGATGAGGCTAAAGCGCAGGGAATCCGCGCCATAATCCCGAATGATTTCCAATGGGTCGATGCCGTTCCCCAGGGATTTGGACATCTTCCTGCCCTGCGCATCGCGCACGATGCCGTGAATATAGACGGTGCTGAACGGCTTCTCCTTCATCACCTCTTCGCCGAACACGATCATGCGCGCCACCCAGAAGAAGATGATGTCATAGCCTGTAACAAGCGTAGAGGTTGGATAAAAATACTTGAGCTCCTCCGTCTGCTCCGGCCAGCCGAGCGTAGAGAACGGCCACATGCCGCTCGAAAACCAGGTATCAAGCACATCCTCATCCTGGTGCATGGGTGCGCCGCACTTGGGGCATTTTTCCGGCGCTTCCTCCGCAACCACGGTTTCGCCGCACGCATCGCAGTAATATGCAGGGATACGATGGCCCCACCAGAGCTGCCGGGAAATGCACCAATCCCGGATGTTTTCCATCCAGTTATAATACGTTTTGTCAAAGCGTTCCGGCACGAACTTGATCTCGCCCGTGCGCACTGCTGCAAGCGCAGGTTCTGCAAGCGGCTTCATATCCACAAACCACTGTTTGGAAACCAGCGGCTCCACCGTGGAATGGCAGCGGTAGCATGTTCCCACATTATGCGCATAAGGTTCCACCTTCACAAGGTTGCCTGCCGCATCGATATCCGCGACAAGCTTCTTGCGGCATTCCATGGTTGTAAGGCCTTCATAAGCGCCGCCAAGCGCATTGATGTGCCCATCATCCGTAAACACGCGCAGCACAGGCAGGCCGCACCGCACGCCTACCTCGAAATCGTTGGGGTCATGCGCCGGGGTAATCTTCACCGCGCCGGTGCCGAATTCCATTTCAACATATTCATCCGCTACGATGGGGATCTCGCGCCCCACCACGGGGATAACAACCGTTTTGCCCACAATGCCCGCATAACGCGCATCCGCAGGGTTTACGGCAATTGCGGTATCGCCCAAGATGGTTTCCGGGCGCGTGGTTGCCACGGTAATGGAATAGGAGCCATCCGGTGCGTCGTAGCGCACATGCCAGAGATGGCTGTTTTGCTCCTCATATTCCACCTCAGCATCCGAAAGGGCGGTTTTGCAGGCGGGGCACCAGTTGATGATGCGGTCGCCTCGGTAGATGAGCCCCTTGCGATAGAGCTCCACAAACACCTTGATTACCGCTTTATTGCAGCCCTCATCCATGGTGAAGCGCTCGCGCGCCCAGTCGCACGATGCGCCGAGCTTTTTAAGCTGCTGCACGATACGCCCGCCATAAACGCGTTTCCATTCCCATGCGCGCTCCAAAAATGCGTCGCGGCCAATGTCGCGCTTGTCCAGGCCTTCCTTTGCCATCTGCTCCACAATCTTCACTTCCGTGGCAATGGATGCATGGTCCGTGCCCGGAAGCCAAAGCGCCTCATATCCTGCCATTCGTTTGTAGCGGATGAGCACATCCTGCAGCGTTTCATCGAGCGCATGCCCCATGTGGAGCTGCCCCGTAATGTTCGGTGGCGGAATTACGATGCAATATGGCGGTTTGCCGGTATTGGGTTCTGCATGGAAGTAGCCCTTTTTCTCCCATGTTTCATAAAGCCTGTTTTCCACGGCGCTGTGGTCATAGGCTTTGGGCAATTCCCTGTTCATTGGCTCAATCCTCCTGTTTTAATTCGGTTCACAACCTACTAAAAATAAAAAGAGCCATTCGCCTCAAAGGACGAATGGCTCGCGGTACCACCTTTGTTGGGCGCGCAATGGCTGCCCCACCTCAAATGCGCCTTAACGCGGCGCGCCCGTTCCAGCTTACCCGAATACCTCCGCTCAGCCGGAATGCTCCGAAGCGACCTTCCGCGCCTGCCCGCCGACAGCCCTTGCAGCCGGTGAAGCCGTCTCTCTGATGCAGGATGGAGCGCGTACTCCTCTTCTTCAACGCAAACATCGTTCAATTACGCTTTAGTTTATGCGGGTTTTCGCCTTTTGTCAAGCGTTTGGAGGATTTTCTGCAATTTCGCAGTTTTCGGCAGCGTATTCCAGCAATAGGCCGATCAGCTCGTTCCTGCTATAGCCGCTTGCTGCGCAAAGCATTTCCAGCCGCGCAACCAGTTCCTTGCGGATTCGGATGGAAAATGTGCGGTATCCGTCATCCCCTTTCCGCTTCGGTTCAATCACGAGCCGCTTCTGATTCATTTCGTTCCTTCTGCGGCGCTACTTAATAACTTCATATGTTATTAGCCCAAAGAAAATTTATGAACTGCTATTTCCACCCCAACGAACCTGCGGTTACCCAATGCGCCGAATGCGGAAGGGGGCTTTGCCGCGATTGTGCAAGCGCACCCGGCGGCAATTTGTGCCGCAACTGCATTGAAAAGGCCAAGTCGGAAAAACGCGCATTGTTGATCCGCAGCATCGCCATTTTTGCCATCGTTTTCGTTCTCTGCCTCTCCGCTCCCGGCACTCCGTTTTTCGTTGCGCTGCTCGTTGCCTATGGCGTTGCCGGAACGCCGTGCGGCTGGCGCGCACTTAGCAGCATGCAGCCGCGTATGTTCCTGTTTCTCCCTATCATTGGGTGGCTCATTTATTTTGGAATCAAGCTTTTTCTTTCTTACTGGATCGGCTCTATCGCCATGCCCATGCAGATTGTTAAGGCATTGCGAGCTGCCCGTGCCGCAGGGCATACGTTGGACCAATAACAAAATAGCCCAAAATTAAACAAACAAATGCGCAGCGCGAAATCCGATTGCTGCGCATTGATTCTGCAATTTTCCCATCCGCACCAATTCCTTCGCCTTATCTTGAACGCGATTGACAGTCACATGACCATATGTTATACTATACACAAACAAGGTGAGGAGGTTTCCATGATCGGTCTTTTGCCTGGTTCCACGATCGAAGTGGAGCTTTCACACCCCGGTGTTGCGGATCGCCTGCTTGCGCCGATGTTTATCCCGGGCGGGCTCGTGCTTTCACAAGTTGCAGAAATCACCGGTCTTGCCCCGCACACCATCCAAAATTGGGTAAAGCGCGGGTTTGTGCCACCGCCCCGCGGAAAGCGGTATGCACGTGATCAGCTTTCGCGCTTGCTTATCATCAATGCGCTCAAGGATTCTTTGCAGATTGAAAGCATCATCGCGCTGATTGCGCATGCACATGCACACATGGATGCGCAGGAAATGGGAGATGCGCTGCTCTACAACCGCTTTGTAGACGCACTTGGCGCCCTTGGCACAGGTGTACCAACACGAAGCGCGTTGCGCACAGCTGTAGAAGCATCGCTTGCAGATTATGCCGAGCCTTACGCCGGCGCAAAAGTGCGCCTTATCAATGTGCTTGAAATCATGCTGCTCGCATATTCTTCCAGCGTGCTGCACCAAAATGCAGAGCGCCTGCTTAAGGCGCTTGACCTATAATTGTTTCTATGGGGGAGGAATCAACATGCTTGCCTGGTGGGGATCGCTCGATGCGCTGGAACGCGGCTTTGCGTTTGTCGCCTTTCCAGCAACCGCACTGCTTTTGATCCAATTTGTGCTGACGCTCATCGGCCTTGGCCACGGTGCGGATGCGGACATGGATCTGACCATTGATGTAGATGGCGATGGTATCCCGGACATTCCGGATATCAGCGCCGCGGATGCATCTTCTATTGGAGATCAAGACGCCGGCTTCGGCGCAGGGCTTCAGCTTTTTTCCCTGCGCGGCATCATTGCGCTGTTTGCTGTGGGTGGCTGGGTTGGCCTGGCCCTGCTTCGCAGCGGCATGGACCGCGCCCTTGCGGTATTGATTGCCGTTGCATCCGGCGCCTTCGCCATGGTTCTGACGGCGCTCATCCTTAAATCTTTCCTACGCCTGCAATGCAACGGTACGCTGGATGTGCGCAACGCTGTGGGACTTTCCGGTACGGTTTATTTAACGATCCCGCCTGCGCGCACGGAAGTGGGCAAAGTAACGCTGCTTTTGCAGGATCGGCTTACGCAGATTGATGCCGTAACCGATTGCCAAACGCCCATCAAAACCGGGGCAGAAGTCATTGTAATCGGTGTATCTGGCAAGACAACGCTGATCGTGCAGCCCAAAAGCTGAGCGATCATTTGATACAATTCAACATATCACAAGGGGGTAAACTCAAAATGCCTGGATTGGAAGGAATCCTTGCCGTAGTTGTAATCGCGGTGCTGTTGTTTTCCTTGCTGCTCGTGCTGCTCACGCGCTACAAGAAATGCCCTTCGGACAAGATCATGGTCATTTATGGCCAGGTGGGTCGTAACAAGGATGGTTCGAGCAAATCATCCATCTGCATCCATGGCGGCGCAGCATTTGTGTGGCCGCTGGTGCAGGCCTATCAGTTCCTTGATCTTACGCCCATGTCCCTGCAGGTAGATCTCGTCAACGCGCTTTCCCGCCAGAACATCCGCGTAGACGTCCCCTCCCGCTTCACGGTCGGAATCTCTACCGAGCAGGGCGTTATGCAGAATGCGGCGGAGCGCCTGCTTGGCTTAAGCCTTGCTTCCATCCAGGAATTGGCAAAGGATATCATTTTCGGCCAGCTGCGCCTCGTTGTGGCGACGATGGACATTGAAGAAATCAATACCGACCGCGACAAGTTCCTTGAAGCAGTCTCCCGCAACGTGGAAACCGAACTTAAGAAGATCGGTCTGCGTTTAATCAACGTAAACGTAACGGACATCAGCGATGAGTCCGGATATATCACGGCGCTTGGCCGTGAAGCCGCCGCTAAAGCCATCAACGATGCAAAGAAATCCGTTGCGGAAAAGGAACGCGATGGTGCGATCGGCGAAGCGAATGCCAACATGGATCAGCGCATCAAGGTGGCGCAGGCAAACGCAACCGCCATCCAGGGTGAAAACGATGCGCGCATTGATGTAACCCGCTCCAACGCCAAGCTGCGCGAACAGGAAGCAGAAGCACAGCGCGTTGCGACCGCAGCAGAAAAGGTGCAGGCGGCAAAAGCGCTTGAAGAATCCTACTCCGCAGAACGCGCAGCAGAAGAGGCCCGCGCAGCGCGCGAAAAGGCCACACTCGAAGCGGACATCATCGTGAAGACCGAAGTGGAAAAACGGCGCATTGAGCTCGAAGCCGAAGCCCAGGCCGAGCAGATCCGGCGCAAAGCACGCGGTGAAGCAGACGCGATCTATATGCGCATGGAAGCGGAAGCCCGCGGCGCGCAGGAAATGCTCATCAAGCAGGCAGATGGTTTCTCCCAGGTGGTCGCCGCAGCAGGCAACCCGGCGGATGCATTGCGCCTCATGCTGGCCGACAAGATGGAAGCGCTCATGCAGATCCAAGTGGATGCCATCAAGAACATCAAGATCGACAAAGTTACCGTTTGGGATGGGGCGAATGGCGAAAAGACTGCAACTGCCAATTTCCTCTCCGGTATCGTAAAGAGCATCCCGCCCATGCAGGAGCTGTTTGACATGGCAGGCATGCAGCTTCCCAGCTATCTCGGTGCAGCCAAGGGCGAAGGCACTGCGGAAGCGGAAGCAGCGTCCAAAAAGGAAACGTAATACAAAGCCGATATAAGAACCAAGCAGCGATGCAAAAAGTGGCTTTCGCCACTTTTTGCATCGCTTTTATTTGCCTATTCTACCCGATTAAGCTTCCGGTTCGGATTCGGATACATCGCTATACGCCGAAACGATCTCATACACCACGTTTACCTTCGCGGTTATGGTAAGCTCTCCTGTGCTGACCGGAACATCGTTCGCGCTGGGGCTGCTGGTAGCCTCCGGGACTTCTTCCACGAATGTATTGTCGTAAAGGTATGGCTGGTAGCTGCTGCTTACCTCGTTTACGGAGGCGGGAATCGGCGAGAGCTCCACCCCTAATGCCTCTGCCGTGGCTTCGGCCTTGCCCTGCGCTTGTGCCACCGCTGCTTTCAGCGCATCTTGATAGGCACCGGTGCTATCCGATACAGTAAACGCAAGGTTGGATGTGCCTGTTGCTCCTGCGGCAATCGCATCCGAAATTACCTTTCCCACCGAATCGATCTCCCGTACTGTGACGCTGAGCACATTGCGCATGGAATACCCCGTAAGCTCAGCGGGTGATATTTTATAGTTTAATACTTCGGACAAGGAAACACTCTCCGTTTTGATGTCCGCATCCTGGATGCCGTTGGCCTTGAGGGAAGCAAGCACAGCCTCCGTCAATTCGGCATTGATGCGCTGCGCCTCCGCCGCCTCTTGCTCCGTGGTGTTGATCAAAATGGAAACGCTCGCAAGATCCGGCGTAAGCCTTACTTCTCCTTCGCCGTTCACGGTGAGCGTGTCGCGTTCAGATGCGTCCTGGGTAATATGAACGTCTGGGGAGATCACGGTGGATTGGGGTTGGGAATTCTGTGCGATCTGCTCCTCGGATTTGCAGCCGGCAAGCAAGGCCATGCACAAAGCTGCAGCACCAATCACGACGAGTTTCTTCTTCATTGTTTTTTGCTCTCCTCATATAATTTTTCTGTTTTTTCCGCTTCGTCCTTATGTGCCCTGCGGCGTTTGCGTGCCGCGCGGATGCAGATAAGCACTACCGCAGCAATGATGCCCAACACGATGAGCACCGGCAGCGCTGAAACGAACCACACGAACGCATTCACAAAAAACGCGCCAACACCATGCAGTGAGTCTGAGAAGCCCGCCTGGATCCGCTCGCCCACGCTCTTTGCGCCAGCCGGTCCTTCGCGGTAAATGGTTTCATGCACCGTCACATCCACCGTGCTGTATTCAATCAGCGCATCGTAGCGGCGCAGCTCGCCGGTCAGCGATTCAATCTCCAGCATCACCCGGGCAATTTCCTCTTCAAGCGCCAGCACATCCGCAAGGTTATCCGTTTGCACCAAGATATTTTCCAGCCGTTCCAGCTGGGTGTTGAGCACGGAAAGGCGAGTTTCCTTATCGAAGTAAGCCGTGGTAACATCGTCCGTATAGACCCGCTCGCTCTGCACGTTCCCCATTGTTTTCAAGTCGGAGAAGAATGCTTCCGCCTTTTCAGCGGGAACACGCAGGGAAAGCGTAGCTGTACGGCCGCTATCGCCATAAAACTCCGGCTCTTTTCCATCGATGTAGGAGTTCTGCACATACCCGCCCATCGCCGTAAGGCGCTCCTTCAAGGCAGCAATCAAAGCATCAAACCCATCCGTTTCCAGCCGGATATCGTAGGTCATGATTACCTTTCGGCCCCCATAAAGTGCCTGCGCGTCATCCGCCTGTTTCACCTCTTCTGGGCTTGCGCTCAGCCCATAAGAGGCATCATATGCAGCTTCACCGCTTCCTTCCACCGCCATCTGCGGGCGTTCGCTCATGCTTTCATCGCTGCTGGTGGCATTGTTTTTATTGGCAGCGCATCCTGCAAACAAAAGCAAGATCGCCAACATGGCCGCCATAAGCCCGGTTCGCCGTTTCACTTGGTTACCCCCTCCGCAAAGCTGATTTAAAGCAAAACAAGCCTTCTTTGCATTTTGCTCTAATATTATAACGCAATTAAACACTTTATGGTTGCGGAATCGTTCAAATTGTGGTAAACTCTCTTTCGTAATCCGCCGAAGTGATGGAATTGGCAGACGTGACGGACTCAAAATCCGTTGGTAGCGATACCGTGTGGGTTCGAGTCCCACCTTCGGCACCATATCAAGACGTCACTTTTAATAAAAAGCGGCGAGGAGAAAACCCCTGTAAATAGGGGTTTTCTCCTTTTTATACCCATATTCCGGCTCCGGAAGCGCATTGAACGCAGCCCCCATATATAGTTTTACCCCTTGCCGCTACACGAAATACCCCGATTTGCACCCTCTCAAAAAAAGCGCAGCAAACGCTGGGCATGGCTCGCTTTTCAAGGATAGAAATACTATTGGATTTAGCTGTTATAAATGATATCATATATACAACTATGCAACACAATGTCCCGGACTTGTTCATGGATTAAGCGGGAGGACCGGAAGATGCAACAGATTTTCAGTAACACAACATTAACAGTTAACCAGTTGATTGAAAAGATTGACACCGGAGAACTCGGACTTCCGGAACTCCAGAGACCATTTATTTGGAAAGACTCCAAGGTCCGTGATCTGTTTGATTCGATGATGTGCGGATATCCTATCGGCTATTTGATGCTGTGGGAATGCCCTACGCTGGAGAAAAAGAAAACCATCGGAACAGACGCTCACAACTACGAATCTCCGAAGCAGGTTATTATTGACGGCCAGCAGAGATTAACATCACTCTATGCCGTAATGAAGGGGAAAAAGGTCGTCAATTCTAAATATGATGAAAAGGCCATAATTATTTCATATTGCCCGTTGAGGAACAAGTTTGAGGTTGGTTATCAGGCTACAAAAAAGGATCCGGAGTGGATCTACAACATTAGCGAGGTCTTTACCACATCGAACATTACGAAGCTGATCATCAACTTTACAAAGAAGTTGGTGGAGTATCGAGCCTCCAAGGGAGTAACGCTTAACGACGAGGAACAAGATCTTATCTCTGAAAACATCACTGCGCTTTCTAACTTGAAGCAGCATACACTCCCGGTATTTGACATTAAGGCTAATGCCGAAGAAGAGGACGTCTCAGAAATCTTCGTCCGTGTTAATTCCGGTGGCGTAGCTCTGAAGCAAAACGATTTTATCCTTACGCTGCTCTCTCTGTATTGGGACGAGGGTCGCAAGGAAATCGAGCGCTTCAGTAAGGAGTCTACATACCCGCCAAAGAATGAGACCACATCGTATAATCAGCTGACAGAGGTGACAGCGCAAGATGTCATCCGAGTTGTCATGGCATACGCGTTTGACAGGGCTCGTTTGAAATATGGCTACAAGTTGCTTCGTGGAGCGGACTTTGACAAAAAAGGCTCTGTCGATGAGGATCTGCGTAATCAGCGTTTCAATGTACTGAAAGCAAAGCTCCCGGATGTACTTGACGTTCATAATTGGCATGAGTTCTTAAAATCTATTATGAATGCCGGCTACTTGTCTGGGGACCTAATCCTTTCTGGAAATGCAATTTACTACACCTATGCGTTCTACTTGATTTCGAAGTACCGGTTCCATGCGTCATACAATGAAAGCATGCATCTGATTTCGCTGTGGTTCTTCTATGCATCCTTGGTGTCGCTATACACCGGATCGTTTGAATCTACGGTTGAAAACCATTTGAACTCCATAAAGGAATTGACCACTCTTGATGAGTATAAGCAGTTTATTTTGTCGAGGGTCGATGAACGTCTCACAAATGACTACTTCGACATCACCCTCGTTGGTTCGGAGGGCCTCGCTGTTTCTGGTCGAGGCAACAATGCGTGGAATGCCTATGTAGCTGCCCTTAACATTCTGAATGCACGGATCCTGTTTTCAAAGAGCAATCTGCTCGTCAGCAAGTTGTTCGATCCCGGTTCCGACGGAAAGAGAAAGTCGTTGGAGAAGCACCACTTGTTCCCGAAGGCTTATCTAAAGACGTTGGGGTACAATGATTCCAAGATAAACCAGATGGCAAATTACGCCTTTATCGATTGGAAAGATAATATGGAGATACTCGACGAGGCTCCGTCGGTTTATTATCCCGTCGTTTGTGAAGGCCGCGGCCAAGAGGAAATTCAAAGAATGGAAGAAGAAAATGCTCTTCCACATGGTTGGGAAAACATGCCCTATGAGGATTTCTTGGTTGAGCGTAGAAAACTGATGGCGGCCAAGATCAAGCAGGCCTTTGAGGTTTTGAAGAACAATGCAGGTTGAAATGCGGGGATAGTCCCTGTTTACAGGGGGTTCCTCCTTGTCTAGTGTGCGCGGCGGGCACACTAGACAAAGCCCACAGATTTCTCCGTATAATCGTGTATATAGTGTAGAGAGCAATGCACCTCAGTGAGTTTTTATCATTGGTGACGTCTTGACACACAAGAAAACGCCATTGTTGCCTAAGCCTTGAGGTTTAGATAGCAATGGTTTTTTGTTATAGCCCAGTATTTCATTTGGATTCTCAAGCTATTCGGTTTTAAATTCAAACTGGCTAGGAAAATCAAAATAGCAGAAAACGGAAATCAAAAACAAAAAGCTTTGCTGCCTAACCCTCTTTGTCTAATTTCAGATATTCTCCAAAGCGCTTGATTGCGAATGTTGTCCATTTTGTCCTTTGTAGCTGTCTTGTTTTGTAAAAGCGCTTAAATGCCTTTGCTGAAGCGTTAAAAGCATTCTTGCCTAGCCTTTGCTGAAGCGTTAAAAGCATTCTTGTCTAGCCTTTAGCTGAAAAAGCATTGGTTAAAAACTTTTGGGACTATATTCTTTTCTTTTTACTATGATATGCTTAGATTGAATTTGTTCATGCCATCTTGTTTATATTGCTTAAGCATCATAATAAATATTTTGCAGAAAGGAATGTTTTGCATGAAACATATTGTAGCATTCTTGCAAATACATAAGAAAGGCAACTAAAGCTTAGCTTTCCTAATAGCAAAAGGAGGATAAAGCATTATTTAATGAAAAAATCATTCTTTCAAAATGGGTTTCCGATATGTATGACATGGATCAAACAGATATGAGCGATGTAGAATTTGCGTTGTCGATTGTCGGAGAAAAGCCAAAACGTGTTCTTGAAGTCGCCTGCGGCAGTGGCCGCATTCTTGTGCCATTTGGAAAAGCTGGGCATACTGTAAAAGGTCTTGATTTCGATGCGTATATGCTGGAAAAAATACCTGCAAAAGCTAAAGGGATGAAAAATATTGCTTGGCAGAAATCCGATGTTATAAAAGATGATTGGGGCAAAGAATATGATGTTGTAATGCTGGCGGCCAATTTCCTGTTTAATATTATCGCAGATATTGATTATGAAAAAGCGCAGATGCTTGTAATTAAAAAATCGTCTGATGCTCTGGTTTCTGGCGGCCATATTTATATTGATTATGGATACACATTACACCCCGAAAATTGGTTTGCGAATGTGAATGAAACTGTTGTTTGGCAAGGAACTGACAGCAATGGTAATACAGGGAAAACGGCTTTGTTGGACAGCTCCTTCGACTCTAAGACAGGGCTAAACAAGTTTATCCGCAGGTTTGAATTATTATTATCCGACGGCACTGAAATAAGGCAAGATATACCTTCTACTAAGCACTTTGCAACGCTTGAGCAAATCCATCAATGGCTTGAAGATGCCGGCTTCATCGTAGAAGAAGAATATGGTGATTATCGCAGAAACCCTATTCGCGAAACGACAAATAGGGCTATAATCTGGGCAAGAAAAATGTGATTTATTCCTTAAACCCTTGAACCCGATTGCCGGTGCGGGTTCAAGCCCAACGGAAAAAGGGCAAAGTATCTTTTTAGTCCTTGGTTATAAGAAAGCACACTATGTAGGGCGTGATACTTAGTATTGTGCTTTCATTTTGCATAATACTACGGACAAATGAAGGGGGCATGCATTCTGAAAGTTATTTTTACGAATTCGCACATGACGAATTGTTCAAATTCGCGGTAATTGTTGCGGTACATAACGGGAAATGGGTGTTTTGTAAACATAGGAATCGCAGCACATATGAATGCCCGGGCGGCCATAGAGAACCAGGTGAAGCGATCCTTGAAACAGCAAAAAGAGAGCTTTGGGAAGAAACCGGTGCTAAAAAATACCGTTTGGAGCCGGTTTGTGCCTACTCTGTTAAAAATGAAATGGGAGAAACCTATGGAATGTTATATTTTGCAGATATACTAGAATTTGAAAAATTGCCTCCCCACGAAATAGAAAAAATCGAATTTTTCGATCAACTTCCCACAGATTCGACTTACCCTCTGATCCAGCCATTGCTGGTAGAACAGGTCGTGAAGCTTCATTTGATCCAATGAATGCTTTTGCGTGAATTCAAGCTCAAATGCGAAGGGCAATTTGGAGCGGGTATCCTATCGCTTGCTCCAAATTTTCATAAAAGGCAGAATGTATGCCCTTTTTGTGCTTTCTTTTTGTTTGGCTGCAAGTGTTATCTCTGCAACTGGCTTCTGCTATCGTCTTTTCTGTTCCAGATTCTCCTAGAGTGCTGAATTCAGAGCTTTCTTCTAAGTTAAGAGACGCGATGGCATTTTGTGACTTTATCCATCGTCTCCTAGTGATAGAAAAAGAACGGGCATCCGTTGCGACTGGAGTCCGCTCTTTTTCCGCACCTATCTTCGCAATTTGGGAACGCTTCTTAGGCTCAAACTGTTTTAAAAGCTGGAATAGGTCGTTTTGACCGTTACCCCTTTAAGGCGGCCGATTTTGCCGGTCAAAGCGCTGATCACGTCCTGGGGCGCATCCATCGCAATGCTGATTATCGCGATATTCTTCTCCTTATAGGGGATGCCCATGCGCCCGATAATATAGGCGCTGTATTGGTGCAGCAGATCGTTTAAAGGCGTTACCGACGCCGGATCTTCTACAATAATAGCCGCAACGGCCACCCTTGTTTCCATAATGCGTTACTCCTTTCTTCCCCCATCAAGCATAGCCAATAACGCGGGAAACACCGCGAGGCTCCGGCGGAGAATCCCCTGCATATAGGCGATGGTAATTCCATAGTTGGTAAACGGGATCCCGCTTTCTACCGCGCACTTCATGCGGAAACGGACCTCCCGTTCATTGAGCATGCAGCCGCCGCAGTGAAGGATTAGGGCATAGCGTGAGAGGTCCTCGGGGAATTCCGTTCCCGAAACGGTTTCTATCCGCAGCTCTTTTCGCGTATACTGCTTAAGCCAGCGCGGGATCTTCACAGTGCCGATATCGTTGCATTGCCGGTGATGGGTGCACCCTTCCGCGATCAAGACGGTATCACCGTCCTTCAGCGCATCGATGCAGCTCACGCCATGAACGGCAGTTTCCAAAAAGCCTTTGTAGCGCGCCATAAGAATGGAAAACGAAGTGAGCGGCACCTCCGGCGGGGTGTCCGCCGCGGCCTTTGCGAACACTTGGCTATCCGTAACGACCATTGCCAGAGGCATTCTGAGTTTCTCCAACGCCGCTTTCAGCTCAGTTTCCTTGGCCACAACCGTGATGGCGCCGGCATCAAGAATATCCCGAATCGTCTGCTGCTGCGGCAAAATCAGCCTGCCCTTGGGCGCAGACTCGTCGATGGGGGTCACCAGCACCACCACATCTTGCGGCTGCAGAAGGTCCCGTATCAAGCAGCGGGACTGCCCGGCTTGCTTGGCAAAGGCGCCGAGCTTTTCCTTGAGCGCTTCGATTCCCTGCCCTGTTTTTGCGCTGACGGCAAAGGCATTTTCCGGGATGCGGGCCGCAGGGCTGTCTGCCTTATTGTACACCTTGAGGCAGGGGATCTCTTTTTGGAGGATGCGGGCATATAGGTCCTCGTCAGCCGCGGTTTGCCCCACTTCGGCGTCGATTACAAGAACAGCAATGTCTGTTTTATTGAGCACCTGCCGCGCTTTGCGCACGCGCAGCGCGCCGAGTTCGCCCTCGTCGTCAAAGCCCGGCGTGTCGATGATCATCACCGGCCCCAGGGGCAATAGTTCCATAGCCTTATATACCGGATCGGTCGTGGTCCCTTTTGTGTCGGACACTACTGCAAGATCCTGCCCCGTCACGGCATTGACAAGGCTGGATTTTCCCGCGTTGCGTCCGCCGAAAAAGCCAATATGCAACCGGTTGGCCGAAGGGGTTTCGTTAAGTCCCATGCGGTATCTTTCCTTTCTTTAAGTGGCAGGCCACAGCGTAGAGCGCCATAGCCTGCCTTTTTCCGTGCCTTAAAAGCGGAAGTCGCGGATTCCCTGTTCGATCTTTTCCAGATGATCGCTGCAGATTTCACGCACTTTTTCCTTGGGAATATTCTGGAGCTCCGCTTGAATCAGCGCCTCGCCGACGGCTTTGGTTTCCTCGCTGGCATAATCCATCAGATACTCCTTAAGGGTCATGAGGGCGTTGGGATGGCAGCAGTTTTGAATTTGCCCGGACTTGCACAAGGACATAAACCGATCCCCCGTGCGCCCTTCGCGATAGCATGCGGTGCAGAACGATGGAATATATCCCATCTCCATCAGCCAGCGCACCACCTCATCCAGCGTGCGCTGATCCGAAACGTCAAACTGCTCCGTATCGGTGGGACGTTCCTCCTCCGCATAGCCGCCCACCGACGTGCGGGAACCTCCGCTTATCTGGGACACGCCGAGGCGGATCACCTTCTCGCGGACTGCCTGGCTTTCCCGCGTGGAGATGATCATGCCCGTGTATGGCACTGCAATGCGAATCAGCGCGCAGATCTTGGCGAAGATATCATCGCTGATGCCATTGTCAAACGCGCTCGGGTCGATATCGTCGGCATGCTTGATGCGGGGAACGCTGATGGTGTGCGGCCCGACCCCATGCACCGCTTCCAGGTGCTCCGCATGCATCAAAAGCCCAGCGAATTCATAGCGGTATAGTTCAAGCCCAAACAGGACCCCCAGCCCAACATCATCGATTCCGCCTTCCATAGCGCGGTCCATAGCCTCGGTGTGATAATTATAATCGTGCTTGGGCCCGGTGGGATGAAGCTTCAGATAGCTCTCCTTGTGATAGGTTTCCTGGAACAGGATGTAGGTGCCGATTCCGGCTTCCTTGAGCTTGCGGTAATTTTCCACCGTGGTTGCGGCGATATTGACGTTAACGCGGCGGATCGCCCCATTTTTGTGTTTGATGGAATAGATGGTGTGGATGCATTCGAGTATGTACTCGATGGGGTTCATCACCGGATCCTCACCCGATTCGATGGCAAGCCGCTTGTGGCCCATGTCCTGGAGCGCGATGACCTCCTTAGCTACCTCTTCTTGCGTCAGTTTCTTGCGTGGGATATGCTTGTTTTTCTGGTGGTAAGGGCAGTATACGCAACCGTTGACGCAGTAGTTGGAAAGGTACAGCGGTGCAAAAATCACGATCCGATTGCCGTAAAACGCTTTTTTGATTTCCTCCGCGAGCGCATACATCTTCTCAATTTTTTCCGGCATATCGCAAGCCAGCAGCACCGAGGCCTCCCTGTGGGTCAAGCCAGAGCAAAAGGTTCCCTTGTCCGTGACGCGAGGCCGTGCTTTTTCCAGGATCTCATCAATCAGCGCGGCGTTGTTTTTGTTTTCATCTGCATAGCGCAGGGTTTCCAGGATCTCCTCATGGTTGATGAATTCATCCGCGCACAAGGATTTCGGGTCATACGAATACGTAGTCTGCATAGCAAAAGTCCTTTCTTTTTTCTTTCGGGTAAGCGCAGCGGCCGACCGCTGCCTTCCCCGTTAGGTTTATCGATAATCGCCGCGGTCTACCACGACGGTATATCCAATGCGCTCAACGCGTTCACGCAGAGCCTGCAAGCTTTCTGCGGCCTCCTCGCCCGTGCAAAGCTTGTTATCGTATAAACTGTATTTTTCCCGCACTGCGGCTGGGGACAGATTGGGCATCACCACATTGGCGCCGGCTAGAATTCCCTTCTCCCGCCCTTGAGGATCCAGCGTGCTAAGCGCCGTGGTTGCCGGCAGAAGCACGTGGGGCAGCATCAAGCGAATAAGCCCCAAGAGATACACCGTCAGCTCCACGCTGCCCGCAGGATAGGTGCCAAATGGAGTCTCATGGTGCGGGATAAAGGGTCCGATGCCCACCATCTGGGGGTCCAACTGCTTTAAATATAGCAAGTCTTCCGCCAAATGGGAGGTGGTTTGGCCGGGAGAGCCCACCATAAATCCGCTTCCCACCTGGTAGCCAATGCGTTTTAGTGCGGTCAAACACGCCTTTCGGGTTTCCAGCTGCTGTTCAAGTGGGTGCAGCTGTGCATAATGTTTCGAATTTGCCGTTTCATGCCGCAGCAGGTAGCGGTCTGCCCCAACCTCAAACAGGCGGCGGAAGCTGGCTTCCCCCCGTTCTCCCAGGGACAGCGTAACAGCACAGCCGGGATGCCGGCTCTTAATCTTGCGAAGCAAATCGCACAGGAGGTCATCGGTATAATATCCGTCCTCGCCCCCCTGCAGCACAAAGGTTCGGAAGCCAAGGCGCCACCCTTCATCGGTGCAGTCAAGGATATCCTCCGGCATCAGCCGATAGCGCTCCGCATTCCGGTTATCCCGCCGGATGCCGCAGTAATAGCAATTATTCTTGCAGTAGCTGGAAATTTCAATGAGCCCGCGGATATAGACATCCTTGCCATAAGTCGTTTCCCGAATCTTCCTGGCTTTTTCGAATAAATAGGAAGCAGCTGCCGCATTCCGGTTTTCCAGCACCTGCACCCACTCCTCTTTGGATAGCGCGTGCGTTTCCTGCAATTTATCAATCAGCCCATATACATCCTGCATATGCAATCCACCTGGGAACCAGCAGGGCAACCCCTGCGCAGCCCCTGCGCTCCTTTCGCAGATGATCGAGCACCGCGGCCATCCGGTTCCGCTAGGTAGTTTCCCAATAAAAAAGCTCTATGCCGCATAAGCATAGAGCAGGATACGCTTGCATCTTGCTGCACTTGCGGCTTAGACAATCTCTTGGCCGTCAGAAAACGGGAAACCGTTCGCGGTAGGAAACATCCATCCGCTCACAAAATTTAGTATACAATCGGAACCAGCCTATGTCAACACTGCAAACTTTACGAGCGGCCTCCGCAGCTTTCTCGCAATGCGGTGCACGTTCTTAGCGAAGGCCCTCTCCCCTTCGGCAAACGGTTGCGCACAATGCTTTTTCATATAAAACAAATAGAGTTTCCTTAAGTTTGTCCCAAATTATCAAATTCGGTTTTTGCCGCATTTTCTCTCATGCAATATCCTGTATGCGCCCGGGTCAATAGATCCCCGAAAGAAGGCACCACAGTAGTGGCCGCAGCTCGTGCAAAGCAAAAGAAGGAAGCATGCCGCAAACAGGCCGAGCGCCACATAGAAAAACGAGGCTATTTTTCGGAGTGTACCTCAGCGCATGGATCGGCCAAAACCGATCAGTATTCCTCTCTTCTCCTCAAGCAGCAACCACTCAAATCCAGCCCATCCGTTTATCCTTTGCGCCTATGCAGGCTGTAAAAGGGGTAAACAAAGTGCCGAACGGCTACAGCACAGGCGTTTGCCGCAGAAAAAAGCCGAAACATGCAGTGCAGCAATCAAGCACACATCCTTGTTGCGAGATGGATAAACCATGCATTGCTTCAAACCGTTTGCGTTTGCATCCGCATATAGGTTCCCACTTTCTATAAGGCGGTGCATCCTTGCAGTTTCACGCAGGCCAACCTCCTAAGCCCATTATCCTCCGCATGTTTTCCCAGCTTTTCACCTTCTCGTATACCAGCGCGCGGCAGATGGGTATTTTTTCTATGTAACAACAATAGAGCAACGCGTGTGATTTCATCTGGAATGACTAGTTTAATTAGTCCTAGAATATAGTGCGGCAGCTTCGCAAATAGCTTCCCGCGCCAAGATAACTTTTTTAGATGTTATCTCTTGAAAGCAGCAGGCAATTTGCTTAGTATATCCCATGCAGTCCAGTAAGATCAAATCGAATGCATCTTTTTTAATCTTTTTTGCGATTAGTACAGTTTCACTTGTAACAGTATATGGCCGGCAGGCTATTGGTTCATTTTCAATTCCAATTTTACTCCATCTCTGACTTAAAGCAGTTTGATTAATATTTGGAATTATTAAAGCAATTTTACCCCCACAGTATTCTTTTTTTACTTTATCTTTTAAGATTTCAGCACCTAAATGAAGATTGATGCCTTTAGGGACAGACGGGAATTCGCCAGTACATGCAAGTATGACATGCTCGGTGCCTCTTTTTAGTAGAATTCGGGCCTTTTCTTGAATTAATCCACAAATGGTTTTTTCTGGAATCATAATTTCTTTTCCTGTATTAAGCCGTGTTACATAAAACGGTTCTTTATCGTCATGATAGAGCTTTAATTCTTCTATTTGCTCCATGCTGAAACCGTCTAATGCCCCGATCTCCGCATAAGAAATACCTTGCAAATATTCCTTCATATCTCCAAAAATATCTTGTCTTGGCGACTGTCCTATCGTTATAAATCCTATCTCATAATTACATTTCATAACTTTTGATTTCATTTATTGTCTTCTCGACTCCTTCAAGGATATCCAAATCATACATCGTTTTCCCCAAGATTAAAGCCGCTTGCGGAACCACAGCGATCATAACTTCTTGCCCTATTTCCAATATATCACTTGTCAGAGGCATTCCATTTCTCATATCTATTAACACAATAAGATCTGGAAAGGTAGCATATTGTGTTCCCTCTAATTCCAAATCTATATATTCATTCCAAAATACAACCTGTGCTTCATGTCTATTGCTGGTTATCGTGATTTTCCCCCGATCAAATCCGCCTAAAGTTTTCATCCTAAAGTTGCTGATTTTTCCTTTGAAAACGGCTTGTATTGGGAGTATCGACTCTAATCCGCTCAACACAGCATCAATGCTCCCTAAATTTTTATATAGTATTTTTCCTATTCGAATAGACCATGAAAACGCTGCTATTGCGGCATATTGCTTTATATGATTTATTGTTACAGGATTACGCAAGACAGTAACAAATCCCCCTGCGCTTGTTGAAGCATTTCTGATTTGCTGCGCTGCATGTTGTATGCTGCCTTGTACATAAAGCTGTATATCTTTATCCTTGTTCCCCCCTGCACACACTTGAACTGAGCGATATTCTGGAAATTTATGTAAACATAAACTGCCCATGATGCCGGTTGGGTGCGCACGTCCATTGCACGGAGCATCAATAAGTGGGAGCCCTGTCATAGCAGCAAGTACCCATCCATTTGTACTGCTTTGCGCTCCCATTTCATTTGTAATAATACCTTGAATGGTTCTATGATAGTTTTTCTTTAAAAGATCAAATACTCCACCATAATGTTTCGGAGAAATAAAGCTATCCTTTGAAGCTGGAGAACCTACAAGGGATGCCGAAACCACCATAGCTTCATCCTCAAAAGCGTCTATGGGAAGCACTTCTACCTGTTTGCTATATGAAAGCATAAGTTCTAATACTTGTTTTCCCCCTGCAATGCTTCCGCCTCCGCCTCCGCCAAGTAAAAGGCCTCCATAAATCGCAAAAGTTCCTAATTCCTTGTCTATCTTCATCATCTGTTTAATTTCCTTTCCTGCGTTATGATGGGTGACGCTATGCGTCACCCATCATAACGTGTAAGTAATATGTCTCTATACTTTATTAGCTCGTTATTGTTCACTCAACATAAGCGTACTCAAGGTAAGTATGTCCCAGCAGATTTTTAATAACATTTTTTATATTTGGTTTACAGAGATAAAGATTAGATCGATAATATAGAGGAAGGATTGGCATTTCGTCAATTAGGATTTCCTCCATACGTTTGAAGTCATTCATGCGTTGCTCCTGGTCAAGTTCGGAAATTGAGTTTGTTAGCAATGTATTATATTCATCATTTACCCAGCGGGTCCAAACATCTTCCGGCAGCAGCGCACTTTGTGACTGCATGATGGACATCGGGTCTGGATATAGACCAGTCCATCCATCGCTGATTATACTGAAATTCCCAAGATCGGCCTGTTCTGAAAGCACCTTACTTTCATAAGTAACAATCCTTACTTCCACACCCAAATTATCTTTCCACATGCTTTGTAATGCCTGTGCAAGATCTTTTTCTTGCTGGGAAGTACCCACAACAAGCTCAATTTCAAGCATGCCCTGTCCGCCTGGGTATCCCGCTTCTTCCAGCAATCGTTTCGCCTCATCGACATTTTCTTCGATCAAATCATTTCCAACAGTTTCACGATAGGACTGCGTTCTATCAGCAGGATTATAATAACCATTTGGAACATAGGCATAAGCAGCTTCTTCTGGGCTTTCCAGTACAAAGTCCAAAATATCTTGCCTCGATATCGCCATGGAAAATGCTTTTCTCACACGAGCATCATTGAATGGTTCTCTTTCACAGTTAAAATCGAAAAAAGTGATGCCAATTTTAGGGGAGGCAATATATTCGCTTGTTTCAAGATACTGTACTTTAGCTTCAGCGCTGATGTTTTCAGTAAAGTCAACATCTCCATTGTTATAAGCAATCAATGTTGATTCAGCACTCTCCATAAAGATTACCTCAATTGTTTCGAGCTTTACATTCTCCGCATCAAAATAGTTGGGGTTCTTTTCCATTACATATTTTTCTTTGGGAAGCATTTCAGTAATCATGAAAGGTCCATTGCACACATATGTATCCGCAGATGTTGACCAGCCATCAATTGCAACAACATCTTCTCGCAATGGCATGAAATTCGGCGTTGCTACTAAGTCAATAAACCAGGATGTTGGGGCTTCTAGCGTGACTTGAAGGGTGGTTGCATCAAGCGCTTTAATTCCAACTTCATCCATTGGAAGTTCCCCCCGAGAGCAAGCTTGGGCATTCTTGATATTATCCATAGCATACGCCGTACTCGATCCAACCGCAGGATCAATTACGCGTTTCCATGCAAACTCAAAATCGTATGCATCCAAAGGCTGACCATCAGACCATTTTGTATCATCACGCAGAGTAAATGTATATATGGTTTCAGTTTCATCTAATGTATATCCTGTTGCAATACACGGAACTGTATTTCCATTTTCGTCTAGCTTGTATAACCCTCTAAACAAATTTTGCAGCAAATTAGATGGGGCAAGGTAATAATTAAGCCCTGGATCCATGATCTGCGGCTCACCGCTCATCGCATATACAATTTTTTGTTCTGATTCTGTTGTAGAAGGATTTTGCTCCTCGCCAGAACCCACAGTAGATTGGCAACCCAGCATTAATGCTCCAAGCATCATGATTGCCAGCAAAAAACATCCCGCCCTTTTCATTTTGATACCCTCCTTATTTATTTATGCTGAATAGACGTGCCTATTCTGTCAAGTACAATTCCAGCCTGCATTTTTATGCCATTAATTACTGTTTCAGGATCTGCATCATATTCTGCACTGTGTGTCATCCCAGTAATTCCAAGCGCATCGTTTCTGCTGCCAAGCTGATAAAAGGCCCCTGGAATATCCGTACAATAATAGCAAAAGTCTTCGCTTCCCATGAAAGGATATTCCACATACGAAAACGCTTTTTCTCCGAGCACGCGCTCTGCTACTGATCGAACTTCTTCAACGCAAAATTCATCATTATACATAGAATCATATCCGCGATGCACATCCATTTTCACTTTAACTCCATGCATTTTGCATACATTCTGAATTATTCTCTCGATTGCGCCTGTTGCAGTGCGGCGATCTACCGCGTTAGTAGTACGTAGCATAATTGTAAGTGTTGCTTCATCTGCAACTACATTTTCCGCTGAGCCACCAGAAATTGTGCCTATCGTAATTACTGCGCTGTTTTGTGGAGGAATACGCCTTGATATGATAGTCTGCAGTTCGAGTACGATGCTAGCGGCTGCTATGATAGCATCATGGCCTAAATGGGGGCTAGCTCCATGCGCCTTCTTGCCTCGTATTAGTACTTTATAGGTATCGCTACTTGCATTAAAAGCGCCCTTTTTCGTGCGTAGAGTTCCGCAAGGAATTTCAGCATCAACATGCAATCCATAGATTTCTTCTACATTGGGATCTTTCATGCATCCTGCCATAACCATACGTTTAGCTCCACCATTTGTTTCTTCTGCTGGTTGGAAAAATAACTTTACATTCCCTTGTAATTGTTCCCGGACATCCTGCAATACGCGAGCTGTACCTAATAAAATAGCTGTATGTACATCATGACCACAGGCATGCATAACATTAGGGATTTTTGACTTATATGGTTTTTTTGAATGTTCTTGAATAGGCAAAGCGTCTATATCAGCGCGTAGTGCTATCGTTTTTCCTGGGCTATTACCTGGAATAATCGCGACCACGCCAGTCATTCCATCTATCCCGCTGCATTTAATTCCATATTCACTTAGACTGTTTTTTATAAACTCAGTGGTTTTAAATTCAGCATCACTCAATTCTGGATATTGGTGTAAATGCTCGCGCGCTTGAAGTGCAAATGCACGGTGCTTTTCGACAATTGCAAATAAACTTTTAACGTCCATAAATCCCCCTTATATATTTTAATGAAAATTATTCATCATCCCCCCCGTGCTGCCAAATGACAAGCAACCTCATGTCCATTTATATTTCTCATTGCCGGCTTGTTCTTCTTGCATTCTTCAGTTGCATAGGGGCAACGGGTTGATAACACGCATCCAGGTGGAGGATTAATAGGCGATGGCAGCTCCCCTTTTAAAATTGCATTCCTTTTTTTATTTGAAAAGGCATCTTCGATCTTAGGAACTGCAGAAAGTAAAAACATTGTATATGGATGAAGAGGGTTTCGAAACAGCTCCTCTGTCTCAGCGTATTCAACAAGGTTGCCCAGATACATGACCGCAACTTTATGGGAAATATGACGAATCATAGACAAGTCATGCGATATAAACAAATAAGTAAGTCCTAAATCTGCTTGCAATTCTTCCAACATATTTACTACCTGTGCTTGAATTGATACATCAAGCGCAGAAATAGGTTCATCACATATAATGAATTCAGGGTTTATGGCAAGGGCGCGGGCAATACCAACTCGTTGTCGCTGTCCTCCCGAAAATTCATGCGGATATCGGGTGAAGTGTTCTTCTTTCAAGCCAACCCGTTTTAGTAAGTTGTATGCGCGTTCTATCCGTTCTTCTCGTCTATTTCCAATTCCATGTATTACCATTGGTTGCATTATAATATCGCCAATTGTCATACGCGGATCTAAGCTTGAGTATGGATCTTGAAAAATCATTTGGATTTTTTTACGGAACGGCAGTAAATCTTTGTTTTGCAACCCCTGGATTTCGGATTCGTCATAGATGATTTTTCCAGCTGTCGGCTCGTATAGCCTTAGGATCGCTCTTCCAACGGTAGTTTTTCCGCAGCCGGACTCCCCAACCAAGCCAAGTGTATCCCCTTGGTTAATTGAGAAGCTAATTCCATCCACTGCTTTTAAAACTGGATTATTCCGTTTTAATAAGCTGCCCCGAAGTTGAAAGTACATTTTAAGCTCTTGAACTTCTAAAATAGGTTTTTTACTCATGATGAGCCAGCCCCCTTGCAAAAGGATGGAGTAAATGGCAGCGAATCATATGCGTTCCATTAAAGTATTCCTGTGGCATGTGCTCTCTGCATACCAACATTGCATCTTTACACCGATCTGTAAATGGGCAACCTTTGGGAGGATTAATTAAATCTGGAGGGGTTCCCATAATTGGTACAAGTTTCGCTTTTTTATTTCCTAATTGTGTGCCAGGTATGCAGGTAAGCAGCCCTTGGGTATAAGGATGGCCCGGTTGCTTAAATATGTCATATGTACTCCCATGCTCAACCACAATTCCACCATAAACAACATAAATATGCGTGCACATATTTGCAACAACTCCGAGATCATGTGTAATCAGAATAATCGAAGTGGATAAACGTTCTTGAAGTTCTCGCATTAATGCAAGGATCTGAGCGCTAATTGTAACATCCAACGCAGTTGTTGGTTCATCTGCAATCAGCAAATTAGGATTGCAGCTTAACGCCATTGCAATCATCACACGCTGACGCATACCGCCAGAGAGTTCAAAAGGGTATTGCTTTAATCTCCCTTTAGGGTTCGTAACTTCTACCATATTTAACATCTCCAAGGCTTTGATCATCGCCCTTCTATGATCCAAGCCTTGATGAATTTTTAATGGTTCGGAAAGCTGTTCACCTATCGTGAGCAATGGATTGAGTGATGTCATAGAGTCTTGAAAAATCATTCCAATTTTGCCACCACGAAGGTTTTGGTAGTAGCTATCTGGTTTATTTGAGATTTCCTTTCCTTGAAAAATAATATGTTCCGCTGAAATGGTAGCGTTGCTCGGAAGAAGGCGCATCAAAGACATCATGCTGACACTTTTTCCACAGCCAGACTCTCCTACGATTCCAATAGACTGACCATACTCCACAGAAAAGCTTATCCCTCGTACAGCTTTTACCGATCCTCCATCAACCTTGAATGATGTTTTTAAATTTTTTACCTCTAATAGATTCATGATATCACCTTCATTTCAAGCGTGGGTCAAGTGCGTCACGAAGTCCATCTCCAAGAAAGTTAAGGGCAAACATGGTCAAGCTGATTGCCAGCACCGGGAATAACATTTGATATGGATGCGTAAAAAGTGAGGCAATCGCTTCATTTGCAAGCGTTCCCCAACTTGCTACTGGAACTTGAATCCCAATTCCTAAAAAGCTTAGAAATGCTTCTTGAAAAATAACAGAAGGTACAAGGAATGTTACAGTAACAATGATGACGCCTACGCTGTTTGGGATCAAATGCTGAGAAAGAATCATCTTCGTTGGTGCACCCATTGACTGTGCTGCAAGAACATAATCCGAATGTTTTAAGGACAAAACTTGAGAGCGCACAAGCCGTGCAGTTTCAAGCCATGACGTAATGCATAAAGCTATTAAAATGCTTCCAATATTGCTACCTAGAAACATCATAATTAGTATTATGTATAGTAGCGACGGCAATCCCGTCAACAAATCCACAATGCGCATCATAATCAAATCCACGCGCCCGCCAAAATATCCTGCAATGCTCCCATAAATCGTTCCAATTATGAGATTTAAGGCAGCAGCAGCAAATCCTATCGTCAAGCTAATGCGCGCTCCATAAAGGATTCTAACAAAAATGTCCCTACCCAGTTTGTCAGTTCCACAAAGATGTTGTAATGATGGAGGTTGATTTCTAGAGGAATAATCTTGGCCATCATAAGTATACGGCGAGAGCATTGGGCCCAAAATGGCAAGAACAGTAAATGCAATAATGAAAACCAGTCCTGCAACGGCCAGTCTATCCTTTTTTAAGCGATGACCAACTTCTTGCCAATAAGTGCGGCTTTTCCTAACTATTTCTTCTCCGTGTTTGTCTTGTTCCGGTAGCGGCACAAAAAGAGCGGGATCCAATGTTTCACTGTTTTGATTCATATTTGCCTCACTTGTTAAGCCTAATTCTTGGATCAATTGCTGCATATAAGATGTCAACCAGGATATTAGATATAATGATTAGGGTTCCAAAATAAATTGTCATACCCAGTAGCACCGCGTAGTCACGATTTCCAACGCTGTTCACATATTCCCGCCCAATCCCTGGGATGGAGTACATTCTTTCTACCACAAAGCCTCCTGTTAACAAAGCTGCTACCATTGGTCCCATATATGTCACTACAGGTAGGACGGCATTTTTAAATGCGTGCCGCAGAAGAATGTTTTTGTATTTAACACCTTTTGCTTTTGCCGTTCGTATATAGTCTTGGCGTAATACTTCAAGCATAGAGGAACGTGTCAGCCTCGTTATTGATGCAATAGAGGAAAATGAAAGTCCCACGACAGGGAGAATATAATGCTTCCACGATGTTAATCCATAATTAGGAAGTATTTTTAAGATTCCGCAAAATAGATACATTAGCAAAACAGCGAGCACAAAAGCTGGAATTGAAATTCCCAATGTGGCCAGTATCATCACGATCCGGTCTTGCCAAAGTCCCCGTTTAATAGCAGCAATCATTCCAAATGTAACTCCTACGACCAATGAGAATGCTGCTGCAATTAACCCTATTTTTGCAGTTGCCGGAAAGCCTCTTTCAATAATTTCATTCACGCTGTAATCTGGTTGTATGAATGAAAAGCCAAGATCTCCTTGCAGTAAATCTTTCAAATAGCGGAAATACTGCACGTACAATGGATCATTCAAACCATATTTTTCTTCAGTGCGCAAAATCATTTCTGGAGTAATGTTGCGATCCTCGGGCGCACTAAAAGGTCCCCCAGGGATTGCTCGCATAAGAAAAAAAGTTATAGTTACAAGAAAGAATAAAGTTGCTACGCCGGCAGTCACCCGTTTTAACAAATAGCCAAGCATGCTTGTGCTCTCCCTCCTCTTTGTTAATCCCTAGCTAGTCCAGCATATTTAATATTCGTATTTACTATCTCCGTGGTATCTTTCCGTAGTTAAACTATCTAAAGGCCTAAATTGATATCCCAGTAATTCTTTATTGCGTAAACCTTTGTTATTACTGTTCATCCAGTAATTCCTATATAGTGTATGGCATCATAATCCATTTCAAATATTATTTTCCAATTTGAATGCTTTTCCCGTGATTTCTTATATTGAGATTATTTTAGTATGGCTGTATGAAACAAGCAATGGACACATAAACATTAATCATCCCATTTATTGTGCATAATGCACTTTCCCTTTGTATTTTGTAAGCTGTTGAATTTTGAGAAGCATTCACATTAATTCGCATTATAAAATTTAATTAATGCAAGAATATGAAGAGTTTGGTTTTCTTGCATGTTCTCTCAGAAGCATTATGTTTTTCACAATTCAATTGAAAAGTTTCAACAAACACGATCCAACGAATTAACTCATTCGTCAAAATAGAATACTTTTTCAAATGCTTTTAATAGCATTGAAATTTATATATTGCTATAGTATAATAATTAAATAGTTTATGTTTGAAGAAGGAATGATGGTTTAATATTTTGCGGTATTATATTAATTCATAGTATAATTCAGCTGCTTTATTTTGAATGCTGAATACTATTTGTAAAGAGTGTAGGGAATCAAAATAATATGTAAGCGAATATGTCGTATGGACTTATTATGGCTTATATTTAGGAGGGCAACAATTGAATTATACTCGGTTTATATCATATTTTCACGTGTAAGTGTTTTTAAAAATAAGCCTCTGAGGCATTGTTTTTATGGTTTTTCCATGCTAAAAACCTTCTTTTAAACAAGAATTGTTTTTCTTATTTACAGGCACCGCAAAAACCAAAGGATGAAACACATGACAGTTGAAGATATTCTTAGCATAGATAAAGGCATCCACGTCCTATGTGGACATTCTGGAATTCATAACCCCATTGAATATATTGATATAATTGAAATACCGGAAGGTATGTATTGGGCAAATAAAGGAGATTTCATAATTACCACCGGTTATTTCTTTTCTTCAAATATATCGCAGATGGATATGTTGCTTCGTACTTTAATCCAACGAGGCGTAGTAGGGTTAGGCATAAAGTTGGGAAAGTATTTGGATAGTATTTCTTCTACTATTTCTGATCTTTGCAATTCAAAATCATTCCCACTGTTGCAGATTCCTCTTCACCTTAGCTACCGTGACATTACACAGCCTGTGCTTAAAGGTATCCGCACAAGTGCTTCTAATTATAGTTATGATTCTGAAAGTAAATTTCTGGAAGCAATTATTAATGGTGATATTGGTTCTCCAGACAGTATTTCTTTTCTTTCCAAAAAATACCTTATTTCAAATTCAAGAGATCGCTATGTAATTGTGGTTAAAGGAGATTTCAGTTCCGTTCACGTTAACTTACAATTAATTGAAATGGCTCTCAACAGAACGGGTATTGGAAAGTTTAACTGTCTCCCCTCCAATCATACAAATCAAATCATGATCGTATTAACACTTAATGCAGAATCAAAGGAGCCCCTTAGCATATTGTATTTGCAAAAAATACAAGAAGTTTTTGCATATTCCAGCAACAACTTGTCCACAGAACTATACATAAGCGAACGTTGTCATACTTTACTGAATCTGCCTGCTGCTGCAAGCCATGCAATAGCTCTCGCCAATTTCAGCGAAAAGGCGTACCGCTCTAATCATATTTCTTATTTTTCCGAATCATGTTTGGATTTATTTGTAAATGACAACCTTGCACACGACTCATTAAATTATTTGTTTTCGGCTTATATTCTTCCTGTTTGTGAAATGGATGCTGCGGCGGGAACAGACATATTGCAAACTTATTTGGCTTGGATTGAAAATGGATTCAGCATTAATGATACAGCACTTTCTTTATATCTTCATAGAAATACGGTTTATAACCGTATTAAGGCTATTCGAGAGGCACTAGGTTTGGAGGCTCTTTCCCCAAAGCAACGAGCTGAAATGTATCTTTCCGCCATAATGTATAGGCTAAAGAGTCGGCCTGGGGATTAACGCTTTTCAGCTATGCACATCGGTCATTATCATGAATTGCAAAATTTCATAAAAGCATTTCTTTGTAACAATGTCACAGATTGCGCATCTTCTATCTGATATGATAAGGGCACAAAAGAAAAGCAAGGAGGACCGAAAGATGTCTGCTGTTCATGTGAATAAAAACAATTTTCAAAAGGAAGTGCTTCAGTCTGACAAGCCCGTGCTGCTGGATTTCTGGGCGCCTTGGTGCGGCCCCTGCCGCCGTGTGGTTCCGCTCATAGAGGAGATCGCAGACGAACGCTCCGACATCAAGGTGGTTAAAATCAACGTGGACGAAGAGCAGGAGCTTGCCGCTGAGTTCCGCGTTATGAGCATCCCAACCCTTATGGTAATCAAGAATGGCAAGGTCACCAGCTCGGCTGTTGGTGCAAGGCCTAAGAGCCAAATTCTTGCAATGCTGTGAGGTGGGCATCATGGGTTTTTTCGATTTTCTGCGCACCCCTAGCATCCAACAGGGCGTAGAAGAACAGGCAGCGCAAAAAGGAAGCGTGCTTGTGGATGTACGTATGCCGGAGGAATATCAAGCCGGCCACATCCCAGGCAGCAAGAACATTCCGCTCCCTTCCATTGACAAAATCCGAGAAGTGGCGGACAATCAAGATACACCCCTGTATGTTTACTGTTATAGCGGCGCACGCAGCCAGCAGGCCGTGCGGGTCTTGCAGAGGATGGGGTATCGAAATGCAAAGAACATTGGCGGCATTGCCGCATGGCATGGAAAGGTGGAGCAATAAATGAAAGTTGTGATCGTAGGTGGCGTTGCAGGCGGTGCGTCCGCCGCTGCGCGCATTCGCAGGCTAGATGAGCAGGCAGAGATCGTTGTATTTGAGCGCAGCGGCTATGTTTCCTATGCCAATTGCGGGCTGCCTTATTATATCGGCGGAGTGATCGAGGATCCGGAAGACTTGACCCTGCAAACCCCAGAAAGCTTCCTGGAACGGTTCCGCATCACCATGAAGGTGCACCATGCGGTCACAGCCATTCATCCCGAGCGAAAAACCGTTTCGGTAAAGAATCTGGAGACGCTCGAAGAATTTGAGGAAAGCTATGACAAGCTGCTCCTTTCCCCCGGCGCAAAGCCAACCCAGCCAAACCTACCCGGAACGGGCATCGACAGGCTATTTACCCTGCGTACTGTAGAAGACACGTTCAAAATTCGAGAATTCATCGACCGCGAACGCCCTAAATCCGTAGTGTTGGCGGGGGGCGGCTTTATAGGCCTGGAACTTGCGGAGAACCTGCGCGAGCTTGGGATGAAGGTAACCATCGTGCAGCGGCTCAAGCAGCTGATGAATCCTTTTGACCCAGATATGGCTGTATTCATTCACGCTAAAATGCGGGAAAAGGGCGTCAACCTCATGCTGGGATATTCCGTAGAGGGGTTTGAGGCAACCGATGGAGGGGTAAACGTCCTTCTGGAAGGCGACCCCGCTTTGCAGGCTGATATGGTAGTTCTCGCGATCGGCGTTACGCCGGAATCGGAGCTTGCGAAATCCGCCGGGCTGCAATTGGGGCTCAAAGGCAGCATCGTGGTCAATGAGCGGATGGAGACCTCTATGCCGGATATCTATGCAGTCGGGGACGCCGTGCAGATCAAGCATAGCGTCACGGGGCTCGATACCCTCCTGGCTCTTGCGGGGCCTGCAAACAAGCAAGGGCGTATTGCCGCAGACAACATCTGCGGCGGAGACAGCCGCTATCATGGTGGGCAGGGAAGCTCGATCATCAAAGTATTCGATATGACTGCCGCCACCACGGGCATCAACGAGCAGGCCGCAGAAAAAGCAGGCATCGCTTGCGATAAGGTTTATCTTTTCCCCGCGAACCACGCCGGCTACTATCCCGGTGGGCAGAACATGGTCATCAAAGTAGTGTTTGAAAAAGGCAGCGGCCGCATCCTGGGGGCGCAGATCGTGGGCTATGCCGGGGTAGATAAGCGGATTGATGTTCTTGCTACGGCCATCCACGCCCGCATGACCGCATTTGACTTAAAGGAGCTCGATCTGGCTTATGCGCCGCCCTATTCCTCCGCAAAAGATCCCGTAAACATGGCGGGGTTCTTGATCGAGAACGTGCTTCATGGGCTTTTGAAGCAGTTTTTCTACGAGGATGTGGCAGGGCTTCCAAAGGATGGAAGCGTAACCCTGCTGGACGTCCGCACGCCGGAAGAATTCGAAATAGGGCACATCCATGGTTTTTCCAACATCCCTGTGGATAAACTTCGGCAGCATATCGGTGAACTTGCAAAAGGCAAACCGGTTTATGTGATTTGCCAAAGCGGGATACGGAGCTATTTGGCCTGCCGCATTCTAACGCAAAACGGCTTTACATGCTACAATTTCTCCGGCGGGTATGGTTTCTATCGCGCCCAGGCGGAAGAGGTTTTAACTGCGCAGCAAAGCTATCCCTGCGGGATGGAAAAGGGGACATCTCGTTAGGCTGTTCAAGCTAGAAGCAATCATTAAGCCTTATTTGCTGCGGCACCAGCGATATCGCATGATCTTATCCGCATAGGCAAAGTGAAGCAAATAGCGGTGCGGCCCCGGAATGGATAATGGGCGGCTCCGGCGCAACGCCAAAACATATAAGTGCAGCGCTTCCCATGCCGTTCCCTTTGCCGCAGACTTTTCATGTTCGTCGGTATACCATCGTGCATGAAAAGCAGATGCTGCGGTGCATGGCTTTTCTATCTGTATTGGCCATGTGCAGCGCGCCTGCATCGGAGGTTCAAGCTATAAGCAGCCACATACAGAAACATAAGCGGGATGTTACCATCCCGCTTTGCATTTAAACAAGGCTTTCCAGTTTTCCTTTATCCGTGATCTCGATGGTGCCGCGTGCAAGGCGCACCATGCCTTCGCTTTGGAAATAACGCAGCATCCGCGTTACGACCTCCCTAGGATTTCCGAGATGATTGCCGATAGCTTCATGCGTCGTTTTCAAAACAAGGCTTCCTTCGAGGTTGCTTTCCTCCAACAGAAATTCCGCAAGCCGCTTGTCAAAGCTTTTCCACAAAACCTGCTCCATCAGCCACATCACATCCGAAAATCGCGTAGCCATAACCTCGTTCGTGTAATTGGAAACGGCTGCGGACTCCAACATGAGCTTTTTATAGATATCCGCAGGAATAATCCAAAACGCGGTATCTTTTTCCGCTTCAACGCTGATCTCAAACTGGATGCTGTTCATTATGCAGGACGCGGAAAACAGGCAGATGTCATGCGCAAGCAGGCGGTAGATCGTAATTTCCCGGCCTTCATCCGAAAGGATATAGGCGCGCAGCTGGCCGCTCCCCAATAGCAAAAGCCCGGCGGGGGGCTTCTCTGTATGCGAATGAGGGGTTACTTCTTTGCCAGG
>JABLTO010081427.1_pt1 | contig 110949 bp, 85 predicted proteins | sample 7160091 | NCBI WGS metagenome assembly JABLTO01 (sample SAMN14651225, study PRJNA627086) | human gut metagenome | isolation source: feces | host: Homo sapiens | reverse complement strand
TTCGAGCCTCAACGTCAGTTACCGTCCAGTAAGCCGCCTTCGCCACTGGTGTTCCTCCTAATATCTACGCATTTCACCGCTACACTAGGAATTCCGCTTACCTCTCCGGTTCCTTCTTTGATCAGGCCCAGCAGGATATGCTCTGTTCCAACATAATTCTGATGCAGGCTTTTTGCCGCCCGCCCCGCCAAAAGCAGGGCAGTTTTTGCCTTATCCGTAAACTGTGACTGCATCTGTTATAGTCCTCCATACTCTTCATAAATCTCATCTATCAAAGCATGTACTTCCTCGCGGGAAATATTCCGACAACTTGCCCGTGCCAGAATGACCCGCAGCGACTCCCGCATCTGCTCCAGATCACTGATTCGATCCGCATCAATCGCAATCACTGCGCCGCGGCGTCTGTCCACCTTGACGAAGCCCTCCTGTTTGAGCACGGTATATGCCTTATTCACTGTATGCATGTTAATCCCAATGGATTCTGCAAGCTGCCGCACGCTCGGGAGGGACTCTCCCTCCTTGAGCCTGTTTGTCGCAATCCCGACAATGATCTGATTGCGCAGCTGTATATATAACGCTTCTTCGCTGTTAAAATCGACTTCCAGAATCATGCTGATCTCCCATCCATTTTCTCTTTAAAGTGTTCTAGAAACACTATAACAAGAATCCTGAAAATAGTCAACAATAGCATGCACGCGCTGCGAGCATGCTATTGTCATGAATAAAACAAAACACCCGGCACTGCTGTTTCCTGTGCTCCCGCCGGACAGCGGGCAGTTTGCAGCAAAAGCCGGATGTTTTTTATGGATTCACGGCAATAGAATGTTCGCAGAACGTGCTTCTATTGTTTTCTGAATGCTTGTTTTTTGGAAGATTTATTTCAGGTCAAGGAATTCAAACTCAAGATCGTCATCATCCAGGAAATTCTTGGACTGCCAGTCTTTGGATTTGCCCTTTTTGCGGCGCGGACGTTCTTCTTCCTCTTCCTCGTCCTCATCCTCGTCATCCTCGTCTTCATATTCGTCGACTCTGGGACGACGGACAGGCTTCTTTACCGGAGCCTTCTTTGCCGGACGGCGGCGCGGACGCTCTTCTTCCTCTTCCTCGTCCTCATCCTCGTCATCGTCATCCTCTTCTACATAACGGGCAGGCTTTTTGCGGCCGAAGCGGCGCGGTCGTTCTTCTTCCTCGTCCTCATCCTCATCGTCGTCTTCGTCCTCTTCGTCGTCCTCTTCGTCATCATCATAATCGTCATAGTCTTCATACGTGCTTCTGACTTTGATGATCAGGATTGTTACAACGATAATCAGAACTACGATTACAAACGCCATCAGAATAACGACAAAGCGCATGCTCTTTGCGGTCTGGTCGATGGTCGCCTGGTTGTTCTTGTTGGTCTCCTCTGCATTCAGCAGGTCACTGACCTGATATCTGGTTCCCATAGTATTATCATGCAGATACCATGCACTGCTGCCGCTTCCGTCATCCTCAAAGGCAACGGAATAATCTGCGGAGTTGTCTACGATCGGCTCCTCCGGTTCCTCCGTCTCCTGAGTTTCGTCAACAGCCGGCTCTGCTGTCACCTCCGACACATGTGCCTCTACCAGATCGGAACGGATATATCCGCTTACATTATCAAATGTTACTGCATACCAGGTCTTGCCGTCGCTGCCCTGTGTCTCGCCGGTAACGGTCAGCTCCTGTCCGCTGGTTGCCTTACCTGCAAGGCTTGCGCTGGTGGAAGCTTCGCTTCTGATATTAACGCTGGAAGAGGTTACGGTTGCGCTGGTAACGGTTCCTGCAGCAGCTGTCCCTGCGGTGTTATCCTCTGCGGCTGCATCAGCGTTTCCGTCCTCTGCGGCTGCATCAGCGTTTCCGTCCTCTGCAGCATTGGTGTCGGTTGTTGTGGTCGTTGTCGTTCCGCTCGGGGAAGAGGTCAGCGGCACAGCGCCGACTTCCATTGTGGATGTAAATAAAAATACCGCAGCAAGTGCACATCCCAGCACAGTGCTGAACTTGGTCGTCCATTTCATCATTCTAGTTTACGTACCTTTCTGATTCCGATCCGCAAAGGTCTCTGCGGTTCTTTTCTCTTTTCCAAACTCCTCAGCCAGGCTTCCGATTTCGCCTGTCGCCAGTGCTCTATCGGTATATTATGCTTCGTCGATCGCTTTACCGATATCGTGTCTCATATATTTGTTGGCAAAATTGACCCATTCGGTCGCTGCATACGCTTTTGCGCGTGCTTCCTTTAAGGTAGGCGCCTTCGCCGTGATACCCAGCACACGTCCACCGTTGGTCAGGATCGTCTTTCCGTCTTCTGCAAACCTGGTTCCTGCATGGAAACAGAACACATCGTCTTTTCCGTCAAAGGCTTCCAGGCCGGAAATTGGAAGTCCCTTGTCGTATTTTAACGGATAACCGTCCGATGCCAGCACAACACAAACTGTCGCATTGTCTTCAAACTCCAACTTGAGCTGATCGAGCGTACCGTCGATACATGCCTCGCAAACGTCCAGAATGTCGTTTTTCATACGCGGCAGCACAACCTGCGCTTCCGGATCACCGAAGCGGACATTATATTCCAGCACTTTCGGGCCGTCAGGTGTCAGCATCAGGCCGAAGAAAATTACACCCTGAAAGGTGCGTCCTTCCGCAGACATTGCATCGACGGTAGCCTGATAGATATATTTTTTACAGAATGCATCAACCTCTTTTGTATAGAACGGAGACGGAGAAAAATTGCCCATGCCGCCGGTGTTCAAGCCCTGATCGCCGTCCTTTGCGCGCTTGTGATCCTGGGCGGAAGACATGATCTGGATGGTCTTGCCATCTGTAAAGGACAGCACGGAAACCTCGCGTCCGGTCATGAACTCTTCGATGACCATCTTGTTGCCGGCTGTGCCGAATTTCTTATCTGTCATAATCGTGCATACGCCGTCTTCCGCTTCTTCCAACGTGCTGCAGATTAAAACACCTTTTCCAAGTGCAAGGCCATCCGCCTTTAAAACGATCGGGAATTTCGCTTTGGTATGCAGATATTCCAGCGCATCCTCTGCCTTGTCGAACACTTCATAGGCAGCCGTCGGAATGTTGTATTTTTTCATCAGTTCCTTGGAAAATGCCTTGCTGCCTTCCAGAATCGCCGCATTTTTGCGAGGACCGAATGCACGGATCCCGGCTGCCTCCAGCTGGTCTACCAGGCCCCCGACAAGCGGATCATCCATGCCGACGATAACGAGGTCGACCTCTTTTTCCTTTGCGAACTCGGTCAGACGGTCAAATTCCATCGCGCCGATCGGAACGCACTCTGCCAGCTGCGCAATTCCGGCGTTGCCGGGCGCACAGTAAATCTTCTCTGCTTTCGGGCTCTTTGCCACACTTGCAGCGATCGCATGCTCTCTGCCGCCGCTTCCCACAATCAGAATTTTCATATGAACCTCCATATTTTCAGGCGCTTTCGCTGTTATGCGATGCAATTTTGCATCACGATGCGATAATCGTCTTTCCATCCACAACGGTTACTCTGCCCTGGGCAATCAGATCGATGGCCTGGGGCAAAATTTTCCATTCCGCTTCCTCCATGACCCGCTGCTGCAGACTCTTGGGTGTATCGCCCTGCTGCACTTCAACCGCCTTCTGTAAGATAATCGGACCGGTATCCATTCCGTTGTCCACAAAATGCACCGTCGCGCCGGTCACTTTTGCACCGCGCGCAAGCACACCCTCATGGACATGCAGACCGTAAAAGCCAACGCCGCAAAACGCAGGGATCAGCGACGGATGGATATTGATAATCTGATTTGGGAACGCTTCGATCATCTCTGCCGGAACAGCGACTAAAAATCCTGCCAGCACGATCAGATCCGGTGCGATTTCCTTCACCTTTTCGGTCAGTGCGTGATTGAACGCCTCTCTGCTCTCGAAAGATTTCGGAGAAAGACAGATTGCTTCCACATTATGCTGCCGCGCACGTTCCAGCGCATATGCGCCCGGGTTGTTGCTGATCACCGCTGCGATTTCGGCATTGCGGATTTTTCCCGCGTCAATCGCATCGAAAATCGCCTGCAGGTTCGTGCCTCCGCCTGAGACACAGACCAGAAGCCTTAACATAAGGTCACTCCCTTTTCGCCTGCTTCGATGGTGCCTACCACATAAGGGGTATCGCCTGCAGATTTCATTGCTTCCATGGTCTTATCCACATCAGCGGGATCTACTGCGACGATCATACCCAGTCCCATGTTATAGGTGTTATACATCATATGCTCTTCGATATTGCCCTTTTTCGCCATCAGGGTAAAGATCGGAGGAACGGGATAGCTGTTTTTGTTGATCACCGCATGGGTACCCTCTTTTAACATACGGGGCACGTTTTCATAAAAGCCGCCGCCGGTGATATGGCTGCATGCCTTTACGGTTACGCCGGCTTCTTTGACTGCCTTTAACGCCTTAACATAGATGCGTGTCGGAGCCAGCAGGGTCTCGCCCAGGGTTGCGCCCAGCTCATCATAATAGGTATTTAAGCTTTCAACGGTCATGTCGAATACCTTACGAACCAGAGAGAAGCCGTTGGAATGCACGCCGGAGCTTGCCATGCCGATCAGCACGTCACCGGGCTTTAAGTTTTCGCCGGTAATCAGGTCTTTTTCATCCACTACGCCGACTGCAAAACCAGCCAGATCGTACTCATCCTCCGGCATCAGTCCGGGATGCTCTGCTGTCTCGCCGCCGATCAGGGCAGCTTCCGACTGTACACAGCCTGCGGATACACCTTTTACGATCTCTGCGATCTTCTCGGGAATATTTTTGCCGCATGCGATATAGTCCAGGAAAAAGAGCGGTTCGCCGCCTGCGCACGCAATATCGTTTACGCACATGGCAACGCAGTCGATACCGATGGTATCATGCTTGTCCAAAAGAAAGGCGAGCTTGATCTTGGTTCCGACACCATCTGTACCGGATACCAGGGTAGGCTTTTCCATATCCTTGATCTTTTCCAGGGAAAATGCACCGGAAAAACCGCCCAGTCCGCCAAGTACTTCCGGGCGCATTGTCGTCTTTACATACTGTTTCATCAGTTCCACCGATTTGTATCCGGCTTCAATATCCACTCCAGAACTCTTGTAATCCATCTGATCCTCCATACCGTGCCTGTGCACCTGTTTATTTTGTGTAGTTGTGATAGCCGCATTCCTGCAGCTTTGCATCCTTTTTCAGTACGCCGTCTTTCATCTCTGCGCTATAAGCCTTGAGCTTTGCAAGAAGCTCCGGATCGGAAACCGCTAAAATCTTCGCCGCCAGAATACCTGCGTTTGCACCGCCGTTGATGGCAACGGTCGCCACCGGGATACCGGATGGCATCTGAACGATGGAATACAGGGAATCCCTGCCTCCCAGAGACGTCGTGTGCATCGGGATACCGATCACCGGCATCGGAAACAATGCAGCGCACATACCCGGCAGATGAGCTGCCATACCGGCGCCGGCGATAATCACCTTTACGCCCCGCTCCTCCGCGGTCTGTGCATATTCAAAAAAAGTATCGGGCATCCGATGTGCGGAAATAATCCGCATTTCATAGGAAATACCGAATTTGTCCAAAATCTCAGCTGCTTTTGCCATTACAGGCATATCGGAATCACTGCCCATTACAATACTGACCTGTGCCATGTGCTTTTATCCTCCTGTCAAAATATGTCGCAACTTATCAATCTACAGTGTACTAAACTTTTTTGGCAGATGCAACCTATTTTTATATTACAGTTCACTCGCAGCTTTCTGTGCACAGATTCCATGCTCGCATGAGAATCTGTGCACGGGAAGCTGCGAAGGGAGCGCCACTCTATGAGCAAAAAGGAGCTGCAACGCAGCGGAAAGCATCGAAGATGCGATTTTGCGAATGGCGCGGGTGAACTGTAAGATGTTTATCCCTGATACAGCGGCAAATTTAATTCTTCCGTGCCGTCCAGTACGAAAAATCCGTCCTTGATCAGGCCAATCCTGGTGCCGTCTGCGCATACCGCTGTTACCTCTGCCAGCTCTGCGTACGGGATCGTAATATCTGTGTGGCAGTTAAAATATGCCTTTTCCGGATCGGTATGACGAAGCGCGGACACCTCGTTGTCCCGCGCGATGATCGCCTTGCCATCCGGATTATAGGTCATGCGGTCTTCTTCATAGCTGTAGCAGGTATCACCCACTGCGAAGTGGGGGCCGGTCTTTTCTGCAATCAACACCGGAAGCTTGTCATTGATTTCATAACGGCGCGCCACCATATAAGCAGTCGTGTTCGTGCCAATAGCAAATTCGCCGATCGGCAGCGTATCATGATGATACAGCACACCATCCTGCAGCAGCTTTTCGTTTTCCGCTTCCTTTTCGAAGTTACGGCAGGTGTATTTGGTAATCATGCCATCCCTAAACTGCAGCTCCAGATCGTTATACTGCATACCGCGCAAAAACGTCTGCGGTACATGCAAAACACCTTCTGTTCCGGTCAGCTTCGGAGAGGTGAACACTTCCCCAACCGGAATGTTGACGTCCGCCACGCAGTTTTCGAAATTCGTTTCCTGCGCAGGATTGTTGAGCGTATGGAGCATGACCTTCATATCGGTGTGGTTGTCGCCGCGTCCCTTGATCTCCACCCACGCTGCCTTATCCAGCGCATCGATCAGATGCTGCTGAATCGTCTCGTAGGTCTTGTAATCCAACGTATTGATCTTTAACACTTCGTCGAAAATCTCCGGGAAATGCTCGCCGATGCCCGGAACCGGGAACGCGATACAGGTAAAGCTTCTTTCCTCCGGGTCGATATATTCGTTCGTCATCGCACCCGCCTGGCTCTGATATTCGACATACAGCTTCTGCTGTTCGGCCGATAAGGTGAGCAGATGCTCCTTGCTCGCAGGCTCGAAGGGCTCTTCGCCGAATGCTTCGATGACAGCGGGACCTGCATGGACAACCGCCATATCTTTGTACTCTTCCCACGCATTTTTGCGGCATTCCAGCATCCTGTGGACATATTTTTTGTCCAGGTACAGTGCCTTATCGTTTTCATGGTCATAGTCGAACTGCCGGTTCACTGCACCGCCGAAAAATCCGAGCCGGAACACTCTGCGTCCCTCTGCAAAGCTCGCAGGTGTGCGGGCGATGACAGGCTCTAAGCCCATTTTTCTGAAGTTTTCAATTGCAGCTTTTACGACACGCTCAAAGCCCAGAGGATAACGGATCTGGACGGATTTCTTTTTGTCCAGAGGCTTCTTTGCCAGCTCAAAGCCCTTGCGAAAGCCCTCCGTGTAGGTGTCTGCGATTTTCTGAATTTTTTCTTCCGGCAGACCATTCAAATGCTCTGCCAGCTTCCACTGGTCATCCGCGATATATTCCCCGAACCGGAACAGGTAACGGATATCAGACAGGTCTGCGTTTTCGATGATGTCCAGCGCAAATCTCTGTCCCCAGTCCACGGTATGGCGGATCGCATGCTCTGCAGTCAGCTCCGCATAGTCGCTTGCAAACCAGTAGAAAATATCCCGGATCCGGGAATATTCCGGTGCTTCTTTTGTCTCCTCGAAGCTTTCTGCAAACGCACAGTAAATTTCGACAAACAGCTCCAGGCGGATCGTGATGCCTTCCAGATCCTGTTCATAAATAAACGCAGGCAGGCTGCGCAGCTCCGCCGCAACTGCAGAAAGCAGCTGTCCAAAGGTTTCTCCAAGCTGTGCATATGCCCAGTCGGGGTTTGCATAGCTTGTCTCATAATTGCGTCCCATCAGGTCGATGAAGCAGCTTTCGTTGTGCCGTTCCAGCTCTTGCAGAGAGGCCTCCCGCATCGCCCCGGACGCTATCCATTTGTATTCTTCGAGCAGTACGCCCAGATAGTCCGCATTTTCTGCAAAATAGCGTTGAAACTGCTCCGGCATCCGTTTTTCTTTTTCGATTTCCAAAATACGCTGTGAGGCAAGCTCAAACCGTTCTTCCATTACTGTCATAATCCATACACTCCTACTGCCACAATCCCCCCGATCCCCAACAGGGTCAGGGCGTTCAACACAATGCCAATCCAGGCGAACAGATAAAATTTATCCTCTTCCAGCTTCGCCATAATTCCAAGTACCAGACCTGCCGCAGAAAAAATCAGGCACAGCAGTGCCACCACGCCGTAGCGCACATATGCCGTCCCATGATTCTGCCAGGTAAAATAGACGGTCAGGAAAACAGAAATCAGGGACATTGCCCCCAGCATTGCTGACAATATCCCCTTTTTGGATTCCCTCTTATCGGTAAAAATGTAATGCCTGTGCACGCCGGTCTCCTTTCCGAAAAGCTTCGCTTACGCAGTTCCCTATCTGTAACCGGGAACTGCGTAAAAATTCCATTTTCTGCATTCTCAGAAAATCAGTTTGCCCCGGTGCGCCAGCTGTCTTGCGCCGTTTACGATCAGCAGCACGCCGCTTGCAATCCCGGAAACCAGCACAACCGCGCCGACCGCGATATTCAAAGCGCCGCTGCCGCCCAAAAGCTTATAGGTCTTTTCTTCCATATTGGTTGAACCTCCTTATTTTGCACCGTACTGCGCGTAATAAGCGTCGATCGCAGTCTTTAAGGTATCATCAATATAAACCTGTCCCTTGTAGGGCTTGTTATACAGATATTCTGTCACTTCTGCCATGCTGACGATGGCATTGGCGTCAAAACCGTACTTTTCTTTGATCTCTTCCAGCGCGCTCTTCTCAGAAGAAAGCCCGCGCTCCATGCGGTTTAAGGAAACCATCAGTCCAACAATCTCCACATCTGCCTGTGCTTTTAAGATCGGGAAGGTTTCTTCGATGGACTTGCCGGAGGTCGTTACATCCTCAATAATAACAACGCGGTCGCCGTCCTTTAACTTGCTGCCCAGTAAAATACCGGTGTCGCCATGATCCTTTACTTCCTTACGATTGGAACAGTAACGGATATCCTTGCCGTAAAGCTCGCTGATGGCCATCGTCGTCGCAACGGTCAGCGGAATGCCTTTGTATGCGGGTCCGAACAGCACGTCAAAATCCAGTCCGTAGTTGTCATGAATCGCCTTTGCATAATATTCGCCCAGTCTGCGCAGCTGTGTGCCGGTCACATAAGCGCCCGCATTCATGAAAAACGGGGACTTACGTCCGCTCTTCAACGTAAAATCGCCAAACTTTAAGACATTGCTGTCCACCATAAATTCGATAAATTCCTGTTTATACTGTTCCATTTCGTGTATTCTCCTTCGTTGCAGTGCATTGAAAATGCCTGTGCTTTGTTATGAATGCAGCGCGATCGCCTGCAGGTACAAAAAGATAATGTTAGTATAGCATTGCAAGACAGGTTTTTCAACCGTTAACTAACAGCACTGCGCTAAAGGGCGAGAGGTCTAATACACAGCCGTTCTCATATACCGGCTCTTCCCGTTTTTTGCTGCCGCCAAAGCACTCCCAATCGCTGTTAAGCAACTCGCGATAGCTGCCGTCTTTCTGCAGCGGTACGGCATAGCCGTTTTGCGGCTGAGCGGAAAAATTGAATACGCCGATCACGGTCTGGTCGCCCGCCATTCTCTGCATCGCGTAGATCACGCGCCCCTCCTGATGGCAGTCCAGCCAGGTAAAACCGTCGCGGTTAAAGTCCTTTTCCCAGAGCGCCGGATGATCGAGATAAAGGTGATTCAGTTCCTTCATATAATGATAGAACGCTTCGTGAATCGGGAAATCCAGCAGGTTCCAGTCCTGCTCCCGCTTTTCATCCCATTCCCGGAACTGCCCGATTTCATTGCCCATGAAATTCAGCTTTTTACCCGGATGCAGCATCATATAGGCGTACATGGCGCGTGCCTGCGGGAATTTCCGTTCGTAATCGCCGTTCATCTTCTGCAGAATCGTCGCCTTTCCATGCACTACCTCATCGTGGGAAAGCGGCAGCAGATAATGCTCGTTATACGCATACATCATTGAAAAGGTCAGCTTGTGGTACGCATCCGTGCGCGCCGACGGATCGAGCTGAAAATATTCCAGCGTGTCGTGCATCCAGCCCATGTTCCATTTTAAATCGAATCCAAGTCCGCCCTGATCAGCGGGCGCCGTTACGCCGGGGAAATTCGTAGAATCCTCCGCCGCCAGGATACAGTTCGGAACGCGCTCTTTCAACCCTTTATTCATAAAACGGATAAAGTCAACTGCATTACCGTTTACGCCGCGCCGTTCATCCCCCTGCCAGTAAATGATCCGGCTGATGGCATCCATCCGGATACCGTCAAAATGAAACTCCTTCATCCAGTAATACGCCGCAGACTGTAAAAAGCAGCGCACCTCCCCACGGGAATGCATAAAATTACAGCTTCCCCATTCACTCACTCCAACATCCCTGCTCGGATATTCGTACAGCTCTCCGCCATCGTAACGTTTCAAACCGTAATCGTCTGTGGCAAAGTGTACCGGTACAAAATCCAGCAGCACATAAATTCCATTCTGATGCATCTGATCCACCAGCTTCTGTAATCCCTCTGCCGTACCATACCGGGCAGTCGGAGCAAAAAATCCCGTATTCTGATATCCCCAGCTTTCATCGCAGGGATGCTCGCTCAGCGGAAGAAATTCCACACAGTTATAGCCGCTTTCCTTCAGATACGGGATCAGAACCTCTCCCAGCTCCTCATAGGTATACCAGTCGGTCTGTCCTGTACCCGGCTTTTTAAAGGAGCCAGCATGTACCTCATAAATATTGAGGGGCTTCGTGCTGATATCCTCCCGATCCTTTAACCATTTTTCATCGGTAAATGCATAACGGTTAAGATCCCGTACCACTGATTTATGTGCCGGGCGAAGCTCCATTCCAAACCCGTAGGGATCACAGTGCTCCTGGCAGGAACCATCCCTGTGCCAGATACGGAATTCATACAGGTCCCCTTCTTTTACCTGGTCCAGTGTAATTTCATAAAAGTTGCCGTCATGCACCCGCTGCATTCCGTGTCCCTGTCCGTTTAATACAAGCTCCACGCCCGCTGCAGAGGGGGCAAACGTCCGAAACGTCGTGCGTTCCTTCGTGTAATGGGCACCCAGATATTTATAAGCTTCAAATTCCTGTCCGGTATAAAATCCGTAAAAATCCATGTTCTTCTTCCTTTCTTCTCTCTCCGCCCGCAAAGGTCATTTTTTGCAGCCTGCTTTTCTGATCTGCAGTTACAGCTCACTCGCGCCATTTACAAAAACGCGTCGTTGATTTTCTTGACGGGTGTCTATTTACACCGTATACTGATGATATTATCATACCAGCCAGAGCGTTTCCGGCACAATCGACAATCCTGCCCCTTGTTACAATACTGGACGTTTCGGGCAAATTGTCCAGAAAGGAAGGAATTCTTTTGGATCAACGGGAAATCAAAACCAAACGCGCCATCAAGAATGCATTTCTGATACTGCGTGCCCAAAAGCCGATCGAAAAAATCACGATCCGGGAACTCGCCGCCTTCGCAGAGATCAGCAAGGCCACGTTTTATCTCCATTATCAGGATATTTACGACCTTTCCGAGCAGATCGGAAAAGAAGTTCTTACCAATATTTTAAACAGTATTTCCAGACCGGAAAATGTACTGGAAAAGCCGGATGTATTCACAAGGGAAATCACAACGGCCTTCTTTTCTCAGATCAATCTGATCCAGCTTCTGTTCTCCGGTTCCCAGGCGCATATTCTCCCGGACCTCGTGGATTCGTCGATCCGGGAATATATTTACCGTCTGAAACCGGAATATACAGACAATATGCAGTTCAACATCCACCTCTCCATGCTCATCAAAGGAAGCTTCTATGCGTTTTATGATAACTACCGCAAGTATGACAACGCTGCGCTGATCGATGAGATCTGTGGGTTTCTTGGACAGTGCACCCGATGAAGGAGTATTAACGCAAAGCGACCAGCAGGAAGAAATTCTCCCGCCGGTCGCTTTTTCCATTCTGATTTGCTCTGCTTAGAACTTTCCGCTTCGTCCCGATCCTCCTCCACCGCTTTCGCTGTGGGTACTTGAGGAGGAAGAGCTTTCTCTCTCAATTTTGCGTCTTGTCTGGGTCGTGTGGGTGTAACGATCCTCTTTCCGGCTCAGCTTTAGCTTTTCGGAGACATAATCGTTCGCTTCTGTTTTCTGATGCACCGTGTGCATCTTCAACAGCAGCAGCAGACAGATAATGATAGAAATCACACAGGAAATTCCAAGTGCCATCAAAAAGCTCACCCCGAAATTTTCTCCGGGAGTCGCTTCATAATCCTCATAGTCACCGGAATCATAGCCCTCAGGTGCACTGACAGGTGTTCCCTGCTCTGCAAGCTGTAAGTAATTGCTGCAGGCATCGATATAGTCACCAAAGCCTCCATACCAGTCGTCATCCCGGAAATTATCCAGGAAATAGGTTTCCAGCTGTTCCTGACCATACGCGTTGAACACCTCAGAAGCCTTCGAACCGTATACAAACATCGCATAATCCCGATCCTCCATGCTCAGCAGGATCATAATGCCGTCCCGGCCCTCTCCCATGCCCATCTCATAGTCATGATAGATGGTATAATCCGCAGTATATACGCTCTCCGTGCTGTAATCCGTATAATCATCAACCGTTATCATATAGACGCCGCACTGATATTCTTCGGAGACCTGCTGTGCACGCTGCTCCAGATCTTCCCACTGACTGTCTGTCAGGATCCCGGCATCATCCGTTACATAATTTAACTGTGCATTGCTCTCTGCAAAAACTGTCATCGGAGCCAGAAGAAGACAAAGGGCCAGCAGCACAGAAACAAATCCGTTCGGTTTTTTCTTCATCTCTTTCTCCCCCTTACGACAGCATCAAAATGATCGTCAACACAACCGTCATCGGTGCTGCAATGGCTGCAAACAATCCCCAGAACTTTCCTTTGCTCGTCGGAAGGTCGCCGACCATCTTACCGGTCTGACCATTCATCGCAAACAAAAAGTCCTGTCCGTTCCATTTCGTATGCAGCATCCAGACCGGAAGCAGTGCATAATGTACCTTGCCCCGCTTTAAGTCGATCTGCTTGTGCTCAAGCGTGCAGGAGTCATATCCGGTTACCGTTCCCCGAAGAGCATCCTCCAGTGTGCTGGCACAGCGCGTATCCGCACGCTTCTGGCTGTCCTTGACACTCACATCATATTTGTCTGCCAGAAAGCCCGGCAGATATGCAGTGGAAAACGCCTTCAACCCGCTGTAATCATAGGGCTCGATGGAATCCATATGATCATCCGGCATTTTGGATGACGCATCCACCGGAATTTTCTCAAAGCCGATGGAGCCGGCACGGGATACCTCATAATGACGGGTTTCCGTAATCTCTTCGTCACCCTTTTCGTATACCTTCGATGTCGTAGCCTTATAGGATGCTTCTCCGGAGGCTTTGCCGTCGAACATCCAGAACGGAACATAAACGCCCTGGATCTCTTCGATATGGTTGTCGTCCTTAAAGGATTTCGGCAAATAAGGTCTTCCCTTATAGTGCATTTTCAGTTTTTCTATCGCTTCTTTTTTGCTGACCTTAAACGGGATCACATAATCCGGCTTCAATACACCGGAAAACTGTCCGGGCACAACAGTCGGATTCCCGCAGTAGGGACAGGAGGTTGCAGCAGTCGTCTCATCGCAGATCAGCTCCGCGCCGCAGGAGGGACAATTGTATCTTTTCATGCCTGCTGCATCCTTGCCCCAGTTATCACTGATATCCGAAGTATCCCAGCCCTCTTCGGCCGCCTTTGCCTGCTGTTGCTTTTTCTGTTCCGTCTCTTTTTCTGCCTTTTTCTGGGCTTCGACAGATTTTTCTTCCTTCTTGGCATACATCGCTTCGATTTCTGCGACTTCATACTCCGTACCGCAGTAATCACATTTCAGCTTGCCAAGGCTTTCCGAATAATGCAGCGGTCCGGTACAGGCCGGACACTGATAATTGGTAATTTGTTCCGCCATAACAGCTCATCCCCTCTCAGAATCGTAATCATCCCTGTATCTCTTTGGATCAGTTCTGTACATCTCCTGCATCAAAGGGGTCTCCGCACTCCGGGCAGAATTTCGGCGGATTGGTAGGATCCTCCGGAACCCAGCCGCACTTGTTGCATTTATACTGTTTTACTGCAGCCGGTTTGGGCTTTCCGCATTCGGAACAGAATCTGCCTTTGTTGACTGCACCGCAGCTGCAAGTCCAGGTATCGTCAACAGGCTTGGGCTGACCGCATTCTGCACAGAATTTGCCGGTGTTTACTGCGCCGCAGCTGCATTTCCAGCCCCCTGCAGGAGCTTCCATCTTCGGTGCTGCCTGCTGTGCCGCCATCTGTTGCTGCTGCCCCATCGCATACAGGCTCTGCGCATTGATGCCGCCTGCCTGCTGTGCCATGCCCATTCCCATAAATGCCATTGCAGGACCGGCTGACGTATTGGAAGCAGCTGCTGTCATCGCCTGAGCCTGGGCACGGGACAGGGCGCCGGCTGCACGGGTCGGATCCATATATGCAGCTTCACGCTGCATCTCTTTGATCATCTGCTCGTCTTCTTCACTTGCCTTGACGGAAGATACGCCAAAGGAAACGATCTCCAGACCGCGGACATCCTTCCATTCTGCAGAAAGCTCATCATTTAATGCTTTCGAGATCTCCTTTGTATGGGCAGTCAGACCGGAATAACGGACACCGGTTTCCCCAACCCTTGCAAAGGCGGGCTGCAGTGCTGTCAACAGCTCTGACTTTAACTGATCATCAATCTTATCACGGGTATAATCCTCTGATACATTACCGCAGACATTGGTGTAGAACAGCAGCGGATTCGTGATTCTGTAGCTGTAGGCTCCAAAGCAGCGGATACCGATATCCAGATCGATGCCTGCCCGTTCATCTACCACCCGGAACGGAACCGGAGACGGAGTCCCGTATTTATTGCCGGTAATTTCCTTTGTATTGAAATAATAAACTCTCTGTTCTTTCGGTGTCTCGCCGCCGAAGGTAAAACGCTTGCCGATATTTTTGAACACCGCACTGATACCAGCGCCTAAGCTTCCTGTAAAAACAGACGGTTCTGTGGACATATCATATGTATATTCACCCGGTTCTGCGCACACATCCACGATCTTACCCTGGTCTACGATCAGCATACACTGACCGTCTGCAACCGCGATCAGGGAACCGTTGGAAATTACATTATCACTGCCCTTGTTGCTTGATCTGCCGGATACCTTCTTGCGCCCTCTTACCGCCAGAACATCAACCGGAAGGGCTTCACAGTAAAAATACTCCTTCCACTGATCCGCCATTACACTGCCAGCTGCGCCCATTGCCGCTTTTATCAATCCCATAAGTAAGTCCTCCTTTTTTTGCAGTCAGATCCCTTATTCACAACATACACGGTTTACCGGCATTTGACTGCGAGTTCACAATATTATCGATATAATTCTATCAGAATTTTCTACAAAAATCCATATATTTTAAACATAATTTTGTGCATTCCGTTCAGACAAGCCTCTGGCTTTGGCATATGCCAACAGCCTCTTTTGGGCATCCTCCAGGGTTCCGAAGGACTCCCGACAGCAGATCACCTTCCGGCAGCCGTCCATGCAGCGCATCGCCTGCTCCAAAAGCTCCTCCGAAACCGGTTCAAAGGCCGGTGCGGAGAAAAGCCGGGAGGAAAGTGCCTTTGCCGCCGGATAATCCAGGTCGTTTTCCCAAAGCAGTCCTGCTGCAAAGGGAATCCCCTCCCGCTGCAGCCTCCGAAACGTATTTCTTCCGCTTCCATTCCCGGCGATCACAAATATTTCCGGAGTCCCCTTCACTGCCGCCAGCTCCATTTCCTGGCTTTCTTCCTCAAAGCTCCCCTGGGTGATCTGAAACAGTTTCGAAAGATGTCCCGGCCGGAAAACCTCCTCCGGCGTTCCGACCTGCTCCACAAAGGCTCCATCCACACACAGGATCCGGTCAGAGACCCGTGCGGCAAGCTCCAGCTCATGCAGCGACAGGATCACTGTCAGTCCCTTTTTTTTCTGAAGCTCCTGCAGCACGGAAAGAAATTCCAGCTTATATTTTATATCCAGATAAGAGGTCGGCTCATCCAACAGCAGGATTTCCGGCTGCTGGCAGATCGCCCGGGCAAGCAGGATACGCTGTCTCTGTCCGTCGCTGATCTTCGCAAAATCCCGATCCCTGAATTCCAGCACATGCACGGCTTCCATTGCTTCCTGCACGGCTTCATGATCCTTTGCGGACAAAACTCCGAACCGCCCGGTATAGGGGTAACGCCCGGTTGCCACCACATCCTCACAGGTCATCAGCTCTGTATGCGGCCGCTTTGTAAAGACAACCGCCATCTTTTTTGCCAGCTCACGTCCCGAAAGGCTCTGCAAATTTTTATCCTCCAAAAGGACACTGCCTCCCAAAAGCTCCAGCTGACGCGCAATGCTTTTTAAAATGGTGGATTTTCCGGCACCGTTTGGACCGATCAGCGTCAGGATTTCCCCTTTTTTCAATTCGATCTCAATATTCTGTATCAGCGGCTGGTTCTGATATCCGACACAAAGCTGTTTCGCCTGAAAATAATATGCCATCAGTCCACTCTCTCCTTTTTCCCGTAAGCCATCACCCAGAGAACCACCGGCGCACCAAACACTGCCGTCACCGTGCTGATACTCAGCTCTGTCGGTGCAAACAGCGTCCGCGCCAGTAGATCACAGAACAGGCAAAAAACGCTGCCCCCCAGAAAGCTGGCCGGGATCATCCAGATCGGTTCTGCGGTTCCCAGCATTTTTTTGACCAGCTGCGGGACTGCGATCCCGACAAAGGAGATCGGTCCGGCAAAGGCCACAACGCACGCGGACAGAATACTTGAAAATACAACCATTCCAATTCGTAAAAGTCTCACATTCACACCGAGATTTAACGCATACGATTCGCCAAGCTGATAGGCGGACAGTGGTTTCGACATCAGAAACACCAGCACAAAAATGACCGTCACACAGATGCAGGCCGCCCTGACGCTGCTCCAGGTCGTTCCGGAAAAGCTGCCCAGAGACCAATTATGAAGATTTACAATGTCCGCATCCTGCGCAAACGTCACGACCAGCTCCGTCACCGCCGAGCAGATATATCCGATCATCACGCCGCTGACCACCAGCATGGACATCCGCCTGATCCGCCTCGACATCAACAGGACAAAGCCCATGGAAAGCATCGCCCCTGCAAATGCCGCAGCGATCATCCCTGCCGAATTCACCATCCTGCCTCTGCCCAGAAAAAAAACCATGACGAGTGCCACCACCATCTTTGCCCCGGAGGAGATTCCAAGTACAAAGGGTCCGGCGATGGGATTATGGAAAAAGGTCTGCAAAAGGTAACCGGACAGCGCCAGTGCACCTCCTAATACTGCTGCAAGGATCGTGCGGGGCAGGCGCAGCTGCAATATGATCGTCTGCTGCTTTTCCCCCATTGGCTGACCGGACAGGATCTTTAGGATTTCGGACAGGGAAACCGAGACGCTTCCGATACAGATATTGAGCAATATGCCTGCCGCCATTGCTGCTGCCAGCAGCAAAAACGCTGCCAGAATCCTTCTTTTTTTCCGTACTGCACTGCCTGCGGAGTTTTTTTCCATGCTGTGTTATCCCTTCTGTTGTCTTTCCTTACTACTTCAACCGGTACAAATACCTGGTCTCTTTGTCATCGCCCGTCAGCATCCTGTGAAAATCCTCGATCAGATTTCCGGCCGACATGGACTGCTGATACATATCCTCTGTCGTACACCAGACCTGATGATTTTTTACTGCCTTAAAATCCTTTAACAGACTGCACTTTTTCAACAAATCCTCCAGGGTCTGTACCTGCCTGTCGATGGTCGTGTTATACACTAAAAAGTCTGCATCCTGCGCCCCATCATAAAAATCCTCCAGCTGCAGATTGACCGTTGAACGGCGGGAGTCCGGATCTCCCAAATTTTCAAAGACATACTTTCCACCGGCAAGCTCGATCATTTTGGGGATATAATCCGTGCTCTGGCGTACCTGCACCAGTCCGTTTGAGGTGATATAGAAAAAAGCGACGGTTTTTCCTGTGCTTTCTTCTGCTTCTACGCGCTTTAATGCTTCTTTTTGTTTTTCAAACAGTTGATCTGCTTTTTCTTCCTGATTCAGCAGCGCGCCGAAAAAACGTACCCATTCCACGCGCCCGAGGGGATGTTCCTCATAGCTGGAATACTCCACCAGCGTTGGGATGCCGAATTCGCCGAGCTTTTCCATCACCTCCGGGGTGTGGTAAATCATCGAATTTTCGATGGCCATGCTGCAGTTTTGGGATAGGAGCAATTCATAATCCGGCTGACTGTACTTTCCGGCATAAAGGAGAGTGCCATCCTTCATCGCCTGCTTTGCCGCCGGAATATACCAGTCCTCTTCCTTTAATCCGCACATGGAAATCGCGTCCATGCTGTCTAACTGCGCAAACATATCCATTACGCTGGAGGCCACCAGGTACAGGTTTTTCACAGGCTCCTGCAGCACGATCAGCTTTCCGGGCTCTCCCTCTGCAGAGGGGCTGACCAATGCTTCTGCGTCCTCAGGAGCTTGCTGATGTTTTGGAACGATCAAAATCCGATCTCCATTTAGCCGTGTGGTCAGAAGCTTATAGCCGCCCTCGTAATAATCCACTGCAAAATTTTCCGCATAGGAAAGCTCCATGCTGTGATCGTAGGTCAGAGGGGCGGCTGCTGTCTTCGCAGGGTTTCCTCCGACTGCAGCTGTCTGCTGCCCTTTTTCTGCACCATCGGAATCTTCCTGTCCGGTTGTGTCTGCTTTTGCTGCATTCTGACCGTTTTCCCCGGCATGAAAGTTCAGCGTGTATTCGATTTCATGGGGTGTGCTCATCGCTACTGTATCTGCGATGACGGTAATATCCCGGTCAAATGCCTCCACCGGAATTCGAAACACAGAATTTCCCTCTGTATTGACCGGAAGATATTTTTCCCCGTTCACCACCATGTAATCATAATTGGGGCTGCTCCATTCCAGCGTTGCCACTGCTTTTCCGTCCTTTATCTCCACCTTTGCCGGAGAAGTGACAGATGCCCTGCCGCTTCCCCCCAAAAGCTCCACCTCCATCTGATACGTACCGTCCTGAAATTCCCAGCCAGTCTCTTCTTGCGTAAGTACTGTCTCCGTCTGCTGCTCCGATACGAAGGCCTGACTGCTACAGCCACACATTCCCAACAGCCCCAGCACAAGCAAGCCTCCTGCAATCCATTTTTTCTGCATATCCTCTTCCTTTTATCCTGTAAATAATTGTTTTATGCCTGACCGATCGGCGTAATTATACCATGCATACCTAAGAAGAACAACCGGATACTGCAGTGCGTTAAAAAGTGAAAATCATTGACACCCTTATGGAAAACGATTACAGTAAAACTATAAAACAAGTATTACTTTATGTAAAACAATCCACTATGAAAGGATATCTGATCTATGAAGGTTACTGTCCGTCTGCTGTCTGGCGCAGACCATCTCAGCCAGATCCTGACCGGCTTCCAGATGCTTTCCCTGGAAAATAAGCTTACCCTCGACATCCTTGACTGCCGCAAAGACTCTCCTGTTTATCAGGAAGCGTTTCTGGAGGCCCAGGTCAATGGGATCCGGATTCTGTTTGATCTGATGGACGGCTACTGGTATAACCGCCCGGAAACAGTTTTCCCGTTGTATCATTCCGCAGATATCGTTTTTAAACGGTCTTTTTCATCTGTTAAAAACAGTAAGGTTTTCGGAGCGTTTTCAGAAAAAATTCATCCGCTGGGCTTCAACTATCAGGTGCTCTGTCCCGGCTCCCCTCTGATTGGTACCACTTCGAAAATCGGATTTTTGAAAAAACGGATCAAAGGGGTGACCTGCTACGTCTCCGACTATGAGGCAAGGATGGCGCACGTTTCTGCCCGCCCCCGGATTCTTTTTATCACCCGCCTCTGGGATCCGGCAGAACCGGTTGTCCAAACGGATTCGGAGCTCGTCCGCCAGTGGGGCGAAATCAACGAAATGCGGATGCTGCTCGTACGAAAGCTGCGCGCCACCTTTCCGGAGCAGTTTATCGGAGGCATTCAGGACAGCCCGTATGCACAAACGCAGTGTCCTGACCTGATTCTTTCCGAGCACTCCACCTGGAAACGGATTTATCTGCATCGCATGAAGCATTCCAAGATCTGCATCGCCTCCACCGGTCTGCACCAGTCTTCCGGATGGAAGATTGCAGAATACCTCGCCGCAGGAAGGGCGATTGTGTCCGAGCCGCTTTGTTATGAGGTTCCGGGGCCGTTTCAAGCAGGCGAAAACTACCTGACCTACACCTCTGCAGACGGCTGCATCGAACAGATCAGGACGCTGCTTGCACATCCCGAGCAGATTTTGCAGATGGGACAGCGAAACCGCGCTTACTACGATGAGTGGCTGCGCCCCGACCAGATTGTGACAAAGGCACTGGAGCAGGCGAAGATTTTGCTGTAACGCAACAATAGAATGCACGCTCTGCGAGCATTCTATTGTCATGAATTAAACCCAAAAGGAGGGTTTCATGATGACTCAGCAATCAGATCATTTCTCCCGCCATGCAGGCTTTGAACTGCTGCGGATTATTTCCATGATGATGATCGTACTCATGCACGGGATCGGTCACGGCGGTCTGGGAACAACCGCTGCTCCCGGAACGTTTCCCTATTTTATTTACTGGCTCCTGTTCATGCTCGGACGTGTCTCTACCAATTGCTTTGTCATGCTGACCGGCTATTTTATGTGGCAGTCCAGAACAAAGGCATCCCGGCTGTTTCGGATCGAAATACAGGTTTTGTTTTATTCTCTGCTGACCTTTGTGATCGGTCTGTTTGCCGGTTCTGTCTCTCTATCTGCCGGCAATCTGCTGCGTGCTGTTTTTCCGGTCACCTCCTGTGTATACTGGTTTTGCTCCTGCTATTTCATATTGTATCTTGCGATCCCGCTGTTAAATAAAATAATCGCTTCCCTCACGAGGGCACAGCACCGTTTTATGCTGCTCCTGCTCTTTCTCGTATTCAGCCTATGGCAGACGATCTGCTTCTGGTCCGACACGGCACGGGTGGAAAACGGCTATAGTTATGTATGGTTTTTCGTTCTTTATTTTACCGCCGCATACATTTCCATCTATCAGATCCGACTGTCCTCAGCCCCCTGTCTGCTCCTTTATGTTGTCTTTTCCCTGCTCTCTGTCCTGACACGGATTTTCGGATCCGGAGTTGAGACACGTCTGGGGCTGGAGGGACTGATCAACACACTCGGCGGATATCAGTCTCCGTTTGTTTTTTTTGCATCCATCTGCTTCTTTCTCCTGTTTCAAAATGTAAAAATCCGGAGCGATCGCCCGAAAAAAATCATTCTTGCCCTCGCCCCCCTTTCCTTTGGTGTATATTTACTGCATGACAGCGATTTTATCCGCGCATTTCTCTGGGAAAAAATTGCGCTTTCCCGTTTTGGAAGCCTGACTGCGTCCCTTGGCTACCTGGCTATCGTAACCCTTTGCATCACCTGTGCAGGGTATCTTGTCGATACGCTGTATCAGAAAATATACCGGATGGTCTTTCGGAAAAAAGCAGAAGAAAAAGTGGATGAGATCACAGAACGAATTTATCGAAGCATCAAAAAAGGCGAGTGAAGCTTTTCACTCGCTCTACTTTTCAATCAGGCTCACATAAATTTCCTGCAGACGCTTTGTTTCTTCCACAATATCGTAACCCGCGCTGCGTACAACGCTGCGTCCCTCTGCTCTGTCCCTGTCAGCCGTTCCCAGCCTGATCAGTTCCTTTGCCCAGGCCTCGTCCGGCTGCTCCAGGCTCAGCCGAACCGCCCTGTCTGAAAGGATGATTTCATCCGTAATCGTATCCGAGAACACACACGGCAATCCGGATGCCTGCGCTTCAATTCCGACAACCGGCAGTCCCTCAAATAAAGACGGCATCAGGAAAACATCCATCGCCTGATACCAGATCGAGGTATCCTTTTGCACACCGAGAAACGAAACGCTGTCATAAATTCCAAGCCGTTTTGCCTTTTCTTCCATGGCAGCCTGCAGCTCACCTTCTCCTGCCAGCAGCAGATGGCTGTTTTGATATATTTTTTTCAGACAGGCAAACTGTTCCAGCATCCGGGTATGATTTTTCTGTACCATAAACCGCGCCACAGAACCGACCACCAGCTTATCCTCCAGCTGATATTCCCGGCGAAGTCTGGTGCGTACCCCGCTGCGGTAGCCAAACCGCTCCAGATCGATGGCATTATGGATAAGCACACCGCTCTCGTTCCATCGTTTTTCACCGAAATAATAGATTCCGGCTTCTCTCCCGCATGCAAAATAGTCTGTCGCTGCTCCCGGAATCATCGCCTTACAAACCAACTTGACCGGCAGCTTCAGTCCATGGGGCAGATGCGTATTATGGGCATGGGCAATTCGAACCGGAAATCCCGCCTTTTTTGCTCCCTCTAACGCATAAAATTCCATCGCCTCGTTATGGGCATGCAACACCTTAATTTCTTTTTCCCGGTCAAGAAGTGTCTTCATATAGCGCAGATATTCCGGATACTTTAAGGGGCTCAGTCCCGGTCCCATAAAAATACGACCGCCCAGAGAACGCACCTCATCATCAAAAAATCCCGGTTTTTCTTTATTTACCAGAAAGTCAAACTGAAACTGATCCCGATCCAGATGCCGGTAATAATTCATCAGCATCGTCTCAATTCCACCGCGATCCATATTGCTCACAGACTGCAAAATTCTGATCATCTTTTCCGCTCATTTCTGCGCACGCTTTTTTGCGCATGTCGAGTTTGTGTCAAGTGCGCGCAGACACAAATCTCGCGATTGAAAAATTTTATTTTTCAATCTTTTCCTGTCCTTTCCGTCCCTACTGATTATGCAATCAACGGAAACCACTTTCCCTGCAGCTTCCACAGTCCATACTCCGAGGTCATCAGCGCCCGGTGGGCTGTCCGGACTGCAAAGGGCGCATGTTTTGCTTTATAGTCTCCCGCGTTTTTTTGGTAAAGCAGACAACAACAGGCAAATACGCCCTGTTTTTCTTCTTCCGTAAGCCCGGCCACACACACATAACAGTAATTCGACAGCTGCAACGTCAGATTTCGGTAAAACAGCTCATCCCATGGCTGCCGGATCCTTCTGTGCTGCTCCAACAGCTCTTCCACGATCCAGTATGCCTGCACCGCCTTTTTCGTTCCCTGGGAGGTAAACGTAATTCCGTTTGCATTTCTCCGCCATGCATAGACCACCTGCGAAATGGAAGCAATCTTTTCTGCCGCCGGAAAAATCAGAAAATGGATGACCGCATCCTCAAAACAGGTATATCCTGCCGGAAACCGGATCTCTTCAAACAGGCTTCGACGATACAGCTTCGCCCACGGAGTCCCCGGCAAATCCAGACAGTCATATGCCGTGCGTTTTTCATAAATATGTTCTGCAAACCGCTGTGCTGCCCCAAATTTCCCGTCTCCATCCAGATACTGCCAGCCGCCCTGCACGATATCCGCACCGGTCTGCTGCGCTTTCTGCAAAAGCGCCGAAATCGCTCCCGGCAACAGTACATCGTCACAATCCACAAACAGAAGATATTCTCCTTTTGCCTGCAAAATCCCGGCATTGCGTGCCTTCGCTGCACTTCCACCGGTTTCTTTTGTCAGCTCAACCCTTCTGACTTCTCCCCAGTTTGCATATTCCTCCAGGATATCGCCGCTGCTGTCTGTAGAATTGTCGTTGACTGCAATAATTTCCACTGTATTGCCGCACTCCTGCGCCAGAATGCTGTTCAGACACTGCCTTAAATCCTTCTCCCCGTTATGTACCGGAACGATGACGGAAACAAGGACTTCTGTCTGCCCAAAGGGCTGCAGCGCCTGCCAGTCATCTGTATCTGCTGCCGGTCTGAGATAGCATTTTTTCGCCGCCTCTGCCGCCTGCAAAAGCGCATTCTCGCTCATCTGTTCTTTTTTTAAACATCCAAGCAGACCGACGGCAGCCCGCCCGACCATTCTTCCGCCCCACGCGCCGACTGCAGCGGCGCAGCGGTTTTTCGTCCAGTCATAAATGAACTGATAAGCTCTCTGATTCCGCAGCATGTTTTTTATTCCTTTCCTTCAGCCTTGCAATCGCTTCAAACGTCCGCCGGCAGTTATTTCCGTCATGCAGCGGGAAAAACCGCTCTGTACGCTGCGCGTATTCTGTCTGCATCTCCATGCCGTTTTCAAAGCTCTCCGTCAGGACCTCCAGCAGCGCTTCCTGTGTCGTACATACCGGTCCAAACCCGTCCCTTCGGAAATCGAAATATCCCTTCTGATAATGATATTTACGAAACTCCTCTTCGTCAAACTGATAATACACAACAGGCTTACGCAAAAACGCCACATCAAAAAAGACACTGGAATAATCCGTCACCAGGAGTGCACAGTCCATCAGAAGCTTCTGCACATCATGGGTCTCCTTCGACACGATTGTGATCCGATCCGAGCCCGATTTAAATCTCCGGCTGTCCTTCTGCATTTCAATATGGGGATAAAAAACGAGTCGATAATCCTGCTGTTCCAAAAGTTGCTCCAGTTCCTTACAGCATAATAAAGACTGGAAGTGCTCATAATACGCTGTGTTTCGAAACGCCTCCCCTGTCGGATAATGGGAGCCGCGCCAGGTCGGCATAACAAGAATCATCTTTTCTTTACGCTCTGCCCGGATCAAATTATCAAACCGCGCCAGCCCGACATACTGCGGCACGTGTTCCGGATATCCGAACGTATCGCGGATGTATTCATATTCCGGCTTCGCTCCGCAGACAAACAGATCCATATACATATTTTTACGGTGCAACCATTCCATTTCATCCTTAATGATGCCATGCTGCAAAAAAACCTGTTTTCCCCTCGCCCGGATTCCTTTTCCTGCAAGATGATAAAATAAAATCAGATCCGGCGCACAGGGCTGTACATGCGTGCCAACCAGAAAATCCGCGCAATAATACGCCAGATAATGAGAAAAGCTCCCTCTCGGAACCATTCCTCCCAACGCCTCGATTTTCGCCCGGTCAGCACTGTCTGTCTCGATCACATAACGCGCATTGATTTCCGGATGCTTTTCTTTTAAATACCGGTAAAACCAGTAACCGTTATCCCGCGCATCGTTTCCGCGCTCACATACCAGCCACAGCTCCCGATATTTGGCACTGCAGCACCTGCAGACCGCACCGAACAGCTTAAAAAAGGCCATCAGGCATAGTTCCTTCAGATAACACAGCGCTCTTACAACTTTTCTCATGTTCCCTCTCATCCTTTTTCCGGTTTGCCTGTCAACGGTGTCTCTGACTGGAAAGCCAAATAACCGCCCTATACTGATGGAGCTTTAATAAAAGCAGCTTAATCCGGTCATTTCTGCTGTGAAAGCTCTTTACTGCAGTATTTTTTATTGCGTTTTCCACCCGCGGCAGCTTCACCGTTTTTTGCAGCCAATCTGTCCGCTCTTTGGCAGACAAAGGACCGCTGCAGACATTTTTAATGCCGAGCTGCAAATCCCGCACCGTACAGTAACAGGCTTTCTTCCGGTGCATTTCGCTGTCCTGCAGCCCCCAGTCCTCTACCACGCTCCAGACCGCATCGCTTAAATAAAAATTGTCCTGCAGCCGCTCCGGATGCCAGGAGTTGGAAAGTGACGCGCTGCGCGCAAACGTGTAATGATACAGCGGCTTTTGGATCGCTACCAGGCAGGACGGATTCTGCCGCATAAACGCTACATAAAACAGACCATCCTCCCCGAGTGTCCGCTCCGGGAATCTCAGATGTTCTGCTTCAATACACGCCCTGCGCAGCATTTTCGTGGCAACCAGATAGTAGGATGCCAGCACATCAAAATGCTCCTGAAACGGTTTTCCCCGATATACGCCGCAAAGCGCAGGACCATCAATCAACGTCTTCACACAGTTGCCGTTCTTATCGTAATAATCATTGTAAATTCCAAACATCACGATATCTGCGTTTTCCTTTTTTGCAGCCTCATATAACACCTGCGCCATGTCAGGCTCCACCCAGTCGTCCGGGTCCAGAAAACAGACATATTCGCCCCGCGCTGCATCCAGCGCTGCATTCCGCGCCTTTGCCACACCTTTGTTGGGCTGATCGATGATCCGAAACCGCGGATCCTCTGACGCAGCGCTCTTACAGATCGCAAGGCTGTTGTCCCTGGAACCGTCATTGACGAAAATCGCCTCGAACCCGGGCATTGTCTGCGCTTTCAGACATTGGATGACCCGGGGCAGATAACGCTCCATATTGTAAACCGGAATCACAAAGGAAATCCCTGGTGTCTTCATTTGGTTTTCTCCTCCTCTTTATCCCTCCTGCATCATGCTTCGGATCTGTTCCTGCATTTCCGCCCTGCTTTTGGGCTTCCAGATCTCCTTCTTGGGCGTCTGATGCCGTTTTTCAGCATAAGAAAGCACAATAATCCGAAGCGCCATCGTGCTCCAGAAATAAAATGCCGTATTATCCGTCAGATAAGTGATCGTCATATATCCAAGATCCGCCATGTACAAAAGCGCCGTGTTGTTATCCGCATACTTCGTCCAGAAAATCGGACCTATCACATACTGAATGCCGGACCACAATACAAAGCCCGGGAAACCCATTTCCACAAATACTTTCAAAATATCATTGTGAAATGGATAGGGATGGTTGATCAGACCGGAGCTGTACCAGTTTGCAACGATCGAATCCACATATTCAAAACCGTGTCCCATATAGCCGATGGAAAAATCATAATGCTCTCCGACAAGCTGCCACAAATAATCACGCCCCATCATGTCGATTCCGACCATATTCATAATCTTTGACACTTCTCCCGTCCGAACCCCGTAAACATACAGGAAAAAGAACGCAACCCACAAAAGACCCTGTAGGATCAGAAAGGGCTTTAAAAACTTTTTATTTTTCAAAAAAAACGAATGCACAACGAAAAGAACGACTGCCGGAATGGCGATCCGCTTCATTCCGACCAGAAAGAAAAAGGTACACAGTAAGATCATCCGCCAGCGCTTTTTTCTTTCCCTGCGTGTATCTTTCGGTGCAAACACCACATAATAGAGCACAAGCTGCCCGAATACAAACGTCAGGTCATGAATTTCCAGATTTCTTGCATAGCCCTCCGCATCACCGAAGGTCACCAGACAGGTGATCAGGGACTGTATACTCGCTGCAATACCAAAGGATGGAATCTCCAATACCATGATCGCCCCGTTTGCCAGGCACATGGCGACCGCAAACAGATCCACTGCTTCTGCACCAAACAAATACACACCGGAAAGTGCCGTCAAAATCGCAATGCTCTGGAAGATCACCTTGGAACAGCCCCGGATCATGGAGGAGAGATTCATAAAATTCAAAATCCAGATCACCATGGACCACAAAAGCAGAGCTGTGATCAGGGACATGTAAAACAGCGTAGGTCCTTTCAGCTGTTTGAAGCGTTTCAGATCCGGAAAAATGATCGCATATGCTATAGTCATACAAATGATACCGACTGTGATCGCCTTCGGCAGACCGCCAAGCATATTGTTTAACGTTTTCCATTCTCCCAGACCTGCGGCTGTCAACAGAAAAATAAAGCAGAGCCGCAGCCCTTTCTGGATAACCGGATTGTTCTGATCCAAAAAGGGGCGTGGCTTTTGTTTCACTGTGTAGTCTTTTTTTACGATAATTTCAGATAAAGTACGCAACCGCAAACTCCTTATCAGTCTGTCATCTCATGGAACGCATTTTCAGCCATCTGCACAATTCTTTCCATAGACCTTTATATTCCTCTAAGTTTGTTAAAACATTCACCAGGAGATAGAGTGCCGCAATCCACAGGGAATTTAATACTGCAATTCCCGCAACATAAAAGTAATTGACCGCCCTGCAGCCGTCCAGCCCGAGTATCCATAACACGACTGCTGCAACTGCCGCATTGACTGCGACCTTTTTTATGCTCCGTTTTGCATTTCCCGGACGGACATTACCGAACATGTACCGGGAAAGCGCTATGGTCCGATAGGTAAGTGCAGCCAGGGTTCCTATCAGACAGCCTGCAATTCCGATCCGCCAGGTCAAGATCAATGAGACCAGGATATTGATGACCATTTCCCGGACAGCCTGTCCTTTCGTGTCATCAAATTTTCCGGCGATGGATTGCAGCTGGATCAGCGGCATTTCCACACAGGACAGGATCGACCATGCTGCAAACAAAAGCAGCATCTTCTTGCTGTCATAGATCGACGCATCCGCTATTCCGCTGGTATACAGACGGATGATGGGCATCAAAAATGCCGTAATCACCGTATAGACCCAGAACACAAACATATAATACAGGGATTCATACCATTCAAACGCCCGTTCAAACTGCTCTCGGCTGCTATGATACAACTGTCCGAACCGAAACGTCACTCCATTGGAAAATGCCGTAATCAGCTGTTGGAAATTTGCAAAAAACAGCGAAAATACCGCATATACGCTGGCATAATTCATTCCACACATAAAAGAAATAATAACCGTATCCGTATTGGAAAATAAACAGGAAGAAATCTGATGGATCAGAACAGAGTTTTTCTGGGCCAGAGCACTGTGATCCGGCTCTGCCTTCCAGTCGATCCACCGATAATGCTTCCGCACATAAAAGATGATAAAAACAACCTGAACGATCGAAGGTACACAGTAGGTGGCCTGGATCAGAAGCAGATTGTCAGAAATCATCAGAAAAATCAGCTTTAACAGATTGGAAATGACCATTGTGACCATCGCCAGGGATGTCACGACATATTTCTTTCCCTCTACCTCAAGAAATGCATTGTACTTTCCCCGCAGCGAAAACAGTACGATTCCAGGCACACCATACAGCAGGATGATGCAGCAGACCGTAAAATAATCCAGCTCCGTTTTTATAATCAGCGGATATAACAGCGCAAATCCAACTGTAATCGCAGTATATGCCACGCTCGTCTTCAGGTAAAACCTGCGTGTTGCAGACAAAATCCCATTGATGCTCCCGGTATCGCCCTTTGCTACAGGTCCATACAGGGAATACTGTGCCGAGAGTCCAACCCCCGCCTCCAGAAGGGATAGATATGCAAAAATATTTTTTATGGTGCTGTTGAGTCCATTTACCTCTGAGCCAAAATTAACCAGATACAGTCTGGGAAGTACCAGACCAAACACCGCAATGACAACCTGATATCCAATTGCCGTTATAATATTCAGGATTACCCGTTTATTTTTTTCACTGCTTGTCGTTGTTTCCGCTCCGCTCATCGCACCATCGTTTTCCTTTCCTCTTTCCTGTCTGTTACGCCGGAAGACCGATTTTCTTGAAAATGTCATCCAGTCGACAAAGCCTGATCAGCTTTCCGAACAGCCAGGGCAGTGCAATCGCACTTACCATACAGGCTGCAACCGTTGCCACAGCAGAAAAATGCAGCTTCTCATACAGAAGCATCCCCAGCAGGGCACAGCAAAACGGCTGATGATACAGATAGTACCGCATCGTATTTCTGCCAAACTGCGCAAGGCGTCCCAGGTACCGGTTCCACAGAATACATACCGCCAAAATTCCCAGGCAGATGCCGACCGTAATCGCATTATCCACATAGGACATCCCTAGATTTATATAAGGATTGTCATAAATCTCTACCGGCAAAAAGCAAATTTCCAGCACCAGCGCTGCGAAACTGCACGCTCCCACTGCTGCCAGAATTCCAGCCTTCTTTTCCACCTTTTCCCGTACAAGCAGCGTCCCGAGCAGGAAAAAGAGATATTTCTGGAAAAATCCCTTGAAAACCCATATCCAATCCCTGCAAAACAACGTATAAAATGCCGGCAGTGACAGAATCAGAAGTATTGCTGCCCTTCTGGCATACTTCTCTGAAAGAAACTTATCCTTCAAAAAAGTGACTGCTGTAAATAAAAACAGGGTCTGCAGATACCAAAGATGAAAGCTGTAAGGATTTTCATTTTTCAGCATCGCAGCCAGGTATTTTGCCGGGGGAATTTTCTGATAGGCAGTATTTTCCAAAAGTGCCCTGCACGGTGCAAAAAGCTGCGCAGCGACAAATATCACATAAATCAGGACGGAATAGGAAAACCACGGCAACAAAAGAGCTTTTGCTTTTTTTCCAAAATAACGCCACTCCGTCAGGGTTTTATTTTTTTCAAGCGTCAGGGCGTACCCAAAACCGGAGAGCAGAAACAGCAGCGAGACGTGGAACCGATACACCAGCGCATAGGAAAAATCGCACCACGCATAGGCTGCCCGCATACTCTCCCGAAAGGTATGACCATAGATAACCAGGAGCACCGCAATACCCCTGGCTGCATCAACATAATGAAAACGTCTATCCTTCACGTTCCCTCCTCTGTCTTATCCTTTTTTTCTTTCTCCATCTGCTTCCATTTTTTCTGTGAAAGGCGCAGCAGCTCTCGGATTTCATAAGTATCTGTTTCTTCTGTCGTTGCCCACGCCGCCGTATAGCGGATCGGATATTCCGGATTTAAGCTGTTATATTCCTCTACCTGATTGTCCAGGATCCGGATCATGGCTGCTGCCTTTTTGCTGCTGCACTCTTCAAAAAATACAACAAAGCGGCCAACTCCATTATATCCTCTCATGCCTTCCGTATCTCCCATCAGCTGTACCAGTCCGGCGAAATCCTTTAACACGCCATCGCCTACGGTATATCCGAACCGCTTTGTCAGTTCGGACAGATTATCCAGACTCAAAGTAAAGCAGGTGAAAGCTTCCGGCAGAACCTTTCCCGCCATTTCTCCAATATAAATATTTAACTTTTCCCGGTTCGGCAGCCCTGTCTTCTTGTCGACATACAACAGATAGTCCACGATATCCGACAGTCGTCCCAAAAGGACTGCTCCGCAGCAGCCGATCACGAAAAACAATACCAGCGCGAGCATAATATAGAGCTTGATATTGATCGAAGGCGCTACGCGGACAGAGCTGACCATTTTCAGATAATCCGCACTGATATACAGATTCAATTCCTTACTGCTGGTATTGACGATTTCGTAATATTCCTGGAGCTCGTTCTCATAATCATTGATCATTTGCTCCATTTGGGTATGCTCTTCCTCTGTTCCGCCAAAGGACACGTTCTGAAAGGCCGTCAGGGTCTCTTCCAAAAACTGACGGTCGATCTTGTCTGCCGCGATGGTCTTATCAATTCCGACCAGCTCAAGGATCAGGTTATCGTAGGTTGTGATCGCCTTTTCACCGGCTCCTGCATCCTCGATGGTTCCCAGAATATAATTAGACGAAACATTGTCTCCGCCCTCTGTAAAATAGCTCTTCAGAATTCCGGCATTCTTTTCCACATAGGAAGCGATCAGCCTTTCGATCTCGCTGCGCTGCTGTGCTCCAACCGTTTCACTGTTCTGGGAATCTGCAATGCTGTTTGCAATAAATTCCTGCAGGATCTTACCATCCCGTATCTGCGGTCCATCCAGAACATATGCATACAGCTTCGGGATCTCATATTTTTTCAGTTCAGAATAAATCGCACAGAGATCCTTGTACGTATAGCCTGTCTGGGAGGATCTGAAGTTCGGGTAGCTTTCCCGCTTTGCCAGCAGGAAATCATGCATATCGTTGGTATCGTTTTCGAGGATACGGACACATTCATAATAATCATAACCATTATCCAGAAGATTCCTGGACGGATTCAGGGACAGCTTCTGCTCCACATATTTTTCCGTATAATAGGTACAGTAGCTCTGCATGATCGCATCCAGCATATTGCGTGCATAACTGCCGCCCAGCTTTCCATCCACCACCAGACTCACCTTATAAGTATCCGGAAAATAGGTGACTTCTTCTCCCTTTTCGATCAATGCATCGTTAATCTTCTCCTGTTCCTCTGAAATAATCGGTGTAACGCTGCAGTTCGATCGTACTGTCGTCAGTCTTCCGGATGCTCCAAGGGAATCCATCGCCTGTGCAATTACGGTAGAGGAATAGATTTCATTCACATCCAGCTCAGAACCGTCCGGGGCATAGCCGTCCTTTACGCCGTCATTTGTGTACTTCAAAACAACAGATGCTGTATATTGCTGCTTTCCCTGCGCATACAGGTAAATCATTGCCGCCCCTGCCATCGTCAGCAAAAAAATCAGCATACTGAAACGTTTCAGATATCGCAAAATCTCAAACTTTTTCACTTTTCTTTATGCCCTTTCTGTTCTTCCTGACTTTCCTCAGAGAATTCAAGCTCACCATAAACGCCAGAACTGCTGCAGCTTTCATTCCTGTCTTTTTTACGTTAATTCGTTGAACAAGGGACGCATTATTATAAGTAAAAGAGACATAGTTCTGTGACTTGTATCTGATATATGCCTTATCCAATATAAACAGCTGATCCGAAATCTCATTGATTCCGCTTTCCAGCTTGTTGATCATATCCTGTGCTTCCTTCAGACGCCCTGCATCATCGGTAACCGTCTGCATCTTCTCCACTACATAACTGGTATCCACGATTTCCGACTGATAATCCGTCGCTGCCTGCAGCGAGCTGTCTGCAGAACGTGCCATATTGTCCATTGCAGTCTTTGTCCGGGACATGTAATATTCTTCCATCTCATCTGTCGTCGGGATCATGACAACGGATGTCATGGACTTTTCATATACGGAAATTCCGTTTTTGTTGGCATCATAATATGCCATTTCCTTCTGTGCGGCAATATCGTCGATTTTGTTTTTGTACTCCAGAATGCTGATCAGCAGGGAAGCATCCTTTGCAATCCCTCCTTCGATCACGTAGGCCTTCACATTCGGAATATCATAATCCACAATATTGTTGATCTGCTTGCTCAGCGTCGTGAAGTTATTGGTAGACGAATCCGGATTTTCGGTATCGACATAGCTCTTGTTTTCGCTCAGACGCGCATTTAAATACTGCATGATACATTCTGCCCGCAGCTCCAGCTCATTCAGACGCAGGTAGGGCTCACAATCTGTTGTAACTTCGAGTTTTTCCTTTAACATGTCCTGATTATCGCAGTAGTTTTTCTGAAAAAACTCACGGTATGCTTCACAGATACTTTTCAGCAGACTGATGGTTGTCCGATTTTTCAGTTCCAATCCGTCTGCATTGAGATTGATATTATAGGATGTGCTGATGTAATCGTCACTTCCGCCCACATGTCCCGTTCCTTCCGGAGTGATGAAGACATGGCCGGCAAGCTCCGATGCGGAAATGCTTCCCTGCAAACCAACTTTTTCGATGGCACGCTGCATAACCTCCTCTGAAACGATTTCATAGGCGTTAAAACGGGTTTTATTCGGGCTTAAGCCCAGGGATGCCTCTGAATAATTAAATGAAATATTCGCGCTGGACCAAATGCCGCTTTCCGCATAATGAATGCATCCAAACAAAATGCACAAGATCAGCATATAATATGTCATCCGATATTTGTTTTCCCACAGTATCTGAACTGCTCTTTTCACTTTTCCTTTAATTTCTTTCATTGCACTATCCTACTTACGGCATTGGAAGGTTTAGTTAATATCGATCACTGAAAGCTCCGGAACATTATTGATCCTCGGCCATTTGTCGGAATCTCCCAGTCCACGGCTGACAATCAGCGTCGCCTTGTTGTCAAGGGTATAGACACCTCCTCCATACTCCGGGAACAGTCCCTCTTCCGCAGAATAAAGAGCGCCCAGCTTCGGCAAACGGACAATTCCGCCGTGGGTATGTCCTGCAAGTCCAAGGTCAAAGCTGTAATTTTCCAGCTTCTTCGGGAAATAAGTAGGCACATGCGCAATACAGATGCGCAGATCATATTGATCCTCTGCTTCCTGCGCCTCCATACACTCTTTCGCTCCATAGCTTGCAAAATCTTCCGGTTTTCCTTCTATACCGATCACACTGACCGTATTGTCATACAGGGAATAGGACGTTTCCTCGTTCCGCAGGATTTTCACGCCTGCATCTTCGAAGCGTTTTACCAGTTCCTCATCTCCCTGATGATAAATCTTCACATCCTCATGGTTGCCCAGCACACCGCATACCGGTGCCAGCTCTGACAGCTGGCTGCAGAGGGAGATCATATTGTCATAAGAATCCACAGTATCATTTACAAGGTCTCCGCCAAGCAGAATCAGGTCCGGTGAAAGATTTTCTATATCCTCTACAAGATCGGCGTTATCCATTCCGTATTCCCGCAAATGCACATCTGTCAGAAAAGCTACCCGAATACTGTGTGTCAGCTTTCGGGAACTGACCTGATAAAATTCCGCCGTATAATTCGTCCGGTTATCGTAAATATTTTTGGCAAGTCCGCCTGCTACAAGCAGGATCAAAAAAAGAAACTTCGCCAGAAACTTCATTCCTTTTTTTAATCTGCTTTTTCCGGCTTTCTTTTCCGTATGTTTTATGTTTTTTGCAGGTTCTCTCTCTATGGGCAAAGCTTTACTGCTGCTTCTTCTCTGATGTACCTTGCGTACCAGCGCCTGTTCCCGCATCCGGTTTGCATAACGGTTCGGTGCAAGTGCAAAGACAAGAGCCTTTGCTCTGCGTCTGGCTTTATAGGCACATTTTAAAACGACAAGTCTCTTTACGCCAAGCTTTTTTCTGCTTTTTGGTTCACTGGCACAATAGCAATCAATATATTTCCAGGACAAATCATCTTCCAGAAGCCTGCGCAGCTTCCGGGGTTTTACTGTTTTATAAAGCTTTCTCAGTCCATCGTAGATCTTTACCCTGTCCGTAATTTTTTTTGCGTTTAAGGCCGTGGAATTCATAATAGAATCACTTCTGGAATTATCATAATGATAATAGACATAATCTGTCAACACAACCCGTTCCGCTTTTAACAATGCTCTCGGTGTAAATTCTTCATCTTCATGTAAAATACCGTACTCAAAATACAGGTCATTTCTAACAAGAAAATCCCGTCGAAACATGGTTCGGATAACCTCTACCCGAAGTGCACCGCCCTCCAGACATCCCATCAGATATGCCGGGCCGCTATAGATACGATGATACTGAAAACGATCCTCTGCCACCTTTTCAAACCGTGCCATCCCTTCAGAGGGTTTCTCCAGTGCCATTTTGGAGATGATGATATCTGCAAAGCCTGCTCTTGCTTCCTTCCATAGGTTGGCACAGGCCTGAGGTTCCAGATAGTCATCGCTGTCTACAAATAAGACATATTCCCCATGCGCCCGCTCCAGTCCGTAGTTGCGGGCATCCGACAAGCCGCCGTTCGGTTTATGGTAAGCGGTAATCCGTGCATCTTTTTTTGCATAATTGTCACAAATTTCTCCGCACCGGTCAGGACTGCCGTCATCTATAAGAATAATTTCCAACGACGAAAAATCCTGCGCAATCAGTGACTCTACACACCGGACAAGATACTTTTCCACCTTATAAATTGGTACAATTATTGAAATTTGCACATCCTGTTTCTTCATCAGCAATTTTGCTCCCAACGCTTCTCATTTTTTCTGTTCAGAGCACATTTGTAAACATCTTCATGCCATTCGATCACTGCATCATAATCAAAATTTTCTTTGACATATTCCATTTCCTGCTTCAGCAACTCTTCGTCTTTTGGAGTTGTCAATTCCTTCGAAAGAGCAGCCGCCAGCGAATCAATATTCTCTGCCTCAAACTCTGCTCCGTATTGTTTGGTGATCACCGTATTTGCCGGAATATCACTGACCAGACATCTTCCGCCGCAGGACATTGCCTCCAGAAGGGCAAGGGAAAGTCCCTCGGTATGACTCGGAAGGACAAACAGCCTGCAGTTGGAAAACAGCTCGGCGAGCTCTTGTCCCTGCACCAGTCCGGTACGGATCACCCTCGGGTCTGCATCGATTTTGCGGATCATTTCTTTCCCAAACTCCGTCTCTAGAGCCGGTCCTGTCAACACTAAACGTTCCTTCGGCTGGAGCTTCTGATACGCTTCCAGCAAATCCTGCGGTCCTTTTTCCGGAGAGATCCGTCCGACATACAGAATATAGCTGTCTTTTTCCAGACCATATTTTTCCCGGATAACATTACAGGGAACCGGTGTGATCCGTTCCACTGCATTGTGGATCAGAATAGAGTCCCGATTATACTTCTGCAGAAAATATTGTTTCTCCTCTTCGGAAAGAACGATTACTTCATCTGCAAAACGGGCGGCAACCTTTTCTCCCAGACGGAGATAGAAGGAAGCGAAACCGCCCCACTTATCACTTCTCCAGTTCAGGCCATGCACCGTGCATACCGTATGCTTGCCAAACAGCTTTGCAAGAAACAATGGAACGGAGGGTCCGATCGCATGATAATGGATGACATCAAAATCATGGAATATTGTATCAAATGTCGCCAGAAAAGAATAGACCATCGCATTCAAAATCTGCTTTTTAAATGTAAAAATCCGCTTGACCCTGACGTTTCGTTCCTGATAAACATTATGTCCCTTTTGCCTGCCTCTGTTGTACACGGTTACCTCATGCCCTCTGGCAGCAAGTCTGGTGGAAAGTTCATAAACCACCACCTCTACGCCTCCGGAGCGCGAAGGGAAATCTTTATGTCCTATCATTGCAATTTTCATCTGTGTCTTCCCTTTCATTTGTATTTTTTCAGAAGAAGAATGTCCCCTTTGTGATATCGTTCTCACTTTTTCTTAACAGAATCTTAACATGCATTACCCAACTACCACGTATCCTCTGATTCTGCTGCGTCCCTTTCCCCAAGACGCAGATTTCTTCCTCTGTTCCCCGCTATTTTAGATTTCTCCCCATGAGTTTAGATCAATCTTCACGATCTGTAAAGATTTTCAGAAATTATCCAGCTCCTTTAGCACGGTTACTGTGGTTTCGTACACTTCTGCCACTTTCTGATACAGCTCCTCGCTGCCCTCGGTCTGACGTCCGCGCAGCTTTTCGGTCAGCTCGCTGTCTGCTTCGTATAATCTGTCCAGCCCAAGATTGGCGCAGACGCCCTTTAAGGTGTGTGCGGCGCGGAATGCGCACTCTCCGTCCTTTTCTTTCAGGGACTCGGTCAGCTCCTCAAAGCTTTTATCCTCCAGGAATTTTATTGCAAACCGTTTTACCAGTGCTTCGCTGCCCATACGTTCCAGCACTTTATCAAAATCAGATCCGATTTTTTCATAGCATTCTCTGACTGTCATTTTTTCTCTCCTTTTCCCTTATCCTCTATCCTTCCGTCTTCAAACTCGTCATGAGGGCGTTACCCCCCCCCACACATCCAGAGGTGTCCAGCTATTTCTGTACTCAGCATTCATCAGCTGAATCGGGATATCCTCCTTTATCTCCAGCAGACATTCTATCAGCATCGGATTGAACTGTCCGCATTCTCCTGTGACGATCATTTCGATGGCCTTTTCATGTGGAATGGCCTTTTTGTATACACGCTCGTTGGTCAGTGCATCATATACATCTGCAAGGGAAACCACCTGTGCTGAAATCGGGATCTCGTCCCCCTTTAAGCCGTCCGGATAGCCTTTTCCATCGTAGCGCTCGTGATGCCAGCGACAGATCTGTTCTGCAATCCGCACCAGCGGTTCCTCCTGATACTGTTTCAGATTTTGCAGCATCGACCACCCGATCACGGTATGCTTTTTCATTTTTTCGTATTCTTCCTGCATCAGTTTTCCGGGCTTATTTAAGATTGCTTCCTCAATGCCGATTTTGCCGATATCATGAAGTGCCGACGCCAGGGCGATCCGGTTTAAGTCTCCCCATGTCATCTGGTATCGATCCGTTTTCTGCATCAGCTTTTTCAAAAGAAGCTTCGTCAGTATTCCGATATTCCGGACATGCTGTCCGCTCTCTCCGTTTCGGCATTCTACGATATGACTCAGGATATTGACCATAATCTGGTTGTTTTTCTCTTTTTCCCGCATCTGGCCTGCAACCAGATCGATCAGCTTGCGCTGCTTTGCATACAGCTTGATGGTATTATATACCCGTTGGCGGACGACGTTTGTATCAAAGGGTCTGCTGATATAGTCTGATACGCCCATTTCGTATGCCTGGCGGATATGCAGAGCCGAGTCTTCGCTGGAAATCATGATGACCGGAATATCTTCGATGAGATGTTCTTTATTCATCACATTCAAAACACCGAGTCCGTCTATTCCCGACATGATGAAATCCAGTAAAACGATCGATATTTCTGTCCCGTATTGATGCAGCAGCTCCAGACACTCTTCGCCGCTGGATGCTTCTATAATGTCAAACCTATCCTTCAGCATTTCAAAGAGAATCTCCCGGTTGATCTTGGCATCATCCACAATGAGAACAAGCTCTCTGCTACGGTCCCGTTCCAGCCTTTCTCCGACCTCCTGACGGATTTCCTCCGTACTGCTTTCTGTCACAACCTGATTTCTATGCTTCTTTGCCTGATACATCAGCCGATCCGCACGCTCCAAGGCAGTCCCCACAGTTTCTTCTACCGTCGTTACTCCTCCGATGCTTACAGAAAGGGAGATACCCGGATAGCCCTCCAAAGTGGTCTGATGAAGCTGTTTCTGGATCTGGTTGAGCTTTTTGTCAAAGGCGTCCTTCCGGATTCCGGGCAGTATCAGCAAAAATTCGTCCCCGCCGTAGCGGATCAGAAAATCTGTTTTTCGGATATGGGATAAGATCACTTTCGCAGCGCTATTGAGTGCAAGATCCCCCACATTGTGTCCGTAGGAATCGTTATAATATTTAAAATTATCCAGATCCATCATGGCAATGCCCACAGGGCCCCGCATATTTTTGATTTTTTCTTCGTAATAACGGCGGTTGAGTACACCTGTCAGCACGTCTCGATAGAGCTTCTCGTTATAGCCTGTCAGCTGATCAATCAGATATTGCTTTTCCTCCAGATCCGTCAGCGCATCCTCATCCAGACGGTGCACCAGCTCCATTACGCAAGGCTTTCCATCTATTTCCAGATATCTTGCGATCACCTGATAGATATTATTCTCCATAATCTCCAGCTTGCACTTTTCTTTTCTGCTTCTGACTGCCTCCAGTGCAACACAATACTTACAGGGAACCGAGTATTTCCACAGATCATAACAATGGCAGCCTTCCGGTGCATCGGTCTCCACCGGTTCTGCTTCCATGCCATCGTTTCTTCGCAGCAGCTTTTCCCCGTCCAGGAGCCTCACGATCGGAAAAAGTCTGCGGAAATATTTCATTTCTTCCTGAACCTGTTCTTTTGTCATGCTGACTTCCTGAACCATTCTTTTTTCCTCGCTGCAATATATTACATTTCATTTATTATATTGCGTTTTTTTTGACTTGTCCATCCCCTCGTGCCTTGGCACATTCTTTTTTGTATAGAGACGCTGTTTCCTACACGAAAAAAAGGCGGAAGCGCCAAACACCTGACAGCTTCCACCCGATTTTTTTCTATATTCTGATTGACGTTTATATTTATTTGCGTCCCTGCAGCGCCTGTGCGATATCTTCTCTCATATCGATAACCGCCTGTCTGGATGCGTCTGCATAGTTAGCCGCACCAAACTGTGCATATTTTTCCTGCTGATATGCTGCAATGATGCCGCGGGAAGAATTGACAATCGCGCCAAGTCCGTCTTCATTGAAAAAGTGCACCAGATCAGCGCCCTTGCCGCCCTGTGCGCCGTAGCCGGGCACGAGAATGTAGGACTTCGGCATCACCTTGCGCAGCGCCTTGCCCATTTCAGGATAGGTTGCGCCAACAACCGCACCAACATTGCTATATTCGCTGCCCATGCACTCGCTGCCCCATTCGGCAACCTTTTCACCGACGATTTCATACAACGGTCTGCCGTCCACCAGACGATCCTGGAACTCACCACTGCTGGGGTTGGAAGTTTTTACCAGCACAAAAATGCCCTTCTTTTCTTCTTTGCAGACCTTTATGAACGGATTGATGCCGTCGGAACCCAGATACGGATTCACCGTTGCAAAATCCTCGTCAAAGGGTGCATAGCTCTTTTCTCCCACTACTACTTTTCCGAGATGGGCAACTGCATAAGCCTCAGAAGTGGAACCGATATCGCCGCGTTTTACATCGCCGATGACAACCAGACCTTTCTCTTTGCAGTATGCGACGGTCTTCTGGAATGCGATCAGACCTGCTACGCCGAACTGCTCATACATGGCGATCTGCGGCTTTACTGCCGGAATCAGATCCGCTACTGCATCCACGATGCCCTTATTGTACTGCCAGATCGCCTCTGCAGCGCCCTTTAACGTCTCGCCGTATTCCGCAAAAGCAGCTTTCTGAATCTGCTCCGGAATAAATTTCATCATCGGGTCCAATCCGACAACGATTGGAGCATTTGTCTTTTTGATATTTGCAATTAACTGGTCAATCATATCTTTTTCTCCTTTTTGTTTTCCTGGCTTGCGTCAGTTTTTCCAAGCTTCTGCTATGGTATCACATTCTGCTTCGGGCAACAAGTCCGGCGATGGGGTCTTCGATCAGTTTTTTGGAAAGTACCGCACCTGCGCCGGTCAGAAGCAGCGCCAGAATCAGAAACGCTGCGTTCGGCAGTCCGATCTGTACCCGCACCATGCCGAGCCCTTCTAAAATTACGGCATGCACCAGATAAATCTCATACGAATACCGATCCGTCCACAGCACAGCGTCCGAAATCCGACCGCCGATTCCTTTCCTGCAGAACCGAAAGCCACTGCCTGCAAGCAGTAACATGCCAAAGCACCACGACCACCAAATAAACGAATCCGTCTGCGCCCTGCCAAGGGCCAAAACCGCACCTGCTGCCGCAATCATGCCGATATAGACAAGCAGCTGCGCGCCGATACGCCTTCCCGCCTGATGGATCTCCCAGACCAGCATACCGAGCAGAAAATAATGCAGGTAGTAAAAAATCATCATGTAATCACCGTATCCGGTTTTTACCCACAAATACCGCAGAATCAATGCCAGTACATAGCAGAAAAACGCGCTCGTACAGCCGCGGATCAGGCGCACAAAGACCGGCACAAGCAGATAAAATGCCATAAACAGGCTGATCGTCCACGTTGCGCTCAGGTTTCCCCAAAAATCATTCGGCGCAGGGATCACGCTGTTTGTCAGGAAAAAATACCGAAGCCAGTACAGGCCCTGCGGGTCTGCCGGAATATCCTTTAAAATCAGCCCGTGCAGTAGGATGTTATAAAGGATCACCCCATAATACAGCGGAAGAATCCGCACCAGACGTTTTTTATAATAGGTCAGCAGTTCTTTTTTTCCAGCCGTCGGGAGCTTTCTGTCACAGCAGGCGAGATAGCCGCTGAGGACAAAAAAGAGGTACACGCCCGCTGCTCCCTGATTGGCAAGCCACGCGGCTTTTCCCGTCGCTCCCAGCCTCGGTGCAAGGTGGGTGATAAACACTCCGATACAGGCGAGCGCCCTCAGAAGCTGAATGTGTTCGTATTTTTGTTTCATATTCTTCCAATGCTCTGCATCAAAAACCGGAACATCGCTGCGTAGGTTGCACCATCATAATGCAGTCCGTCTGCCTGCGTGGTATATCCGCTGCCCGTCAGAAACACATACAGATTCAGTCGTCCGATTCTGGCATCCAGCCGGTTGTTTAACTGGTTGTTAAAATATTCTACCGCCCAGTTGCGTTTTCCGTATTCGTTTTCCCCGACCGGACCGACCGAGGCGAAGTACACCGTCGCACCTTTCGAAATCCAATCCTGTGCATACCGGTTAATCGTCGTAATATAATCGTTGTGTCGCGACAAATCATTGACGCCGTAATTGAGAATAATCACTGAGCCGGGCGTCACATACTGGTCGACGTCCTTTTTCGCCTGGGCGGTGGAAAGCCAGTCCACGCCACCTCCAAAGCATGCCACAAAGGCCGTACCGGGCCATGCTGCCGTTCCACCGACTGCATTCGCCATCTGTCCCGTGCGGGAGTCCCCGACGAAGATGACGTTGCCGCTGCCCGCCGGAATGGGGGCTTTCTGCGCAGTCTGCGCCTGAGCCAGTGCCGCCTGCTGCATTGCTGCCTGCTGTACTGCTGCCTGCTGCGCCAGTGCCGCCGCTGCTTGGGCCTGTGCCACCTGCTGTTTCACCGCTTCCGCCTGTGCAGCAAGGGCTGCCGTCATCGCCTCATCCACGCTGACCGGCTGGCAGGCTGTCTGCGCGATATAGCCGATGGCATTTCCATAGACAATCTGGTACATGCCATTTTCTCCGCTGCCGGTCTGCCCGCATACGTTGACCGTCGTGCCCGCCGGTAACATACCAAGTGCTGCAGAGGTTTTATCCGCCTGCTGCGTCACCGTTTTTTCCTCCCCGACGACTGCTGCCATCGTAACCGGCGTCACTTTTTTCCCGGATGCTGCCTGTGCCGTCATCGATATCGACAATCCGAGACAAAGGCACAACGTCAGACAGCAGATACGGGCGATCGCACCGCCAAAAACCGTTTTTCTGATTTTTACACGTTTCTCCATAGTCATTCCCTACATTTCTTTCTAAGCAGCCATGCGACTATACTGTCCTGTCCGTGTGTGGGGCTACCGCGTCTGCAGAAATACCGCTTCCCGCTGTGCCTTTTCATCGTCCGGATACAAAGCAAGGTACTGATCCATCGCAAGCTTCGCCTTGTCGTACTGCCCAAGGTATTCATACGCTACCAGTTCGTTGAACATCAGCGACTGCGTCGCCGTATTGCCCTCTACTTCCAGCCCCGCCTGGAACGCTGCAAGCGCCGCTTCATAATCGCCGCCCTTTAATTTGCAAAGCCCGAGCTGATTGTACAAAGACGCGTCCGGCGTTTTGTTCTGCAGGTAGGTGTTATAGACACTCGCCGCATAATTGTAGTCACCGAGCGCCTCATAGGTCTGACCGAGCAGGGACGCTGCTTCCGCACCGCCGTTTTCCTGCGCCTTTTCCAAAGAGGTACGGGCCTGCTCATAATCGCCCAGGTAGTAGCTGATTCTGCCGAGATCGAAATCCGAAATCCGCTTTCTGTCGCCGTCCAGAACATTTTCCAGATAGGATTTTCCAAGATCGTCCTGTCCGTATTTGCTGCAGCTGCAGAAAATATCAATCCGGATGTCGTAATCGTTCGGCGCGGCCTCAACCGCCTTGTCAAAATCGGCTTGCGCAGCGTCCGTACTGCCCTGCTCCAGCTCCATGGTTCCTTTTAAGTACCAGGCGGTCTTTTCCCCGGGCTTCAGATCCGTGATTGCCTGATAAACATGGATCGCCTTGTCGACCTGTCCGTTCCGATAATAGGCAGTCGCCAGATAATAGTTGATGTCATAATCCATCGCATCCGGACGCGGGCTGCTCTGCTCCAGCGCCTTTTCAAAGCTCGCCGCTGCATTCTCATAATCCGTCATGCCCATGTAAGCCAGCCCCTGCCCTCTGTAAACCTGACGCAGATCCTCTTTATTCAGGGCTGCCGCCTCGAAGCAGGTCAGCGCGCCCTCATAGTCCATCTGCTCCACCAGCGCAATTCCCTGCGAAAGATTGTCCTCCTTCGCAGCACCGCAGCCGGTAAGGAGCGCGCACGCCAGAAGCGCCGTCGCGAACACAATGCATATCTGTCTATCCTCTCTGTCTTTTTGTTTCTCTTTCTTCACGTTTCCTCCAGTCCGTACGCAAAGCCCTTGTATGCCGTTTTATTCCTGCACCAGAAGGATTTCATCCATGCGAACCCCGCTCTCGCCAAAGAACAGTGTCAGCTGGTTTTCCCCGCTTTCCGGGAAGCTTATCGTTACCGCACGCTCTATGATCTTGTTGTCGGTTCCGTTAAAGGTCGTCGTCTGCTGAAGGACGCCGTTGACAAAGATGGAAACCGGCAGCTGCGCAAACGGATTTTCCCCGGAATGCATTTTAAAAATCATCTGATAGCTGCCTGCTTTGGAGACGTCCAGTAGATACCCGGCGCGCACGCCCTTCTGGGTGCTCAGCTTTGTCAGATCGAGCTTTGCCTCTTTTTCTACTTTCTGGCTTGCGATCAAATTTCCTGCCATCGCGTCCTTTGCCGGATTGTTAATTTCTTCACATACATCGAATTCCCGATCACAGAAACGGTTCATCACCGGAGAACGCATCAGAAAATGACAGATATTCTTTGCATTTCTGACCAGCTGTCCCCTTGTGAGCCGTCCATCTGCCAGGCCCTCCATCGTGTTGTCATTTGCAGAGTTCGAAGCAGAATCCGAAACAACCATGTAAACGTCGTTCTGGGCGCGCACCATCGGAATCGTATTGCTCTGGGAGCCTTCCTCGCCTTCCTCGTTCATCTTCGCCCACCAGTCGGTCATTACCACGCCCTGGTAGCCCCAGTCTTTCCGCAAAATCGTCGTCAGCAGGTCGTAGCTGCCTGCTGTCCAGATTCCGTTGATCGGTCCGTAGGTAGACATAATGCTGTAGGCATGTCCTTCTTTTACTGCGATTTCAAAGCCTTTTAAATAGATCTCGCGCAGCGCACGTTCGGAAACAACGCCGTTTGCATCGTGCCGCTTAAATTCCTGGTTATTTCCCGCAAAGTGTTTAATCGTTCCGGTCACACCGTATTTTCCCATGCCCTTTAACTGAGCTGCAGCCATCGTACCTGCCACACAGGGGTCTTCCGAAAAATATTCAAAGTTTCTGCCGTTTAACGGATTGCGATGAATGTTCATGCCGGGCCCCAGCAGCGTGTCAATCTGATTCTTGCGCAGCTCCATTCCTTCCATCTCATAAAGCTGTTCCACCAGCTCCGGATTAAAGGTGCAGGCAAGCAGTGTGCCGTTTGGCAGGGAAAAGGCGATGGTTCCGCAGTCCATACGGATTCCGGAGGGTCCATCCGAGCAGCCCGCAACCGGGATGCCAAATGCCTTTAAGGAATCCGTCACACCGCCGAATGCAGATGCAATGCCAGGTGTTGCCTTCGGAGAGCACATGCCCTCTCCCCGGACCAGGCATGCCAGATCTTCGTCCGATAACTGGGATAAAAACTGTTCCAGCGTCACCTTTTTATCACAGACATCCGCTAACTTCCAGCCCTGATCGCCGATGCAGGCCTCTGCCTCCGGGCGTTCAGTCCGGATTCTTTCTGCCAGATCGACACTCCGCAGAGGCGCTGCCTGTTTTCCGATTTCCAGAACCGGCTCTCCGTCTGTGCCCTTTTTGCCCGTTTCGACCGGAACCAGACGCTCATATGGCTGTACCGGTGCAAGCGCCTCTTCCAGTCTGGAAATGACGTGCAACTCGTCTAACTGCACCTCGCAAACCTTTTTCGCGCTGCGGACATCCGTTCCGACATAGATGCCATAAGCGCCCGCTTCCAGCACCCAACAGGATTTCTCCCCGGTTACGCCGCTGTCATCATAGGATGCACTCTTTTCCAGGGAAACGACGAGATTTACCTCCTCCCCCTCTCCTGGCGTAAGCAGCTGCGTCTTGTAAAAGCTGTTTAGATTCCGGACAGGCTTGCCAAGCTTTCCCTGAGGCGGGCAGACATACACCTGCACGACTTCTTTTCCGGCAGTCTTTCCGATGTTTTTAACTAAAACGGTAAGTTCTGCTTTCATACCGTCCGTTCTTGTATTCAAAACCTCCACGGAAAAATCCGTATAAGACAGACCAAAGCCGAAGGGATAGCTTACTTTTTCCTTTGCAAAGGTTTCAAAATAACGGTAGCCAACGTAAATATCCTCTGCATACACATTGCATACAGCATCTCCAAAATGATCCGTAGACGGGTAATCCGAAATATCTGCTGCGATCGTATCGCTCAGCTTACCACACGGATTCACTGCGCCGGTCAGGATATCTGCCGCCGCATGTCCGCCCTCCTGACCGCCCTGCCATACATATAAAACTGCCTGGGGCTGGCAGCGGTCCACCCATTTCATATCAATGATATTGCCGACGTTTAACACAACGGCAGTCCGTTTGAATGCGCTGCAGACGGTTTTGATCAGCGCCTCCTCCTCTGCTGTCAGCAGATAGCTTCCCGGCTCTGCGCTGTTGTCCATGTCCTCGCCTGCTGTCCTGCCCAGCACAACAACAGCAAGGTCAGAGGATGCCGCAGCTTTCTGTGCAAGCGCCTCGCTGACCGGCATTTCCTTCTGGCTCCAGGGCTCCTGCGCCCAGCCTTCTCCCATATCAAAGGGATTTTCCCGGATCCAGTCCTGATAAACCGCTTCCAGCTCTTCGTTGACAGAAATATCCTTGCATTCCTTTAAGCTATCCAGGATATTTGTCACATAGGGAGCATTTACCATACCGCCCGATCCGGTTCCGCTCTTATAATAGGTAAAGGCAATCCGTCCAAACACGGAAACTGTCTCTCCTTTTCGGATCGGAAGTGCCGCCTTCTCATTTTTTAAAAGAACACATCCCTCTGCTGCCGTCTGTCTTGCCAGGGCAGCGTACTGATCGTAATCCAGTGTAAATCTCATACTGTTTTCCTCCATTTTTTTGGCTCCTGCATATGTAAAACAGAGTCCTGCTCCGCCTGCGGCGGTTTGCACAGACAGCACATCTGTCACATTGTTTTGCGCAGCCCTTTGGGATAATGATTTTTTAAAATCCCGCCTGCCAGCTTTCCCCAGCCGAGGCTGTATCCATCTACGCAGACCAGCTGCCAGCCCTTTTCCCCGTCTTTGGAAAGCGTCATGCCGTTGATCCACTGCCTTGCCTCCTGGCTGTCACCGGAAAGGTTGCAGCAATGCACTGCATCTTTGGGCGAAAGCGAAAGTGCCAGCGCATGTGCCGGTTCAAACCGCCCTTTTTTCATCGTGCCCAGATGCAGTCCCGGACGCAGCACCTTTAAGCCTTTTAAAGCCGGCATGTCCTTTGGCGCAAGATAAAGCTGGTCGCCGAACAATAAAAAGATTCCATCAAACTGCTTCTTCAGGCTTTCTCGTTCAAATTCTTTCCATGCAGCAAAATCCTTGGGCGCAATTCCTTTCTGGATTCCATACAGGCTGCGCGCCCGGTATCCCTCCGGCACTTCCCCTGTTTTTTCAAGCACCGCCAGAAAATGTCCTTCTCCATGCAGCTTATGGGGCCAGAGACGAATGGTCTTTTCCATTCCGTCCGGGACGGGCTCGGTTCCCGCCCAGTCCGGTCTGCCCGGCTCCATACCGTCATAACGGTTCGCCTCTTTTATGGAAAATTCCGGATGCCGCAAAAGAAACCGTGCAACACTGCCTTCATCCTCCTTCATCGCAAACGTACAGGTCGAATATACCAGCCTGCCGCCTTTTTTCAGCATTGCGGCAGCTTTGTCCAGCACGTTGTCCTGCCGCTTTGCACACAGCTCCACGTTTTCGGGACTCCATTCGCTGCAGGCTTCTTCATGCTTTCGGAACATTCCCTCACCGGAGCAGGGGGCGTCCACCAAAATTTTATCGAAATATTCCGGGAAATAAGCGGACAGTCGCTCCGGGCTTTCGTTCGTCACAACTGCATTGGTCAGTCCCATCCGCTCCACATTTTCCGAAAGAATTTTTGCCCGCGCCGGATGGATCTCATTGCAGACTAAAATACCTTTTCCCTGCATCGCAGCACCGATCTGGGTGCTTTTCCCGCCGGGGGCAGCGCACAGATCCAGCACATAATCCCCCGGTTGTACGTCCAGATATCCGACAGGCGCCATCGCGCTCGCTTCCTGAATATAATAAACACCAGCCTCGTGATAGGGGTGCTTGCCCGGTGTATCCTCTTCGCTGTAATAAAAACCGTTTTTCTCCCATGCGACCGGCGTCAGATGAAACGGCGATTTTTCTGTAAATTCCTCCCGGTCCGTTTTGCGCGGATTGAGCCGCAGCGACTGATAATGACCGGATTCATAGCTCTGCAGAAATGCTTCGTATTCCTCTCCCAGCATTTCCTGCATGCGCGTCAAAAACGCGGACGGCAGATTCATAATATTCCTCACTTTAATTCATGATTTATCCTTATCATAAACCAAGCGCGTAAACTGCGCAAGATTATTGTTTCCGTTCATCCGCTTCCTCTGTCTCCAAACCCGGTTCGTCCTCCGGCACTTCTTTCACCATGAATCGAATCATGTTTTCCTGAATTTTGCCCATCAGCTTTTCCATCCGCTTCTGTTCCTCGTCCGAAATACCTTCCATGCAGACGCTGTAGAGGTCTTTTTCCACGCGCAGCAGCTCTCCGGAAAGCTTCCTGCCTTCCTCTGTCAGGAGCAAACGGTTCTTTTCTTTCTTTTCGCTGCTTTTTTCCTTTTTGTCCGCCGTGCGCTCTTTTTTCTCTACTGTGCTTTCTATCCTGTCGGCGGGCTTTTCCTTTGCACTCTTTTCCTTCACCGGCTTTTCCGGCGCGATCAGCTTTTTGCGTTCCAGCTTCTGCATCGCAAGAAACAGCCTCGGCTGTCCGACTCCGGCGATTTCCCCGAGCTTGCGTGCGCTGTAGCAGGCGCTGCACTGGGCGAGGGCACACAGCAAAAGCGCCTCATCCAGCGTCAGCATATTTTTCTGCGCCGCCAGATCCAGCTCATATTCATACAGCCTGCGGAACCGGTACTGCCCGATCACTGCGCCGTTTCCTTCCACTTCTTCCCGGGTAATCCGCCTGCGCTCTTCCCCCAGCTTCTTGCTTCCCGCAAGCACGCCGCCGTCCTTTGCCGCAGCCCATAAAAAGCTGTAGACCTGCAGCCGGATATCGGCATAATCTTTATCCTCGTAAACGTCTTTATAAAACTCGTTATAATACTCGAAAATGTTGCTCTTCATCCGCACCGTATTCGTGATGCTCGCTCCCTGGCTGACCAGGCTGCCGCGGCGCTTCAGATAATAATAAATCGGTACCTGCAGGGCAAAAAAGCTCTCCGCATGGCGGATATATTCCAGATTAAACAAAAAGTCCTCACACCAGCTGATGGAGGTATCCATCCGGATATGATATTCTTCGATGATGCTCCTGCGGTACATTTTGTTCCAGAGTACGCCGTAATAAAAATCCGCCGGATTTTCAATCATATAGGAAGCAAACTCCTGACGGCTCATCACCTTGTCCTCTTCGATGTCGCCCTTCTGCGCCAGCCTTTCCCCGGAAACCCGGTAAAAGTCGGAAATGACCATGTCGCAGTTATATTCCTCCATCGAACGCACCAGAAGCCTTGTCGCCTCCGGCACGATCCAGTCGTCGCTGTCCAAAAACTGAAGAAACGTTCCCCGCGCCAGCTCCAGTGCCTGATTTCTCGTATCCGACACGCCGGTATTTTCTTTATGGACCACACGTACCCGGCCATCCTGCTGTGCATAGGCGTCGCAGATTTCGCCGGATGCATCCTTACTGCCGTCATCCATCAAAAGCAGCTCAAAGTCGCGGTAATCCTGACTTAAAATGCTGTCCACACAGCGTTTCAAATATTCCTGTGCATTGTATACAGGAACAATAATGCTTACCTTCGGTTCCATACTTCCTCCTGTTTTGAATTGGTTTCCTCTGTTTTCAGATATTTCTGCTCCATATCTTTTATCCGTCTGCTGCACGGTTCATGCAGATTTTCCGGTATTCCCGCGGGGATATCTGCATCCGCCGCTTAAAAATCTGATTAAAAAATTTTATGTCTTCATAGCCGACTCTGCGGGCGATCTCCACCACCCTCAGATCACTGTCTTCCAACAGTTCGCAGCTTTTTTCGATGCGGACATTCTGGACATATTCGCGCAGCGTCACCCCGGTTTCCTGCTTAAACCGCCTGCTGATATAGGCAACGCTGTAATGCTTCTGCTCACAGAATGTTCCCAGCGTCAGGCTGTCCTGATAGTTCCCGTTTACATATTCCAGTACCTCCTGCACAGACGTACTGTAGGGGCGCTCGTTTTCCGGTTCGATCAGCCCGCGCAGCGTCAGAAGCAGGATTTCCAGAAGCTTGAACCGAAGCAGCGGATAACATCCGACTTTTTGCTCCTGATATTCCAGAAGCATTTCCTGCATCAGCTGCCCTACCTGTCCATCCCGGTCGTGAAACACTCTGGCAAACTTCGCCTGCCCAAGTGACATCCGGTAATATTTTAACAGACAGCCCTGCAACAGCTTGGAAAAACTCCGGCAGCCCTGCAGTGTTTCATCCACCGTCTCCGGCAGAAACAGACAGTTGATCAGCGTCAGATTTTTACAGTTCTGAAATCCATGGAGACAGCCGTAATCCACAAAAAAATAATCGCCTGCAGAAATGGTTTTCCCTTCGTTTTCCAGCGTATGCTCCGCTGTCCCACCCGTGATGTATGCCAGCTCAAAAAAATTATGGCCGTGCATTTCAAGATCCTCCTGACAAAACGGCATCATAATGAGTTTTTCCGCTTTCCTGTTCTGATAGAACTGGAATTCTGTAATCTCCCCTCGGAACATAAAGACAAGTTCACCCCCATTTTCAGTCAAAATCAGGTGCTTTTCTTTAGGCTACTATCTGTTATCATAAAAGTCAAGACGAACCAAAACAAGGAGGGTATGTTTATGATTCCAAACGCAAAATGGATTCGTCCGGCACAGACAACAGGAGACGTCTGCCCGGTCTATTCCAAACAGTTTTCTCTTTTTTCTTCTCCCAATCAGTCGTTATCTTCTGTTGCGCACGCAACACTTTCTGTTACAGCAATGGGAGTTTATGAAGCATCTTTAAATGGAAAACGCATCGGCGATTTCGTCCTTGCTCCCGGCTGGACATCCTATCGCCACCGTCTGCAGGTGCAGACCTATGATGTTACCGAGCTCCTTTCTTCGGAAAACGAACTTTCCATCCTCGTCGGAAAAGGTTGGTACCGCAGTCCGCTTGCCTGGCCCGATGAAGCGCACCGTCAGCAAAAAGCACAGATTTCAGCCGGACTGATCGCACTTTTGACGATTACCTATACAGACGGCAACACGCAGCTTCTCCCGACCGGAGCAGACTGGTCGGCATATGAAAGCAATGTCCGTTTCAGTGAAATTTATGATGGCGAGACCTACGACGCGGCATTTGATCCGTCCTCTGCTCCAATTGCAATCGAGGAATTTGACGGTCCGTCCGATACGCTGATTGCCCAACAGGGCGAAAAAATTACCGAACAGGAGCGTATCGTGCCTGCGCGGATCTTCACTACGCCCGCCGGGGAAACTGTCATCGATTTCGGTCAGGAAATTACCGGTTATGTCGAAGTTTCTTTAGACGCCCACGCAGGCGACTGTGTTGAGCTTTCCCATGCGGAAGTTCTTGACAAACACGGAAACTTTTATACAGAAAACTATCGCGCTGCCAAAGCGAAATTTTTATATTTCTGTAAAGAAGGATTCCAGACCTGGCATCCGAAGCTGACCTTCTTTGGCTTCCGCTATATCCGTGTCGATCACTTTCCCGGCGGAGCGGATGCAGTACGTCCGGACATTTTTACCGCAGTTGTCGTCTGCTCCGACCTGCAACGAACCGGTTTTCTTTCCAGTTCAAATCCGCTGTTAAATAAGCTGTTCGACAATATCATCTGGGGACAGAAAGGCAACTTTGTCGATGTCCCGACCGACTGCCCGCAGCGCGATGAACGTCTCGGCTGGACAGGCGATGCGCAGGTATTTATCCGTACCGCCTGCTACAATTTCGATACGGAAGCATTTTACCGCAAATGGCTTTCGGATCTTGCTGCAGACCAGTATCCGGACGGTCATGTAGACCACGTCATTCCTGCCATACTCGAAAATCAAAAGAGCAGCGCAGCCTGGGGCGACGCAGCCTGTGTCTGCCCGTGGGAACTTTATCTGGCATTCGGCGATGCAAACATTCTGCGCAGCCAGTTTAACAGTATGAAAAAATGGGTGGCCTATATCACCTCCTCCACCACGACCAAAAACCTCTGGACCGGAGGAGAACACTACGGCGACTGGCTCGGTCTGGATGCACCGTCCGGCAGCTACAAAGGTTCTTCTGACGAAGACTTAATCGCTTCTGCTTTTTATGCGCATTCCACGGAGCTGGTCATGAAAGCCGGTAACGTGCTTGGCGAAGATGTTTCGGAATATGAGACGCTCTATAAAAATATCGTTGCCGCTTTCCAGGAAACCTGGCCGGTTTACCACACGCAGACCGAATGCATCCTCGCCGCCCATTTCCACCTGGCAAAAGACTGTCAGGCTGCAGCAGATCAGCTTGCAAAGCTCGTTACAGACGCCGGTGTGCAGTTAAAAACCGGCTTTGTCGGAACGCCTTACCTGCTCCATGTACTTTCGGACTACGGCTATGTCTCCCTCGCCTGGTCACTTTTGCTGCGGGAAAACTATCCTTCCTGGCTTTATCCGATCACAAAAGGCGCAACGACTATCTGGGAGCACTGGGACGGTATTATGGAAAACGGCGATTTCTGGACCCGCGACATGAATTCCTATAATCATTACGCTTACGGCGCAGTCGCTGACTGGGTATATGGAAACGCCGCCGGAATCCGTCCGCTTGACGGCTATCCCGCCTATGAAAAGATTTCTGTCTCTCCGCTTCCCGACAAACGCCTCGGCTGGCTTTCCTGCTCCTATCGCTCCCGCCATGGTCTGATCCGTTCCGACTGGAAACTGCAGGGCGATCAATGGAGATACGAAATTGAAACGCCGGTTGATGCAGTCATCACGATTGCCGGGCAGAAACATGAAGTTGCTCCCGGAACGTGGATCTTCTTCAGTGCGGTAGAATAAACAGTGAAACTCGCAGTCTGCAGCTGCGTGGAAAAAATGCCCCGGGCTGGCGATCGTGTCACCGCTGCCCGGGGCAATCTTGTACTCTATTCTACGCCTTCCAACAGCTCCAGATAATTTCCCTTGTCGATATGCATCATTGAGATCTGGTTTTTGTGGCGGCGGAAGCCATACACACAGTCCACGTTGCGGATCAGGGACTGTAAGCGTTCGTCAGGCACGCAGACAATCAGCTGAAGATCCATCTGCCGGGCATATTTTAAGCAGACCGCGCTTCTTTCCTGATCCATTTTGGAAAAGGCCTCGTCCAGAAGCACCAGCTTAATTCGACTGTCGCGGTTGGTCTGCTGCATGTAAAGCATCGCAAAACCGGCGAGCAGTGCGACGTATTTCGGATTCTGACCCTCACCGCCGGAATCGCGGCCCGCCATGTCGTCCACGAAATTTTCACGGATCACGTTTCCGTCTGCATCCGTAACCTGCTCATACATGGAAAAGGACAGATAATTGCGGTAATCCGCATACTGCTCCATTTCCCGACGGTGCTGCTCCAGCACCCGCTCATCGTCGTCCTTTACCGGCATGAACTTGTCTGTCAGCAGCCTGATCTTTGCTTCGTATTTCTGATAAAAGCTGTCCTCTCCAAGGGACAGCTGCCCCTCGAAGCCGTCATTGTCCAGGTTCTTGCTGTCTAACTCCGGTGCCATGAGCATGTCGTAAAACTGACCGTTTTCATTGTAGGCAGGCTCGATTTTAATCTGGTAAATACTATCAGAGAAGTTCGTCTTTTTCAACAGGCGGTTGATCTCCGCAGCGTGCCGCTTTGCCGCCTTAATGTCGCCGTGAATCGTTGCGATCACATTCTCCCGCAGGCTGCGGTAAATGAAATCGCATTGTTTTTCAAACTCGGTCCGATACTGGGGCTCAAAATCTGTCTCATACTGGGAAAGCAGCTGCTCATAACCCTCATTGGATTTCTCCGAGCCGGAAAATCCGCTGGAGGGATACTGCAGGATATAGGCGTTTCTTGCCCGGGACAGCTCTTCTGTCTGCTCCTGCTCCTTTTCACAAAGTACTTCTATCTCCGCATTTTTCTGGGCCCTGACCGCGCCGGAGGATCGTTTGGACAGCGCCTCCTGCACCATTGCGGTGATCTCCGGCTGCTGTGTATAACCGACAGACGCCTCCTTTAATGCTGCGTTTTTGGACTGCAGCTCCGTGCGGATGCGCTCCTGATTACCGGTCTGCTGTGCAATTTCATTCTGCATACCGGATATTCTCTTTTTCAGCTCGCTGCGTTTTTTGCGAAGCTCTGCTTCTTTTTCTTCCAGCTCCTTATATGCACCCATTCGCAGACCTTCGATGGTTGCTTTCGTCTCCTGTGTTTCCAAAAGCACGGCTTCCAGCTCCTGCGCTGCCCGGGAAAGGCTTTCCAGATACGCCGGCTCTTCTTTCAGGCTCTCCATCTCCCGGACCGCCTTCAGACCGTCCGCCATGCGCTTTGCTTCTTCCAGCTCTTTTTTCAGACGCTGCGCATCTACTTCATAGTCCTGCTGCCGTGCACGGGAAACCTTGCTTCCGATGCACGCGCCGACGGTATAATCCCGTTTTTTCAGATGCCGGAAAATAAAATTACTGTAGGAATAACAGTCCGGTGTCACGCCGTCTTTGGCGCTTCGCAGTTCCTCCACCGTGCGGCATTTCATAATCCGTCCCAGATAACGTTTTAAGCAGCTGTCTGCAAAGGGCTCGACCGCCCGCACAGCCTCGTATAACGAACCCTCCTCCGCCCTCGGATTGCTCTTTGTGACCGCCTCAGAATGAATCAGATCGATTTCCTCAAACTGCCCCATCTCCCGGAAAGCTTTTGCTGCATCCGCCGCGACCTTCGGTTCTGTAATCAGGCTCAGCTTCAGACGTCCCAGACGTCCTTCTACCGCATTTTTCCATTCCTCATCCTCAACATCGAACAGGTCTGCAAAAATCCACACCTTGATTGTTCTTCCATACAGTGCAGAAAGCTTCTGCTCCAGGGCAGCCCGTGCCTTTGTCAGCACCTCCGGATAGGATTTGCGGTTGTTTTTCATATCGTCCAGAAGCTTTTGCTTTTCCTTCAGGTCTTTGGACAGCTGCCGCTCCTGCTCGTGATAGGTTTCGTACTCTTCCTCGATATTCTGGCGTTCCTCTTCCAGACGGCTGCGCAGCTCCAGACACTGCGCCTGTGTCACCGGTCCGGTGCAAAATGCGCCAATCAAATTCAGCAGCCGGTTGCTGATATAGTCCGCAACGATCTCGTCGCTCTCCCATCGCCGCAGTCCCTGCAGGATTTTGCGCCACTGTGCCGCGTTATCCGCCAGCATCCGGCTTCTTTTTTCCAGCTCTTCCAGACGCTCCTGACGGCTGCCAAGGTCGCTGCTCTTTAAGTCCGCACTGACAAGGATCAGCTCGTTTTCCAGCTGGGCAGACAGGGCTTCCAGCTCTTCTTCCTGCTGCCGAAGCTCCCGCAAACGCTCCTGTGTCCGATCCTGATCCTGTAAAAGAGCGTCGATCCGGTTCTTCAAATCCTCAATGTCGATACAGCGGATCACCGCCTGCTGCTTTACGATATCTGCACGCGTCATCGTCAGCTTTTGTCCGGCTTCCCGCACTTTTTTAAGCATTCCGATCTTGTCTTCCAGCACGTCGATCTTTTCCTTGATGTCCCGGTACGCGCCGAGCTGTTCGCTGATCGTCTCGATCGTGTCGCCCTCGCTTTTCGGGAACATGTAGTCCCGGATAAACTGCCCCGTTCCGTTGGTCATTTTCAATGCGATTGCGCTTTTTTCCATCGTCATAAAGCGGTTGCCGTCGATATAACCGAGAATCTGGTCATACAGCGTGCTGATATACGCCTCCCGGGACGGATAGATGCGGTTTAATTCTGCCCGGCTGCCGTTTGCCGTCTCCTTCATCCGCGTCTCTGTCAGTGCCCGGATCTCCTGGTTCGAATAGGGATAGCCCTCTGCCGTCAGATACCCGCCCTCCGGCATTTTTCCGAGATGACTGAAATAAACGAACTTTCGTATTTCAGAATCGTTTTTCCGTACTTCAAAAGCAATTCCCATGCAGACATACTGCTTTGTCCCGGTATCCTGCAGCTCCAGGACGATCTGGGAGCAGAAATCCTGTCCTTCGCGGTTTGCCGTGCCGTCCTTTTGTTCACCGCGCAGATAGCTCAACACGCTTCGTCTGTTTTTGGCGTCGTCCGCCGCTTTATTTAAAAAACTCGGAGAAAAGCTGCCGTATAAAATCACCTGGATCGCATCCATGACCGTGGATTTTCCCGAGCCGCTCTTGCCGGAAAACAGGTTCACATATTCGTGAAATTCCAGAATTTTATGGTTGATTCCGCCCCAGTTATTCAGACACATCCGGGTAAAGATCTTCTTCGCCTGTTTCACGTTCCTCTTCTCCTTCCGTCGTTTTTTCTTCTGCGTCATCCCGATAACGCTGTACCAGCTCGTTGATCGCCAAGGACGAGCAGAAAATATTCACCGTACCGTAAATATAGATCGGCGTCTGATCCTCTACGTTCAAAATCGCCCCCGGCAGCTCGATCATCTGGTGGGTTTTCATCAGATTCAGCGCAGCCTGCCAGTCCTGTGCGTTCAGTTTCCCCGGAAGCAGTCCGGTATTTCTGCCGTATTCCCGGATTTCCGCCAGAGTCGTCACCGTTGCATGCAGTCCCTCGCCCATGATTTTATCCCGGTAAATCAACTTTAACAAAAGCAAAAGCTTTGTCGTCGTCAGGCTCATTTTTTCCATCGCTGCACCGTCGCCTGTGATCCGGAACAGATGATCCTGCGGGTCGTGCACCAGCTCACAGCCCATCACAGAAAGATAGTCCGCAATAAATTCCCGGTGCTTTAAACAGACCTGATAGCGCCCATTATCCCGGGCCGTCAGCGTCACCGGATCGTATTTTACCTGTAAAATACAGGTCTGACGAAGCAGCTCCTGTATGGTTCTTCGAATCGCCTCCACCTCAGCGGGGGTGCGTTCCTCCAGATATGAAAACATGTATCAATTCTCCGTTTCGTCTATACTAAAACCGGTGTAGGAAAAGCCGTCCTTCTGATGGATTTCCTCCTGCAGCAAAATCCGGTCTTCCTCCTGCCTGCTCTGGGTCGCCTCCTGCCAGATAAACAGAAGCTTTTCCAGATCCTCTGCCGACTGCACCGTATCCTCCAAAACCTGAAAAACTCCGTTCTTCGTATGCCGCCGCCTGAACTCCTCCAGCTGTCTGCCGGTATAGAGCGGCTTCGGGACGAAATCCGCGATTTCCGAGGACGCCTCCTCCTGCAGAGCCAGCGGTACGAACTGATTTTCCAACCTTGGCCGACGGTTGTAAAGGCTCGCGTCCCCGACAATGGAAAACGGTGCCGTCACATACATGCTGTCCCGCAGCTCTTCCAAAAGCGCTTCTTTTTTGTCGCTGTGGTTGAGCAGGCCGATCAGCTCCAGTGTGCTGTCCTCTACGCCTGCACCCTCCTGCAAAAGGTAGTGGATTCTCGCCAGCGCCCGCCGCGCAAAGACGGTTTTCAATTCGATCAGGCGGTTATACTTTTTCTCGATTAAATCAAATTCGCGCTCCACCAAAAGAACCAGCTGCGCCGCCTCTTCGCAGAATTGAATGCTGCGCTCCAGCCTTAAAAGGGCGGGCGCAGACGCGCCGGATGCCAGTGCTTTCGCCTGCATGGACGCTGCATAGCTGCTTCCTGCGCTTTCTGACGGTTCGGGCGCGCTGCTGTCGCTGCCCTGTGCAGCCATTAGCATCCGCTTCTGCGTCGTCAGCCCCTCCCGGCGGTTTTCATTTTCCTCCAGGATCTTCGCAATCAGCTCCTTGACCGCCTCCTTATAGCGGTAAAAACTGTCTGTCGTTGTTAAAATTGCATATTTTACACTCTCGCGATTGTTGATCTCGTTGACCAGAACCTCCTGAATTCCGATAAAGTCCTTTCGTTTGGAAAGTTCATCGAACCACAACCGCATGCTGTCCTGCATATTGGACAGCATCTGTCCGAGGCTTTTGGATGTGCGCAGGGCACTTTTTAAAATGCTGTTATTTTTTTCCGGATCCGAATCATAGGTGTAAAGGGCGCTGTATACAGACAGAATACTTTCCCGCTCCATGCTGTCGTCCTCTTTTTCAAGACGGTCAAACAGCTCCACATACAGCCTGCTGTACTCCGGAAAGCCAATGATATAGCAGTTTAATTTTTCATCAAAATCCTTCGAAAGCCAGCCCCACTTCACAAACCTGTCCAAAACAGCGGAGGGCGAAAGCCCGGGAAAGCCTTCGTCCTCCGTTTTTTCTGTTTCATCCTCCCACCAGACCAGGTTGACCCTGGCGATCGTTTCCGCCAGAATGCTCCTGCATTCCGAATCCGTCAGCTGCGTCAGGGCATAGGCTTCCTGATCCGCCTCGTACAAAGCGGTCAGAAGCTGCATGTAATACTCCATGTTCTGGGTGCGGAACAGCTTATAAAAATCTCTCGGTATCTTCTTTTTCAGAATCATCTGTCGTGTTAAACCTCATATTCCAGTTCTCCGTCAAAGACAAACTCCGCCGGACCTGTCATAAAGATATGGTTCGTCTTTTCGTCCCATTGGATCGTCAACGCACCGCCCAGCACCTCTACGGTCACTTTCCGCCCCGTTTTGCCGTTTAAAACGCAGGCAACCGCCGTCGCACAGCAGCCTGTTCCACAGGCAAGGGTTTCACCGGTTCCGCGCTCCCAGACCCGCATTTTTACATATTCCGGGGATACGATTTCCACAAACTCGGTATTGGTGCGTCTCGGAAATCTCTCGTGATGCTCAAAATGCGGTCCGATCTGCTCCAGTGGCAAATCTGCCGTGCTGTCCACGAAAACAACGGCATGGGGATTTCCCATAGACACGCAGGTCATGCGGTATGTTTGATTCTCCACAGTGATCTCTTCATCGACGGACTGTCGGTTTTTAGAAACAACCGGAACCTCTGCCGCCGTCAGGATCGGCTCGCCCATATCCACACGGATCGCTTTTGTCACGCCGTTTTCCACCGTCAGATCCATATATTTCACTTTTCCGCCGCTGATAATGGAAAACCTTGCCCGATCGGTCAATCCTTTGTCATGGGCATATTTTGCCACGCAGCGGATGCCGTTTCCGCACATTTCCGCTCTTGTGCCGTCTGCGTTATACATCTCCATCTCAAAATCCGCTTCGTCAGAAGGATTGATAAAAATAACGCCATCGCCGCCGACCCCGAAATGACGGTCGCTGGCAAAGCGGACAAATTCCGGCTTCTTTTCCTGCGGTATATGCTCCGTAAATCCATTGACATAAACGTAATCATTCCCACAGCCCTGCATTTTTGTAAATCTGATCTTCATAAATCCTCCATACAGACATAATCTGAAAAAAACCTGCGTACACTGGAATAACAAAGTATCCGGGGGTATCGCAATGCGTTCCAAAACAAAAATTATCGTACTTCATTTAAAAGAACTGATCTATACCGGAATCCTGCTCGTTTTAGGCGTTGGACTGCTTTTTTTGCTGCTGCAGACCTTCCTGCCCAAAAAGGCAGTTCCAAAACCGGACTATGACGCAGAAACCTCCCTGTACCTGCCCGGAAAATACACCTCCACGGTTCAGCTCGGAAACGACCACGCGGATGTAGAGGTCGTCGTGGACAGCTCCGATATTCTTTCCATCCGTCTCGTCAATTTAAGTCAGACTGTCACAGCCATGTATCCGCTGGTCGAACCCTGCATGGATACACTGGCAAAACAGATCTGTGAAAAACAATCCCTCGAAGGCATCACCTACCCGGACGAAAACCGCTACACGTCACAGCTTCTGCTGGGAGCGATCGACGCTGCGCTGCAAAAGGCGACATATCCCCAAACCTGACCAGCCCAGCGCATTCGCAAAGGAAGGCTTCTCACGCAGATGACCAGCGCAGTGCGTTCGCAAAGGAAGGCTTATCCCGGCAGCTGATCCAGTTCCTTCTGCCATGCCATGCGGCTCGCATCCGAAGGCATCCGAAGGTCTCCCCTCGGCGATACCGCGACACTTCCGACTTTCGGTCCGTCCGGCAGGCACGAACGCTTAAACTGCTGTGCAAAGAAGCGGCGGCAAAAGGTCTTTAGCCACTTGCCGATCGTTTCTTTGCTGTAAATGCCTTCAAATGCCCTGCAGGCAAGCCGGTAGATCTTCGCCGGGCCAAAGCCACAGCGCAACAGCTGATATAAAAAGAAATCATGGAGCTCGTAGGGGCCGACCAGATCCTCTGTTTTCTGGCTGATCTTTCCGTCCTCCGGCGGCAAAAGCTCGGGGCTTACCGGCGTGTCGAGGACATCCAGCAGCACCTCCTGCAGCACTTTTTCGCTTTCGCTGCAGGTATTCGCACAATATGCCACCAGATGGCGCACCAGCGTCTTGGGCACGCCGACGTTTACGCCATACATCGACATATGATCGCCGTTATAGGTCGCCCAGCCCAGTGCAAGCTCCGACATATCCCCGGTTCCGATGACAAGTCCGTTGCTCTGGTTGGCGAGATCCATCAATACCTGAGTGCGTTCCCGTGCCTGCCCGTTTTCATAGGTTACATCGTGCTTGTCCATATCCTGACCGATATCCCGAAAATGCACCTGCACCGCCTCGCGGATGTTCACCTCGATTAACTTCGCGCCAAGGGTCTGCGCCAGCCTGCAGGCATTTTCATAGGTGCGGTTCGTCGTACCAAAGCACGGCATCGTCACCGCTAAAATATCGTTTCTGTCTTTCCCGAGCAAATCAAATGCCCGCGCCGTCACCAAAAGCGCAAGAGTCGAATCCAGACCGCCGGAAACGCCGATCACCGCCGTTTTCGCTCCCGTATGCTCGTAACGTTTTTTCAGTCCCTGCGCCTGAATCGATAGAATCTGCTCACAGCGCTCCTTTTTCAAGGTTTCATCCGACGGGACAAACGGCATCTGGGCAAACGTGCGCGTCAGCTTTGTTTCTTCTTTTTCCAGGGTAAAACCAATCCGTACACAGGTTTCTGTGTTTTCGGGCACAAATGTGCTCATTCTGCGCCGCTCGTGGCAGATTTTATGAATATCCAGCTCCGAAAAAATCGTCTCGTTTTCAAAGCGTGCAGCCTCCGCCAGAACGCTTCCGTTCTCTGCAATCATATGATGCCCGGAAAAAACGAGATCCTGAGTGGATTCTCCATCCCCCGCGCTCGCGTAGACATAGCCACACAGAAGCCGCGCGCTCGTGGCAGCAATCAGGCTCTTACGGTAGGTGTCCTTTCCGACCGTCTCGTTGGAGGCGGACAGGTTGACGATCACCGTCGCGCCCGCCTTTGCCAGCGCCGTCGAGGGCGGGTCCATCACCCAGACGTCCTCGCACAGCTCACAGCCCACGACAAGCCCTTTCAGATTCCTGCAGGAAAACAACAGATTTCCGCCAAAGGGTACGGTCTGTCCCAGCACATCCACCTCGGACACTTCCCTGCTGCCTGCCGCAAAATGCCGCACCTCATAAAATTCCCCATAGTTTGGAATATTCTGCTTCGGAACAAGCCCCAGGATCCTGCCGTCCTGCACTGCTGCTGCCACATTGTAAAGCTTTCCGTCTTTTTCCAAGGGAAGCCCCACAAAGGTCAGCGCATCGTGCCCTTTCGTATGCTCCAGCACCGCCTGCAGCCCTTCCAGGCTTTCTTCCAGCAGGCGTTCCTGCAAAAACAGATCCTGACAGGTATATCCGGTCAGACACAGTTCCGGCAAAACGATCAGCTTTGCACGCTGTGCATAACAGGAGTCCAGCGCCTTACAGATTTCCAGTGCGTTCCAGGCAGGGTCTGCAACACGGATTTTCGGTGCAGCCGCCGCAGCTTTTAAAAAACCGTCTTTCATCGGGATTTTTTCTCCATTTTTTTCAACTCATCCACGTCAAACTTATAGGTTTTGCCGCAGAAATGACAGTTTACCTCGATCGGCTTGTCCTCGTCGATCATCTCCTGCAGTTCTTTTTTGCCGATGGAAATCAGTGCTTTTTCCACCCGTTCCTTGCTGCAGTTGCAGGTAAAGCTGCAGGGCATCCGGTCGGTAATCTCCACATCGAAGCCGTCCAGCACCCGCTCTAACAGCTGCTCCGGTGTCATTCCCTGGTCGAGCAGCGCCGTCACAGAATTGATCAGCGACAGGTTGTGCTCCAGCTTCGAAATCGTCTCTTCCTCTGCAAAGGGCATCAGCTGAATGATAAAGCCGCCTGCACAGCGCACGGTATTCGTCTTTTCCATCAAAACGCCCAGACCCACCGAAGAAGGCGTCTGCTCGGAGGTTGCAAAATACGAGGTCAGGTCATCCCCGATCTCTCCGGTCACCAGGGCTGTCTGTCCCACATAGGGTTCCTTTAAGCCGAGGTCACGGATGACAGAGAGCGTTCCCCTGCCGACCGCCCCTCCGACGTCGAGCTTGCCCTTCGCATTCGCAGGCAGGATGACGTCCGGCACCGTCGCATAGCCCTTGACCTCGCCCTTGGCGTTTGCCGTCACGGTCAGACCGCGAACCGGACCATCGCCGCGAACCTGCAGGGTTAAAAGATCGTCGTCGCCCTTTAACATGCTGCCCATCATCACGCCGGCTGTCAGCAGACGTCCCAACGCCGCCGTTACTACCGGGCTGGTGTTGTGTGCCTGTCTCGCTGTCTCCACAAGCTCCTTTGTTGTCACTGCAAACGCGCGCACCTGTGCATTCGCCGCCGTCGCGCGTACCATATAATCTCCCATAGCTCCTCCATTCCTCAGGCTTACTTTACGGCAAGCCCCTGCCATTTCCACGCTGCGCTTTTCACCGCATAGCTTTTCTGCGTTGCGCAAATATTTTCATTTCTTATCCCAGATTCTTCCCGTGCTCGCGCGCGATCACATAGATCCGCTCGCTCGTCTCCGTTACACTGCCATGCGTGTCTGCATCCAGTGCCTCGACAAAAATCAGCCCGGACTGTTCCACGAGCCGTTTCATCGTTTCCAGCGTATAGCCGCGCTGCAGATGGGTCTCCGTAAATTTGCGGAACAGGTCTTTTTGCTGTTTCACAAAAATCGTCAGATCATATTCGTTGATCTGATCCTCCGCCGTATAATAATTTTCCCAGATAAAGCTGCAATCCTCCCGGTTTTCCGCAATCGTGCTGTCCCCGATGACTGTTTCGTATTTATAGACCGTATTAAAATCGAAGATAAAAAGCCCATTCGGATCAAGATAGTTGTTTACCAGTTTAAAAGTTGTCAGCAAGTCGTCTTCTTCCAGTAGATAATTTAACGAGTCACACAGACAGATCACCGCCCGGACCGTTCCGTAAAGCTCAAATTCCCGCATATCCTGCTGCAGATACAAAATATTATGACCGGACTGCGCACGCTTCTCCATTGCAATGTCCAGCATGCTGTCTGACAGATCAACACCGATCATGTCGTAGCCCTGCTTTGCCAGAAGCTCCGTCATGGAGCCCGTGCCACAGCCGAGATCCAGCAGGATTCCATCTGTGATCTGATCCTGTTTCAGGCGTCCGACTACAAACTGACACCATTCTTCATAGGGCGTTTCGTCCATGAACCGATCATAAACTAACGCAAAATCCTCATACATTTCCATTCGTTATCCATGCTCCCTCTGCCGCGCCCTATTTCACCAGCTCTGCCAGCACTTCGACCAGCCGCTCCATCTCTGCCTGCGTACCGACTGTAATCCGCAGATAGTTGTCGATTCTGGGCTTTTTGAAATATCGCACATAAATTCCGGCTGTTTTCAGGTTCTCGAATAACTCCTGCGCCGGGACGCTTTTATGCGTTGCGAAAATAAAGTTCGCCTTCGAATCCGGGAACGTAAAGCCAAGCTCTGTCAGCTTCTGCTTCGTCCATTCCCGCGTCGCCACGATTTTCCCCGTAATCTCCTGAAAATACGCACGATCCTCTACGCATTCCTTTCCGCAGGCAATCGTCAGGCGGTTCATTGTATAGGAGTTGAAGGAAAATTTGACATCATTTAAATAGGAAATCAGCTTCTTTTGGCCGATTGCAAAGCCGATTCTCATACCCGCAAGTGCGCGTGATTTCGAAAACGTCTGCACGACGAGCAGATTTTCATACTTATCCACAAGAGGCAGGGCACTCACACCCCCGAAATCCACATAGGCCTCGTCTACAATCACAACGGAATCGGGATTTTTTGCCACGATCTCCTCAATCGTATCCAGATTCTCCATCAGACCGGTCGGTGCGTTGGGGTTCGGAAAAATGATGCCGCCGTTTTCGTTCAGGTAGTCCTCTTTTTTCAGGCGGAACCTTTCATCCAGCCCAGGCGTCCGATAGGGAATTCCGTACAAATCCGCCCAGACGTCGTAGAAGGAATAGGTGATGTCCGGGAACAGAATCGGCTTTTTGCTGTTAAAAAAGGTCAGAAATGCCAGCGCCAGCACATCGTCGGAGCCAACGCCCACAAACACCTGGTCTGCTGCAACCGGGTGCTCTGGAATAGAAACCGCTGCTGCAATCGCTTCCCGCAGCTCAAGGGCCGCCGGATCGGGATACAGCCGCAGCTTATCCGCTTCAAACTCCTGCAGCGCTTTTGTCACACCCGGTGCAGGCGGATACGGGCATTCATTGGTGTTTAACTTAATGATGTCATTTCGTTTGGGCTGCTCTCCCGGTGTGTAGGGGACAACCCTGCGTACATTTGCTTCCCAGTCTGCCATGACAGTTCCTCTCTTTCTGATGTCGTATCGCTACTCCATCTCCGCTTCTTTTAACGCTTTCTGCTCCTGCTGTGCCTTTGCAAGCTCTACAAACTCTTCCAGGCACAGGTTATTTTCCTTCATAAACTTCGCCGCCTCTTCCCCAACGTAGCGGAAATGCCAGGATTCATAGGAAATCCCGGTGATCGCCACCTTGTCCTGCGGGAAACGGAGAATAAAACCATACTCCGCAGCGTGCTCGTTTAACCAGATCGCCTCTTTGGTCGAAGCCTGCGATTTATCCAGGCCCTGATGATTTTTTCCTACGATATCCACGGCGAGACCGGTGTGATGCTCGCTCGCACCGGTGAGGGCGATTTCTTCCTTCGTCTTGAAAAAAGCGTCCTTATAGCTCATGCCGCCCCTTACGAATTTTGCGATGGAGTTGTCCATCAGCTGATCCTGCTTTTGATAATCGCGGTAAGCGGAACAAACCATCAGGGGCAGCCCTTCCTTTTTGCCGTCCGCCAGCATCGTCTCAAGGGCTTTCTGAATCCGCCTGTCCACATACTTCCCATTGTCCGTCTTGGCCAGATCTACCTCAAAATCCTGCCGCAGCGGATTTTTTTCATTGACCAGCACATAGTTCCAGTCCTCCAGATCTACAGAAAATGGAATTTCCGGCAAATCCTCTTTCTCGCCGTCCTGCAGCATGACGGTTACATAGCCTTCCCGCGTTTCTTCCACTGCATTGCTGCTTTCTTCCAGCTCCTTTGTCAGATCCTCCACCTGACTCTGTGCGTTTAACAGCTCGCCGCTGGTCTGCACCAGTTCTCCTTTTACCTTTTCATAAGACACATAAAACGAACTGGTCAGCACTCCTGCAATGACTACAAAGCCGCCTGCCAGTCCAATGAACCATTTTTTATAATTATCGTTATTCAATTTGTTCGCAGTCCTTTTATCGTTTTATCTTTTTTGTCAATTCAGTATATTAGTATATTCCCAATCCGAAACGGTTACAAGCCCTAATTTTATTCCCAGTTCACTCGTCCCTTCCTGCAGGCTGATTTCATGCTCGCATGAAAATCAGCCTGCAGGAAGGGACGAAGGGAGCGCCATGTTATGAGCAAAAGGAGCTGCGAAGCAGCGGGGAGCGTCGAAGACGCGCTTTTGCGAATGGCGCGGGTGAACTTTCACAATGCGCAGGCCAAGGTTCCGTAGCTTTGAAAAAAGCTTGACACGCTCCCTCAACCCGACTATCATAAGCAGTGGAATGGCGAAAGCTCGCAAAACGCGTTTCTTTTTCCATTTCAGAATTTCATACTATTGCCAGGGGAGCGATTGCTGAGACTGAATATCCGCCCGGATTTCTGACCCTCATCACCTGAACCGGATAATACCGGCGTAGGGAGGCACATGTGACAGATTTTTATCTGTCCTGTTTTTCGTCCCCTCCTGTGCACACAAGGAGGTTTTTTTATGTCCAATTTTTTTGCAATCCCCATCACGGATGAATGGGGAACGACTTATCAGCTGACCACTGCCGGTTATACCGCACTGGTTGTCCTCATGCTGGCGCTTTTGCTGCTGGCCTGCTTTATCGGCAATTCTGTGAAGCAGCCCAAATTTTCCGCACGTCAGCTGGCATTTTCCGCAATGGCGATAGCTGCTGCCTTTGTCACTTCCGAAATCAAGCTGTTCCATCTGCCCTTCGGCGGCTCCATCACTTTATTTTCCATGCTGTTCTTAGTCCTGATCGGCTATTGGTACGGTCTGCGTGCCGGACTGATGACCGCCATCGCCTACGGCTTTTTACAGCTGGTCAGCGATCCGTATATCATCAGCATACCGCAGATGCTCGTTGATTACATCTTCGCATTCGGTGCGCTCGGCTTATCCGGCCTGTTTTCCAAATCGAAAAACGGTCTGGTGAAGGGCTATATCGCAGGTGTACTCGGTCGTTATTTCTTCGCATTTTTATCCGGTATGATCTTCTTCGGCGCTTACGCTGCAGACTACGGCATGTCCGCACCGGTCTATTCCCTGGTTTACAACGGCATCTATCTGTCCGTGGAAGCGGTGCTGACACTGATCATCCTCTACCTGCCTCCGGTCAAAAAGGTCATGGGACAATTAAAAACCATGGCGACACAGAGATAAAACGCACGCTCTGCGAGCATTTCAGATTTATAAAAAAAGAATCCGGCGCACAGTCCTATCGCTGTCTGACGCCGGATTCTTTTTTATCGTACGGAAAACTTCGTTTCCATGCGATAAGAAACACTCCGCGAGGATGCGCACTCGGCGCGGTAGATGGTTGCCGAAGCAACCGCGCACTCGGCGCAAGAATGTGCCAAGGCACATTCCTTTTCACAGTTCTGCAAAATTCAGAAAATCTCAATACTCCAGGTATTTTCATACCGCTCGCCTGCAGGCAGATGAACCAGGTTGGGCTGCTCGGAAAGGTCTTCGATCCTGCCCTTGCGGGAAGGAAGCGCAGACCAGGGCTCGATGCAGACATAGGGCGCATCGGTAAACGGCATATGCCAGATCCCCAGGAAATTCATCTGCGGATAGGATACGCGCACGCTTCTTGTTCCTTTTTCACTGCACAGGGTCACTGCCTTCGCCATATCAGTCAGCACGATGGCATCCTGATCGAACAGGTTGTGTGCAAGGGGCAGCTTACCGCCGTCAGATAAAATAAACTCGCTGTCCTCGCCATTTACGAAGCAGTCCTCAGAAAAGCCAACGCGGGTCGGATTCCCGGGAGCTTCAAACTGTAAGCAGTAATCCTCAAATGCAAGGCCTTTTTCCAGCGGAACGGCAAAGCCCGGATGACCGCCGACGCCGAAATACATCACCTTTTTGTCGTTATTTTCTACCGCAAAAGTAACATTTAATTTGTTGCCGACAAGCTCATAGGTCAGCCAGTAAACAAACGCAAAGGGATACATTTCTCTCGTGTCCTCGCTGTCTGTCAGCTTCAGCACCAGTCTCTGCGCCGTATGCTCTTCTATTTCCAGATCGGAGGAATTGACAAAGCCGTGAATCGGCATTTCGTAGGTCTTGCCATCCAGCGTATATTTGCCCTCAGTCAGACGCGCGATATACGGAAACAGATTCAATGCGCGGTCTTTCCAGTAAGTCTCATCGCCCTGCCAGAGATATTCGGCCCCGTCCTTTGTCTGAATCGACCACAGCTCGCCGCCGTGGGAGTTTACCTGAACCTTCAGGCTGTCATTTTCCAGTGTGTAAATCATACATTCCCCTTTCCGCAGCCGATGAAAAAATCCGCTGCATCCCCTGATTTCATTTTCCCGGAGCGCAGCATCCAATTTGCCTGCGCCCCGGATTTTTTCTAAAAACGCGATACCCGTGTCCCACAGCTCCGCGTTTTTTTACTGGAATGGATTCCAGAAACGGCTGCCATCCGCAAATGTAATCGTCAGAGCGACCGCCATAAATACTACCGCAAATCCAATCGTCAGATAGTCATTTCGTACCAGCTTCTTTCCCATGTACCAGGTACGTTTTTTATTTTTACCGAAGCCCCGCAGCTCCATGGCATTGCTGACCACATCGATACGATCCATGCTGGAAAACAGCAGCGGGAAAATAATCGTGCTCATCCGCCTGATTCTCGTCCAGAGGGATGTCTTGCTGCTCATCTCGATGCCCCGCGCCTCCTGCGCATGCTTGATCTTGGTAAAATCAGACTGTACGTCCGGGATGTAACGCAGCGCGATGGCAATGGCGTAGCCCACGTTGTAGCTGACACCCATACGATTTAAGCTTGCCGCAAACTCGCTCGGGTTGGTCGTCACGATAAACATCAGTACCACCGGCGTTACTGTCAGATACTTCAGCATAATATTAAACTGGTAAAACAGCTGTTCCTTTGTGATATTATGATTGCCAAACAGGTGTAAAAGCTCTGTTTTTGTGCCGTAGATCACCGTCCCCTGGTTCGGGGAAAACAGCCAGATCGCAAATAGGTTGATACACAAAAACAGCAAAATAAACTGAAATACTGTCCCGACCTGCTTCCATTCCGTATGAGAAACCTTAAAGATCACCAGACTGCAGATCAGCATAACCATCAGCACTCTCGTGTCATAGGTCAGCATACCGGTCAGCGACCAGAGCAGGAAAAAGATCATTTTAGAAACGCCGGAAAGCCGATGGATCCAGGTATCTTTTTCACTGTACGTCAGAATTCTGCCTGCCATCCGCTCTCACCTGCCTTTCATAATAAATAAACCGCTCTGCAAAGCCGGACGCATCCTCAATGCCGCAGCGCACCGCCAGATCGTACAGCGACGTCTTTTTCAGATAAGCACGGTCTGCAACTGCTTCATCCGTCAGCACCTTTGCCGGCTTGTCATCCGCAATCAGCTCGCCGTCTGCGATAACGATCGCACGGTCGGTATATTCCAGCATCAGATGCATGTCATGTGTGATCATGATAATCGTAATGCCAAGGGTCTCATTTAAGTGCTTTAAAAATTCCATAATTTCCGTATAATGACGGTAATCCTGTCCTGCCGTCGGCTCGTCCAGAATCAGGATCTCCGGATTCATGACGAGGATCGAAGCGATGGTCACACGCTTTTTCTGACCAAAGCTCAGCGCAGAAACCGGCCAGTTCCGGAAGGGATACAGACCGCAGATCTTTAGCTTTTCGTAAACCCGTTCCTTTACCTCTTCCTCCGGCACGCCCCGGACCCGCAGTCCCAGTGCCACTTCATCAAAAATCATCGGCTTGGAAATCATCTGGTTCGGGTTCTGCATGACAAGCCCGATGGCCTCGCCGCGCTCCTTGATGGATTTGTCCGCAATATCACTGCCATTTAACAGGATCTTACCGTGATCCGGATGGATAAAGCCGCAGATCAGATTTGACAGCGTACTCTTGCCCGCGCCGTTTTTGCCGACAATTGCGAGCATTTCCCCTTTGTTAATACGGAAATGAATATCCGACAGGATCGGTTTGCCTGTAATATAGGAAAAATCCAGATCCAGCACTTCGAGGGCCGGCTTTTCCTCTGCCTGAGTCTCCGGCAGGGAAACCTTCTCGAACCAGGTCCTTACCTTTTCCTGATAAGGCTCCAGATGCATCGTCTCAATATGCTGAGGATGATCCTTTGCCGCAACCTGACATCCCGCATGCTTGAGCGCCGTCACATACAACGGCTCACGGATGCCCTCCTGAATCAGAATATCGGAGGCAAGCAGTTCGTCCGGCGTCATATCCGCTACAACCCTTCCGTCCCCGATCACCACAATTCTGTCCACATCCCGGTAAAGGGCATCCTCTAACCGGTGTTCAATAATGATAACCGTCTTGTGGCGCTCCCGGCAAATCCGGTCGATCAGGTCGATAGCCCGCTTGCCGGTCGCCGGGTCAAGGTTTGCCAGCGGCTCATCAAACAGCAGGATATCCACATCATCTACCAGCACGCCTGCCATGGAAACTCTCTGTTTCTGTCCGCCGGAAAGCTCCGTCGGTGCATTGCCGAGAAGGGCTTTGATATCCACAACCTCTGCCACTTCGTCTACTGCGCGGAACATCTCTTCCTGCTCTACGCAGTCGTTTTCCAGTGCAAAAGCAACATCTTCTGCAACCGTCAGGCCGATAAACTGGCCGTCTGTATCCTGCAGCACCGTGCCGACGATTTTGGACATTCCAAAAATACCGGTTTTCGCAGGATCTTTACCGCCCACAGTCAAAGTTCCGCTGCTTTCGCCAGGGTATGAAAAAGGAACCATCCCGTTGATGCAGTGCACCAGAGTCGATTTTCCCGACCCGGACGGTCCCACGATTAAAACCTTCTCTCCGGGATTGACCGTCAGGTCAATCTCCCGGAGTGTAGGCTCTGACTGTGATCGATATTTAAAAGTATAGTTTTTAAACTCGATGATCGGAGTCATGTATCAGTCCTCTTTAGAAAGGCTTCCGGACTTTGCGCCGACCTTGGAGTAGGCAACTAACAGCAGAGTTCCCAGAATGCCGATGATAATTACATTTGCAGCAAAAGCGGTCACGCCCTGTGTGAATACCTTTTTTACAGGCTCCGCATAAATTACGATGTCCAGAACCGGAGCAACCAGAATCCATGCCAGTGCATTTGCAACAACCTGTACGATATTGAACAGACCGATCTCCTTGCCGCCGAAGCTGCCCTCTTTTACTTTATACTTCGCAGCAAACAGGCCAACGATGATGCCAAATACAGCGTCCGGGAATACCCAGCTCCACCATACGCTTCCGTAAAATACTGCATCGCCCAGTGCATGACCGATCAGACCGATGGCACCGCCTACAACGGGGCCAAAAATAGCGGAGAAAAATGCAAGTACCGCTGCGCGGGTCTGCAGAGCTGTGTTCGGGATGAAACCGACCGGGATCTGCACGTTGGTTAAAACAACGAACAGCGCGGTTCCGATACCCATCGCTACGACATGCTTGATGCCAAATTTCTTATCCATGAGTAAATCCTCCTCATAAGTATTTATTTGTGGAAAACCACGTTCTTACTATAACGAATCACTCCGGATTTTTCAATCCCTTTTCTGTCTTTTCTCCCTCATTCGCATCTTCCAGCACAACCTCCGGCGTAAGCGTGTCGATATCGGAATAGCACACCCGAAATACCGCCTGCGCTGCATTCGCGTAAATATGGGGCAGCTTCGATTTTTCTTTTCCGGCGTCTTCCAGCACATTCAGGATTTCCCTCAGCACGTCCCTCGTCAGATACGAACCGCGCCAGTGAAACGTCAGGACTTTTCCTTTTTTTACCGCCTGCTGCGCGCGCTTTTTGACCTCCTCCATTTTCGTAAAGGAAAGCTTCTTTTCCTTATAATAAAAATGTCCATTGTCCGTGCACGCCGGCGCCGGCGCGATCAGCGGCTCATGGTCGCGGAACATCGCCTTATCGTCGAGGTTAAAATAATCGTAACGGTACTCGGCATCCTCCCGCGCCCCTCTGGTCAGACTATTGTCAAATGTCGCATCCAGATGATAATACTGCCCGCCGATGCGCACGATATTCCAGGTGTGGCGGTATTTGATGCCTTTTTCCGGATTGTTGCCGCAAATCGCAATCATACACCATAGCCCGAGGGCGTCGCAGAGCACCTTGACCGCCTTTGCAATTCCCTCGCAGACGCCTACGCCCTGCCCCAGCGGTCCGATGATTTCATGAGAATACGGCCTCTTTAACTTGTCATACCGTACATTTTCACATATAAAATCGTGTACATATTTTTCTTTTTCCCACTCCGAAAGTCCCTGCGCCTGCCGTGCAAGCTTTTCCACCCGCGATGTCAGCGCTATCTGATGCTCTTTGATTTTTCCTTTTTCAAACAGATATTCCGGCACGAAAATCAGGTTCGGGGAGTCGGGGTAATATTTCCATGAAAACCCGACCACCCAGAATATTTCCGGGTGATCCAGCCGCATCTGGAAAAAAATGTCATACAGCTCTTTTCCATCCACACGCGGCAGCTGAATCTGATCCGCCAGCTGCCGGACGCCCTGCAGCATGCCGTGATACACGGCCTGCTTCTGCCTGTCCATTTTCTGATAATAAAATTCTTCCATCTTACAGTGTAATCTCCTGTTCCAGCCCGAAGGAATAGATCAGCTTTTCCTTCACGCATTTTCCGGTCAGCCGCACAAGTGCTTCCTCATAATAGTCCAGCTGAACCCGGTAGCGCAAAATCAGCTCCTTCGGGTCTTTTACCAGATCGGTCTTATAATCTGCCAGTACGATGCCGTCCTCTTCCTCCAGATAAACATCGATAATTCCCTGGATCAGCACGGTTTCATCCTCCGGAAAGTCTGTATTTAAACGGTTTGCCGAAAGCCCCAGCACAAAGGGCTGCTCCCGGTGCAGTCTGTTGCTTCGGGCAGCCTTTGCCATGCGCGCTGCAAGAGGCGTCTGTAAAAATGCCCGGATCTTGTATACATTGATCGCAGCAGCATATTCCTCCGACAGCCTTCGGTCTGCTTTGCATTCTTCGATGACTGTGCGGATTTTCGCCGCCGTCCAGGTTTCCTGCCGTTCAAAGGGGAAAATCTCCAGCAGTCTGTGGTACGCACTTCCCCGTGTCGTCCCGCTCACGGTTTCTTCCTGTTCCCTGACAAACTGTGGCAGATACGGCACGACCTCTTCCTCCGGGAACAGCTCGAGCCCTTCCGCAGCTTCCTCCTGCATGCCTTCTTTTTTCAGCTCGGAAACGGTTGTTTTGACAAAAAGTTCCGCCAGGTTTTCATGTGCATAGGGCTTCTGCAGGCGCTCGCACAGCGCAAGCTCTGCCGCCTCCGGCTCTTTTCCGGCTTCCTCAAAAAGCTTCTGCCTGCTGTTGTATCCCAGGGACGCACGCACAAGCTCTGCCTGCAGCAGTTCTTCCTGCGTACAGATCTGAAGCCGACGTCCGACGGACTGCCATGCCGGAAGCACCAGATCATAATAGGAAGACGCTTCCTGCAGCCGCAGCGCCGAATAGCCATACGCACCCTGCGTTGCATCCTCCTGGGGCAGTTTGTCTTCTTTACAGGTTCCGGTCAGAATCAGCTTTTCCTCCGCACGCGTCAGCGCAACATATAGAACTCTCAGTTCTTCTCCCATGCTGTCGGCATTTAATTTGCGCGCCAGCACATTTTTTTTCAGCGTCGTATGTCGGATCCGTGCTGTCGGATCCACCCAGTCGATCGCCAGTCCCAAATCCATATCCATCAGCACCGGAGCCGCGCTGTCCTGCCGGTTAAAGCGTTTCGACAGTCCCGACACAAAGCATACCGGAAATTCCAACCCCTTGCTCTTGTGAATGCTCATGATCCGCACGACATCCGCGTTTTCGTCCGACGCGCCCGTTTCGCCGTAATCAATGTCATATTTTTCCAGCTGTTCCATGTACCGGATAAAATGAAACAAACCGGAATAACTCGTCTTTTCAAAGCTTTCTGCCCGCGTCAGCAGCATTTCCACGTTGATTCTGCGCTGCACACCTCCCGGCAGCGCGCTGACCGTATACAGATAGCCCGTTTCCTCCAAAAACTGCTCCATCAGCTTGTGAATCGGCAGATAGACCGCGTACTCGCGGTAGCGGTTTAAAAAGGAAAGAAAGCTGCAGCATTTTTCGCGAAGGGAGGCATCGGCACCATTGCTTCCGCTGCCATATCCTACGCTGCCTTCACCACTTTCTCCTTCTCCCGCCGCCAGCTTCACGCAATCGTACAGGCAGCGTTTTCCCGTCTCATCCAGTGCGCGCAGCGTCGCCAGCTGCGCATCGCTGAATCCAAACAGCACCGATTTGAGTACGCCGAACAGTGGAATTTCCTGCAGCGGATTGTTCAGCACACGCAGGAAATTCAAAACCGTCTGCACCTCCGTCGCCGCAAAATATCCCGTCTTGGACGTCACAAAGACCGGAATGGCATTTTCTTCCAGTATCTTTTTAAACGTCTCGTCCCAGCCGGATGTCGTCCGCAGCAAAATCACGATATCCTGATACCGCGCCGGGCGCAGCTGTCCGCTTTCGCTGTCCCGCACCGGGAGCTTTCCAACGATTTCGCGGATTTTTCCGGCGATCATTTTCGCTTCCAGCTCCTTCGGGTCTTCGCCCTTTTCGCCGGATATTGCAGCAATGCAAAGCTCCGGCTCGTAAGGGGAGCGGGCGATCGAGGCTTCGCAAGCCGTACTCACCGGCACAGCACTCCCCTGCTTTTCTTCTCCGCCGAGCGCTACGTCCTTCTCCCGCGCGTCCGCTGCTTCGCCATCTGCCTCCGGGAACTGCGCCGCCGGGTACAGCGCCGCATCCGCGTCGTATTCCACTCCGCCAAGCTCTCGGTGCATCAGCTGTAAAAACAGGTCGTTGACGCAGTCCGTCACCTCATGGCGGCTTCGAAAGTTCTGCTTTAAGTCCACACGGACGCAGCTTCCGTCTTCTTTTTGATAGGTCGCAAATTTTTCTAAAAACAACTCCGGCCGTGCAAGACGGAATTTGTAAATGCTCTGCTTGACGTCACCTACCATAAACCGGTTAAATCGCCCGTCGTCCTCGCCGGAAATACTCTGTAAGAGAAATTCCTGCACGAGGTTGCTGTCCTGATACTCGTCGATCAGAATCTCTGCGAACTGTTCCCGGTATTCCAGCGCCGTATCCGACGGCACCATCTGTCCGTTTTCCTCTTCCTTTAACAGAATCTGCAGTGCCAGATGCTCCATGTCCTCAAAGTCCAGCAGGTTCTTTTCCCGCTTTTTCTCCGTCAGTCTTTCTCCGAACAAAAGCGCCAGATCCACCAGCTCGCACAGCGCTGCGTCCGCCTGTCTGCATTCTGCAAGCCACTGCTTCGGACCGGATACGAAATATTTTTCGGAAAGCGTCCCCAAAAGGCTTTTCACACGCTCCCGCATCGCCTTGACCAGCTCCCGCTTTTCTGCCGAAACGCTGTCGTCTTTTTTCGCCGTCATACGGGCATAGGAAATGCCCTGCACGCGCGTAGCGAGGGTTTCGAAGGCGTCTGCGGCAGCGGACGTGTCTGTTTCGGCAGGCGACGCAGGCTGCTGCGATTCGCACGATGCGGGCATTGCTGCGCGCGCCAGCTCCTGTTCCAGCCCTGCGATCAGCTCCTGATCCTGTTCCAGCGCTACAGCGTAAAAATACGGCCCATCCGGCTCCTCGCACACCTTCAGCGCAGCTTTTTCCTGCTCTTTGCATTCCTGAAGCAGGGCCGAAATTTCCTGCATCATGCCTGCAAACCACTCTGTTTTTACAAGCTCCTCAAACGTCTCCACATGATAATCCATGCGGTGCTGCCGCAGCCATTTTTCCGGGAAAGGATAGCTTCCGGAAAAGGTATATAACCGTTCGATCAGCTCTTCCAGCCGTTTTTCCCGACCATCGTAGGCAAAATATTCCACGCAGTCGGTAAATTCCTGCCGTCCCAGCGCGAACTGCTCTTCCAGGAGCTCTGACAAAACCTCCTGCTTCAACAGGCGTATTTCGCCCTCGTCCGCCGTCCGAAAATCCGGGTCGAGACCGATATCGTTGAAATGATTTTTGATCAGATATAAACAAAAGCTGTGGATGGTCATGATCTTCGCATTGTGGATCAGCATCAGCTGCTTTTTTATATGCTCGTTGTCCGGCTCTGCCTCTACGCGGTCGGACAGTGCCTTCGTAATTCGCTCCCGCATCTGTGCTGCCGCCGCATTCGTAAACGTTACGATCAGTAACCGGTCAATATCCACTGCCCGCGCCGAATCGCATCCTGAACCGGAGACCAGCTCTACAATCCGCTCGACCAGCACCGCCGTTTTGCCGGAGCCTGCCGCCGCCGACACCAAAATATTACAGTTTCTCAGATCAATGACCCGCTGCTGATCCTCCGTGAACTTCATTCCCATCGGCGACCTCCTTTCTGATAAGCTCCATCGCTTCGTCTTCTTTCAGGTTTTCCAGCTCGCGCATTACAAACCCGTCGATCTTTTTGTCAAATCCGCACACTTTCTGGTACGCACAGTATTCGCAGGCGTTTCTGTTGCCCTGCTCATACGGGTCCAATGCGATTTTTCCATCCAAAATCTGCCGTCCCGCCTGCCGGATTTTCTGCTCCACGAATGCCGATACCGCCTGAAAATCCGTTTCTTCCAAAACACTCGAACGCGCCGAAAAGCTGCCGTCCTTTTTCCGTTCCAGCGGCACCACATCCGAACGCCCTGAAAAGCCCTGATCCAGCCCCTCGACAACGTCCTCCCTGGCATTCACAATGCCGGTCGTCCGCAGAGCGCGCATCACCTGCGCATTGACCTCCTCCGCCGAAGGCTCGCCCTCCGGCATCTCAATCATCGGATCCTGCACCCGGTAATACAGCATCGCCGCCGGGACGATTTCTTTCTCCGGATGCTTTTTTCCGGCAATTTCCATCGCAGCATTCATGTATACAACAAGCTGCAGCTGCAGCCCGTAATACAGCGCTGCCAGCGAAAACTCCCTGCTGCCGGACTTATAATCCACGACCTTGACATAAACATGCTCCCGGTCTTCTTTCATATCCACACGGTCGATCCTGCCGCGCAGCCGCATTTTTTCCTGCTCAGAAAGCGCGATATTGACCGCATCCAACTCCTCCAGCACCGAAAACGAAACCTCGAACTTCTCCGGCACAAAGCTGCCTTTTTTGAGCTGATACTGCATGGCGCTTACCGTCCGTTTTAAAATCCGCTTGATCCGCTGCACGATATAGGCGTTTCTCGCGCTGTCAAACAGCACCGTGTGATGATACGTCACCGCATACGCATCCACCGCCTCGTCCACCAGCCGCTCGCCCTCTTCCTCAGTAAAATCAAACCAGTTTTTGCCGATCTCCTTTAGTTTTTCCGCAAAAATTTCCAGCACGCCGTGGTAGAGATTTCCCATGTCCACCGCTTCAAACGCGAACTCTTCCTGCTCCTTTAACTTCATGCCATAGCGCAGAAAATGGGCATAAGCGCACGCTGCAAACTGCTCCAGACGGCTGACGCTTCCGGAAATCGTCTGCCCGTAAAGCGCTGCTGCCACTGCTTTTCCAAGGGATGGCTCCTGATAGGAAAAAAATGCCGTATCCGTCAGCTGTCCGCTCCACAGCCGGTACACATCCTGCCGCTGGTAAACCCGGTACAGCGTCAGAAACTCCCGCTCCGCTGCCTCATCCAACAGACCATCCGCATAGCTTCTAAGTCCATTCGCAAGATATTCCCGTCCATCCGAAAAAGACTGCACCTGCAAAAGCATGGGATCCAGCTCCGGCTTTTCCGTCGGAATCGTCGGAAACAGCCGCTGCACCTGACCCACCAGAAAACTCTTTCGCAGCGCCTTTCCTTCCAGATTCATCCGCGCCCAGGAAAGCACCAAAAGCTCGGATGGCTTTGTCATATTCAAATACAAATAAAACCGCTGAATGTACATCTGCTGCCGCGGCGACGGCGCAAGCTCCTGCCCGGAGCCGGTTAAAAATTCCCGGTCGAGGTCGGAAATAATCCCTCCGTTTCCCGCGTTGCCCGGAATATTGCCGTCATTTACGCCTGCAAAAAACAGCGCCTTCACCTGTTTTAAACGCGTCCGCTCCATATCCCCCGCCACCACGCGGTCCACATTCTGGGGAATCGTGCCAACCTGCAGCTCTTCGAATCCGGCTTCCAGAAGCTTTGCAAATTCCTCTGCCGTCGTCTCCTCTTCCCCGACCAGACTCACAATCTGATCGAGCAAATCCATCACCAGTCGATAAATCTGCGCATACTCCCGCTCCCGCACCGGATCGCCCGCCTCTGCAAAGCGCTGCTCGAAGCTTTTTAGCTTCTGCTGGATTTTATTCTGCGCGATAAACTCATACAACCCCTGTGCGTACTCCTTCGTCGTTTTGTATTTTCCATACAACGGCGCAAGCCCCAAAACCAGCCGCTCCCGCAGCGCATTCAGCTGCGCCAGCTCAGCCTTTGCGTCCAGCATATTTTCCGTCGGATACACAAACAGCGTCTCCCATTTTTTGCGCCCGCGGATGCCCAACGCCCGGACATAAACCTCCAGCCGATCCGTTTCCTCCGGCGTAAAATCCGCCAGACCGCTGCGCAGATAGTGGAAAACAGATTCATAACTATAGTTCTTTACTCGTACCTGCAGTGCGCTTTTTATATACTCGATAAACGGATTCAGGGTGACGCCCCGCGTCTGATCCAGATAGACCGGAATGCCGAATGCCGCAAACTCCTGCTCGATGCAGCTTGCATATGAGGTGTAATCCCCGCAGATGACCGCGATATCCCGATAACAGTAATTCTGCTGCGTCACGAGCCGCCGGATTGCGATACAGATCTGGCGCACCTCCTCCCGCAGTGTGGAGGCTTCCAGAAGGCGGATCTGCACGGACGGCAAACCAGACGCAGTGTTCTGCGCCGCGAACCGCTCCTGCCCGCCAGTCTCTGCACATTCCTGCGCCGCCATTCCAGCCGAAGCACTTTGCGTGCTCACTTCTGCAGGCGCAGGCTTCCACACGCACACCGGATAGCGGAACAGGTATTTTTCCAGATGCTGCAGCATTCCTTTTTCCGAAAACCGCGGCGAACATTTCGGTGCAATTTCAACGACGTCCGCGATGGGAATTTCTACATCCCGTGCAAGCTTTGCAAGGGTCTGTATCGTCTTTTTGCTCATGGAAAAAAGCTCCTGCTCCCGGATTTCCTCCCATGGATTTTCCCCGCTTCCGAGGGTAACTGTGACGATCACTTCTTTTGCCTGCTTCATCAGCTCTGCGATGACCCGGTTCTGTACCGGCGTAAAGCCCGTAAACCCGTCGAATACAATCACGCTGTCCTTCAACAGCTTCGACTGCGGCACATACGACGCCAGCACCTCCAGCGATTCCTCCGTCGTCAGATATTTTTTCCGGATGAACTGCTGAAAGCCCTCGTAAATTGTCCGCAGATCTTTTAATTTATAGTATAATTGTCCTCGTTTTTTTGAAAATTCTGTCAGCTGATCCAGCTCCTGCAGACCGATTCCGTACTGCATAAACTCCGAAATCGCAGACTTCACCTCATGGATATATCCCGTCTGTCCAAGCCTGCCGCCCAACACCGGAAGCTCCCCCCTCTGTCCCGCCGCCACACGCCGGATAATCAGGCTTTTTCCCGTATCGTCCAGCATCGGAAGCCGATTTGCGCCCATCTCTTCAAAGATACGGTGCGTCAGACGTCCGAAACTCAGGACGTCGATATTCATAATCCCTTTCCGGTCGTGCAGACTGACCAGATCCTTCTGCGTCTGCATCGTAAACTGATCCGGCACAAGGATAAAAAAACGCCCCTCCGGTTCTTTTTCGGAACGGGCAATGATTTGCCGATAAATATAGGTACTTTTCCCGGCGCCGGACGCGCCTGTGATAAACTGCAGCGACATCGTTTTTTCCTCTCATCGTTAGACTGGGATTGTTGTTTTTACAGTTCACACGCGCCATTCGCAAAATCGCATCTACGATGCTCACAAAGCCACGAGTGAACTATAGTCAAGTATACCATACTTTGCAGCCGTTTGCGAATGCCGGATACGCCATTTGCAAAATGCCTTGCACATCTTCCCCGAAAAGACTATGATAACGGAGAATACTAACTGCCTGCTGCAAGCAGCGCATAAGCTGCAGTCACACAAAAAGGGGAGACAATTTATCATGGAATTAAAAGGCAAAAAGATTTATTTTTTAGGGGACAGTATTACGGAGGGTGTCGGTGCTTCTGATACAGAGCACTGTTATGTTTCCGTATTCGGGAAGCTTTCCGGCGCTGTTGTAAAAAATTATGGCATCAGTGCAACCAGAATCGCCTGTCAGACCGAAAACCTGACGACAAAGGAACCTGACCTTTCCTTTGTCAACCGCGCCGATTCGATGGATTCCGATGCGGACGTTGTCGTTGTGTTCGGCGGAACCAACGATTTCGGACACGGGGATGCAAAGCTCGGCACATTTGAATCCCGCGATCCTTACACCTTTTACGGCGCAATGCACGTTTTATGTGAAAAACTCATCCACCGCTTTCCAAACGCAGATATCCTGTTCATGACGCCGCTGCACCGCTGCAGCGAAAATGAGGCATTAAAAGAAAACGGTCTGCCGGAGGAAACAAACCTCGCCGGATATGTTTCCATCATCCGTGAGGTTGCCGAATTTTACGGACTTCCGGTTCTCGATCTTTTCTCCACAAGCGGTCTACAGCCCAAAGTCGATATCATCAAAGAAACCTATATGCCCGACGGACTGCATCCCTCTGATGCGGGAGCGCTGCGGATCGCCAGACGGCTGATCGGATTTTTACAGACCCTCTGACAAAAAAGATGATGCAATTGCGCCCAATCTATGCTATGATGATAAAGATTGAATGATTGGCTTATCCTGCCAATTCAGCGGAGGAATGTATATATGTTATTAGATGGTAAAACAATTCTGATCACAGGTGGTACTGGCTCTTTCGGCAAATGCTTTACCCGTTATGTCATGGAGCACTACAACCCCAAAAAGGTGATCATTTATTCCAGAGACGAATTTAAACAGTGGATGATGGAAAATGAATTCAAGGAATATGCAGACAAGCTTCGCTTCTTCATCGGCGATGTCAGAGATCAGGAGCGTCTGCGCCGCGCATTTGAAGGTGTTGATTATGTCATCCATGCAGCAGCCTTAAAACAGGTTCCCGCCTGCGAATATAACCCGAACGAAGCGATCAAGACCAACATTCACGGCGCGATGAACATCATCGAGGCAGCCCTGGACACCAATGTAAAAAAGGTCGTTGCACTTTCCACCGACAAAGCGGTAAACCCGGTCAACCTTTACGGCGGCACAAAGCTCGTCAGCGACAAGCTGTTTATCGCAGCGAACGCCTATGTCGGCAATAAGGACATCAACTTCTCGATCGTTCGCTACGGCAACGTTGCAGGAAGCCGCGGTTCGATTATCCCGTTTTTCCGCAAGCTCATCGCAGACGGGCAGACAGAGCTTCCGATCACCGACCTGCGCATGACCCGTTTCTGGATCAGCCTGGAGCAGGGCGTGCAACTGGTGATTAAAGCCCTCGAAGAAGCAAAAGGCGGCGAAACCTTTATCAGCAAAATCCCTTCCTTTAAGATTACCGATCTCGCAGAAGCGATGCTTCCCGGCTGCGGAATCAAGGAAATCGGTATCCGCCCCGGCGAAAAGCTGCATGAAATCATGGTAACAACTGAGGATTCCTTTACGACCTACGAATACGAAAAGCACTTCATCGTATATCCCCAGATGACCTGGAACAACAAACAGCTGCCTGACATGAGCGGTCACAAGGTAGCCGAAGGCTTCTCCTACAGCTCCGACAATAATACGGAATGGCTGTCCGTAGAACAGATCCGCGAGCTGTTAAAGACTGTTAAAACTGTATAAAACAATAGAATGCACGCTCTGCGAGCATTCTATTGTCATGAATAAAAAACCCGCTCCTGCACCTTTGGACAATAAATCCCGGGTGCGGGAGCGGTTTTTTTATTCTCTATTTAAATACCCTGCCGATCAGGCAATCGCATTTTGATTCATCTTTGCAAGTTTTGCTGCCTGATCGGCTGCAGTCAGGTTATCGATCAGCTCCTGGATGTCGCCGTCCATGATCGCATCAATTTTGTACAGTGTCAGCTTGATTCTGTGATCCGTCACACGTCCCTGAGGGAAGTTGTAGGTACGGATTTTCTCAGAACGGTCGCCGGTTCCTACCTGACTGCGGCGCAGCTCAGCTTCCTCGTCGTGGCGCTTCTGCTGTTCCAAATCATATAGCTTTGCACGCAGCACCTTCAACGCCTTGTCTTTATTTTTCAGCTGGCTCTTTTCATCCTGGCAGGAAATCACGATTCCGGTCGGGATGTGGGTCAGACGTACCGCAGAGTCCGTCGTGTTGACGCACTGACCGCCGTTTCCGGATGCACGGAATACATCGAATTTACAGTCGTTCATATCGATCTGCACGTCGAAATCCTCTACCTCCGGCATAATCGCAACCGTGATCGTCGAGGTGTGGATTCTGCCGCCGCTCTCCGTCTCCGGCACACGCTGCACACGATGCACACCGCTCTCATATTTGAGCCTCGAATACGCACCCTGACCGGAAATCATGAAGCTGACATATTTCATGCCGCCGATGCCGATTTCTTCCACGTCCATCGTCTCCACCCGCCAACGCTGACGCTCTGCATAACGCACATACATCCGATAAATTTCCGCTGCAAACAGCGCCGCCTCGTCGCCGCCCGCACCCGCACGGATTTCCACGATAACGTTTTTCTCATCGTTGGGGTCCTTGGGAAGCAGCAGGATTTTCAGCTCCTCCTCCAGCTCCGAAACACGGGTCTTTGCGCTGTTTAACTCCTCTTTTAACATTTCGCGCATATCCGGATCATTTTCCTCGTCCAGCATCATCAGGCTGTCTTCGATATCCTGATTGCACTTCTTATATTCCCGATACGCCTCGACGATCGGAGTCAGATCACTCTGCTCCTTCATCAGGGCACGGAAACGTTCCTGATTGGCTGTGACATCAGGCTCATTTAATTCGCCCATAATCTCTTCAAACCGAATCAGCAAATCCTCCAGTTTATCAAACATCTGATTTTCTCCATTCTATCTGTCAAAACAGTTACAGTTCCCCGTGTCATTCATAGCTTCGTGTTCACAGATTCTCATGCAAGCATGGAAGCTGTGAACGCGAAACCACGAGTGAACTGTAACTTACCACAACGTTCCAAATACGACTCTGTCCAGTCCGGCAAAATCCTGCACGCACTCCACTTCCCGGTAGCCTGCCTGCTCCATCAGCCGCTGCACAGCTTCTCCCTGATCATAACCGATCTCAAAAAACAGCTGCCCGCCGCCGCAGAGATGCTCCTTTGCGCCCTGTATGATTTTCCGGTAAAAATCCAGTCCGTCTGCACCGCCATCCAGCGCCTGCATCGGCTCATGCTCCCGCACCTCTTCCATCAGCGTCGGAATCACATCGGAGCAGATATAAGGCGGATTGGATACAATAATCTCAAACTTTCCCTCGACCGGCGCAAACAGATCGCCCTGCACAAACAACGCACTGCTTTCCCCCAGCTGCTCTGCATTTTTTCGCGCCACTTCCAACGCTTCCTCCGACAGGTCGGCGCCAACGCCGCTGCAATCGTTGGAATAGTGTAAAAGGCTCAGTAAAATACAGCCGGAACCCGTACAAAGATCCAGAATCCGAAATCCGTCATGAAGGTTTTTCATCACTTCTTCCACCAGAACTTCCGTATCCTGACGAGGAATCAATACATGTTCATTGACTGAAAAGGTCAGTCCCATAAACTCCTGCTCTCCGGTCAGCTGCTGCAGCGGGATATGCTCTGCGCGCTTTGCAAGCAGCTGCTCATACGCCTGCTGCTCTGTCTCTGCAACCTCGCGATCGCCGTGCACCAGCAAATCGTTACGGCTCGTATGGCAGACATATTCCAGCAACAGCCGCGCATCGAGATCGGCTTCCGGGATGCCTGCTGCCGCCAGCTTTTCTTTTCCAATGGCATAAAGGCTACGGTACTCCATCACTGCTCCCTGCTTTCTTCCGCAGCTGCTTTACCTGCCTCCATACCGTCAGCCGCTTCTGCGTCCTCTGCTTCCTGCGCTTTTGCCGCCGCATCCTGCTTTTCCCAGTCCTCCACGTCGTATCCGAACGTCTCTTTCAGATACGCCTTCCAGTCAAATACCGCTTCCACAGAGGCGATTGCAACCTCGATCATCGAATCGTCCGGCTCTTTGGTTGTCAGCCTCTGCAGCCACATGCCAGGCGCAGAAATGATCCGAACGATGAAATTGTCGCTGCGTCCAGCCAGACGAATCAGCTCATAGGAAATTCCGGCGATCACAGGAATCAAAAGAATCCGCAATCCAAGTCTCAACAGCGGGTTCTGTACCCGGATAAACAAAAACAGCACGATGCTCACCAGCATGACAAACAACAAAAAGCTCGTTCCGCAGCGCTTGTGCAGTCTGGAGCTTTTGCGGACATTTTTCACCGTCAGCTCTCTGCCGCGCTCGATGCAGTTGATACATTTATGCTCCGCGCCGTGATACATATATACGCGCCGGATATCCTTCATCGCAGAAATTCCTGCTACATATGCAACGAAAATCACGATACGCAGCACGCCTTCCACAATCGCCAGTAACGACTCATTCAGCACATAGTGGGAAAACAGCATGCTCAGAAAATACGGCAGCACGATAAAAATTGCAACTGCCATCAGAATCGACAGCGCAACCGTTCCGCCGACTGCAATGCTTTCTGCCGCGCCGGATTTTTTCTCTTTCGTATCCGTCGCATCCGCTTTCCCATCCACGTTTTCTGTGACTGCATCCGAAACCGTTTCCTTCTGCTCCGGCTTTTTGGCCTTTTTCTTCTGGTCGGCTATATTCTTCTCCGGCTCGTCTTCTTCAAAAAACTGCGCCGACCAGGTCAGTGTGCTCATGCCAAGCACCAGCGAGTCTATAAAATTAAATACACCGCGTAAAAAAGGAATCTTCGTGATCTTCTTATCGCCCCAGATTCCTTTATAATCTTCTTTTTTCAGCTCAATTTCACCATCCGGTCTGCGCACTGCAACCGCATAGCTGTCCTGATTTTTCATCATGTCACCTTCCAGAACCGCCTGCCCGCCGATTCCGCAATAGCATCTTTTTTTTCTCTTTTTTCCCATAATTGTAGTCCTTATTAAAAAGAATTCTGCACACTAAATAAGAATGTGCCTTGGCACATTCTCGCGCACTCGGCGGGTCGCGTAAGCGACATTCTACCATTCCGCCGCAGTGCGATCCTTGCGGAGCGTTTTTATCGTATAGAAACGAAGTTTCCTATACGATAAAAAGGAATAGAATGCTCGCAAAGCGCGCATTCTATTGTCACAATTAAATTAAGGTTGAGATTTAAAAAAACCTCAACCTTACCCAATTTCTTATTTGCTTGCCACACCATACTTGCGGTTGAACTTATCGATACGTCCGCGAGCCTGTGCTGCCTTCTGCTGGCCAGTGTAGAAAGAATGGCACTTAGAGCAAACTTCAACGTGAAGTTCGGGCTTGGTAGAGCCGGTTACGAATGTGTTGCCACAGTTACAGGTTACAGTTGCCTGGTAGTAGTTAGGATGGATTCCTGCTTTCATTTCCTTTCACCTCGTCTTATATTGATTGGTTATCTGTACTTGTTCTCATCCGCGAGGCCTTTCGGCCACTGCCTGTAATATTCTACGGACAGCTTATTCATAATACCATAGGAGTGTGCGCAATGCAAGACTTTTTGCGGATTTTAAAAAATTTCCATTGCAGTTCACTCGTACCGTTTGCGAATGGCGCGAGTGAACAGTAATCGACTTTCAGGTCTCTTCTTTTTTCGTATTGTTCTGTGCTGCCTCGATCAGCCCAAATTTCAGAAAAATCCCGTAAATATAAGATATGCCGCGGATATCTCCCAGTGCTTTCGGTCGTGCCACAACCGGCCTTCCTTCCGTCTTTTCAAATGCCAGCCGCACCGAGCTCCACGCCAGGCTCTTGCTGTTTTCCCGCCGGTCAATCCAGAGCTCCTTCGTCAGCTCGCCGTTTCGTCCGGTTTTCAGTTGATAGGAAAACGGCAGTCCGGAAATCGTCTGAAACGGATATCCCTCAAATGCAACAATGCAGTCCCAGAGATGCTGCTCGTCGTGGTTTTCGTGGAGGACAGTCAATAGCTCCGCGTGCGGAAGTTCCTCAATATCCCTATGTAAACCGGCGATTGGTTGAGTTTCTTCCCCCATACTATTCCTCCGCCCCGTCGCAAAGCTTTAACTCGATATGTTTTCCCAAGGCGGAGGCATATTTCTGTAAAACAACCAGTGTCGGAACTCTTTTTCCACTCTCCAGCCGCGCCAGATTCGAAGGCAAAATTCCTGTAATGTCCGCCACCTCCTGCTGGGTCATCCCCTGCCGCTGTCTCTCTTCCACCAGCTGCCGGATCAGCTCACAGGACTGCTCCAACGTCCTTTTCTGAATGTCTTCCGAATAAGCGGACAGACGCTTTTCCCGCACTTCTTTTTCTTTTTCGTAATTCGTTCGATTATCCCGAAAATCGTAGGGCATTAACATTCTCCTTCTCCTGTAAAGTCCGGTGCAGCCTGGCGCAGATTTGCAGTCCTACAGTATATTCACAAGCCACGGATCGACATCTGTAAGGGCACAATACAGCCAAGGATCCTCTTTGATTTCTTCTGCAAAGTCTCTTGCCAGCAAATATGCCTCCATCTCTGCTCCAAAAATGACTCCCATCATCTCTGCATTCCGCAGAGCGTCTTCCTTCTTTTTCTGCGCGTACAAAGCAGCTTCCCTTGCGTGCTCTTCTTCTGCCCTTTCTATTTCCGCATCGATCCGCTTTTTCTTTTCCGCGTAATGTTTCAGATCCTCCAGGGAATCCAGATATACATAAAGATCCTTCTGCACTTCATACATCTGATTTACTTCTTTATCATTTTTCTCCGGCTGTCTGGAAATACATTTTTGCCAGAAAATTGCCTTTCCCGTTTCCAAAATAGCCTCTCTGCATGCCTCGATGCGGGATGGATACGCTTCTGGGCGCTGTTCCGATTTCAGATTGTCTATTGCCTCTTTTTTCAATTTCTCTGCATACAGCATATGGATCCGAGGCAAATCCTTCAGCGGACTGTGTTCCCCATTCCATACCAGCCGATCCATCCAGAACAGCTGCTCAAACAGCGTATCCTCTTTATCATACAATAATGCCAGTTTTAGCATTGCAGGAATATATTGCCGATTTGCCGCAATTTCATAATATTTGCAGGCAACCTCCGGATGGTTCTTTTCCATCAGCGCTCCCATACAATAGCAGGCTTCCGGATGCTCCTGCTGAGCTGCCTGTTTCAGCCAGCTCAATACCTGTTTGAATTCTTCCTCGGACAGGTTCCCGTTTGCCTGCTGCGCTGTCCATATTGCAAGCCGATAGCAGGCTTCCGCATTTCCTGCATCCGCTGCTTTTTGATATGCAGCAATCGCTTCTTCTGTATTTCCTTTCTGCATGGCATCCGCTCCCTGACGATACAATGCAAATGCACTGCCACGCTGCTTGCCCAGTTCTAAAATGCGGGCTGCCAGCGCCTCATCCTGTGTCAGGATCCAGTCGTACTCCACCAGATTGTCTTCGATATAATCCTGATTGACTGCACGTCGGATCCATTCCGCTGCAATGAATGGATTTTGTGTTTTTGTCATACCCTTTATCCAGAAATACCCACACAAAAATTCTGCAGGTGCATAGCTTCCAAACGCTGCCTTTTCCAGCTTGTCCGTCACTGTTTTATACTCCAGCGTCTGTTTCATCTCCTCTATGGCATCCTGATATAATTCCTTTGCCTGTTCCAGAGAAATTGCATCCTTGCCGCCCTTTTCAAAATATGCCTTTGCTTCTTTCTGCTGCTCCTCTGCGATATACCCCTTCAAAGTCTGAATTGCTTCTTCACACGCTTCTTCCCGTCTTGCATCCGCCAGCTTCACTGCTTCAAACAGCTCCAGAGCCTCCCGATACGCATCCAGATTTCCTTCTTTTCCCATACAAATCTGTGCCACTTCATAGATGGACATAACGCTGCCCTGCCCGGCTGCAGTTCTGTACATTCTTTCCGCATCCGATTTCTGTCCATGCCGTTTATACACATTTCCTGCGACGACGGCTGCTCCACTGCTGCCATGTTCTGCCGCCCATTCCAGCCTGGTTACCGCCTCGGAATCATTCCGTTCGGTACCTGCGCCCTGGCTGTAACACAAGCCCAATGCATAATGGACATCTCTTTCCAGCTCCAGGTCATATTTTTCGTTTCTCCGCATCTCATCCGCTTTCGTCAGGTTCTCAAATGCCTGCTGCGGATCTTTTTCACCACCGATGCCTCTCAGGCAATACCAGCCATATTGGTACTGCGCCTTCCGGTGCCCCAGCTCTGCTGCCTCGCGGTAAAGTTCGCGCGCCTGCACCAGATCTGTCTTTTTGATATCCTCTGCTTTCTGATAGCACTCTGTGGCCCTTCGCTCTTTTTCTTCGTTTGCCTGGCGCTCTTCCCATGCCAGATCATCTTCTTTTTTTCTTCTGAAAAAAGCCCAGACTCCATATATATCGATAGCAATTATCACTACGTTACAGGTAGAATTAAATCCTATGAGAAACAGCAGCAAAACAACTCCTGCGATCAGTCCGTATCGAAGGAGTTTATATTTTCCCAGTTTTTCCCCGATAAATTCCATATCGATCACAACTGTAGTGACCGCTGCCGCAAACAGCACCAGCGATACAATTCCTCTTAAAAATGAAACCAATATTCCCATGACGCCCTCCGGTTTGGTAAATTTTTCATTAAATAAAGTATATATTTTCCCAGTTTATTCGTCAATATAATGGGCATCACGGTCAAAGTCCGCAGACTGCACGGATCTGCCTCCCCCCGGTCAGTACAAATCAAACTGAAAAACAAAGGGCTCATATTCCGGAAACCCGATAATCGCCTGGCCAATTTTCAGATTGGTAATATCCCAGTCCTCCACCACGTATCCATCTCTCCGCTCTTCTATCATTCCCTTGCTTTGTACCGTCGTTGCATATACCTCAATTTTGCGGTTGCGTCCAAATTGCTCTTTTATAAATTCTCTTGACTTCGGATCATTTACCCGGAAATTGAAAGACGTCAAAAATCCAGACATAATACTGTGGGCGCGTTCTTCCCCATAATTATCATAAATCTGTTCCACGTTCTGAACGCCGATCATGAATCGAATTCCCAAACTTCTTCCAAAATTCACCGCATCGTCCACATGCTGCAGATTTGGCAGCAATCTGAACTCATCCGTAATCAGATAAACATTTCCTTCGCTTCTCCCACGTCCTAAAGCCTCCTTGATTGCCATGTCAAACATCAGACTATAAATAGGAGTAAGCAGCTCTCCATAGCTCAGATCATATTCAATAAATATCTTCCGTCCGCCCTTTTGTCTGACAAGATCCCGCAGTCCCAAAGTTCCTTCTTTTCCAAAATTTCCTACAAAAATATCTCTCACGATCTGCTGCAGTTCCGATAAAACACCCTGGGTCTGTGCAGAATCATCTGTGGAAATATAGCTGGTCATCGCACGCATGTCCGGATAAGAATAAAGCATATCCCGAAAATCTGAAGAGGTTTTTGATTTGATAAAATCCACCAGCGCCGCGTTATTCAGATATTTCTTTTCTCCTGTCGCTTCGCTGTATCTCAAAAAGTGGAGCATTGTCGCCATAAAAATATCTCTCGCGGCGTTCGGGAAAAAAACCTGATTCGTTTTCTCACAAGCCTCTTTAAAAATACTTTTTGCGATTTCCATAACGCCTGCATACTGCTGTTCTCCCGAAGCAACCTCCTGAAAAATATTCCAGTAATCCGGCTTTCCATCGATTCCGACCGCAGTGCCGTCATTGCTTATGACAACATCTCCGGTCTCATAGAATTCCTTATAAAAATCTCCTTTTGTATCAAAAATGATCATCACATCATCGTTCGTTAAATTATTTTTGATCTGCGATATCATCTGAAAAAAAGCATTTGTCTTTCCGGTTCCAATTCCTCCAATCAGCATCATATGACGGCTCAGCATATTGCCCGAAACCGGAATTTCCCGATGATTGCCCAGCTTATCGCATCCTTTCAAATACAGAACCGGATTATCCTCCACAATCTCAGGAACTTCCTGCCTTAACTCATTCCCGAAAAGCACCGAATCTTTCTGATTGCGGTCAACCTTTCCAGATCCGTTCTGCTGCCCTGGTGCACCATTTCTTCCTGCCATCGGCATTCCGCTCCCGGTAGGCATTCTCCCATTGCCGCCCGGTGCCGGATTTCCTGTGTATCTGTTTCCCATCTGACCTGACCCTAACAGCGCCATCTTTTCGTTCCCTCCTCTTATCAGGCACCTGTTCTGAGCGCCTGTCTCGTCTTTTTTCCGTTGATTGCTGCTTTTTCCGCACGCAGTCTTTATCCCTGCATGCCCTGCCCCATATCTTTGGAATTTCCGGAAGAATGATTCGGAGCGCTTCCCGACTGCCCTGCCGCGTTTGTCGGCATCCCTCCGGCTGCATTTTTCCCATCTTCTGCCTGATTCTTATTGACATTGGAGGACGGCATTCCTCCTGCAGTATCTTTTTCTTTCCCGGAATCTGTATTGGCGGCAGTTGTCGGCATTTTACCTTCCTCATTCTGCTTCTGATACCCGTATGAATCATCCGGTTTCGCAATAAACGGCTTTTCCGGATTTTCCTTTGCCTGATACTGATTGATCTGCTCCGGAGTCGGCTGCTGCTTCTCGTCTTCCCGCTTCATTACTTTATTTTTTTCAGCAGCTGTCCCGTTTGCATATGCTTCATCATTTGCAATATCTGTACGGCTTAAATTGCCCTTTGATTCGCTGAAGGATTTCTCCTGATTTTCTTTAAAAACCCCCGCCTCTCTGGCGGCATTAAAGGAATCCTTATCTATATAATACTGATTTCCTCCGCCCTGTCCATACTGGGGATTTACTTCCGCCGTTCCATAAGCGCATTTGATGTCATTCTGATCCGGACTCTTTCCGTCCGAATTCGTCAGTTTTTCATATAATTCAGAACCGGAGATTTCCCTGGAGTTTCCGGAATCATCTTTTCCATAGCTGAATTTTTCATCGCTGTTTTTTAATTCATCCAGCCGGTTCCAATCCACATCATAAGCGGTACAATTCGGCTTATGCTGATAGTCCCCGCCATTCGTTCCCATATTGGAGGGTGCCGTCTGCAGCGCTTCTCCCAGTTCGTTCGAATTTAACACACCATCATGGGTACAACTGTCTACCGTTGCCTGATCCGTAAAATAACCGCTGCCCGGTTGTCCCTCTGTCCAGTTTGTGCAGTAAATCGTCGTATCCGATCCATGCTCCAACACGCCATTCTGGTAATTATCGTGCCCCGGGAAACTGTCATCCACGATGTTTCCAAACTCGTCCTGTTTTACTCCCTGCCATCCATAAGCTTCTTCCGCACGAGACCTTCCAGACGCCTCCACTCCACTCAAACCGGAGGACTCCAGCTCGAAACTGTCATTTTTTGCCTCAAACTTATGGCTTCTGTTTGAAGAGGGACTTTCAATCTGATATAGATCCGGATTATTCATCCGATCATTAAACTGTTCCTGCGTCAGCCCTTCCTTTTCCGCTTTCGCCTGCTCCGTCCGAAATTCATGTCCGGCTTTATGCCCAAGATCGTAATTTCCTTCTATCGGGAGTCCGGTGTTCGCATCCAGAAACTGCCCTTCTTCATTCCGAAGAGCCCTCGATTCCACCTCGGCGCGCACATCACCTCTTATATAAGGTCTATGTAATGCCATAAATTTCCCCCTCTAATCAAATCCCCTGGAAACCTTAAACGGTTCTGTTTCTTCTTCTCGCTCGAACATGCTTCCAACCGGGCTTTCCAACAATGGAAGAACGTCAGGATCAATCTCTGTGATCGTCCGGATATCATAAATTCCAATATTCTCCGGATCATTGGCATATTCTTCCGTTTCATCGCCACTGAAAAAACGCCAACCGCTGTCATACGCCTTATCCGGCGTCTCTCTGTACATAAAACGGACTTTTCTTTTCTGCTCTACCAGTCTTTTTGACGCAAATACATATCCATTCATCATTTCTACTCATTTCTGCGCACGCTTTTGTGCATGTCAAGTTTGTGTCAAGTGCGCGCAGACACAAATCTCGCGATTGTAAAATTTTATTTTTCAATCTTTATTCCTCTGCACCTTTTATCAATATGGAATACTGGTCTCCATCCCTTGAGATTGCCGTATACACATAGATCTGCTGAAATTGAAACGCTTTGTTTCCATAGGGAGACTTCCCAACCAGAGTAAACTGTCTGGACAATTCTACTGCGTTTTCTTTCTCGATCTTTTTTATTGCTTCCTCTATCGGCAGGTTGTTTCCATGTTCATCCCGAAAATTATACATGCTCCAATCCGGAACCATACCAACTCTTTTCAGCTTCGATTTTTGAAAATAAAAGGTACAGGTTCCCTTTAACCCGTAAAACATCTGGCGTCTTAGAATAATATGTCCATCCCCTTCTTCATCCGGAGACATTTTGGCAAATATAATGCCATCCAGACAAGCCTTCGCAGCTTCATAAGACATTCCAAAGAAAAGTTTTTCTTCTCCGATAAAAATGAAGTTCTTTTCTATTTTCATCCCTTTATCACCTTCCCTTAAAAAGTTTCAGCGCACGTACAGACCGCACGCACGCTGACTCAAAATCTTTTATCTGGACCACTTTTCAATGGCATAATCGCCCTGTTTCTGCAGATCGTCAATCATGGTTCCCAATTCATTCATCGCCATGATCGTATCCTCCCAGGGCATAACTTCTGCAAATCCGGAATAATCATCTCCTGTTTTTCGGCGGAACATCGTTTTCTGACTGCCGATGACTACTGCTCCTTCTGCGCCTTTTGTTTTAATCTTCATTACGAGGTTCGGAACAAAACACACAATAACCAGATCGATAAAGACGATCACACTTGCCACTCCAACAAGAAATTTCAAAAATCCGCTATTGTTCGAAGCAGCCAATGCCATGGAAAAGCATCCGCTTCCCACGATTGCACACAGCAGCTTCAACCAGAAATGTTTATACACAATAAAGGTCGGGAGCAGCCCTAAGATCCCCAGAATAACCCCAACTACAACTGTGCCTGCGTTTCCGGTTGTAGCAAAAATCATCTGTGTCAAAAACAAAGCAATAAATTCCAGTGCAAAGCATCCAAAAAAGCTCAGCAGGCTGAATTTGTAATCCTTATGGATTTCAATTCCGCCAATTTCGTCCAGGTTAAACTGATGCTCCTGCAGAATATTTCCCGTCAGAGATGTACCTGCTGCCCTAAACAAAACGCGCCGGTTCGTTACCATCAAACGGCCTTCTGCTTTCATAAATTTCAGTCTGGTACGCAGCCTTGCAATATTGTACTGCTTTACGACAATTTCATTTTCCTCCGGCTGAATACAGTCTGGAACAATCGGGACATTATGTTCATAAGGATCATTCGTTCTCAGATCCGGCTCGCTCATTCCGGACTGGTCTCTTATGGACGAGAAAAAGCTGCTGGGAGACGAAAAATTCAATTTGAACTTCGGTACTAAAAAAGGCTCTCCACTTTTCTGGTACGCCTGCTGATACTGCGTATTTTCTGCCGCAGCACCATTTCCTCCCATATTGCCGACAGAGGCCTGAAACTTTTCACAGTCGCACTGTCCGTTTACCAGTTCCTTTCCGCAAAATCTGCAAAATGCCATTTTCTTTTCCTCCACCTGTATATTAGTTTCTCCGATCGCGTTCTTTCTGAAGTATTTCAATATTTTTCCTCTCAGTATCATTGAACAGATCCAGAGAAAACGCATCCGGCGCTACCGTTTCTTCATACCAGTCAAAGTTTTCATAATAGGACCGCATCGCATCGTCCTTAAAAATATATCCATGTCTGGCATACAATTCGTTGATCGCATATCTTAACTCTTCATCCGATAAATCTGCTGCATCTTTCTCTGTAATTTCTTCTCTGGAGCTATTCGGGAAAATTATGCCATTTTCTTTTTCATCTGCTTTTTCTTCTTCCAGTTCCACAGCGGCACCCATATCTTCCCCGACATTATCTTCATGCTTATAGGATTCTGAATTTGCAATAACTGCAGCTTTATATAATTTTTCCAAAGTCTCATATCCGTAGTAATACCATGACTTCGTACTCCACCATCCACTGCTGATACCGGAATCGATCGTGAACGAATCTCCAGGCGTACTGTAATCTGTCAGGTCCACTGTTGTAACACCTTCCGGATTGACCAGCAGATCATAATAAGCGGTATACCAGTAAATATCATTGGTCTGGTTATAAGTTTCTTCTCCATTGGTATATACATCATTTACCTGCGCCTTATAAACCAGATAGAGCACATTCCGATTTCCCCAGGAATCCTCACTGTCCTTCTTTACCAGTAAATAATTTCCAATATAGGTCAGCGATCTCAGGGTCTCTTCCTCGCTCCAGTTCTTTGCTACATTTGCCTGGTAGATGTCTTCTGCCTGCGCCTGCATCTTCTTCAGGCTTTCCTCAGATATTTCCGAAATCGTCTGTACATAGCTGTCCAGATTTTCTACCTGATACGTCTTTGACAGCGGCGACGGAATCATGCCATAATTCTGAATACAGTATTCGACCGGATCACCACTATAGGATGAAACCGTCACGGTAACAGAATCCCCATTTACAAGACCGCTGCTCCTGTCAAATTCATAGTACAGATCCTGCGCTTCTTTTGCCGCCGGTTCTCCCTCTATGTGAGCAGAACCATTCGGGGCTATTCCTTCAAAAACGACTTCAATCCCCTCAAATGGATCAAATGTTTTCGCTTCCTCCAGCTTATTCACTGTTACTTCCAGATCTTTATATTTCAGTTTAAATCCATAATCTGAAAGCGCCTTTTCCTTGTTGCAATCCCATGTATAGGTAACGATATCCCCATTACTAAGTCCCGCTGTTTTATCCAGAGAACCATTCACACAGGTGGCTAAAAAGCTGTCCGTATTATAGTTTAATTTTTTCCCGTAATCCGCTTCAAATTTTTCCCTGTCAAATGTGACAACTGCATTTCCTACCGTATTATATCCTTCAAATGAAATGCTCAGATATTTATTCAGATTTACCGATGGCTTGATCCATGCCGACAGAAGAATGATGATCACACAAATTCCAAGTGCAGCCGCCACAGCTACACCGATTATTTTGTTTCGTTTTTTTAATTTTGCTTCCTCTCCAGACATTCCAGGAGCGACCAGCGGCTCCTGCTTTGCTCCGCATTCCGGACAGAACAGGCTGTCATCCGGTATCTCTTTTCCGCACATTGAACAATACATTTTCTTCCCCTCCGTTTATTGAAAATATTCGTCTATGCCATCTGCAATTCCTCTGGCAATTTTCCACTGATAATCATCGGATGCCATCGCCCTATCCTCATCGGGATTGGTCATATAGCCCATTTCAACGATCGTCACCGGTACCTGACACCAGTTGATCCCGCTCATGGTATCTGTTTCCCAGACATACTCTCTTCTACATCCGGTGGACTGACAGAGCGAAGTCAAAATATCTTCTGATAATTTCTTGCTTTCCCCCGCAAGTGCGCCATTATATGGGTTGGAGGGTGTCTGACAAATCGTCATCGCCCCATTCGCGGAGCTGTTTGCCGAACCATTCGCATGAATTCTTACAAAAGCATCCGCTCCGGCTTCGTTTGCGATCTGTGCCCGTTCGCTGTTACTGATATCGACATCATTGGTATCCCTGGTCATAATGACCTGATATCCTCGACTTTCCAATTCCTCTTCCAGCTTCTGAGCCACGGCAAGCGTCAGCTCATATTCCGCAAGCCCGCTTACCGCACCAGCTGTGCCGGATGCTACCTTTGCCTTCGTTTCCGATGCTCCGGGACCGACCGGCTCCTGTTCGTTATTTCCCTTTTGCTGATGTCCCGCATCAATTGCAATCAGATATCCGGATGGAAGATTCTCTTCCGTCACCAGATATTCACTGGCTATATACCCATTTTCTCCATTGCATAAAATTTCTGACCACTCTCCGACAGAGCCAATCACTTCTACCGCTTCCCGCTTATTCAGCACGGTTATGACATCGGATTCCCGGCTGGGTTCTTCCCTGAAATTTACACGTTCCGTCGTATACATCATAACAGGAACCTGACTTGCCTCTTCCAAACTTTCGGCCTGTTCTGTCTCTGTCACCTTCTCTGTATCAGTGTCTTCTGTAAAGGCTGTTTCCTCTGCTGTCCTACTTTCGGCAATGCTCTCTGTTCGTTGTGCAGCGTCTGCATCTTCAACAGCCGGTGTTGTCCCACAGGCTGCCAGTGCAACACTGCAGATGCAAAATATGGATAATAATTTAACTTTTTTCAAGAATTTATCCCCTTCATAACATAGAACCGAAGCATCGAAACGAGCTTCGGTTCTCCTAAAAACAATATATAATCTTTCGGTTTATCCGTCAATACCGCAGAAGCATTTTGAATTGTAATTGGATTGTAATCTCCCGGTGAGCAAAGCACAATGCAGTCAACTCTCAGCGTTTTCCTTTTCGCTTTGAGAAGGTGCGGGTTCGTGAGCATGAACTGAAATATCACTGGCTTGTCTTTCTATCGACTGAGCATTTTGAGGCATTTCTTTCTCGTACATCTTCCCTGCTTCCTCTTCAGCTATTTTTGCTTTTTCCTCTGCTTCCTTTCTAGCTGCTTCCGCCTCATCAATCATGCTTTGAGGTACTGGTGTCCCACAGGAAGTACAAAAATGGGATCCATAGCCAATCGGGGTACCACATTTTGCGCAAAATCCTATTGGATTTTTCACTTTATTTCGATTATTAACATTTGAAGCTACATTTCCTGCCCACTGAGTCACCGCAGTAGACATCTGACTCATTGTCGCTGACATCTGATTTAACGCATTTTTGGTTTCTTTATCTGACAAAACGGCTATTAAATCACTTTCCATTTGAAGCTTGCCAACAACAATCAGACCTGTTAGCAAAATAATCAACATCAAAAAAATTATATTTATCACATACCACCCAGTTGTCTTAAAAGTAAAGCCAATATCCTCAGCCGCTTTCTTTACCCCAGACCGAAAGATAATCCAGATTATCAGATCAACACCCCCACCTATAGCAATAATAGAAGCATTTTTTTTGTCTGTATATTTTTTTATTGACAGAAGAATAAAAACAGCCATAGGAATAATTAAGCAAAGAAGCATTATTGGATGAGGGGCAACCACCCTCTCACCACTTATTGAAACTCCGCCTATAGCAGTCATTACACTAACATTCATATTCTCTCCCGAACAAGAAACCAAAAATGTCGGGCAAAATACTATAACAAAACATATTAATGATAGAGCCTTTAATACTTTTTTCACCGTAATTACAATTTTTCTGTTGTTCTCCATTGTTTTTGTCATTCCTTTCTCTTCGCTCAAGCTTCCAGATTATGCTGATCCACTAAACAAGCCCCAGAGATTCTCCGGGGCTTTAACTATACAATTGTGCTTAATTCCTAACAGTATCCTGGAATGCTTCAATCAGGACACCGTTGACCATTACACCGTCAATGCCATACAGACGCGTGAAAGCAGATTTCTGAGCAGCTGTTGCAAGAACCTTTGCTCCTTTTGTTTTTGCAGGGATCGTCACATTAAGATACGTCTTTCCTGTAGCGTCATTGACAATCTGCGGAGCACTCAGTGCAACAAGGTTATTTTTCGCATCGACGATAGCTAACTGGTTCGCTAACTGTCCATCTACCCATACGTTGTACGTCTTCTTTGTGGCATCCAGAGTGTTAAAGGAGACTCTCCCTTCCGGAGTAAATACAAACATGGATTCAGGGAAGATTTTCAGTGTATTTTCATCGGTAACCGGGATTGCAACACAACCCGCAACTGGAGTTGTAGTTGTACCTGCAGCATTTCCACTGCCGCCAGGAGTAGTTGTGGTGCTACCGCCGGGAACCGTTGTTGTGCCTCCACCAGGAACCGTTGTGCTGCCATTGGGTCTAGCAGGGGGAGCCGGAGGTGTAGGCTGAGTATTATTGTTACCAGAGTCGGAAGGTCCCCAGTCAATCTCGGCATCGCCAGGTAACTCGTATTTCCCTTCACTATAATCAGGACCACTATCAGAGCCTGGAACGTATTCCGGCTTGTTTCCGCCAAACATGCTATCAAGTATATCACCAATTTCGTCATGTGCTTCGGCTGCATTGACAGTTACCGCACTGCCAGAGAAAAGCATGCCGCTAACCAGCATAGCACTCAACAGAGATACGACTATTTTCTTTTTCATTATTTGCTCTCCTTAAGAAACTACTTGTGAGAATATCCGTTCTCATAAATGGCAACATATATTATATTTGCACTATAACATAAATAATCGTGAAAAGCAAATAATTTAAACGTTTTGTCGATACGACAACGCTATACTGTTTTTCCCAGGGTCAGGTACTAACATCGCAACGCCGCCGTTTAAGTACGGACGGTTGGTCGGATCGGTCTTCTCCGGATGGTTCGGATGCACCGCGTTATGCCCGTTTTACTACAACATTTTTCCCTCGGAACGCAATTGATGTTAAATCTGCATGGGGATCCTTGGTATGTTTAAATTCAAAAAGGGATCCCGGAATCCCATTCACCATGGGCATCAGCTGAATATCGAAACGTCCAAGTCCTGATTCCCGGTTGGAACGAACCCGATAACGATTTCCAAGGACAGCGCATAATCCCAGCATCATTCCATGATAAAAACCTTCGTTCACTCCATCCATAGAAGAAATGCTTTTCAACATAAATTCTTCCAATAAAGATTGCAGCTTTTGCGTATCTCCCGAAAAAATTGCCTGATTGATAAAAATAGAAATGTTATTTTGATTCGTGCGGTTTAACACTTCTTTTTCATAGACATATGCAATCTCTTTATTCGGAATCGCAACATCACACATAAAATTCCCATCATTCTGCGGGTAGGAAGCTGCAACTTTCAAGTATCCTGCAACAAGCAGAAAACTGTAGATACTATAAGGATTATTCTGTATTTCCGGATAAATCGCACTGGTATCTACATACGTTGTAAGTTTCTCACCACAAAGCAGTTTATAAAGATTCTCCGTAGTTTCCGGCGTAGCCGCCGCAATGATTTCCCCGATAATTTCGTTACTGCCGGTAGACTGCCAAAATGCTTTCGGAAAGCATTTATCTGTAATATAATTGATCACGGACCATGGATTGAAAATTTCTATATTACCAAACCGGTATCCATCGTACCAATCGCAAATCTCCTCATATTTTTCTTCTTTCCCATAATAGTGCAGCATCGCCTTTACTTCTTCTTTCGTGAAGCCAAAATATTCCCTGTAACTTTCATCCAGAATGGAATTCGTTTTCAGGTTATTCAAACCGCTGAAAATACTTTCCTTCGCCACACGTAAAATTCCCGTAAGAAATCCAAACGCCAAATGCGGATTATCTTTAAGCCCTCCAGAGAAAAAATTGCGCATGAAGTTTACAATTTCTGGATAGAAATTACAATGATGTCCCTGCTGAATCGGTGTGTCATACTCATCGATAATGATAATGCACTCCCTGCCGTAGTGCTTATGCAAAAACAAAGACAAAAGCTGCAAGCCCATCTGACAATCAATTTCATTTGCATGATCGCCGGCAATGCGATGATATTGCTCTTTTTCATATGTGGTCAACATGGAACTGTTTTCCAACTCATTGTGCCGCATAAATTCCAAAGAGATCAAGATACGAATTTTCTGGAAAGTCTCTTCCCAAGTCAGGCATTTCACATCCTTAAACGTCAGAAAGATTACCGGGTATTGTCCCTGATGGCGGGTATAAAAATCTCCACACTGCCATATTTGCTTATCTTTAAAATAAATGAATGTGTCTTCCTCTATTTTTTCAAAGAAAACGCGGAGCATATCCATATTCAGGGTTTTGCCAAAACGCCGTGGACGAGTAAACAGCGATACCATCGGTTTGATATCAAGAAAGTCGCGGATTAGCAAAGTTTTGTCTACATATCCTGCTTCTGTAGCCTTCTTATTTAAAACATATCCCAACGCTCCGCCAATCATGCCGCCAACAATATGCGCCATATTGGATATGTTATCCTGCACTGTAATACCATCCCATATTTGCTGACCAATAAAGAATACCGCCACCAATATAAAAGTAATTGGAATTTCCCCATCCTTAAATCCGGTAAAAGAAGATAGCAGGATAAACGCAAATACAACGCCGCTTGCTCCACATAAGGCCACAGAGGGGAAAAATACATAATTGACCAGGCTCGTTCCAAATGCAGTTATTGCAATAACTCCTGTCAAGGTTTTTGACGTATACTTTTCTTCCAGCATCGGACCAAGCAACAATATATAGCTCATATTGCTTATGAAATGCTCCCAGTCTGCATGTCCAAATATATGGGTAAACGCTCTCACCCATGTCATCGGTGATAATAAAGCAGAATGATAAGTCATGAACAAAACTCTATTCAAAGTTCCGGATGTAATATAATTACACAACGTAGCAAAAAGGCTGATTCCTACCATACCGATTACCATCGGTGAATTTAACGTTATTCGAATCTTTTTTTATTTGTCATCGACTCCCCGCCTCAATCCATGTTGTTGTTTTCTAGGTCAGGTAACAACACTCCGATTTCGTCCTCTCGTGTCAAAGGAAACTCACACAAATAAATGCTCTGCCAGCTGTGCCAGTGCTTCGGTATCCTTCACCCCCGCTGTCTCGAATGCAGAATGCATGGCCAGCTGTGCCAGTCCCACATCCGCAGAGGGAATGGAGACATGGGCAGTAGAAATATTTCCGAGCGTGGAGCCGCCTGCGATATCCGAACGGTTTGCAAAGGTCTGCAGCGGGATCTCCCAGGTATTGCAGATCTGGCGGACAATTGCTGCAGAATAACCGTCTGTCGTATATTTCTGACTGCCGTTATATTTGAGCACAACGCCGCCGTTTAAGTACGGACGGTTAGTCGGATCGGTCTTCTCCGGATGGTTCGGATGCACCGCATGTCCGTTATCCGCGGACAAAAGAAAGCTGTTCTGATAAAAGCTGCGCTTCCAGAGCCTGTTTTTATCCGGATAGATATTTTCCAGAACAATTTCCAGAAACTCCTCCAAAAACGTGGAATCTGCGCCCTGCTTCGTTCCGCTTCCAACTTCTTCATTGTCAAACAGCGCATACACACTGATAAATTCTTCCGGCTTCGATGCCAGAAATCCGCGCAGCGTTGCATAAGCACATTGCAGATCGTCCAGACGCGGAGAGCCGATCAGGGAATCGTCCGCTCCCATGATGCGCCCTTTATCCCTGTTATACACATACAGATCGCTGCCAAGAATCTCCTCTTCCGCCACGTCTGCCGCTTCTGCGCACAGCTTTTTGATCGAAAGCTCCTGATCCAGCCCCATCAGCGGTGCCATGTCTGTCTGCGGATTGTATGCAAAGCCATTGTTGATTTCCCGGTTAAAATGAATCGCTACATTGGGAATTATCAACAGGTCTTTTTTCAGATTGACGAGTTTTACCTCCGGTTTTCCATCTTTTCCGGCCACAAACACACGACCGGCAACGGAAAGCGGGCGATCCAGCCACGGGCTTAAAATCATGCCGCCGTATTTTTCCACATTCAGCTTCACATAGGTGTTTTCCACCTTCATCTCCGGCACTTCCTTGATTTTAAAGCACGGAGAATCGCTGTGGCTTGCTGCAATCCGGAAACCCTTGGCAGGATTTTCGGGGATTTTCACCGCCAGCACCGCAGAACCGTTCTGCATCGTATAATAGCTTCCACCCGGCACGAGAGCTCCCTCCGCCAGATTTTCCAGCTTTTCAAAGCCGTTCTCCAAAAGCAGCGCTTCTACGTTTGCCGCCGCATGGAATGCCGTCGGGCTCTCCTCGATAAATTGAAGCATCGCTTCGGTTATGCTTTGGTTTTTCATAATGTACCTCTCCTGATTTCCTATTTTAGTCGCCGCAGACCCGGCATTATATTATCAAATAAACAAATGGCCAACCTGATAGACCACAAACGCCGCTATCCAGGCGATCACGCACTGTCCGACCACGACAAATACCGCCCATTTTCCGCCAAGCTCCCGACGAATCGAAGCAATCGCCGCCACACAGGGCGTATACAGCAGACAGAACACCAGAAGGCTCGCAGCAGAAAGCGGCGTCAGAACCGTCTGCAGCGCCCCGGTGGAACCAAACAACACGGAAAGCGTCGAAACCACGCTTTCCTTTGCCATAAATCCGGTGATCAGCGCCGTGGAGATCCGCCAGTCTCCAAAGCCCATGGGTGCAAACAAAAATGCAAGGCTTCCGGCAGCCAGCGCAAGTATGCTGTCTTTCGAATCCGCTGCAATGTTCAGATGCAGGTCAAAGGTCTGCAAAAACCAGATCACCAGCGTTGCCATGAAAATAACGGTAAAGGCCCGCTGCAGAAAATCCTTTGCCTTGTCCCAGAGCAAATGTCCAACATTTTTGGCTCCCGGCATCCGATAGTTTGGCAGCTCCATGACAAAGGGAACCGCTTCTCCCTGAAACAGCGTACCGCGCATGAAAAGTGCCATCAAAATCCCGATCAAAATTCCGCCAAAATACAGCGCAATCATCACAAGTGCCCCGTGTTTCGGGAAAAACGCCGCTGTGAAAAACGCATAAATCGGCAGCTTTGCAGAACAGCTCATAAAAGGCGTCAGCAAAATCGTCATTTTCCGGTCCCGGGCAGAGGGCAGCGTCCGGCTTGCCATAACGCCCGGCACGGTACATCCAAACCCAACCAGCATCGGCACAATGCTTCTGCCGGAAAGACCGATTTTGCGCAGCAGCTTGTCCATCACAAACGCAACCCGCGCCATATATCCGCTGTCCTCCAACAGCGACAAAAAGAAAAACAGCGTCACAATGATGGGCAGAAAGCTCAGCACGCTTCCGACGCCGTTAAAAATACCGTCCATCACAAGAGAATGAATCACATCGTTTACGTTCCACGCTGTCATGTGCGCATCCACCCAGCTTCCAAGCGCCGTAATCCCTGCATCGAGCAGATCTGACAGGCCTGATCCGATTACGCTGAAAGTCAGGAAAAACACCAGTGCCATAATGCCTGCAAAGCACGGAAGCGCCGTATATTTTCCCGTTAAAATTCGGTCGATTTTCTGACTGCGAATATGTTCTTTACTCTCTTTGGGGCGAATCACCGTTTCGTCGCACACCTTTTCGATAAAATCAAACCGCATGTGCGCAATCGCAGCGGCACGGTCCAGCCCCCGCTCTGCTTCCATCTGGCAGATGATATGTTCCAGGGTTTCCTTTTCATTTTCATCCAGCTTCAGGCTGTCCCGGATCAGGACATCTCCCTCTGCAAGCTTTGAAGCTGCAAACCGCACCGGAATCTCCGCTTCTTTTGCATGATCTTCAATAAAATGCATGATCGCATGCAGACACCGATGCACGGCACCGCCGTCTTCCTCACTGTCGCAAAAATCCACCCGTCCGGGGCGCTCCTGATACTTTGCCACATGAACCGCATGGGAAATCAGCTCTTCAATGCCTTCGTTTTTGGCTGCGGAAATCGGAACAACCGGAATGCCCAGAAGCGCCTCCATCTGATTAACCAGAATGGAACCGCCGTTTTTCCGCACCTCATCCATCATATTAAGCGCCAGCACCATCGGGATATCCAGCTCCATCAGCTGCATCGTCAAATAAAGGTTCCGTTCGATATTTGTCGCATCCACGATATTGATAATTCCTTTTGGGTGCTCCTCCAGCAGAAAGTTTCTCGTCACAACCTCTTCGCTGGAATAGGGGGACATCGAATAAATGCCCGGCAGATCCGTTACCAGCGTATTTTCCTGTCCACGGATCTGACCGTCCTTTCGGTCTACCGTAACACCCGGAAAGTTTCCGACATGCTGATTTGAGCCGGTCAGCTGATTAAAAAGTGTCGTTTTTCCGCAGTTCTGGTTGCCGGCAAGGGCAAACGTCAGCACCTCCTGATCCGGCAGCGGATCTTCCTTTTCCTTATCGTGATATTTTCCCTCTTCTCCCAGACCAGGATGCGGAATCGGCTTCCCCATCTGCCGGGAAGTCTCAGGACAGACGTCCCGCACATTCTCTATTTCAATTTTCTCCGCATCTGCCAGGCGCAGCGTCAGTTCATAGCTGTGAATCCGCAGCTCCATCGGATCGCCCATGGGCGCATATTTCACCATCGTCACGTCGCCCTGCGGAATCAGTCCCATATCCAGAAAGTGCTGCCGAAGCGCACCCTCTCCTCCGACCGATTTAATTGTAGCTGTTTTTCCAATTGGTAATTCTCGTAATGTCATTTTTTCTTCTTCCGTTCTACCAGTTCTCCAACAAGGTAACATACTGCTGCAATGACCATGCCGTTGACAGAAGCGATGCCCCACGGAACCAGATTTGCAACAGCCGCACCGATGAGGACACCTGCGATTGCAAACCAGTTGACCTGTCTGGGAATCACATCCCATTTTTCGTATTCTTCTTTATGGCAGAAATAGCCAAGTACAACAATCATGCCCACCGGAGGCAGTGTGCAGTTTAAGATATTCAGCCAACCGACGAAATTGTTGTACAGCCATACCGCGGTTACAGTTCCCAGAATACCGGAAATTACAACCATCGGACGTTTCCGCACCTTTGTGATATTGGACAGTCCAAGACCTGCGGTGTAAAGCGCGTTATCATTGGTTGTCCAGATATTTAAGCCCAGGACGATAATCGCAAATACCGTCAGATTCAGCGCAACCATAACTTCAAAAATATCGTTTCCGCCCACATAAACGCCGCTGAATGCGCCGAAGCAGAACATCAGACTGTTGCCGATAAAGAATGCGACTACTGTGACGATAACGGACTGCAGTGCCGTTTTGGAAAATCTTGCAAAGTTCGGAGTTGCCGTACCGCCGCTGACAAAGGAACCGATGACCAGTCCGGCGCCTGCAATGACACTCATGCCCTGATTTTCTGCAAACTTTTCAGCCAGGGGAACGTCACCGGTTTTGACCGCTATTACCATCGCCGTAATGCCGAGAATTGCGATCAGCGGAACGGAAATATAGCTGACGATGGTCATCGCCTTAATTCCGAAAAATGCGGAACCGGTCATGCAGATGCCGGCAATCGCAACGAGCAAATAAGGCAGCCAGGGATTTTCCGGAGCGATCAGTTTTGCAACCGGAATTGCAAACATCGCAACGCCTACGCCAAACCATCCGATCTGGGTAAAGCTGGTCAGCACAGACGGCAAATAGGAGCCCTTTGCACCAAAGGAATGCTGTGCCAGCAGATCCAGGGAAAGTCCGGTTTTGGCACCGACATAAGCCAGAGAGCCGGTATAAATTGCAAGAATGATGCCTCCCAGGATCAGGGAACCGATAAAACCGGACAGGTCAAGGCTATCGCCCAGCGTCTGTCCCGTCCACATGCTGGCCGAAAAAAACGTAAAGCCAAGCATGATCATAAACATGGTCAGCAGCCTGCGCCGTGCAAACTGAGGCACCGGCTGCAGGGAATAATCATGGTCTTCTACTTTGGTTTCTTTTGTATTACTCATGTCTTTTCTCTCACTTCTCCTGTTTTATTTATTCATTTTATAAACCGGATCGGCCGGATAACCGCCCCGGATATTCTGCATTCCGCGCTGTATGGCATCTTTGGAATTTTTCCAGTCCGCGTCCTTGTTCTGGTAATCGAATTTTTCAATCAGCCAGTCCACATCTGCGCTCATACGCTCCATATTTTTCTGCATGATCTCGAAAATTTCCGGGAAAAAGGTCTCTTTTTCCTTCTCCGACAGTCTGGTATCCGCGCTGCTGCAAAGCTCCCCAAAATGATGCAGGCAAAAGCCCTTGCTCTTTGCAATCCGTGCTTTGAAATCCGGGTCTTTTTCATATAAATAGAAAAAAGTGTCCAGATAGCGCTGGTATTCTTTTTGGAAACGGTCGCAGATATAGCAGGTGCTTTCCTTTTTCTGCACCCAGTCTGCCACGGAGTTTTTCGGTGCAATTTTGCGCAGCTTGTCCCCCATCGACTGCTTCTGCGGCCTGAAATGCCTGAATTCTCCATCCATTTCGGACAGCAGTTTTTTATAGTAGGTTTTTAAAATCCAGCCATTGCCAAGGGTGTTGCCGTAATCGAACATTTTTTTCATGTGCGTGCGGCAAAATCCTTCCCGGTCTGTATCCTCACGGACATCGCTCTCCATGTACGAAGCGCAGGAGCCAAGCACAAAATCCATCAGATCCTGCTCTACATTCCGCTCGATATAACAAAAAGGGCACTCATCGCCCGCATTTACCGCATCATTCAACGGTATCGTATAAAGCTTTTCTTTCACTCTTCTTCCTCCATTCCGCAGTTGCTTGCGCCTTTAAGCCTCTTTTATGGTCATCCGCTGCAGCGTGTCCAGATAAGCGCAGATCTCTGCAAAAAGCTTCTCCGGGGAAAAATCGTAGCGCTCCGACATCTCATCGGTCAGCCCGTCGATCGTATAGCGCACCATTTTTGTCACGCGCACAGAATCCCCGTATGGTGCAAAAATGCTGTAATCTGCCTGCATGCTGTATGCCCGCAGCCGATCCTCGTAATCCAGCTTCTTTTCCGCGATCCGCTCCACCGCTTCCGTATGCTCTTCTTTTACCGCAACATCCAGAAACCGCTGCATATACGGATAAAGCTTCATCACCTGCATCCGCGCCTGTTCCATCTGCTTTGTCAGGGCAAAATAATCCGTTTCGGAACGTTTTACCTCTCTGGAAAGCTCCAACAACATAAAGCGCGCGCTGTAGTCAAACAGAAATCCGTACAGCCCCAGTTTACTTCCAAAATAATGAAAAAGCAGTCCCTTACTGATCCCCGCCTCCTTTACGATATCATCCGTGCTGGCGTGTCGATAGCCGCCCCTGGAAAAAATCTTCAGAGATGCATTGATCATCCGGTCCTGCTTTTCCTGTTTCAAATCAAAAAATTTATCATTCATGTGTCTGTCCCCGCGTCATTGACTTTCTGAGTCGTTTCATTCTATCATACCTGCAGGGTCACTTCAATGTTAAGTTTATAGATTTTTCATACATACTGACCTTTTCATTTTCATAAAATAGTATTAAAATGAGAGAAATAAGTAATCATATTCTGGTATATGTATGGAGGGCATTATTATGGCTAAAAAATTAGGAAAACTTTTCACTCTCGCAGTTACCGCCGGCACCGCTGCTGCCGCTGCTTATTATTATCTCCAGAATAAAAAAGCCGCAGTGCAGGAAGCTCCGGAAGAAGAGGATGATTTCGAAAAAGATCCAGAGGATGACTTTGACGACACCGATTTCACGGACGATGATTTCGTCGATGAAAGCGAGCATCCGGAGGAAGCCAAAGAAGAAGCAAAAGAAGACACTCCCGTCTTTTCTTCCGAAACGAAAGAGGACGGGCATACCTATGTGACCCTGGACTTAAAGGCTGCTCAGGATAAGGCTGTCCAGCTGCGCGACACTGTTTTCAATAAAGTCGGCGACACCGTTTCCAGAATCAAAAACAGCAGCGAATACGAAACCGTAACCGGCAAGATCAACGAAACAGTCGACAAGGTTCGCAGCAACGAAGATGTACAGGCTGTCGAAGAAGCCGCTCACACCGCTGCCGGCGCTGCAAAGCAGGCCGGAAGTGCTGCCGCTGATCTGGCCAAAGACGCTGCCCGCTACGTAGCAGACAAAGTTCACACCACTGTAGCCGAAGCTGCTGCAGAGGCAAAGGAGGCTGCGGAGGCACTTGCAAAGGAAGAGGCTGCAAAAGAAGCGGAGGCTGCTCCGGCGGCTGAGGAAAACTCCGGCGATGCAAAGACTGAGGAAACCACTTCCGAATCCGATGCTCCGGCGGCAGAATAAACAGCTGCAAACAAAAACTGAACCCTGAAACGAATGAGCCTCCGGCTGTTGCAGCGGAGGCTCCTAACGAAAAAACGAGGCTATCCCGCAGTCATAAACTGACGGAATAGCCTCGATCTCATGTACACCGAGTGCGCATCCTCGCAGAGCGTTTTTTATCGTATGGAAACGAAGTTTCCTATAAGAAAGGCGCACCACCACTTCTGATGGAGCGCCTTTTCATTCTTGCTTAGAAGTCTACTTCTGTATCGTAATAACAGCATTTCAGCAATTTTTCCATTTCTTCCTGGCTTGGCTGTCTTGGATTTGAACCTGTACAAGCATCCAGGATTGCATTCGCTGCAATTTCCGACAATCTTTCTAAGAACACTTCTTCCGGAACGAATCCCTGATCTGTTGGGTAGCTGTCCTGTCCGTAGTTCTTGATACAATGCGGAATCTTTAAATCATCATTCATCTTGCGAAGGTATGCAATCAAAAGCTGTACCTTTTCATCCAGGCTGTTTCCGCCAAGTTCCATGAAATCTGCAATCTCACCATAACGTTTCTTTGCAGTCTCATCCTTAGCATTGAATGCAATAACTTTTGGCAGATACATGGCATTTGCTGCTCCGTGGATAATATGTGCACCATAATCTGCAAACGCTGCGCCTGTCTTATGTGCCATGGAGTGTACAATTCCTAAAAGTGCATTGGAAAATGCCATTCCGGCAAGACATTGTGCATTGTGCATGGAATCTCTCTTTGCCATGTCTCCATGATAAGAATCTACCAAATCTTTCTGAATCATCTTAATTGCATGCAGAGCAAGCGGATCTGTGAAGTCACAGTTTGCAGTGGAAACATAAGCTTCAATCGCATGTGTCATCGCATCCATTCCTGTGTGTGCAACTAATTTCTGTGGCATCGTCTCTGCTAAATCCGGGTCTACGATAGCAACATCCGGTGTTATCTCAAAATCTGCAATTGGATATTTGATTCCTTTTTCGTAATCAGTAATGATCGAAAATGCAGTCACTTCGGTCGCTGTTCCAGATGTCGAAGAAATTGCACAGAAATGTGCTTTCTGGCGAAGGGATGGAATCCCAAATACTTTACACATATCTTCAAATGTGATATCTGGATATTCGTATTTAATCCACATTGCCTTTGCTGCATCGATTGGAGAACCTCCGCCCATTGCAACAATCCAGTCCGGCTCAAATGCCTGCATCGCAGCCGCACCTTTCATAACAGTTTCAACAGAAGGGTCTGGTTCGATACCCTCGAATAACTGCACTTCCATGCCGGCTTCTTTCAGATACTGCTCTGCCCTGGCTAAAAATCCAAAACGCTTCATGGATCCACCGCCAACACAAATCATTGCTTTCTTGCCCTTAAATGTCTTAAGTGCTTCCAGGGCACCTTTTCCATGATATAAGTCTCTTGGTAATGTAAATCTTGCCATTGTAAAAGCCCTCCTGTAAATAAGATGTACGTTTTCTGAATCATTAGATTTTTAACGACTTTGTTGGTTATATTATACCATACATTTCATTTTATAGAAGAGCTTTTATACAATTTTAATATATTTAAGAATTAGAATCAATCCTTACGCAATCCTATTCCACAGTCCCGTCGAAGTCAAAAAAAGGATCAGCATCACAACCGGGACGACGTATTTGATCATAACACGATACAGCTTCGCCCTTGTAAAGCGCTCACCGTTTTTCTCCACCTCACCAACGATCCAGTCCGGGCCAATCACCCAGCCGATCAGGATGCTCGTCAGCAAGGAAATAAACGGCATCAAAAAGCTGTTGCTGATATAGTCCATCACATCGAGCAGCTGTCCGGTGGAACCGTTTGGCAACGACAGTTCAAAGTAAAGCACGTTGTAGCCAAGGCAGATCAGCACCGCCGTTACCAGCGAATAAACGCCGATCAGTCCACACATCTTTTTGCGCGTTTGATGAAATACTTCCATACAGTTTGCAACCAGCGTTTCCATAACGGATACACACGATGTCAGCGCCGCAAAGCCCATCATCAGGAAAAAGGCGATTGCCACGATTCTTCCTGCGCCTCGCATCGCCGAAAAAACCTTCGGCAGCGAAATGAAAATCAGGCTGGGACCGGACGCCATGCCCTCTTTTCCAAGGAACACATAAACCGCAGGCAGAATCATCATTCCAGCGAGGAATGCAACTCCTGTATCAAAAATTTCGATCTGGTTCGTCGTTTTATTTAAGTCCACGTCATCTTTTACATAGGAACCATAAGTCACCATGATGCCCATCGAAACACTCAGGGAGAAAAACAGCTGGCTCATCGCATCCAGCAAAATCTCCAGAAACCGTTTCACCGTCAGTCCATGAAAATCCGGCAGCAGATAAATCGCCAGTCCCTGCATTCCCGTCCGAATCGCACCATCCTCCCCTTCTGCCGACAGCGTCAGGGAAAAAACCGCAATCGCCACAATCAGAACAACCAGCACAGGCATAATAAAGCTCGAAACCTTTTCGATTCCCTTTTCCACACCGCCGTAAACGACCGCTGCTGTCAGCACCAGAAACAGAAGCATAAACACGATCGGGGATGCCTTTGACGTGATAAATGAAGTGAAATATCCGTCCTGCGCAGGCACATTGTCCCCAGATGCCAGGTATTCCACAAAATATTTCGTAATCCAGCCGCCGATGACCGAATAATAAGTCATAATCAGCACCGGGACCAGAAACGTCAGATATCCCAGAAATTTCCACTTCGGACAAATCGCAGCAAATGCATTCAGTGCATTTTTCTTTGTTTTCCTCCCGATCGCCACATCCGTTGTCAAAAGAACAAAACCAAATGTCAACACCAGCACCAGATAAATAATCAGAAACAGTCCGCCGCCGTCCTTTGCACATAAATAAGGAAAACGCCAAATATTTCCGACGCCTACCGCACTCCCCGCCGCAGCGAGCACAAATCCGATTGAGCCGCTGAAGCTCCCTTTTTTCTCTTTCATTCTCTCCTCCATTCCGTATTTCTTCCAAAACGCTTTGACATTCAAAACCGCAGGAATCCCCCGTTTTCCCTGCGATTATCACTGTCGTTGCAGCATTTTGGGCAGCTACACCTTTTTTCGCGCAAAAACCCCGACAGAAACTTTTCATCAGGCTTCTGCCGGGGTTTTATGTTTTCAGATGAGTCTTAGTGTGAAAAATAAGCGTGATCGCTTATTTTTCACACAGCTATTTGTGCCGCAGGCGTCACAAAGTAGCTATGATCGCAGAGCCGAACTGGACG